>Ga0207711_10002272_pt1 | contig 17260 bp, 12 predicted proteins | sample KBSS34metaG_FD_184401 | JGI IMG/M metagenome (GOLD analysis project Ga0207711, IMG submission 184401) | Switchgrass rhizosphere microbial communities from Kellogg Biological Station, Michigan, USA - KBS S3-4 metaG (SPAdes) (version 2) | ecosystem: Host-associated > Plants > Roots > Rhizosphere...
GTGGTCGGGGGAACGCCCGCGATTCACGGAGTCGGTGCGCATTTGGCCCTGATGATTGCCGGCGTTGCCGGCGTGTCGGTTGGCATGACGATCGGTCGCCGATCTGGCGAATCCGCGAGCGTACACGCATCTGATGGCGATATCGCCGATGCTTCGATCGCAGCGAACGTGTCTGACGGATCGACTTCGCGCTCTGTCGGCCTAACGAGCGCCGAAGCTATCAAGGCGGCTATGGAAGTGGGCGCGCGCAGCGCGCACTCGTATTGATTCGTTTGCACCCGTCGCGTGGCTCTTACAGTCTCGTCGCTGGGAAAGGCCCTTTCACTGGGAAGCGGCCTTGACGGAATCCGCAACGTTGAGGATGAAACAGCCCCAATCGTGATTGTCATTGGCGACGACAAGCCACTGGCCGGGCGTAGGAAAAACTACCGTCGTCGGGAACCCGAACGAATCCGGGTGTCCCATCTGCCGTGCTGGGCCGCGTTCCGTCGTGTGCGTCTCGCGTAGTGTGTCTGAAGGATGATCCAACCGTGCGCCGCGAATGGTGAGCGTCACCGGGTTCCTCCCCGGATCATGAAGAGGCATCCAGAGCATCTTGTTACCTGTCTTGCCCGATCGCAGACCGTAGTGGCCGCGAAGGATCATCTCGCCGGAGCGCAGCGATGGCGCCAAAGGGTCTCGCACTGGCTGGATACATCGACGGTCCATCGATCCGACGAATGATCGGGGCAGGTAAGCCGCGGGCAACATCACCGGCGTCGGATCGTGCGGGAACGCGGCGGCCTCTGCTTGCGCTGTTGCAACCGTCACAGGTATTGGCTGAGCGCGACCGACATGGGCGACCAGCACGATACCGGTCACAAAGAGAACACTGCCGTGACGCATAGTCTGTTTCCGGAGATTCGGGTTGGCTAAGCGGCCAACCTACTGTGTACCGCGGTCAACCTCTGTGCCACAAAGGCGCACCGATTCGAAGACTTCGCGCTCCAAAGACGGAAATAGATCCATCGCGACGCTCGTGGACGGCCATCCGCCTTAGCTGGATGGGTGCAGCGACGCGAGCTCGCCGCACGGACTGGGTCCGGGCATCGCACCGCTCCACAACGCGTTAGACAACCCCTCGCGCGCCATGGTCGGCTGCTCGGTTTCTCGCCGACTCGGCCACTAGAGGTGAGGCACGCCGAGCACAATCGTCACGATGTGTCGCGCCCCATCGTCAATCAGACTGATCCACGGTTCCGTTGCCGCCACTCCGTCAACGCTGATCGACGCCACGCCGCCTGACACACTCCGCGGATTGCTCACGGTGATCGCGTAGACGCTCTCGCCGTACCGATACTCGAGGGCGAACCCCGGCCACGCCGTCGGGATGCATGGATTGAGACGCAGGCGGTCACCTCGTTTGTCGAAGCCGAGGATCCCCTCGAGCGCGACGCGATAGCTCCAGCTCGCCGCTCCCGTATACCACGACCATCCGCCGCGGCCGGCGTGACCCGGCGCGGCATACACGTCGCCCGCCACGACGTAGGGCTCGACCATGTACCGGCGTACTTCGGCCGGCGTGTGCGTGCGCGACAGGGGATTGAGCATTCTCATAAGCTCGGCCGCCCGGTCGCCGTCGGCGAGCCGCGCTGTCGCGAGGACGGTCCACAACGCGGCGTGCGTGTATTGCGCACCGTTCTCGCGGATGCCCGGCAAATAGCCCTTGATGTAGCCCGGATCGCGCGTCGACCGATCGAACGGTGGAGCGAGAAGGAGGAGCAGCCCGACGTCGTCGTGGATCAGGAGCTCGTTCACGGAACGCATGGCCGTGCGCGCGCGCTCCGGATCGCCGGCGCCCGACAAGACGGACCAGCTCTGTGCGATGGCATCGATCCGGCATTCGTCGTCGGCGGAGGTTCCGAGCGGCGTGCCGTCGTCATAAAACGCGCGGCGGTACCAGGCTCCGTCCCACGCCGCGCGTTCAACGGCCATGGCATAGTCGTCGGCGCGTCCGCGCCACCGCGCCGCATTCGCATCGCCGCGCGCATCCGCGTATACCGCGAACGCGCGCAGCGTCGCCGCGAGAAACCAAGCCAGCCACACGCTCTCGCCCTTCCCGTGCAGCCCGACGCGATTCATTCCGTCGTTCCAGTCGCCAGCGCCGATGAGCGGCAGGCCATGATCGCCCACGGTGCACGCGCGCTCGATCGCCCGCACGCAGTGTTCGTAGAGTGAGCCCGTCGTATCGCTGACGGTCGGCAGGTCGTACGCCTCTTGCTCGCCGACGCCCAGCTGCCGCATGTCCAGATATGCGGCGTGAGCATTCAACACCGCGCTGTCGCCCGTGACGCGAATGTAGTGATCGGCAACGAACGGCAACCACGCGAGATCGTCGGAGAAGCGCGTTCGGACGCCCCGCCCGGACGGCTCGTGCCACCAGTGTTGAACGTCTCCCTCGGCGAACTGGCGGCTCGCCGCGCGCAGCAGATGAGCGCGGGCCAGCCCCGGCTCCGCGTACACGAGCGCCATCGAATCCTGGAGCTGGTCGCGAAAACCATACGCGCCACTGGATTGATACAGCGCCGACCGCGCCCACATTCGACAGGAGAGCGCTTGATACAGCGCCCACCGATTCAGCATCACGTCGAACTCGGGGTCGGGCGTTTGAACGTTGACGACCGACAACCGGGCGTCCCAAGCGCTGGTGCTATCGCGGATCGCTTGCGCCGCCGCCTCGGGCGTCCCGTAACGCTCGATCATCCGACGCGCCTCGGTCTCGTCCACGGCGGCGCCGAGGAGCACGACGACGTCGCGACTCTCGTCGGGCTGGAGCGTGATCGAGCACCGCAGCGCCGCGCACGGATCATAGCCGGCGCCGCCTCCGCCGGAGAGCCGCGCCGCCCGCAGACCCTCCGGCGCGGCGAGGTCACCGTTCCGCCCGATGAACTGATCACGCCGCGCCGTGTGACTCGTCACGCGCTCGCTGATCCACGAAAATGCCACACGCGTCGTGAAATCCGGGGCGAAGAAATTCTGAGCGAATAGCGCCCCGGACGTCGCATCGTGCCGCGTGTGAAGATGATGCCGCGTGTGCTCACGCTCCGCGCCGAGAACCCACTCGACGTAGCTCGTCAGCGATAGTTGGCGCGGCGCGTCACCTCGATTGACGATTCGCAGGTGCGCGATCTTGACGGCATCGGCGACAGGCACGCCGAGTGTCAGCTCCGTCGCGATGTCGCCGCGCGTGTGCGAGAACCGCGTCACACCGGGGGCGTGCGTCACTGCGTATCGCGGCGCCCGCGATCCGTCGCCAATGGCAGCCGCCGGCCCAGGCGTCGGCGTCCACGAGGCGCCAGTGTCTGAATCTCGGAGATACAAAACCTCGCCGCACGGGTCGGCAACCGGGTCGTTCGACCACGGCGTCAACCGAAAGAAGTGGCTATTCTCGACCCAGGTGAAACCGCCACCGCGCTCGGTGACGCAAAAGCCGATCGATGGATTCGCGATGATATTCGCCCACGGCGCGGGCGGCACTCGCTCGCCGGCAACGTCGATCGCGTAGTCACCGGACGCGGTGAGGCTGCCATATCCATTCGCGGGCGCCGCGACCGCGGACATGTCGGGGACGAACGGCGACGGCTCGCGATCCGACCCCGCGGCCAAGGTCGGCGGCTCGTCGAGCAATCCGGTGGCGTGGCTGAGGAGATTTGCCGCCACGATCTCGCCGAGCCCGACACCGTCGCACACGACGTGAATACGCGCGACCGTGCGAAGCAACGCGGTGTCGTCCGACGACAGCAGTTCGGCGCGACGAACGAACACGCCTCCCGGTCGCTCGAGAACGCCGCCCTCGCCGGACGACATCGCGATGGTCATGAGTTGATCCTGAAGCTCCTGCGCGTACGAATGCGTCTTCGTGTTCAGGATCACGAGATCCGACCGAATGCCCTTGATGCGCCAATACCGGTGGGCGACGAGGAGTTGCCGGACGCTCGCCAGACCTGCTGACGTACGGATCGTCGCGAGCACGATCGGCCAGTCGCCGGAGATTCCCTGCGCCCATAATGCGGACTGACCGCGCCTGACGGCTTCGCGCTCCGTGGCCAAGGCGCGAAGCGCTTCGCGCGGGTAGATGAGGGCGCCGGCCAACTCTTGATAGAGCGCGACGTCCGACGGTGCGATGTCGAGATCGCGTAGCTCGACCTCCGTTTCCGTCCGCGCCAAGCTCAATGCGCGATCCCCGGCGACGCCGTCGCGATACCGATCGGCGATCTGAAGCGCCGCTTCGCGCGTCGCGGCGACGGCGGTGGTGAACGCGACCGACGCCGAGCGACCCGGCTCGATTCGTACCCGCACGCGCAGGGCGACGATGGGATCCAGCACGGCGCCGGCGGTTCCTGACAGCGCGCCATCGCTATCGAGCGCGCGCGGCGCACGAGCGGTTCTTCCGCGTCCGAGGAAACGGGCGCGATCCGTTTCACAGGTTACCTCGCCGAGGCGATCCGGGCCGGGGGCGACGACGTGGACGCACCACGGCCACGCCTCACCTGCGGAACGCGGCCGACGGCTGGCGAGTAACGCGCCATCATCGATGCGTTCGGTCTCCACGAACAGTTTCTGGAACGCCGGATGCGCTCGATCCGCGTCGGCGGGACAGAGCACGACCTCACCGTAGCTGGTCAGCTCGATCTCGCGCCTCACGCGCGACCGGTTGACGAGCGTTACACGACGCACCTCGGCCTGCTCGCTGGCGACGACGACGATTTCGGTACGCGTATCGACCGCGCCGTCGCGCCGCGCGAAGACGACGCGATCGGCAGAGAACGTCGCCCGATACGACACGGGAGTCGCGCAGGTCGGCTGGTACGCCGCCGACCACATCGCGTTTGCAGTGAGATCCTTGATGTAGATCCAATGACCCGTATCGTCACGTGTTCCGTCGGCGCGCCACCGAAGGACATCGACCCCACCGGCTCTGCTGTACCCGCTCCCCGCATTCGTGAGCAGTACGCTGTAGCCGGCCCCGCCGAGCAGCGCGACGTGAGGCTCTGGTGTGTGCGGTGTGCTGACCTCGTGCACCGCGATACGCGTCGCCGGAGCGGCCGCCGGCATCGCAACCGGCGCATCGGACTGCGCGGGACGCGGGACGTAGCGGCGCGGAATGCGCTCGTCGAGCAACAGTGCCGTTGCCCGAACCGCGGCGTCGGCCATGAATCGGCGCTGCCAGACGCCTTGATTCTCCGCTGCGCCGATGCTCAGCGCGTTGTCGAACGCGACCAAACTCATCCCGACATGGTGCGCCATGTGCGTTCGGACGACCACAGCGCGCTGATCCTCATCACACCGCGTGTAGTCCAGCGCGTCGTAGAAGCCGTAGGGGCCGAGTGCTCCGCGCGCCTCGAGCGCCGCGAAATTGCTCAATGCTTCATGGGCGTCGACGGCCAGCGCGAGAGAGGTCGCATACGGCGCGACGACGAGATCGGACGCGAGGCCTCGTTTGAGGGCCAGGTCGGGCACTCCGAAGGCGCGGTACTGGTAGGTACCGTGCCGGTCGCGAAGATTGTACGCCGACTCGGAAATTCCCCAGGGAACGCCGCGCGTGCCGGCATACGCCACGTGCCGTTGCACCGCCGCGTGACACGTCTGGTCGAGCAGCGAGTTCGGCCTGGCCGGCATGACGAGCAGCGGCATGAGATACTCGAACATCGTCCCGCTCCACGACGCGAGCGCCGTCGCGCCGTCGGCGACGGTGAGCGATCGCCCCAGGTGGAACCAGTGCTCGACCGGCACGTCGTCTTTCGCGATCGCCATGAAGCTTGCCAGGCGCGACTCCGACGCGAGCAGATCGTATGACGCTTCGTCGCGCGTGGCGGAACGCGCGTTGTACCCGATCGAGAACAACCGGCGACGCTCGTCATAGACGAGTCGGAAGTCCATTGCCACCGCCATCTCACGCGCCCTGACGGCCAATGCATCGAGGCGCGCAACGAGCGACGCCGCCACCGGCGACGACGACGCTATCTCGCGAAGTGAAGTCGAAGCGTCGCATTCGGCATCGAGATCGAGGCGCGAGAGCTCGTCGGCAGTGGCTTGGAGACGGTGCCGTCCCCAGAGCGTCGCCGCCGCAACGTCGGGATCGTTGGTCGCGCCTCGGTGGCGAAGCTCGAGAAGGGCCGACTGATACTCGAGAAGGCGTTCGCCAACCCAGGTGCCGCTCCCGCCCCCGCCCCCGCTGGGGTTCACGCCAGGCCCCATCTCCGTTTCAATCGCCGCCCAGACGCGCCCATCATCGACCGGCGCGCCGGCCATCTCCAGACATCCCTGAGCGAGCGCGACGAGATGGCCCGCGAGGTTGCCCGAGTCCACCGTGGAGACGTACGGCGGGTCGAGCACAGTCAGATCGGCCAGGCTGTACCAGTTGAAGAAATGGCCCTGAACTCGCGGCATCCGGTCCATTGTGTCGAACGCGTGCTCGAGGCGATCGATCGTCTCGCCGCGGGTCAGAAATCCAAGATCGGCGGCCGACACCGTCGCGAGGAGCTGCAACCCGATGTTAGTCGGCGACGTGCGCGATGCGATCAGCGGGTCGGGCGTCTCCTGAAAGTTGTCCGGCGCGAGCCAGTGCGTTTCCGCGGTGACGAACCGATCGAAGTATCTCCAGTGACGCAGTGCGTAGCGCAGCGCCGCCGCGCGCTCGTCGACGTCGAGCATGAGGGACCGCCGGCGGACCGGTGCGCTCAGCGCTAGCGCGACTTCCGGCACGAGAAGCCACACGGAGGCGAGCACGGTCCATGCGTCCGCGGCCGACAATTGATTGGCGGCCGGGCTGGCGTTCACCCAGGCAACGACGGCCATGATGCCGGCGCCGAGTAGCACCGACGGCCACATTCGGCGCCAGACGGAGCGCCGGCCATGGCCCGTCGTCGCTTCGGCGTGCGAAGCGGTTTGCCACTCGAGCATGCCACGGCGCGTCCAGCGCACACGGATCACGGTCCGCACGATCGCGTCCGTTGCCAGCAGCGCTTGATCAGGCAGCAGCACCACCGCCAACGCGAGCTGTTGCAGAACGCGCGACGCATCGCGCGCGATCGCTCTGTAGTACGGCCCCCACGCTTGATCGCGCGGTGGTCGAGCTGCCGCGAACACTAGCGGGGCAATCCATGGCGTCGCGAATGCCACAAGGACCGCGGCCGTCCAGGCCGCCCAGGATCCGGGGAGTACCGTCAAGCCGGCGAAGAGCCAGAGGAGGAGCGCGATCGGCGTCGTGCTGCGGCGAAGGTTGTCGGCGATCTTCCAGCGCGAAAGCGCCGAGAGCGGATCGCGGTTGGCGCCCTTGCGCCCGGGGACGCGCGGCGTCAGCCAGCGAAGGAGCTGCCAGTCTCCGCGCATCCATCGATGGGCGCGCCGGCTCGACGTGAGGTACCGCGTCGGGTAGTCGTCGAACACCTCGACGTCGGTGACAAGGCCGGCGCGCGCGAACGTTCCCTCGAGGAGATCGTGGCTGAGCAGGCTGTTGTCGGGGAACCGGCCGTCGGTCGCGCGCCGAACGATGTCGACCTCGTAGATCCCCTTGCCGGTGAACGTGCCCTCGCCGAACAGATCCTGGTAGACATCCGACACGGCCGTCGTGTACGGATCGACGCCCGGATGCCCCGAATAGATCGCGGCGAATCGCGACTCACCGGCGCTGGGAAGCGAGACGCTCACGCGCGGTTGCAGAATGCCGTAGCCGCGCACGACGCGGCCGCGCGCCGGATCATAAACGGCACGATTCAGCGGGTGGGCGATCGTTCCAATCAACGCCGCCGCGGCGGATCGCGGGAGCATCGTGTCGGCGTCCAGCGTGATGACATACCGGACGCTCCGTAGCCACGAGACGTCGCCTTCGGCGATCGCAAAGGCTCCATCGGCGGCGCCGCGAATGAAGGCGTTGAATTCCACGAGCTTTCCGCGCTTCCGCTCCCAGCCCATCCAGATCGAATCCGCGGCGTTCCATCGGCGCGAGCGCTGCAGCAGGTAGAACGGCGCGTCCGAGTCGCCGCGATACGCTTCGTTCAACACTCGGATCCCGGCGACCGCCGCGTCGACGATTGCCGCATCCTCGGGCGTGTGCTCGGTTGCCGCGTCGAGAAAGTCGCCGAGCAACGCGAACCGGATCTCGCGGTCGCGATTGGCGAGGAATTGGACTTCGATGTGATCGAGCGCCCGCGTCACCGCCTCGGCGCTCCCCAACAGCAAGGGCACGACGACGACTGTCCGATGCTGCGCGGGAACGGCGTCCGCGTAATCGAGTCGCGGCAGACGCGACGCGGGAATCACGAGGTTGACGACCTGATGCACGATCGCGACCGCCGCATCCGCGGCGGGAAACGCCGCGAACAATGCCGCGAGCACCAGCCACGCCGCGCCGCCGCCCGGCGTCGCAACCCACAGCGGCGTGAGCAACGCGGCAAGAATCAGTACGAACACGACCACCACGGCGCCGAAGTACGACGGGGCGGGATGCGTGAGGACGGATTCTCGCATGCGCGTGGCAAGCGTCGTCCGCAATCCGCAGGCACGCTCGAATTCGCGCCGTCCTTCCCCAATCAGGTAGTGGCCAACGTGATAACGGCGGGCGTCCGCGCCATTCTCCGTGGTCGTCGCGCGCGCGGCGCGAACGGCTTCGAGGGCGACGTCGCCCTCGCTGAGCGCCGAGCCCTTGGCGATCCGTTCTACAGCGTGGCGGTACGCGTCGCGCGTCGCGCGCGTCATGCCCGCGTAGGCGTGCGCGGGGTCCTCGCGCAGCCTCACCTCCACCGTGCTCGCCGCCTCCACCACCGTCGTCCAATCGATGTTGGTCACCAAGCGCAGGCTCGCGATGGAGTTGGCCATCACGAGTTGTGTCAGCGCGAGCTCTTGCGACGAGCGTTGTGCGGCGTCCTCCACCGTCATGACGTCTTCGGCGAGCCACTGCTCGAGCCACAGCAGCGGCGTGAAGTCGGATCGCCGGCTGCGAATCTGCTGGAGAAACCTGGTGAGAAACGCCGGAGTGAGGTGCGGACTGTGATGCACGAAGCTCGCGAGATCGTCACCGTCCGACGGACTCGCGGCGATGAGTCGCGACACCCAAGCATCCGCCAGGGCCCGGTCGGCGACGTCGCGCGACGCACGGTGCGCCATGCGTCTGACGTTCTCGAGATAGCCCATGCGCAGCATCGCCGGAACGGCCCACAGCTCGCCCAACGTGAGCGCCGACACCTGTTGATACTCGGCGAGGGTCAGGGACACGCTCGCTTCATCGAGGCGCCCATCAGTGTGGGCGATCAGCTCCAGAATGATGTCGTAGATCCGCGGATACCCGGCGCGAGGTCCGTCGCCGGCGAGCTTCGGCAGCTCCTGGTAGTAGCCCGCCGGAAGCATCGCGCGGATCTCCGGGAGCTGTTCCATGACGACGAAGAAATTGTCGAGCAGCCATGCGCCCGCGGGGCCAACGTCCGCGCCCGCGGTGGAGGCGGCGGCGAGCGTCTCACGCGCGGTGGTGAGCGCGCGCTCGGTCGCATCGAGGCGGGCGATCAGCGGCCCGCGATCTCGGCGATGGAACCATCTCGTCCGCTCGGTCGGCGCGAGGGTGTGTCGGCGCGCCAGTTTCTGGGCGTGTGACCCAAGACGCGCTGCACCGAACATCTCGCCCTTGATCGGGCGCCGCTCGAGTGTGTCCGTTCCAGCCGACGTCAGCGCGTTCGCATCGAGCGTCACGCGTTGGTAACGCTTCGTCGGACCATCACGATGGTCTCGATGACGAAATCGTCGCGCTCACTCGTCGCCGACAGAGTCCCGCCGCGCACTGTGAACGTAGGTCAACGGCTCCCATCGGCCGTCGCTCCGGCGCGAGAGATTCCGCGCCAGCCGCTCGCGCCAATCGGAGAACGACCTTTCAGACGGACGGGCCGCGTCGGTGACGGGATACGCCGGATCCTCACTCGCGATCTCCGATGGCGTGGCGAGCGGGCCTCGCACGAATCGGCGGTGTTCGTCGCGCGGGTCGTCGCTCATCGGTTGGACGACGGCCGCGGCAAATCCGCGTACGCGTCGGCCTCTCGCCCGAGAACGTCGCCGCCTAACTGGCCGAAGTACGCCTCGACGCACCAGAGAATCACGCGTCGCAAGCGCGCCCGTTGGACGGCGACCGGCGCCGGTGGAGCTTCGTCGACGAGATCGGTCAGCGCCATGATGACCTGACCTGGAGACGCGCCCGCATCACGCTCGGTGCCGACGAAGGTCCAGATCCCGCGCCGCAATGCATCCTCATCGACCGGTGAGGCAGCGAGCGCCGCCGTGATCACCGAGCGGAGGTCGGCTGCGTCGGCCAGTTCCGTTGCGTCGCGCGCGACGGGGGCGGATGCCGCGGGGAATCGGCTCATCGGCCACCCGCGGTCAGCCTGCCGGCGACATCGAGCAATCGCGCCTCGCCGTTCCTTTTGAGCACGTAACCATCCGCTCCCGCGGCGACGGCCCACGCTCGGTCCCTCGCACGGCCGTGTCGCGTGTACGCCAATACCTTGGTGCGCCCGTACGGCGACGACTCGGCGATCGCGTTCAGCAGACAGCGGCTTTTGCGATTTTCGAGGTACAACTCCGTGACGACGAGCCTGATCCGCGCCTTGCCGACGACGGACAGCGCCTCATCGCCGCTGCTCACGGCGGTGACGGAATACCCTTTGGCTTCGAGCGTCGCGCGAAGCTGCGCGCGGGCATCGGAATTCGGCTCGACGATGAGGACCGTCCGTTCTGCGACTCGAGGCATAGGCGCTCACGATCAAAGAAAAGCTGGACCGAGAGGCTCTCGAGTCGGCGGGCCATTCAGGCCGCTCGACCAGGGGGAGGTGGCGCAGTGGCCACACACCAGCATCTGTAACATACACTGGCGGCGAGCTTCGCGCCCGAGTACGCGGGGTCTTTAGAAAACTCCGAAAACGCCGCGATGCCGCCCCTCTCGAGGATGCACTCACAGCCGGACCCATCGGGCGCGGGCGTCGTTTGCATAGCGCATGTGGCGCGTTTTGCCGGCTGACGAGAGCGACCCAAATCGTTATCCTTGCGCGCATGGTCCCGGATGACTCCGATTGGGAGAAGGGCAGTGCAGAGCCTAAACCCCGTTTCCCGCAAGGGAGCGCCAGTTCGAGTCTCGGTCAGGGCACCGCATGAACTGGCTCGCCGTCGCGATCGGCGGAGCACTCGGCTCGCTTCTCCGTTACGGGATCGCGGGCGTTTGGCTTTCGCCGGCGTCGCTCGATTTTCCGTGGGGCACGACGGCCGTGAACGTCACCGGATCGTTCGCTCTCGGTTTCCTCGGCCGGTACTTCGCCCCTCCGAACGCGACGCACGCCTGGTTCCTGTTTTTCACGGTCGGTATCTGCGGCGGCTTTACCACGTTTTCAACTTTCGCGCTCGACGCGTTCACGCTGGTCGAACGGAGCGCAACGCTCCGTGCACTTGGCTACATCACCATTAGCGTTCTCGGTTCATACCTCGCCGTAATCGCCGGATACGCGACCGCTCGAGCGATGCGACCCCTGGCATAAGCCGTACGAACAAGAGACGAGCCCCGATGTCTCAGGGCTCGTTCTTGTTTCGTGACCGCCGAGTCGCCTAGAACGGAATGTCGTTCGTGCTGTCGAAATCATCGAGCGTCGGCTCGACTTTGGCTGCAACGCTCGCGACACGTGACGGCCAGATCACGCCGTCGCACGACCGATTGCGACACTTGAAGTCCGGCGCTTTCGGATTGCGCTTCGACAATCGGTTGTCCCACATCCGCCCGCCGCACTTCGGACAACTCGGTTCGTCGCTCGCCAGTGGCCCCGTCGCAGCGGGAGGTTCGTCGGCGACGTCAGCCAGCTCGCTGGCGCGCGCCACTGACCACTCAGATTGCGAGCTCCGGCTCACGCGTCGGGCGTACGCTTCCGCCGGGTCTTCCAGCGATTTGGCGTATTTGCCGTCGCCGTCGACCTGCACCCAATTCTGCTCATACGCGTACAACTCGTGCGCGATACCGAAACGGACCGCGGCGCGCTTGAACGCGTCGGTCGCCGCCGCCTTGTAGTCGCGGCCCGTCCCGACGTCCTCGCGAATCACGCCGAGGATCTGCAGGCGCGCCTTGAACGAACAGGTCGACTCGTCTTGGTCGTCCGACATCAGAGTGGGGAGCAGCTCGAGCGTCAGATCCCACTCGCCCGCCACCACGCTGTCCAGTCGCTCACGTACCGTGTTCGCGTCGACGTATGCAACGAATCGCGCGAAGTACTTCCCGTCGCGCTGTACCGCGCGACCGTCCTGCCGCCACGCAATCACTCCCGTCGGGAGTGGCGCCGACAGCTGTGCCCAGATGTCCATCTTCTCTACCGTCGCCTCGTGTCTCGCAATCATGCTCTCATCCTTCCGTTGTTAGTCGGTCCACGTGTTCGTGCACCATCACTAGTCGTGCGGACCTGCGATACCGCGGGACAATCGCGGCCGTGCTCGCAGTACCACCCATGCCGGTCGAGAAAGACCATGTGCGGCCTCACTGCACCGTCCACATGTTCGTCGATGCGAAACAGCCGTCGAACGGATGTCCCGGAGCCGCACTTCGCCACGGGATCCAGTTCCCGCACTTTGAAAGTCGCCACGACCTTCTCTCGTGCACCGGATGGTGCATGCTTTTTCCGCCCAGGCTTCTTCGCTCTGGACTTCCCAACTCGGCCCCGTTTCTTGACTTTGCCCACCTGCGCTCCTAATCTCAGCGGTAACAGATGTCGTTGAATTCGGGGTCTGTTCGGTAATTCAAATGTAGCATTTGTTGCAGGGACGGTCAATGGAAGCCCAATCCGAGAAGCTGCCAGCGGGCGCTCCCGAGTTCACCGAGCTCGGCAAGCGGATCGAGAAGCTTCGCATCGACCGCGGCCTGTCAAAGCAGCACCTCGCGCGGTACGTCGGCACTTCGCGTCAACAGTTGTGGCGCGTCATGACCGGAAAATCGGAGCTCACCGGCGCCCTCGGTTCGCGCCTGTCTCAAGTGCTCGGCGTTGCGGTGCTGTCCGGCCCAATCACTCAGCCTGCCGACACCGCGTCGTTCGTCGCAATCGGTCGCACCAACGGATCGCCGCCGGTTTCGTTCGCCGCGTACCTCGGCGGTGCATCAGCGGTCGCGCGTACGTTGGAAACGATTCCGGGCGGCGCGGAAGGTCGTCGGGTCAAACGTCGTCTGCTCGACGCGCTCGAGGACGAAGCGATTGCCCGTGGCATCGAGCTCGATCCCGCGTTCTTCGATCTGCGACGCCGCGTGCTCGCCGGAGAACTGTGAGGGGCTAACCGGATCGGCTAGCTTTGCCGCATGACCGACGTCGTCGCGTTGGCTGCGGAGCTCCTCACGATCGATTCCTCCACTGGCGCCGAAAGCGCGGCGGTGGATTTCGTCTCGAAGTGGCTCGTCGCCCGAGGGTGGAACGTGACGCTCCAGGAAGTGTCTCGTGGTCGCGCCAACGTCTGGGCTTTTCGTAGCGGCGGCGGAGTGACCCTCTCGACGCACCTCGACACGGTCCCGCCCTACATCGCGCCGAAACTCGAAGGCAACAAGCTCTACGGCCGCGGCGCCTGCGACGCGAAAGGCATCGCCGCCGCGATGATGGTTGCCGCCGAGCGACTCGCCAACGCCGGCGAACAGCGCGTCGATCTGCTGTTCGTCGTCGGTGAAGAGAAGGGGTCCGACGGCGCGCGCGCGGCGAACCGGTTGGCGTCGACCAGCCGCTTTCTCGTCAACGGTGAACCGACAGAGAGCAAGCTTGCCAGCGGAGCCAAGGGCTCGTTACGCGTCACGGTTCGGACGACTGGACGCGCGGCGCATTCCGCTTACCCGCACCTCGGCGCCTCGGCCATCACGCCAATGCTCGGGTTACTGCCGACGCTGAGTCAAATCGAGCTGCCAAAGGACGACGTGCTCGGCGAGACGACGTACAACGTCGGCACGCTCCACGGCGGAACCGAAGCCAACATCGTTCCGGCGTTGGCCGAAGCCGAAGTCATGTTTCGGCTGGTGAGCGATGTCGCGCCGATGCGCTCGGCGCTGCAACGCTGGGCGAAGGGAAAAGCCGAGCTCGAGTTCGGCTCGCACATCCCGCCACAGCATTTTCACACGATTCCTGGATTCGAGATCGCGCCGGTCGCGTACACCTCGGACATCCCGCTGCTCGGCCGATGGGGAACGCCGCTGTTGTTCGGACCCGGCTCGATTCACGTCGCGCATACACCGGACGAGCACATCGACGTCAAGGAGCTACGCGGCGCGGTCGGTGCGTATGAGAAGATCGTGAAGGCCCTGCTCGCCACATGAGTACACGACCAGAAGGCCCGCCGGGGGGCGAACGTCGCAAGGTTGCCGTGCTCGGTGCGACGGGAGCCGTGGGGCAGGCGTTCATCCGCCTGCTCGAGCGTCATCCGTGGTTCGAGCTGACGGAGATTGCGGCCTCCGAGCGCTCCGCCGGCAAGCCGTACGCCGAGGCCGCGCGTTGGATCGGAGCCGACGCGATGCCTTCGCGCGTGTCCGGAATGACGGTCCGTGCCTGTGATCCCTCGGAGATCTCGGCGAACATCGTCTTCTCCGCGCTCGACTCGAGCGCCGCGGCGACCGCCGAGCCGGCGTTTGCGCGCGCTGGCAAGATCGTGCTCACCAACGCCAAGAATTTCCGGATGGAGGCCGACGTCCCACTCGTCATCGCCGAGGTAAATCCGGAACATCTCGACGTCATTGCCGCGCAGCGAAAAGCGCGCGGGTGGGACGGCGCGATCGTCGCGAATGGCAATTGCTCGGCGATCGTCACCGCGCTGCCTCTCGCGCCGATTCACCAGACGTTCGGTATCACGAAGCTCGTCGTCGCCACGATGCAGGCGATCTCCGGCGCCGGCTATCCTGGCGTCGCGTCGCTCGACATCCTCGGCAACGTGATTCCGTACATCGGCGACGAAGAGCCAAAGATCGAGGGCGAGGTTCGCAAATTCCTCGGCACGAGCGACGGTGCGACGGTGCACAGCGCGGACTTTCCCGTGAGCGCGCACGCCAACCGTGTCCCCGTCGAGCACGGACACACGGTCGTGATGTCGGTCGGGCTTTCGCGTAGCGCGAGCCCGGAGGAGGTGAGCGACGCGATCGCCGGTTGGCGCGGCGCCGAGGTCGCGCGCGGCTTGCCCAGCGCACCCGAGCATCCACTCGAGGTGAGCGCGTCACCCGACCATCCACAACCCAGGCGACAAGTCGATCGCGGCGGCGGCATGACGGTGACCGTGGGGCGCATCCGTCCCGATCCGGTTTTCGACGTGAAGTTCGTCGCGATGGGGCACAACGTAATTCGTGGCGCCGCGGGCGCCTCGGTGCTGAACGCCGAGCTGATGGCGCGCCGCGGGCTGCTCGACGGGTTGTGATCGTCCTCAAGTTCGGCGGCACGTCGGTCGGCGACGCCGAAGCGATCGCGCGAGCGGGGCGCATCGTCGGAACGCGCGCCGACCAGGGAGCCGTCGTCGTCGTGTCGGCGCTCGCCGGCGTGACGAACGCGCTGATCGCGATCGCCGAGCAGGCCGCGAAGGGACATCTCATCGGCGCGCTCGGTGCCGTCGAAAGTCTGCGCAGCCGCCACATGGAACAGGCGACGCTTCTTCTCGGTGAGGGCGAGCGCGCCACGGAAACGGTCGCCGAGTTGAGCGCGATGGCCGACGAGCTCGCGCATCTCGCCGAGGCCCTCGCGACGCTTGGCGACCTCACGCCGCGGAGCTTCGACGCCATCTCGTCGTTCGGCGAGAAGATGTCGTCGCTCCTCTGCGTCGCCGCGTTTCAGCAACAGGGAATTCCCGCCGTTCACGTCGACGCGTGCACCGTGATGATCACCGACGCCACGTTCACGCGTGCCGAGCCGCAGCCCGAGGCGATCGCCGAGGCTTGCCGACGCTCGGTGCTGCCGTTGGTGCGCGAGGGCAAGGTACCCGTGCTCGGCGGCTTTATCGGATCCAGCCAGGGGACCGGCATCACGACGACCTTAGGGCGTGGAGGCAGCGATTTCAGCGCGTCGCTGTTCGGGGCGGCGATGCGCGCGGACGTAATCGAGATCTGGACCGACGTGGACGGCATGCTGACGGCCGACCCGCGCGTCGTTCCCGGAGCGAGAGTGCTCGAGCAGATCGCGTTCGACGAAGCCGCGGAATTGGCGTCATTCGGCGCGAAGGTCCTGCATCCGAACACGATCGCACCCGCGGTTCGCTTAGGGATCCCCGTGTATGTGCTCAACTCGCGCCGTCCGGACGGGAAGGGCACCAAGATTACCTTCGAGGCGCCGAAGCGTTCCGTCACCGCGATCGCCGGCAAGAACGACGTGACGCTCATCAAGGTCGGCTCGCCGCGCATGTTGCTGACGGAGGGTTTTCTCCGCGAACTGTTCGACGTGTTCGAGCGTCACCGCACGTCGGTGGACGTCGTCGCTACGTCGGAGGTGTCGGTGTCGCTCACCGTCGATGACGCTTCTCAAATCGACGTGATCGTCAGCGATCTCCGCCGGCTCGGCGACGTGACGCTCGAGCGCAATCGTGGGATCGTGGCCGTGGTCGGCGGCGCGATCGCGCAAGGCGGCCACGCCATGTCGCGGGCATTGGAGGCGATCGGCGACGTGCGCGTGCACATGCTGTCGCTCAGCGCAACGGGCATCAACCTCACGATGGTAGTGGACGACGACCAGGTGAAGCCGGCGATGCAGCGATTGCACGCGGCCTTCTTCGGCGGGAGTGCGACATGACACGACGCTTGGCGATCGTTGGGATGGGGAAGATGGGGCGGGCCATCGCGGATCTGGCGCCGAGTCACGGGTTCGAAGTGGCGGCGCGCCTCGATCATGCCGAGATGCAATCCGGCCTCACGAAGGACATGCTCGCGGGCGCGGATGTTGCCGTCGAGTTCACCGTTCCCGACGCCACTCCCGCGAACGTCCGTGCGCTCATTGCGGCTGGTTGTCCCGTCGTCGTTGGCACGACCGGCTGGTATGCCGATCTCGACGACGTTCAGCGCGACGTGAACCGATCGAATGGCGCGCTTCTCGCCGCGACGAACTTTTCACTCGGGGTGAACATCTTCGAGCAAGTTCTTGCCCGAGCCGCCCAGTTGTTCGCCGCTGCCCCCGGGTTTGACGCGCACATGATCGAGACTCACCACTCAGCGAAGAAGGACGCGCCATCAGGAACGGCACTCACGCTCGCCAACGCGGCTGCCGCCGCGGGGGGGCGC
>Ga0207711_10002274_pt1 | contig 17243 bp, 9 predicted proteins | sample KBSS34metaG_FD_184401 | JGI IMG/M metagenome (GOLD analysis project Ga0207711, IMG submission 184401) | Switchgrass rhizosphere microbial communities from Kellogg Biological Station, Michigan, USA - KBS S3-4 metaG (SPAdes) (version 2) | ecosystem: Host-associated > Plants > Roots > Rhizosphere >...
AAGAAGTCAGCCAGATTTTTCACCAAAAAGGTTTTGTGGGTGAAGACCTGCGCAGAATCGTTCAGCTCATCACGGCAGATCGCAGACGATGGATACGAACGATGTTAACTGAGGAGTATGGTCTTCCTTACGAGGTGCGTTCGCCTTGGATCGCGGCTCTGAGTACCTTCAGTGCGTTTCTTGTTTGCGGGATCGTTCCACTGCTTCCCTACTTGTTTCACCTCACCCATGCTTTCGTAATTTCGGTGATCGTAACGGCAGTGGTTTTCTTCGCGATTGGGTCCATTAAGAGTCGATGGTCTACAGCGTCGTGGTTACGATCAGGATCGGCGACGTTATTCGTTGGAGCAATCGCAGCCGGCCTGGCCTACGCAGCCGGGATCATCCTCAAAACCTTCGCAGATTGACTTAGGCACTCTCCGACTGAGGAAAACTTCGCACAAACAAAAGCCGTTTTCCCCAAAACTCTGCCGAAACCCCGGTCAGAGCGTCAATTTCTCAAAGGCACAAACGTTGCTCATTACAAGTCAGGTGATCTCGAAGGAGGAGTTATGACAACAGTTCGCTCTGCTATCGATCAAAACCAACAGACGCTCATCCCCGCGACGTCAATTATGACTGATGAGAAGCAGCATGAGGTGCGCTGTGGAATGTGCGCTCGAGAACTCTACGTTGACGAAGACGCCTATCCCTTTTACAGCGAGGCGTTAATCTCCGGCTTGGACAATCCTTTTCGCTGCGAGGTATGCAGCGAGGAGTACGACGACCTCGCCTATGAAGGGTAAGTCATAGACGGACACCAACCAGTCGTCGCAGCTCAACAGCAGTCTATCCGCTGTCTTATCCTTCTGACATTCCTGTTAAGCGATCAATTCGGATTCGAAAGACAATCACTTGTGGGGCAGAAGCATCGACTGCAATCGCAGACTCGACTGGTGTCAACATGGGAAACTGTCGGAGGAGTTTCATTAGAATCTCTTCGCGCTCGTTTGATTTTGTGATCTCTTCAAATTTGCCAAACGCGATGGCGCTGCGCCAGTGCAGGTCGCTTTCGATTTCGTCCGCCTGGACGCACGCCTTAGGATTTTCCCGCAGTGCTGAAATCTTGAGTCCGGGCAGAGAATGGCTATAAAGGCAATCGTCTTCGAGGTGGCAACTGATCGGAACGACGTACGGTTCGCCATTAACAATACAGCCGAGTCGGGCCACGCGCGCCGACTGAAACACTTTGCGCGCCTCGATGTTATTTAGCATCGTCATCATCTGCTTGCCTCCTCGAACTTATGGAACTGAACTAATCAACTTGAACTCTTACGAACGACTTCAACTGAGCAATGCGCGCGCGCCGCAACGGCGGCCGAAACGCTGCCGAGAATGAACCGCTCAAGGCGATTACTGAACCCCGTGGAACCTACGAAGATGCAGTCAGCGCCCCACTCTTCCGCTGCTTTGCAGAGTTCTCGCTTGGGATCACCTTCTTTGACCACACAAGTGACCTTGATCGCGGCGGCTCGCAAAAGCTCCACCGAGCGTTCTGAGATCTTTGCAACCCACTCCTTCTCTTCTCTCCTATCCTCTTCGATCGTTTCTCCCAGCGGTGGAATCACCTTTCCAAGAAACTCAGGCGCTAACGGATCGTCGAGCGCGGCCTCGGCGCATTCCGAGCCGTCATATCCGATTAGTATTTTCATGGCAGTACGCCCTCTCATTTTTCATGGACGGCAAGAGTCGTACCGGGATTCGGCAACCTTTTTATGTGTTTGAATCAGAGAAAGTCGTTTCGATAGCTGAGCGATCTTGCGCAGAACGGCGCAAGATTTCCCATGATCTAATCTTCTAAAGCGCAGAGCAGCAGCGAAGCGCTTACGGTGAGTTCGTCAGTGATCGGTAACAAGGGATTTTCCCCGTCCTCACACCTTCCTTTCTATAGAACAAGTCAGGAAGAGGGGCTTGCCCCGCCGTATATTGGACCTTAGGCTAACAAGGCCACCGCCGACCGGCTTCGTTGGACTCTCTTTCCGCACCAGGACGCAGACTCGTTACTGTCAGTTTTGCCAGTAGGAAAACTCACTCGAGCAAAGGATGATGATCGTTAACGTCTCGCCATCATCTCATCGCGTCGGAACGTTAGGGTCGTGGCTTAGGTCGACGGCCGCCAAAGAAAGGACAGTAAAACATGCGAAGGTTAATGAACATTAGTCTGACGATTGTCAGCTTGGTCAGCCTGGCTCTGCTGACAAGCACGATGAGTCTTGCTCAGAAATTACCGAAGAGGATTTATATCCAGGCACAGGCGATGGGAACATCGACGCAAATGGGGCGATCGGCTGGTGTCACACTCATCATCAATGAGTTATCGACAGATGAGGAAAGAGCGGGGTTGATCGAGGCGTTCCAACAGAAAGGCAATGAGGGCCTGGTCAACGCGCTGTCCAAGATGCGCTCCAAAGGTCGGATGTCGGTTACCGGCACTTTGGGATATGACGTCTCCTATATCAAGACGTTCGAGCAGCCTGACGGAAGCACCGTATTGCGCATGGTTACTGACCGTCCGCTTCGCTTTGGCGAAGTCTGGGCCGATTCTCGGTCGTCTGACTACAACGTGTCCGCGATTGAGATAGTAATTAGTAAGGACAAGAAGAAGAAGACGGGCACGCTGTATCCGGCTGTTGAACTAAAGATGAACAAAGAGAACCAACTGGAACTGAATCTTTACCAGAATCCCTGGAATCTCGTGAACGTCATAAAGCGCTAGGTTTCGGGAGTTGCTTCGGGCGCTAAGGTGTATTCCGCGATCGTCTGTGACTACATGATCACAGTTCATCCAACGCGAGCAAGCAGGCGCCGGTCGCAGAAACTAAGAACAACAAACTGGCCCGGGCATGTCTACGCTTCAGCCGGATGAACAGGTGCATCTACGCTAGCGTGAGACAGGCGAACGCCACTATCGACCAATGATCGTGACCCACTTCATTTCGTGAAAGAGATAAGCGCCAAAGGCGGAAATGTGAACGCCTCGACAGCAATTCAGGTTAGCCATCGCTTTCGTCTGTGATTGAAGGGTGTAAGTGATGATCGGTGAGAGTGAAAAACCGATTCTGCTTCTTACCTAGTGCTACCAAACGATACTAAGCAGTATGTATCGAGGTTGCGGCCGTCAAAGTAAGCTTACGTCCTGCTTGGTATCACTAGGTGATCCCGCAACGCATTGTACGGATATGTCAATGCAACAAGAGAAGGAGTCTAATGTCTTATTGCAGTTGATCATTGACATGTTGCAAGCTGGCGCGAACTTCCGCGATCCTCGCTGAGGTAGCCGATTCGCGCTCGTAAGCTATGGGGTTTTCCTGCTATGAAAATCCGCGTTCTTTTGCGCGCGCTCTTCGCGCTCTTGTGTTAGCGAATTAAGTTTGTGCCGTTGTTCAGAGGTTAAGAGCGCTGTTACCTCTGTTCTCAAGCGTTCCGCGGCTTGAGGTGGAGCGGCGGACGCTGAACCTTCTGAACTAGATTGTGCCGCGTTTTCATTGTTTGGATCTCGCCGGCTGGTTCCGGTTCTTGTGAGGTACCGTTTCAGCAATTGGTGGATTTCCTGTCTCTGTTGCGGCGTGAGATGGATGGCACGCAAGTCCTGGGTTAACTCCAGAGCGCTCCGTCTTATTTCCTGGTGTTCCGCAATGCGTCGCGACCGTTGCTCAGCAGAACTTTTAACAGTCGTCTGACCTGAAACAACAGGATTCTCACAAAACACTATTATGCTGAACGTCAATGCCAGGCAAAGAGTAAATAAATGAGTCTTATTCCGACCTTTGTTTGCCATGATGATTCTCCTGAAAGCACTTTTTTCCCACGCGACAGCACGATCACTCTGGTGGATTTGGTAATCGATATGGATTCCAGAAGTCCACGTCTTCGACGTTCCAGAGATGCATTAAGACCTCGGACCCTTTTTCCCGAATGAATTTGACTTCCGACGGAAAAAACCGGCGCAGTTTGTAAGAACTCGACATGAAGATCTCCACTTACCTCAATTGACGGCAGCACGTTTGGAGAAGAGCCCAGTATTAGAAAGCTATGCATCGGAGTCTCCGGCCACAATGGCTCAGGATGCGTCAGCACATGGCCTCTCTCGAGACCGGTGCCATACAATCCTGGCTCCATGGCGAGCATGGAAAACGGCTTCGCGATCCTGTCTTCAGCCGGCAGTAATTCTGTAAAGAACTCGACTTGACGGCTCGCCCCACAGACTACGGTTCCTCCTTTTCTTCCCCTTTGCGTGTGAAACAAAACTTTACGTCTGTGAGAGTAGCTCTTTTGCCTCCACGCGAATCATTGCATTTGATAGCTGCCCCTTCTGGAATTCCTCCTTTATCCCGCTGACTGAACGACATCGGTAAATAAATGGAATTACTATGTCGTCATGATTGAAGAAATCCTCTCGTATCTCTCTTCGGGCGTCAGGGTTGTGTTTTCCAGGTCAAAGGTCTGGTTAAAAAAGTCATCCTCTATAGCGGGTAACGACTTCGCCCGTAAACGGATATGGCATTCATTCTCTTTCGGGAATTTTTTCTCCGCTAAGCGCTTTAGCCAGATTCCAAGATTGATGTAATACTGTTGCCCCCATTGAGATTTCTGAAGATTCGCAACGAGAACCACCTCCTCGTTCTCCAGATACCACGTTCCTGACTTCTTGTGAAACCCGGCTTCTTTCAAAGCGTCATCGAACGCAGATTTGATTGGGTTAACGTCTGTCTTTTCTTTCATGGATACGTTTCAACACTACCAGTCCACGGCTCACCTGTCATGCGCTCCAGTTCCCTCCTATATCTCTCGACCTGTCTCTCTCCTTCTCTTTTTGCCCGAGGATTATCTGGCTTTAGCTCTTTCACATGCCGCTTCTCCCAGTTTACTGCATCAGCACGTTTGCCATTATCTAGAGTGACTTCCTTTTCGTATCCCTCCCCAGGATCCCAGTCCTTGTGAGCCTGTTTCCCACGACGAGTGTGAGGTGTCTCGCCACTCTTAGGAGTTGGTTTTGGAGGACGGTTAGGACCACGGGACCTTGGGCCACGTCCGGCGGCACCACCCGCAATTCCACCGACAATATTGCCAATCAGTCTTCCTATGCGATAGTGCCACTCGTCCGGACACATATCGTCCGAAATGAGAGCAACGATTTCCTCGACGAGGGCCATGGCCGCCGTTGCACCCATGTAAGCGGCTAAAATCGGCGGCAGCAATGCCCACGCCGTACCAGCAGTTACTGTTGCCAGCGTGGCGAAGAACGCACTCCACACGAGTGCCTGAACGAAGCCCTCGATGCCACCGTCGATGAGCCCTTGTACGAAGGTATCCCACGATTGGCCCATCGGATCGATGTAAGAGATGGGGTTGTTGCGGACGTAAGCATATAAGTTCAAGCCGCCGTCAAACCCAATCGGATCTTCCGTGAGAAAGCGGCCCTGCTCCGGGTCGTACCAGCGCGACCGATAGTGAAGTAATCCAGTCAGTGCATCTCTTTCCCTGCCGGTATATCCGAAGCGCGTCAATGAACTGCCTGCACTTTGGCCAAAAGGATCGTACTGCGAGCGCTCGACAACGCTGCCGGAGGCATCGGTTAGTCCGACTGTGCTGCCCAGATGATCCTGTAGGAAATAAAGAGCACCCGTACTATCGCTCGACTGTCTTAGTTTCCGATCGATCCCCGGCCCATTCAGGTAGTTAACACTACTCGTTGTGCCGACATCGTCTCGGATAACATTCAACCCATCGTAGAGATAGGTTGTCGTCGTGCCGTTTTCTGTACGGCCACCTAACCGACCAAGAGCGTCATAGCTGTAATTGACCAGCTGATCGTTGGGCAAAGCTGCCTGGCTCAGTCTCCCTCGCCCGTCCCAACTGTACTGAGTGACGCCCTGTGCATTGCTCTTCGTTGAAGTTTGCCCATCGGGATCGAACGTGTAAGCCGTCGCGCCAAACTGCGAAATGCGATTAGCCGAGTCAGCTGCCCCTGCGTTAACGGCTGACGGCAGAAGTTGCGACGAGGATAACGACGTAACCGACTTGATCTCATCATCGATTGTGTAGGAGTAACGATAATCCTCTATTGGCTGGCCCAAAGCATTCGTATGCGTTAGGCGCGCAAGTCTTTCTACAGCGTCATACTCGTAAGCCGTCCTGATTCCGTTGGGACGCTGTAAACCTGAAGGTCGCGACAAGGCGTCGTAACTGTAGGTAAAGACCTCAGATCCCTGTGTGATCGTTTCGAGTCGGCCAGCGGTGTCGTAGCCGTAGCCTACGCTTGCGTTCCCTGCCGCCATCGATGTCCGTTGGCTGGCTGCGTTGTAGCCATAATTTACGGCGCCGGCCGGCGTGGTAACAGACAGTACTCGGTTCGCGTCGTCGTAGACCCACTGGGCGAAACCCGACTGTGTATCGTCAATGCGAGACGGCCTTCCGGCGGGATCGTAGGTTAGGCTCACAGTCGCGTCAGCGAAGGTGAGTGTCGCTGGGCGGTGGATGTCGTCGTAATCAATTACTACGCGACGGCCCGATCTGTCGCTAGCCTCGCGCACGTTGCCCACGGCGTCATAGCTGAGCGTCATCACTTGACCCAAAGGATCGCGAGTGGACGTAGGACGGAATAATTCGTCGAAGGTGTAGGTAGTGATGTGGCCGCGCTTGTCCTTAACAATATTAAGGTTGCCGCGGTTGTCGTATTCGAAGCTGATGGTATTGCCCAACGAGTCAGTCATTGACGACAGCTGGCCGCGCTGATCGTACGTGTAGCTCAGTGATCTACCGCTTGGAGAAAGCATTGAGACCACCTCATCGGCCACGTTGTATTGCATCCGGATCTCGCGGCCCAGCGGATCCTTTCTCAGAACAACCCGGTCGCTATCGTCGTAGAGGTTGGTCCACTTCTTACCGAGCGAGTTAGTAGTGGCCGTCAGGTTGCCATTTCGGTCGTAGCTGAAATAAGTACGATCGCCGGCAGGATCGGTAATAGAGATTATGCGATCAAGCGGGTCGTACTGGTGGCTAGTGCGACGGCCAAGTGGATCGATAACCGTGATGAGGCGGCCAACTTGATCGTACTCATACTCCGTGCGGTTGTTGAGCGCGTCGATGACCGCATTAACATTTCCAAAGTTGTCGTACTCCAGTCGGGTTTTATGATTGAGCGGATCGATGACCTCGCTTAGTTGGCCGAATGAGTCATATCGATAATTGGTGGTCTGGTTCAGTGCGTTGCGAACGAATGCGAGATTGCCACGCTCGTCGTAGTCCATCACTGTCTCTTTAGTGAGGGCGTCAATAATTTTTGTGATCGTGTTGAAAACGGGGTGGTACTCGAATCGCGTCGTCTGGTTCAACCGATCAGTAGTGGCAGTTACGTTACCGTTCGCGTCGTACGTCGTGTTGGTTTCCGGACACCCGCACGGTCCGGATCGGGAAATGGCCAGGTTGTTGGTTAAATCACGCTCAGTTGTAGAAACCTGGCCCAGCGAGTCAATACTGCCAATCGTGTAGCCATTGGCGTTGAACCGTTTCACTTCGGTCCGGCCGAGAACATCGGTGATGGTTGTGGAGGTGACGAGCCCGCCACTCAGTGTGTAGCTGTAACGTTCAACGCCGCTGTTGGCGAACAACTGTGCGATGACGCGACCGTTGCCGTCGTAGGTAATCTCTTTGACCCGGTTACCGCGTGGATCAGTAATTGACAGCAAATGATTCGTTCCAAAAAATCCCGACGTGTCATACGTGTAACTCGTCACACCACCTGCCGGATCTGTGACGCTTATCAGTCTTAAATCTGAGTCGTAGCCGTATTTAGTGATGCGGCCGAGGGGATCTCTGACTTCTGAAACCTGCCCCGGAGCGTTGTAAGTGAGAATGATCGAACGACCCACCGCGTCGGTGACGCTCGTGAGGTTTCCGCCCGTATAGTTGTAGGTGGTTGTGTTTCCGTTCCGATCGACAGTGGACGTGATTCGACCGTTTGAGTCGAATTTCATTACCCCGCCGGTCTTATCACGGTACTCCAACACGCCGCTCGTGAGTTTTCGTATCGTGGCGCCCTGCTGGGATGCTGTAATTGCGTTGCTGAAGACCAGCGTCCCGTCTGTTTCGGTTCTCGTATATCCAAACAACCGGCCTGCAAGTTGTTCGGAGGTCACATAACGGCCCGCACCACCAACCTGGAACGAGCCCGATAATAGGATATCAAAGCTGTCTTTGAAGCCGCGACCGAAACGACCGACGAACCCTCGCCGCGCCAGATCCGAGGTATAAGTTCGCGAAAGACTGAGTCCACCGCGCGCCCCGCCAAACGAGACGTCGACCATCGTCTCGACTTTGATTCCGGTGGAGTAATCGACAGGCGTGGGCCCTCTGTTTTCACAATCTTTGTCGTTGGGATTTCCATCGGGACCCGCGCCGTTGGGGAAGTGCCACGAGAAGTCACGCAAACCGTAAGGACGACCTGTGGCCGGATCTATTTCCGGCGAAATCGTGCGACCGTCAGCGCTTACGCGACCGTAACCGTAGATGTACCACTGAACTGTGTCGTGATTAAAAGCATAGAGCTCGAGACGCGTGCCAGGCTCGGCACCCATGTTGTTCGGATACACCACGGGCATGGCAATGTCAGCGATCGCGCCACCTGGCTGGCTGGTGTAAACGAGCGCAGTCGAAACATTCGCCGGAAGTGGAGACGGCGTACGATCAATGGCGAGCGGTGTAATCGACACACGAGCTACAGGCGACCCGTCGCGGTTGCGGAGGTTTGCGCCCACGGGAACGGTCATCTCGAGTCCCGGAACTCGCTGGTTTGTGGCAACGGTGTTCTGCCCGGCGACAAGTTCTACTTCGGACTGAACGTCGATTGGAGGCAGGTAAAAGACGAACGGCACGACGTTGGCCTGTCCGGCGATAACCGTCGCAGGTTCGAGAATGACAGGGTAGGTCCGATTTGGAGCGCTCGCTGTTCTACCATCAACCAGTATCGGACGATTTGTGCCGGCGGTCACATCTGATAGTAAGAAAGCACCGGCAGCGTCCGTGGTGGACGTACGTCCATCAAGCGACACAGTCGCACCAACGACCGGCTCCTGAGATGTCGACAGTACACGCCCGGAGAGCGTCGTTTGTCCCGCCGCTATAACGTTGAGTGTCGCCGTTGCGGTGCGGACGTGTTCACGACCGTCAATATTCGCAGCGGCCCGAACTGTGAACGAGTAACTGCCTGCGGCGACGGTTGAGTTGGCAAGTAGAAGACTTAGTGTCGATGTTGCGCCGGCAGTGATCTGCGGTGCATCGAAGTTCGCCTGGACACCAGCGGGAAGTCCGACGGCGGATAGACGCGCCAACTGAGTGAAGGTCGGTTGCGCACTCGTGACGTGAATAACGCAGGTTCCAGTACCACGCTCCACTGCCGGAATTGCGGAAGGCGCAGCCGTGACCTCGAAATCCTGTGACAACTCGACTGTGAAATCGCCATTTGTTACAGCGGTTCCATTGGGAGTTGTCAGTTCAATCGGGCCAGTTACTGCCCCCATGGGTACGTTTACGCGTACTTCCGTTGAACTAATCGAGGAAATGAGTGCCGGGAGACGAGTGGCGTCTTCGCCCGCGAAAGTCACGCTGGTCGTGCTCGATTCGACCTTAAGTCTTGTTCCGGTCAGTGTCACGATTGTTCCCACCGAGCCTGACTGTGGGCTGAAGTTGGAGATAACAGGTGGATTCGGAAGGACTACAAAGTTGTCCGCACTAACTGCCGTTCCACCTTCGGTCTGCACTGTGACTGGACCTGTTGTCGCATCCTCTGGAACAACGACGGTCAGCTCAGTTTGAGTCGCTGCGGTAACCAGCGCCGTCGTCTGACCGCCCCCGCTTTCCGCTGACCGTGCGAAGCGCACTGTGTTGCGACCGGGTGCGCGTCCATCAAAACGAGCGCCATTGATGGTGATGGTTTCCGCAGGTCGGGCGCTGTCAGGTGAGAATGAGGAGATGACCGGCGGTAAAGTCAGCCGCCGCAGCGTGTGATTGCCCGTGTCGGCAACGATGATTGCGCTGGAAGACGTAGTGGCAATGCCTCGCGGCGTGAGGAATGTAGCTACACTGCCGGCGCCATCGGCCTGCCCACGCTCACCCGAACCGGCCAACGTTGAGACACCGAGCGCCCATCCCCTCCCGGCAGGCACGCGAGAAACTTGCCTGATAAGCGAGTTGACCGCATCGGTGATGATAACGGTGCTGGAAGCCTCGATAGCAATTCCAGACGGTTCGGCAAGCCACGCATTGACGGCAAAGTTATCTCTAAACCCCTGGGTTTGTCCCGTGATTGTTGTCACCGCACCGGTTGAATCGATAGCGCGAATACGATGATTGCCTTTGTCTGCGAGATAGATGTAAACACTAGAACCACTGACAGCGATGCCTGCGGGAGAGTCAAATCGCGCCGGAGAATCAGCTGCGCCAACAGTGCCGTCTCCTGCCAGGGTGCTGACTTGTCCACTTGAATTAATGACTCTTACTGCTGCGTTACCCGTGTCCGCCACATAAATATTGCCCTGCTGGTCCACGGCAATCCCGCGCGGCGAATTGAACCGAGCCTGGTTCCCGACTCCGTCCACAAGACCGGGACTACCGTCTCCCGCGAACGTAGATACTGTGCCATCGGTAGCAATTCTTCGAATGCGATGGTTTGCAGTATCGGCAACAAAGACGACACCAGATGCGTCAACTGCAACTCCCTGCGGGTACTTAAACTGCGCCGTTGCCGCTGGTCCATCAGCAAATCCGTACGTGCCGTTGCCGGCCACAGTCGAAACAACCCATTGTGGGTTGCCGGCCTGGTCCAACTCAGAGCGCAGGCGCCTGATGCGGTTGTTGCCGCCATCTGCGATGTAGATGGAATCATCCGCGCCAACAGCGAGGCCGGCCGGATCCCGGAAGCGCGCCTGTGAAGCTACGCCATCTGCAAACCCGGGGTTACCGGCCAGGCCGGCGATGGTCGTTACAGTTGTTGACGATGAGCCTGGCGGCGAGGTTGCTACTACGGTGAACGCGTCAGCGAGACTGACTGACTCCTCGATGAGATTCAGTGGTTCAGGCGCCGAAACATTCGTCGTTACTACTTTCACCGGTCGCGGATAGAGCGCCGCCGTTGGTTGAACTATTAACTGAGCTGTCGCAGTGGTAGCACTCGTGACGGTGATCTCACCGAGTTCTCCGGGGTACGCACCGTTAACGGCTACGTCCTGACCAAAACTGGCCCGCGTTTCTCCCTGAACCCAATGGGTGTTCTGCCCTTGAAGTAAAACTTCGAGACTTTGTCCCTGTGTGGCGCGAATTGGATCGATCGAAACGAGACTGGCGGGCGGTAGAATGGTTCGGATTCCGCTAAAGCTAATCGTCAGAAATGATCCGATGGAACTGGTAAGCTCGACAGCAAGTACATTTGAACTCTGTAGAGTGACAGTTTGCGAAAGAACGGGAGTATTGTCCTCGATTTCATTCTGCGTAAATAGTTCAACTCCGTTGAGGTGAATAGTGGCGCTGGACACTCGTTGCCACCCGCCAGGACCACCGTTCTGAACCTCGATTGTGTACGGCGCGATGACTCCAGACGGGATCGAGAACTGCTCGGTAACCGTGACCGGTGACCCTACGTCTCGAGTAAACTGGTGTGGTCCATAAAACGTAACTGTCGCTCCCGACTGAGTGTTCGTTAGTGACTTCGCGGGAACCTTTGCGTATCTGGCTTCGACGTTCTTTGTGGCCAGGGCGACAGGCGCGACTGTACTGGTTATGATCGCGAACGCGACTACCAGTGAAATACTGACCCGTGAGAACAACGCGCTCAGTAAGAACCAAAGGCGGCCGTGGGTGTTGGAGTCGTTTTCCATCGAATTCTGCCAATCCATCGTAAGCTCCTCATCTCATTGGGCGTACAACTCTCGACGCAAGCTGCTTCGCGGAAACACTGGACCGATTAGGGACTCGTCACACTGAACGTGACGCTGCCCGCAGCCGTCCTGTAGGGATCGATACGAATGGTGTACGTGCCGGGAAGCGGTAGAACCTGCGTGGGCACGTCGAAGCTGCTACCTCCGTTTACATGGAAGCCCTGCGAGGAACCGGTGGGTGATAGGATCTCGACGTACATCTTTCCGATCGTATTGTTCGTGAAGTGCAATGTAAGTCGCTGACCACTTGTGCCTTGAATCGTGTAGACGGCGTTCTGACCAGGCACAGTCGTTAAATTCACCGAAGCACCATTGGCGGTAATCGAGCCTGTGATGTCCGGTAGACTGGGCAACAAACGCAGGGTGACGCTGCCGGTGAAGTCAAAATCAGGAGTGACGAAGATCGATTGGGTACCGGTCGTCGTCAAATCACGAACATTGAATCTTTCCGGTGTGATGAGATCGCCGCCGACAAATTGCTGGCCGCAACAATCGACCTCAGTTCCACTCATACTCACACTTCCAGTCCCGAACGTTACGTCTGACGACTTCAGCGTCATGCGTTGTCCCGCATTGCCCTGGAACGTGTAGTTCGCACGTTGCCTGGCTGCTGGTACAGTGACGACCGTTGGCTGACCGTCAGCCGTAATCACTCCCGTTACGTCACTCAATCCTTCTCGCAGCGTTAGAGTCACACTGTCATTTAGCCCATACAGCTCGGTTAGGATCGTGTAAGTTCCCGTCGCAGGCAGCGTCCCCAATCCGAGAACTTTCACCGCTGCGTTGTCGGCCAGCCTCCTGGCCCACAGGGTTCCGTTGGGCTGATTAACGAACTCGTGATTAAACAGCGAACTGTTGTTGTTGATTACGAGATGTAGCGTCTGGCCCTGCGTACCCTCAAACGTCAGACGCCGGTTCTGTCGAGTGGCCGTTGAAGTCAATGTCACAGGAGACCCGCCAATGGTGATGGCGCCATCATCGACGTCAGATGGAACTTCGTAGAGATTCACGCTGATATCACCTGGGGTGAACCAGGTATTTACGGTAACCCTGTACGTTCCCGTAGTGGGCAGGACGATCGTCTCAAATAGATCTCCGGCGATATTTCCGAGTTGGTGGGCGAATTTGCTCGAAACCAATGTCTGATTATTTGGCCTTCTAATGATGAAGTCGCTGTTAAGAGGAGCGATCATCTTCAGGCTGATTCGCTGACCGGCTGTTCCGCTGAAGGTCATATCGACGTCCTGCCCCGGCACCGTCGTGGTGAAAGTGACGGGAGGACCGTTGAAGGTAAGCGTACCGACGGTACTTGGCGCCGGAACATTGAAGAGTTGGAGTGTAGTCGCGCCGGCGAAGGCGAAGTAAGCGTCGACTACGATCTTGTAGGTACCGGTCGACGGGAGAACGATCGCGTCTTCGAATCCAATCCGGCCAGGGAGACCAGTGGGCGAGAAGCCCGCGATGAAACTTCCGCCTGGCGAGATGATGTCGATAGCGCTGTACGGGAAAATATTCTGCGTCGTCTTTAGACTTACCCTCTGGCCAGCCGTGCCGCTGAATGTCAGTACCGCATCCTGTCCGGGCACGGTTGTAGTGACGGTGACTGGTACTCCATCCGGAGCGATGGTGGCTGTCACGTCGGGTGGCACGTTGAACAACGTGAATGTGTAGCTGCCGCTACAAAACTCCGGATAGACATTGATGGTATAGGTTCCGGTTACAGGCAATGTGATCGTGTCGATCAACCTGTCTTTATCGAGGAACCCGTCGTCGAAATATCCTTCGGGGTAGGCGAATTCATCGGCTAAGTAACTGCCGTCTGGTTTTACGACCTCGACCCACGAATACAAGGCATACGGACCAGTATCGATATCGCTTATCCTGATACTTACTCTTTGTCCTGCCGTCCCGCTGAAGGTTATGTTTGCCATCTGGGAAGCGGTGGGAATTGTCACGCGCACGGGTGGTCCATCGGCGACAAGACTCGCCGTCACAGGTGGAGGAATCTCATATAAGGCAAAAGTAGACTCTCCCGTGCTATCACCCGCTGGATCGATTGGAATGGTGTAAGTTCCGGTTACCGGTAATCGATAGCCGTTAGCCTCAAACCCGAAGTTGCTGACGAGGCTGGCGCCATCAGGGTTGACTATGTGAGGAAGGGAGTTGTATGAGAGCGTTCCCCATACTTCGAGATAAACAATCTGACCTGCCGTCCCAGTGAACGTAAGTTGACCGTTCGCACCGGGGGTATTGATCGTGACTGTAACCGGCGGGCCGCCGATGGTGATGGTCCCCGTGACGTCAGCACTAACGTCATAGAGCGTCAACGTCATGCTGCCAGTGGCTGCAGCTTTGGGATCGATAAGAATGGTATAGGTACCCGTAACGGGTAAGGTTTGAGACTCGAAGAACCATCCACCAGTGCCCACCGTAGCGGCGGTTACAAGAATTGAGCCGTCAGGTTTCAAAATAGAAACGGTGCTGCTGTTGATCGTAACCGCATCAAGCAACAAGCTAACTCGCTGGTTAGCGTTTCCCGCAAATGTCACCCTTGCGTTCTGACCAGCTCCCACAGTCGTTACCGTTACTGGTGGCCCGCCCGCGGTGATAGTTGCGTTCACATCGGGCTGAACAGCGTTAAGCATGAGCGTCATGCTTCCGACGACAGCGTTCAGAGGATCGATGAGAATTGTGTAGAGGCCACCGGCTGGAAGAGCAGGCGTTTCGATAAACCTTCCACTTGTTGTCACGGAGGTCGCCACCACCAGAATCGTTCCATCGGGGTTGATGATAGAAACGTTGCTGTTACTGATCGTGACGCCGGTTAGATTCAAACCCAACCGTTGTCCCTGAACACCGTTGAATGTGAGCTGCGCGTTTTGACCTGCAACGGTAGTAGTTGTAGTGACGGATGGTCCTCCGACTTCGATCGCCCCGGTGACATCAATGATTCCGTTCAGGGCGAAAGTCATATTTCCGATGTTTGTAAAGGTCGGATCGATGAGGATCGTGTAAGTTCCCGTGGCAGTCAGCTCGCGCGTGTCAATGAATCGTCCGCTCGACGTAATGGATGTAGCGGTGAGCAGAACAGACCCGTTTGGCTGATAGATTGTGACGTTACTATTGCCAATCGTCACACCTGAAATATTGATACTGACGCTTTGCCCAATGACGCCGTCAAATAGCAATAGCCCTATTTTGTTTGCGGTTCCGATCGTAACCGTTTTTGTTTCGCCGATTGACATGCGCCCCGTGAAGACAACATCTGCGGGAACAAACGGCGGCGGAGGTACGAAGAAGTCGTCGGTACTAACTGCCACTCCGTTAGCAGTCTCTACAGATATTCGTCCCGATGTTCCTGAATAGGGGACACTGGTCGTGATAGTTGCGGCGTCGGCCGAGCCGGTCTTGGCGTCTACGATGTTAAATTTGACATGGTTATTCGAAGCCGTGTTGTCGAAATTCGTTCCGTTGATTGTTACGGGAGTGCCACTGGCGCCGTCAATGTTGGAGGCTATTCCAATGGTCGGGCTAAATCCGGTAATAGTCGGCGCCAGCAGATTTACGTTGAAGGATGAAGTGCTGGTCGCGGAACCAGTGGGAGTGATTACCGAAATCGGTCCTGTCGACGCCTCGGCAGGCACCGAGGTAACCAACTGCGTTGCGCTGGCCGAGATTACAGGTGCGCTGACGCCATTGAATTCGATCGTGTTTTGGTTAGCGACGGTACTGAAGCCTGTACCGTAAATCGTGACAGACGTTCCGATCGATCCACTATCAGGAGTAAACTCGATTATCGAAACCTCTCCTGCAGTGCGTCGCGTGATCGAAGTGATGTTTCCAGCCGCATCGTAACTGTAAACCGCTGCTTCGCCGGACGGTGTAATAACGGCTTTAAGTCTGCCTAACTCATCGTAGATGTAGACGGTGGTATTAGTTGGGGTTTGTGAACTTGCTAAAGAACAGAGGAGGAACAACAAGACTGTGACGAGTAATCTTTTCGAAGCAAAGCGTGTCATTAATGTTCCTCCACTTCGGTCGAACCAAACACCTCGAAGGTTTATCGATTAGAGACTCATCTATCCGGAGCGGCGAAGAGTCCTGTAATTGTGGGACGGAGCGGCGAGTCGACGGCATGCGCATGCGAGGAAACTCGTTCCTCAAACCACTGCGGGTTAGCTTGGTAAAACCGAGCAGCAAGAGGATCGACCAGTGGATCGTCGCGCCATAGGAGATAAAGCGAACGTGCGCGTTGCGCGTCCGCGAGTCGCCCTTCTCCGGTATAAATCGGAGCGAGGAATTGATATGCGCCGTGGTCATTGGGATCGACACCGATCACGGCTTCAAATGCGGCCCGAGCTTCGGCAACACGACCAAGGGCATAAAGTGTTTGGCCCAATTGCCGCTGCACCTCACGGTCCGTCGGGTATTCATGCGCGACTTTCGCTAATTCGTCCGCAGCCTCCTGCGTACGTCCGACGCCACGAAGGACCAATGCTCGATAGAACCGCCCACGAGCATGAGTCGGATCAACCTTCGGAGCCGGGAGTACTAACGCCTTTTCAAGCAACGGCATTGCTTTGTGCAATTGCTCGCGCTCAGGACCGTAGCGTTCGGTTCTCATCTCAGCGATTGCGGCATTTATAAGGACATCTGAATCACGAGGGTTGAGCTCACTGGCCCGCCGAAATGCCTCGGAAGCCTGGCCATACTGCGCTTGCTCCAGGAGGCCGATGCCGTAATCGTTCCATCTGCGCGATAGTTGTTCGCGCGCGAGAGCATTTCTAAGTGTATTGTTATCTGTTTTTTTCCCTTTTCGCGTGACAATCACAAGCTCCGCCTCAGCCATTCGCACGATTGGAACTTTCAACTGCTTCGCGTTGTGGCGTGTCAACACATAGTCTGTGTATTCATGGATGAAGCGACGATAATTGACGCGCGCTCGAAGTTTGACAGCGGTGACGCCGCCAGCCTTCTCAACTTTCGGCATTCGGAATCGATAGCGTACGATGTCTGAACGCCCGGGTGGAATTGAGTTGTCGTAAGCCTTTACTCTGGCGAGCCACACCTGGTGCCGAGTGATGGGGCGCCCCTTATCATCGAGAAGAATTGTTTTGTAGACGTGGGCGCTTTCATCGAGCGTGCCGTCGGGCTTAATGAATCCACTCTGAAAAATCGTCTTGCCGGAGCTGTCGATGGCTTCGAACTCAACCCAGGGCTCATACATATCCCGCAACTCCGGTGGGAACGAGTGAGCGGCCCTGCGATTGAACA
>Ga0207711_10002281_pt1 | contig 17224 bp, 13 predicted proteins | sample KBSS34metaG_FD_184401 | JGI IMG/M metagenome (GOLD analysis project Ga0207711, IMG submission 184401) | Switchgrass rhizosphere microbial communities from Kellogg Biological Station, Michigan, USA - KBS S3-4 metaG (SPAdes) (version 2) | ecosystem: Host-associated > Plants > Roots > Rhizosphere...
CAAAACATTGACATCCACCGCGCCTGCCGATTGCCCGAAGATGGTAACATTCGCCGGATCGCCGCCAAACTTCGCGATGTTGTCGCGCACCCATTTCAGCGCCGCGATCTGGTCCATCAGGCCGTAGTTGCCGGAAGCGTGATGGGGCGACTCTTTCGTCAGCTCGGGATGCGCCAGGAAGCCGAACACGCTGAGGCGATAGTTCGCCGTGACCAGCACCACGCCGCGGCGCGCGAGACTTTCGCCATCGAAGTTATTTCCCGATGCGGTCCCCGCATAGTTCCCGCCGCCGTGAAACCAGACCATCACCGGCTTGCGATCGCGAGCGGGCCATTCGGGAGTCCACACGTTCAGGAACAGACAGTCTTCGCTGCTCGATTCCTGCATGCGGCCGCCGGCGTTCTGCGCGCACGGCGCTCCGAAGGAGGTCGCCTCGCGCACGCCGGTCCAGGTCTTGACCACGGCAGGTTCGCGCCACCGCAAATTGCCCACGGGAGATTGAGCGTACGGGATACCTTTAAAAACTGCTCCCGAAGGTGTCCCGCCCTTATCGAGAGTGCCACCGCGGATCTGGCCGCCGGTTACAGTCGCGATAGGAAGCTCGGCGGCGAACGCCGGGACCGCGAGCAAGACGATTAGGACGAGACGCATCAGCAGGTCCTCCGACCGTCGATTGTACCGCTTCAACTTCTCTCGCGGATGCTCGCGAGCCCTGCCGCCAGCATGCCCGGCCAGGATGGATCTTTTTGGATCTCGGCTACGTTGAGCGGCCGCGAAGGCTCCGCCACCAGCGGCTGTAAAGCCAGCTCCCACCAGCCCACGTCATGCCAGGCGCCCCGCTTATAACCTACATTCCGGTACACCCCGATCGCCTTAAATCCGATGGATTCGTGCAGGCCGACGCTGCCGGGATTGGGCAAGGCAACGCCTGCGTAGGCGTTAAAGAAGCCTTGCGCCTTCAGGATGCCGGCCAGAGACACATACAAACCCCGGCCGATCCCTCGCCTATGAAAATCGGAATGCACGTAAACCGTCATCTCGGCGGACCATTGATACGCGGCGCGCGGCCTGTGACGCGATGCATACGCGTAACCGACTACGCGGCCCGCCTGCTCGCAAACCAGCCACGGATAAGCCGGCAGAATCCCGTCGATCCGCTTCCGGATCTCGAGCTCGTCCGGCGGCTCCATCTCGAAAGAAATCGGCGTGGACTCGACAAACGGCCGGTAGATCTCCGCGATCTCCGCCGCGTCGTCCTGTGTCACCAGCCGGATTGTCGAAGCCATTCTTAGCAACCAAAATAGTACAATCCACCAGGGAGGTGCCTAATGTCGCCACATATTAGCCGAGTGATGTTACTGGCAGTGATCGCGGGAACGTCCGTGCGTGCCCAGACGAATCCCCAACAGCCCATCAACGATCTTCCGAATCCCTACCGCACAGTTCGCGACTGGGGCAAGCCTCCCGGAGGCGTTCCATGGGCCGCCGTAACCGCCGTCGAAGTCTCGCCGGACGGCAGCATCTACGTCATCCATCGTTGCAAGGACAACTCCTGCGCCGGTCGTCCCGAGCCCCCCATTCTCAAGTTTGATAAATCGGGAAAACTGCTCAAGGCCTGGGGCGAGAACATGTTCGTCTTCCCGCACGGCGCGGCCGTCGATGCGCAAGGAAACCTGTGGGTCACCGATTCGCAGGTCAAGGACGGCAAAGGTCACCAGGTATTCAAATTCTCCCCCGAAGGCAAAGTGTTGCTGACCCTCGGCAAGGCCGGAGTCGTATCAGCGGCGGCGGGCGAGTTCGATGAGCCCACGGACGTAATAGTTGCGCCTAACGGCGACATCTTCGTCACCGAGGGCCATAGCGGCGGGACCACCGGCAACGACCGCGTGTCGAAATTCGACAAGACCGGGAAATTCCTCAAGTCCTTCGGCAAGCATGGTTCCGGTCCGGGCGAGTTCTTCAACCCGCACACCATCGCGATCGATTCACGGGGACGCTTATTTGTCGGCGACCGCGGGAATAACCGCATCGAGATCTTCGATCAGGACGGCAAGTATCTCGATACATGGACGCAATGGGGCCGCCCCAGCGGCATCCTGATCATGAAAGACGACACCATGTATGTGGCCGATTCCGAATCCTTCGGCCCGGATCAGCCTGGCTGGAAGAAGGGCATCCGCATCGGCAGCGCCAAGACCGGCAAGATCCAATACTTCATCGAAGACATGGAATCGACCACCATCGAGCACAGCGGAGCGGAAGGCGTCGGCGTCGATGCGGACGGCAACGTCTACGGCGCCGTCGTGCGGCGTCAGATGCTCGAAAAACACATTCCGAACCGCGCACGCCAGTGAGCGGCCAGGCGGTTCAGAATATATATTTGAACGCGAACTGCATGATGCGCGGATCGCCACCTGTGGTGACCTGTCCGAAGCTGGCCGGTGTGCTGAGCGTTGCGGCCGGATTACCGGGCCGGTAGTGATTCAGCAGGTTAAAAGCCTCCGCGCGAATCTCGACCTTCTGCTTCTCGCGGACCGCGAACGACCTCACCAGGCTCATGTCGAACCGGAACGCTCCAGGTCCCACGATATTCGCCGCCCCCAGATTCCCGTACGTGCCAGTAGTGGCGGGTTTGAAGGGCGCACTGCTAAGCCAAGGTACGCAGAATTGTGTTGTGGCGGCACACGCGGGACTGGCGTAGGGATCCCCCCCAACGTAATTGGGACGCTGGGCGCCGAGATTCGCATTGAGCGCGCTGTCCACACCGGACGCGATGCTGAAGAAGCTACCGGACTGGATCGAAATAATTTCCGAGAGCCTCCAGTCCGACGCAAGGGCCCGGATCCACTTGTCGGAGAACCTGGGAGCTTCCTGCAGTGCCGAAAAATTAGCCAGGTGCCGGTGATCGATTCCCACGCAATTACCCCGATCGAAGTTCCGATTCGCCGGATTGCCGTAGCCACTGCCATCCAGCTCCGAGGTGAACGGCCCGGAGATGCAGTGCGAAAGAGTATAATTCCCCAGCACGCTAAAGTGACTCGCAAGCCGATGCTGAACTGACAGGAGCATCGCATTATAGCTCGCCGTCGATCCATCGTCCAACTGGTGCACTGTGCCGAAGAATTGCCCCTGCGTGGGATTCGCCAGGAATAATACGCGGCGCTGATTCTGATTCCCGATGGTCGCCCCAGGTACGTTCACGGCAGCGTTGAGAGGCGCTTCAGCCCACAGATGGATGGTGCTGTTGCCCAGATAGCTGGCGGAAAACAGCCAGTTCGTGCCTATTTGCTTTTGCACGCTCAAGTTCCACTGTTGCAGGTAGGGAACATGGATATTCAGCGGATACGAGGTGTAGCTGCTAAAAGCCGGGAAAGTGGCATTCTTGGCCAGATTGAACGGGAACGGGTCGCCGCCGGGATAGTTGGCCCATGGATCCGCCAGCGAGACCGTCGGCAAATTGATCACAGCCGCCCACGGCGGAGCCTGCGAGAAACCATACGCGAACAGCGTGTGCGGCATGTCGTAGAGGATTCCCCACGATAGCCGGACCGTCATCCGTCCGTTGCCTTGGGGATCCCACACCACACCCAGGCGGGGCGCGAAATCATTCAACTTTGTGTTGGAGGGGCGTCCGTTAGTATCGAACCCCTTATCGCCGGGGAACAGCACGCCTGCCGGAGCGCCAGGAAATACACTCGAGTGGACGTTCTGATCGAACAGCGTACGATCGAAATGCATCACGTAGCCCAGCGGCATCGAACCACCGATGTACGGTTCCCATCGCAGCCCGTAGTTCAGCGTAAGGTGCGAGGTCAGCTTCCAGTTGTCCTGCGCATACAGACCCAGGCTGTGGTATCGCTCGTATGCGTATTGCACTCCGCCTTGTTGGAAACTGTTGGTCCTACCGAGCAGAAAATCCGCCATGCCCAAACCGTTCGTGGTACCGTTGCCGGTCTGCGATCCGGTAAAACCGATAACGCCATCGCCATTCAGAGGCCCGAACACGTATTGGACCTGCCGGATCCAGCTTCCCCCAAATGCAAACTGATGTTTGCCCTTGATAACGGTGAAGTCGTTGGCAAGCTGAAAAGTCGTAGTCGGATCGAACGCTGGATAGGAGGTGATCGCGGCGCTGGAAGGCCCGCCCGTCACCGAAAGTACGATATGCCCGGGCACGAGCGTATGCATCTTGATTCCCAGGCTCGGCCCGTCAAACGTCGGCGTCTGGGTCTTGGTGACCGCCGACCGGTCGAACGTCGCCCGGAACGCATTGATCATCGTGGGGCTGATCACCCACGTATGTCCGAACACGGCCGAGTTCACCAGATCGTCCGCGCCCGACGAGGTCATGGTCAGCGGGTTTGAGCCGTCATAAGGCGTCGGCAGTAAAGCGTGGGACACCAAATACCGCAGGAAAACGGTCTGTTTCGAATTGATCTGGTAATCGCCCTTGGCAATTCCCATGTGTTCGTCCTGACCCGACCTGGGCGAAAATGATTCCTTCCCGCAGGCTGCATCGCCCGGCGTGGGATAGAACTTCAGCATGTTGAGCGCGGGCTGGCTGTAGGAGCTGACCGGAATCTGGTTACCGACGAAAGGCAGTCTGTTTGCCGCTATCGGGGAACTCGCCGGATCGAACAATTGGACCGCGCTGGTCTGGCAGGTTTTCGATGCGATAGTGCTGAAATCACCATTGTTCACCATCTGCGGCGTCGGCACGGTGCCATTTGCCGCCGTCGGATTCGATCGAATGATGGTGCCTTGGTACCCGGCGAAAAAGAACAGCTTGTCCTTTAGAATCGGGGCGCCGATGGTCCCGCCGAACTGATTGCGCTTCAGCGAATCGCGGACCGGCGCAAAGAAATTCCGCGCGTTGAACTTGTAGTTGCGGACGAACTCGAACAGGTCGCCGTGATATTCGTTCGTGCCGGATTTGGTGATCGCATTGATCGCGCCGCCCGAATGCTGGCCATACTGTGCCGGCAGAGCACTGGTTTCCACCTTGAATTCCTGTAACGCGTCAGGGAACGGAAGTGGAAGCGCCAGGTTATTGAAAGGATCGTTATGCGTTCCTCCGTCCAGGGTGTAAGTGGCCCCCGTCGCCTGGCCGCCGGCGATGCTGATGGGCTGCTCTCCCGGATAGTTCTTGGCCGACACCAAATCCGCCACCGGAGCCGAAGCCGCCGCACCCACCAGGAAAACCAGGTCCGTGGGATTGCGTCCATTGAGCGGCAAATCCACCACGCGTTGCGAATCGATTACCTGCCCGACACTTGTGGTGTGAACTTCAACCATGGTTGTGGCCGCTTCCACCACCACCTGATCGGAAACCGCGCCGACATTCAAGACAACGTCAATCGCGGGGTTTGTGTTCACTTGCAGGACGATGCCGGTCTGCACGGAAGTTCGGAAGCCTGCTTTGCTCACTTCGAGCTTGTATGGACCTGTCGGCAGGCTCAGCACCGAGTACCGGCCATCCGGCCCGCTAGTGGCGGTACGAACCAAACTTGTATCGGTCTGCGTAAGTTTGACTTGGGCGTCCGGAACGCTGGCGCCGGTAGGATCGAGCACCGTACCGGAAACCTGCGAAGTGGCTGCGGACTGCGCCCACAATCCGGCGCAGCAAATCATCAAAAAAATAAAAAGTGCGATGAAACGAGACTTCACGATACCCCTCCTAAGCACACAAAACAAATTGCGAACAGTATGACAGTCGAGGTTTTTGAAGTCAAGGCTTGACGCTAGGTCCGGCCTCAGGCCGGACGATGGCTTACTTCGCCGGCCCCGGCGCAGCAGCCGGTAGATTCGGCGCCAGCGGCGGCTGCGGTCCCACGACACTAGTCAGCGCCTGATACGCGCAGTCTTCATCGCGATTCCCGCCGCCCACGCCGATCGCCCCGATCATCTGACCGTCGACGATGATCGGCAGTCCACCCGATGTCGGAAAAACCGGCAGCTTGGCCCAGCGCAGCTGTAGCGAGACGTTGTTGGCCACCTGGTTCGCCCGCGTATGCGTGGAATCGCGGGTATACAGCACGCTTTGCGCTTTGAGCAGCGCTGTTTCGGTGTTGATCGGAACCTGCCCGTCCATGCGATGCGCGTGCACGATCTGTCCCGTCGGGCTCAGGATGAAAACGCTAACCGCCATATTGTTCTTGATGGCGAAGTCGACGCAGGCTTGCGTGATCTTCGCCGCCGTATCCGCCGAAATCTCGTTCTTGATCAGCGTCTTCTTGGCAGCCTCGTCCGAGATGACGAATTTGTTGATGTTCTGCGCTGATACCGCGCTTGCGACGACACCCAGCAGGATCGCGATGCGTATTGTCATGATTGCTCCTTATTTCACCGGCACGAATCGTTGTACCCGCTCGCCGGCGAACACCTCACCAGTGTAGATGTTGCCCTTGGAATCCACCGCGATCATGTGCAGCCCGTAGAACTGGCCCCCGTTCTCGCCCATGCTTCCCATCTGGCCGACCACCTTGCCATCCTCGCGGTTCAGGAACCAGATGTGGTTGTTCGTCAGGTCGGAAATATACAAGAGCCGCTGTTGCTTGTCCGGCGAGAACATCACACCGCCGGTCGACCCACCCACGCCCGTCGTCGGCGCCAGGATAAATTCCTTCACGAACTTTCCTTGCTTGGTCGTTACATGGATCCGGTTCGCGTTCCGATCCGCCGCGTAGACCAGCCCGTCATTAGAAATGTTCAGGGTGAGATGTCCCCGAAACTCCTTGGGCATCGGCCCGCCTGGGGTATACGCGCGATCCGCATCACTCGTGCTCATCTCCGATAGAGCGTGCCCATACGCCCCCCAGCCGCGCTTGAACTGCAGCGTGTCCAGGTCGAACACCATCACGCGGCCACCCAGATAATTGTCGGCAGCGTATAGTTCGCGAGCCGGTTCATCCAGTCGGATCTCTTCGATTCCGCCCACGATCATCGGCGTCGTCGGAGGATACTTGGCGCGAAACGCTGCGATCGCCGCAACATTCGGTTGCGCCCGTCCAGCGGGTTGCGGAAGAAATCCCGCCACTGGCCCCGCACTCCCCCGTCCCGGAGTATGCCGAGGAAGAGTGGGTTCAGCCGCACCCGACGCTCCACCAGTTTCCGTCTCGGGCGCTCGCGGCGTCGCACCGACCACATTGCCGGTCTTGGGATCGTACTTACGAACGGTGTTCTGTCCAATGTAGACGAAGCCCTTGCTGTCCACCGCCATGCCGTGCCCTTGCGGCGCATCGAAGGAACCGATGACGTTGCCATTCTTGTCGATGTGGATCATCGCGGGTGGCCGCACGCAGCAATCCGCCAATGGAGGCGTCAGCTCCGCCTCGAGTTCGATGTCGGTCAGATCATTGGGACGATCCAGCACCCAGACGTTGTCGTCTTTGTCGACGGCCAAACCCGTAACTCCTCCCAGCTTCCATTTGTTGGGCAGGGGCTTGGGCCAATCCGGATCGAACCTGAACTTGGGCGCCGCTGGCTCCTGAGCCCCGAGCGACACAACCAAGACCAGCATCGTCGCCATTTTCATAACAGGAGAATTACACCACCTGTGGGGCAGGTTTTCAACCTGCGCGCCGATTTCTAATCGGCGCCTGCGAGGCTATTTCTCGGCGCTCTAACGGCCAGGCTGCCACAGCATGATATAGCCGCCCACATCAGAATCGCGAATCAAGGCTGCGCGCCCCTTGTGGAAATCGATAATGCCGCCTTCCGAGACGGTGATCGCGCCGTTCGCCTTGGCTCTCGCGTAAGCGGTCTCAATATTGCTGACCTGTAAACCGGCAAAGTTCGCGTTGATGTCCTGGAATTTGATGGGAGGAGCGGTCTTGTCTTTATTCACGACGAAATAGCCCAATTCGATGCGCAGGTTGTTGTTGGTGGTCGCCTGTGGGAACCAGCCGTTCTGCATGATCTGATTTGCGCCGGTATTTTGGAAGGGCGGATAGTCGCCGCCCAGGACCTTCGCATAAAAATCGCGGCCTTTCAGCGGATCGATGACATTCACGGCATAGTGATTGAAGCCCGCCTGTTTGCCCAGACGCTCGATGTTTTGGGCTGTGGCGGAGGAATTGGAAACCCCGGGTGCAACGGGCGGATCGCCGGGTTTCGGAATCGGTTTGCTGAAATATTCAATGGTCAGCCCGTCCGGGTCCGAGATAAAAGCAAAGCGGCGAAATCCCGGCTGTTGGCGGGGATTGGGAAGGCCTTGGACCTCCGGCATCTTCAGCATATTCAAACCTTCCAGCTTGTCCAGCAGCGCGCTGACGTTTCCGTCCACTGTCATATCGATATGGCTGCCTAACAAATCCCAGGAATTGAGCTTGCTCCAGTCCTGGCGCTGAATTCCACGGTATTGACGAAGCACCAGGGTGAAGGGGACATCGGACACCGAGCTTTGAACTCGCATGGTTGCGGTCCGCGATTCCGCCCCCGGAGTGTTGCCCAGTTTGTTCAGCTCTTTGTCGACGGTCCAGGCGCCCGGCCCCTCCGCCACCTTAAAGTCGATCGCCTGGAAGAATTTTATGGACCGTTCCAGGTCGGCAACCTGGTGACCGACCAGGGCCAGCCCCAGCACGTCGGCAGGGCGATCCGCTGCTTGTCCGAATAACGATGGCGTTGCCAGAGCCAGTGCAAGGACAAGGCCGAACGATATCTTTCTGTGTTTCATGATGTCACCTTCGGAAATCATTTCAAGTGCTGGAGCGACTGCTCATTTTCCAAACAGACTTCGTCGATCAACTCTGTGTCGACCACGATGCGCTGGTTTAATGTGACCGTCCACGGCTTGGTGTAAGCCTTGGAATCGTCTACCGTAACCTGAACTTCGAGGTGTCCGAAGTCCGGACGCCGGATCTGCTCTCGCACTTTGGCCGCCTCGGTTACCACACTACCGTTCCAATCAATCCAGGTATCGTCGCGCAGTCCGATGGTGTCGATCACCAGGGTGTCGCCCGACCATTTCGCCGACGAATATCCCTGCCACGATGGGTTCGGATCCTTGGGCAACGGCCGGGCATCCGTGAATACCTGGCGGTATCCGGCGTTCACTTCGTTGAGCACCACCAAAAGATTGGGCGTGTGGACGAACTTCAGTAAATGCGGCAGCCCATAGGCGCGAAGAAAGTTATCCGGCAAGCACCGGATGTGCGGGTCGTCTATCGCCAGGTTGTCGGTGCGCTTCTTGACGATGGGCACAAGCCAAGGTTGATACGGCAACCCTCCCGGAAGATCGACGCCGATATTCGACATTTGGCGCGAGGCCCTGATATTAGTCTGGTCGCCAGCATTGTCGCTGGGATTCTGCGCCTGCCTGGGACTCGACGCCTCCTTGGGACTCGACAAGCCTCCGGGCCGGGGCATATTGGGTTCTCCCGTCATCCAGATTCCGGAAAAATCGGGCTTGCCATCTGCCAGCCGGGGCGCGGGGGCCGACATGTTCACCTTGCCATCGGCCTTTCGCGGCACGCCCGCGGTGGGATAGTGCACCCATTGAGCATCCAAATGAGTCGATGCTAAGAGCACACCCAAAGCGCATAGGACGCCGCGACGTATTCTAATCTCGGGGCTTGGGCGTCGGGAAATAAACAGGTACAGCATTCGGATAAAGCATACACCAATGAACGTCAGCCACACTCCACATCTTGATGGGTTACCTTAGTGGGGTCATTCAGACGCCCCGTTTCAAACCTGGAGGCCTTTGTGAAGAAGTTACTCTTGTTTCTAGTTGGGGCGGCAGCATTCGCCCAAGACGCTCCGGACCATCCCTCGGTCACCGCCCAGGGAACAACCTTCACGCCTCGGTCCATCCTCGCCCGCAACATGGGCACGCCCGACGACCAAACCACGGCGTTTCCGCCCCACAATATTGTGGGCAACGTTTACTACGTCGGCACCAAAACCCTAAGCGCGTTCCTTGTCGTCACGCCGAAAGGAAACATTCTCATCGACAGTACCTATGAGCGCAACGTCCGCACTGTACAGAAATCCATCGAACAACTCGGCTTCAAGTTTTCCGAAACCAGAATCCTCCTGGGTAACCACGCCCACGGCGACCACATGGAAGGAGATGCACTTGTGAAGGAACTCACCGGAGCGCAAGTCGTTTCGATGGCCGAGGACGTCCCCGCGCTTAAAGCCATGAAACCCGGGGGCAAAGAGCACCCCGTGGACCGCATTATCCATGACGGCGACACGGTTACGCTTGGCGAGGCAACGCTCACCGCGCATCTCACGGCTGGCCACACTCGCGGTGCAACCACCTGGACCCTGCCCGTAACCGAAGCCGGCAAGACTTATCAGGTCGTCTTCTACACTAGCCTGCGCTCGCCCAATGTGTTAACGCTTCCCGTAATCGATGAATTCAACCGCTCCTTCGCCGTCGTTCGCAAGTTGCCGTGCGACGTCCCGCTCGGCGACCACCCCTCCGAATACGGCATGACGGCAAAGTATGCCAAACGCAAACCCGGCGCACCGAATCCCTTTATCGATCCCTCCGGTTGTCATCTTGAATCTGATATGCAGGAAGCCATGTTCGAAGCTATCCTGGCTGAACAAGCCGAGCAACACAAGGCGGAACAGCCGCGCTGAAATCCGGGGCGTATTCTGCCGGGGCGGGAGCGAAAATCACTTCATGTGCTTGAGCGACTGCTCATCTTCCAGGCAGACTTCGTCGATCAAATCCGTGTCGGCAATGATGCGTTCCTTGATCGTGACCGTCCACGGCTTGGTGTAAGCCTTGGGATCGTCGACGGTCACCTGGACCACCAGGTGTCCGAAGTCCGGACGCCGCATCTCCTCTCGCACTTTGGCCGCCTCGGTCACTTCACTACCATTCCAATCGATCCAGGTACCGTTGCGTATTCCGACGGTGTCGATCACCAGGGTGTCGCCCGACCATTTCCCCGACGAATACCCTTGCCACGAGGGGGTCGGATCTTCGGGTAACGGGCGTGCATCTGTGAACACCTGGCGGTAACCTGCGTTCCATTCATTGAGCACCACCAAAAGATTCGGTGCGTGGACGAACTTCAGCAAATGCGGCATCCCGTAGGCTCGAAGAAAGTTGTCCGGGAAGCACCGGATGTGGGGATCATCCTTCGCCAGGTTGGCGGTGCGCTCCTTGACCAGTGGCGCCAGCCACGGTTGATACGGCAATCCTCCCGGAAGCTCCACACCGAGATTCACCATGCGGCGCGATGTTGTGGCGTCACGAGGATTCGGCGCGACTCCCGGGCGGCGCGGATCCACTTCGTCACTGGTCCAGGTTCCGGAAAAGTCGGGCTTGCCATCCGCCATCCGAGGCGCGGCGGCCGACAGGTCCACAGTGCCATCGGCTTTCCGAGGCGCTCCCGCAGTCGGGTAGTGCACCCATTGAGCAGACAAGCCAGTAGATAGGAAGGGCATGCCCAAAACGACAACAGCGCACAGGACGCCGCACCCACCACCGCGCCGTAAAAAACCGCTGGTTCGGCGTTCCGTTGTGCGCGGTTTCAGGAGAGTGACCAAAGCGCACAGGACGCCGCAGCCCCTACCCCGCGGGAAGAAACCGCTGCTGCGGCGTTCCGTTGTGCGCGGTTTAAGAAATAGATCCGGCATTGCGCTCAGAATACCCCAATGCACGCAATCAGTCATAGACCGCGAAGAGTCCCCTGTTCAGGACGGCGTGAAGCCCGGTGAGGTGTCCGCAGCGTTCGGCGTTCGAATCTCTATCTCTTGAAACATGAAGTTGAACCCGATAATGTCGTAACAGCGATAGACTATTTTGCCCGTGCCAACCGGCTGAGCCTTTACCTTAACAACATAAGTGTGAGCCAGCTTATCGCGAAGGGACTGTCTCTGCGCATCGCCGGAGACCCAGAGCAAATCCATAAACCAGTTCAGAGGACCCAGTGGGGCGAACATTAGCCGGTAGGTTAGCGCCGACAAGCTGGCAGTCTGGCCGTCCGGTCCGACGATTCTGACTCTGCCAAGCCTGTAGCCGATTGTGCCAATCTTAGACCGCTTGAGTACAACCAGGTACAAAAACACTACGGCCGTCAGAGTCGCTAGAGTCAGGTTGAGGGTCAGCCGGGTCGGCGGAAATGCCGCCCAAAGAACGATCGCAAGCACAAAGCAGACAGCGCCCACGGCTAACGCATCGACCACGTCAATGAGCAGCCTCAACCAGAACGAGGCATAGTCTTCGCTTCGAAAATACACGCCGTCCGCGGGCTTCATCAGATAAACCAAGCCGAACTGGGTATCGCCACAGTAACATCGGAAGAATACCCGGCAAACCACAGTATCAAATTCGAATAGCACTTATTTGCTAACAATTGCCGTCTAACCCCAATTGCGGTCTAATTAGCCCGCGAAATGTCAAGCTCGGCCAATGCGTCGCAGCCGGCGTCGCTACTTGATGGCGGGGCTGGTCAACGTAGCGAGTTCTGGATTCCAATTATTACGAATAGTGAGTGTCTGGTCGGAGTAAAAGTTTCGACCATCGGACTTCGGGGTCTCCGGTACTGCCGTTACCGCATATCCATCTGCTGTCGGCAGGACCGAGTAGATGTAACCATTCTTTTTGCCATCCGCCAAAGCCTTCGGAATAAGATTCGCCGTTTCGGGGCTGTCCGTGCCACTCATCGGTGGGCCAAGCTGTGCGAGAGTCCCGTATTTGCCGAATTGGGAACGGTATTGGGCTTCAGCCACCTGAACGCTACCTATCTCCCGGACGACAGCCATCTCTCGAGCTAATCGCATCTGCTTGTCCACGTGCGGGGTGGCGATCGCCAGGATGATGAGAATGATCGAGACCACGATCAGAAGTTCAATGAGCGTAAACCCTCGACGGCGTTGGATGGTTCTCATGCACAAGTTAGACGTGTACTCTCTGTTCGGCGTGCATACGAGAGATGAGCCAACCACAATCGTGGACGGGATACGGTTTTGAACCTCGCTATCTCAGGTTGTGACCTTCCTTCGGTTGGAGTAAACTTCGCATGATGCAAGCCGCACGCCGGATTGTCTTGGTAGCCGTAGTGCTCGGACTACTCGCCGTCGCACACGGTCAAGCCCTCACCGGATTCGTCCGCTCTGCCGAAGAAGGTCCCATGGAAGGCGTGCTGGTCAGTGCCCAACGCGTAAACACGCCCATCACAATCACAGTGGTCACCGACGCCACGGGACGATACACCTTCCCTCGCACCCGCCTCGAGCCCGGCCACTACACGATCCATGTCCGTGCCATAGGTTACGACCTGGAAGACCCCGGACCCATCGACATCGTCGCCAACAAGACCGCCTCCGCCGACCTGAAGCTCGTCAAAACCAAGGACCTCGCCTCACAGCTCTCCAACGCCGAGTGGCTGCTGAGCATGCCCAGCCCCGACGACCAGAAGGGCTTTCTGCTCAACTGCGTCAATTGCCATCGCCTGGACTTCATCACGCGCTCGCGCCATACCTCCGCCGAATTCATCCAGGTGATGGAGCGCATGAGCACCTACGCCAATCAGTCGACGCCGCTCAAACCGCAGCGCCGCAAGGCGGAACGCTTGCTCGAAGACCGCGGCGAGAGCCGTCGCCTCGCCCGCGAGCGTCAAGCCGACTACATGAGCACGGTGAACCTGCGCAGCGGCCCGGATTGGAAATACGACCTCAAGACTCTGCCCCGCCCCAAAGCCAAGGGCACGCAGGTCATCATCACCGAATACGATCTGCCGCGCAAAACCATTCAGCCCCACGACGTCATCGTGGATTCCGCCGGCATCGTCTGGTACTCGAATTTCGGCGAGCAGGAGATCGGCAAGTTCGATCCCAAGACCGGCAAGTTGACCGAGTTCTCGATCCCTGTCACCAAGCCGGGATGGCCACTGGGTGAGCTCGGCCTGCGCTCCGACCATCAGGGCAAACTCTGGTTCGGCGTCAGCTTTCAGGCGACCGTCGCGAAGTTCGATCCGAAGACCGAGCGCTTCCAGATGTTCCCGCTTACCGGCGAGTTCAATAAGGATATGTCGCAGGTCAACATGGCGTCTCCGCAAAGCAGTCACGTGGACGGCAAGGTGTGGCTCCAGAATAACGGCTTCGCGATGATTCATCGCCTCGACCCGGCCACCGGAAAGTTCGAGGATTTCGCTCCCTTCAAGGACGCCAAGGAAGGCGAGAACCACAACATCTACGACGTCATCCCGGACTCGCACAACAACGCCTACTTCACCGACTTTTACGCCGAACACATCGGGCGTATTGACGCTAAAACCGGGCAGATCAAGCTTTTCCCGACTCCCACCCGCGCATCCGCCCCGCGCCGTGCTCAAATGGATGCCGAGGACCGGCTCTGGATCGGCGAATACCGCGGCAACCGGATCGCGATGTTCGATACGAAAACCGAGCGCTTCACCGAATGGGAAGCTCCGACTCCGTTCAGCGCTCCTTATGATGTGACTCTCGATAAGCAGGGTTACGCTTGGACCGGGTCTATGAGTTCGGATCGCGTGTTGAGGCTTGACCCGAAGTCGGGGCAGTTTACTGAATACCTGATGCCGCGTTTTACAAATATTCGACGAGTGTTTGTCGATAATTCTGGACCGAAGCCGGTATTATGGATCGGCAATAACCACGGAGCGTCCATATTGAAAGTGGAGCCAATCGATGAGTAAGAAACTACTGCTGATATTTGTAGCTGCTGTCTTGTTCGCGCAATCGAAGGGCGGACAGGAAATGTTCGGGGGCTACGAGATCGTCAAGGGCTGGCCCAAAGACGTCAGCACTCTTCCGGGCAACGAAAAGTGGACGTACGGAGCGGGTCAGGCCGTTTATGCCGAGAGCCCGAATCGCATCATCATGCTGTTCCGCGGCGAGCTGCCGAACATCAAGCGGCCGCAATCCAAGCTGCTGACCGAGTTTGGCCCGAGTATCCAATTTCCCATCGGCCGCCTGCCCTGGCGTGATGCGACTACGGCTTCATTGCCCGGAGGCGGAGCGAGCGGATCGATCCCTGGCGCGCCCACCGATGGCTGGTCGGGGACCTTGGGTGTCGACGCCAAGTGGGAGAACTGCATCGTCATCGCCGACGCGAACGGCAACATCGTCGAGCGCTGGACCCAGTGGGACAAGATCCTCCAACGCCCGCACTTCGTCGCCATCAACCCATACGATCCGGACAAACACGTTTGGATCGTGGACGATCACATGGGAGTCATCTATAAGTTCTCGCACGATGGGAAACAGTTGGTCCAAACCATCGGCACCCCCAAAGTGACCGGCGCCGACGGTACGCACTTCAATCGTCCGACCTTCCTCGCCTGGCTGCCCGACAGCACCATGTTCGTCGCCGACGGCTACAACGGAACCCGCGTTGCCAAGTTTAATCGAGATGGCAAGTTCCTCATGGATTGGGGACGGAACATGAGCAACGTCCACGGCATCGCCGTCGATCCGCAGACACGCCGAGTCTACGTGAACGATCGCGGCAACAAGCGCATTCAAGTGTTCGACGAGAACGGCAAGTATCTCTTCGAGTTCAGCATGGGGGAAGATCCGTCGGACATCCACCTGCTGTACATCGGTGCGGACCGGACGCTATGGGCCGCCGATCGCGGAACATCGAAGATGCTGAAGTACGACCTCGATGGGAAGTTCCTGTACTCGTGGGGTATCTGGGGCGACTTCGCCGGCGGCTTCTGGGGAGTCCATGGCTTCAGCGTGGATCAGGAAGGCAACTTCTACACAGCCGAAGTCGACAGCGGACGCGTCCAGAAGTTTCGCCCTAAGCCCGACGCCAACCCGGCCCAATTGGTGAGCAAACAAGTGTATTCAGCGTGGAAGTGAAAACGCTAGCAATACATTGCCCGGCATGCCATTGCCGCCGTAGCCGGATGTAATGTAAAGCATCCCACCGACGATCACTGGCCCCATGCTGATGATGGATCCGCCGCGAGCCTTCACGCTGTTCACGGTTTGATAGTCTTGAGCGGTATCGAAGTCCCAGATGATGGTGCCCTTGTTGGTTTCGTATGCGCGGATATGGCCGTCGGATGATCCGAGGAACGCGACGCCCGGGATCACCGTCACCGGAGCAGGCTGTGCAGCGCTGCATCCGGGAGTCGCGACGCAGGTGGGCTTAGGCGCGGGGGTCATCCAGAGCTTCTCGCCAGTCTTGAGCTGCAGTGCGACCAGGCCGCCACCGACTTCCGGTTTGCCCGCGGTGAAATCGGAAATGCCGATGTAGCCGACGCCCTGCTCATCGCTTGCGCCGCCCCACATGAATCCGCCGTTGACTCCGCCTGAGGCGATCTTCTGTTTCCAGAGCAGCTTGCCGTGCTGATCGGCATCGAGTGCGTACACGGTGCCGCCTTTGTCGCCGGCGAAGAGTATCCGGTTGCGCAAGACAGGTGAATGGCCGAAGTCGTAATCGACGAACGGAAGTTTGGGGCAGTTGGTCTTGTCCTCAGCGCCACAAGCGAAGTTGTAGCTGTCGGCGGTGGTGAACTGGTGCGACCAGAGGAGACGGCCGGAGTCCATGTCAAAGGCGAGGATCGCGTCGCTGGTGTCGGTCGGCGGATTGGAATAGTTGACGCCCGTCCCTATATATAGGACTCGCTTCTGCACATCTAGAGTGGGCGACGACCAGGGAACCGCGCCGGAGGGTCCCCAGGTCTTGGCGCCTTTGGCATTCTGACCAGTGACTTTGGGTTCGTCACGAACGGTGTATGCCTGCCAGATGCGCTTTCCGGTTGCCGCATCGAGCGCGACAACACTGCCTCGAAACGTACAGCATTCGTACGACGGGTTGGTCGCCGCGATGGACTCATCTCGACCCGACACCGGAACGTACAAGCGTCCTGCATCGAGCTTCGGCGATCCAGTGATGACGGCCATCGGGTGATCGTCGGCGCGAACTTTCCAGAGAAGCGCGCCCGTGGCCACGTTGAGGGCGTAGACATTGCCGCGAAGGTCGCCGAAGTAAACGGATCGCCCACCGATGACAGGTGCGACGCGGACTCCTGCCGCACCGGGGTAGCTCCAATAGGTACATCCCGTGCGTGCGTCGAGAGCATACACGACGCCGTTGGCATCGCCGACGAACACTCGGCCGTCGATAACGGTGGGAGCTCCAAAAGCCGTGGTGACGCCTGGGAATCCAAAAGCCCATTTGAGTTTCAACTTCGGAGTGGTTTGCGGCGTCAGACCGGAGGCCTTTGCGAAGCGCGTATTGGCGGCATCAGCCCAACCGTTCCAC
>Ga0207711_10002287_pt1 | contig 17191 bp, 10 predicted proteins | sample KBSS34metaG_FD_184401 | JGI IMG/M metagenome (GOLD analysis project Ga0207711, IMG submission 184401) | Switchgrass rhizosphere microbial communities from Kellogg Biological Station, Michigan, USA - KBS S3-4 metaG (SPAdes) (version 2) | ecosystem: Host-associated > Plants > Roots > Rhizosphere...
CGGCCGCAATCGCCCTCTCGTTTCTGATGACCCTGCTCGGCACGCTCGCCCCGACGGTGCGCGCGCTACGCGTCGATCCGATGACGGCCCTGCGCGCCGAGTAGGGACCGGTCGCGCGGCAGCCGGATGCTAACGGCCGCCGCCATCGTCCGTCCAAGAGTCATGATGCTCCAGGATCTGCTGCAGGACCTTCGCGTCACGCTCCGTGGCCTTCTCCGCTCGCCGATGATGACCCTCACCATCGTGGTCACCGTCGGGCTTGGCATTGGCGCCACCACCGTCATTTTCAGCGCCATACACGCCGCCCTCCTTCAGCCGTTGCCCTACGCCGACCCCGGCCGCCTGGTGCGCATCTATACGGACGCGCCGCCCAACCGATTCAGGTTCTCGGTCGCCGACTACCAGGCGCTGCAGGCCGAGCAGACCCATTTCGAGCGGATCGCGGGCTACACCGACCGGCTGATGTCGTTCAGCGACGGCAATGTGGCCGAGCGTCTTCGAGGAAAGCTCGTGTCCTGGACGTACTTCAGTCTGCTCGGTTTACGGCCGGCCAACGGACGCGACTTCGCGGAAGCCGACGGCCGGCCCGGCAGTCCGCTCACGGTGATCGTCTCGCGGGCATTCTGGCATCAGCGGCTCGCTGGACGCGACGACGCCATCGGCAAACCGATCCGCATCGACGGCGCCGATCACATCGTTGTCGGCGTCCTGCCGCAGACGGTTGGACCGCTCGAAGAGGGGCAGGACCTCTTCATCGCCGCCCAGTGGCAGCCGCCGCGGCGCAAGGGACCGTTCGTCATCACCACGCTCGCCCGTCTTCGAAGTGAATCGGAACGTTCGGCGGCGGCCGACGAGCTGCGCGCCATCAACAGACGGATGTTTCCGATCTGGCGGTCGTCGTATCAGGACGACAAGGCGACCTGGAGCTTCATCGATTTGAAGCGGCACGTCGTCGGCAACGTCGAGCTGACGGCGGGCCTGGCACTCGCTGCGGTGGCCCTGGTGTGGCTGATCGCCTGCGCCAACGCGTCGAACCTGCTGGTTGCGCGCGTGACCAGCCGGCGGCGCGAACTCGCGGTGCGCGCGGCCCTGGGCGCGTCGCGCGGGCGCGTCGTGCGCTACCTGATGGCGGAAAGCGCGGTGCTCGCGATTGGCGCCGCGTCGCTTGGCGTGCTGCTGGCGCGGACGGGCGTGCGCCTGGTCCGCGATTTTGGCGCCGCTTACTTTCCGCGCACCCACGAAATTGCGCTGGATGGACCGGTCTTCTGGCTGCTCGTCGGTCTGACCGCGGCGAGCGCGCTGTTATTCGGCGTGGTGCCGGCGGTCTACGGCACCGGCGGCCCGGTCGACGAGTCACTTCGGTCGATGGGGCGTTCTTCGACCGGCAGTGTCAGCGTAAGGCGGCTGCGGCAGATTCTGGTGGGCAGCCAGTTTGCCATTGCCACGCCGCTGCTGGTGGTGGCGGGCCTGCTGCTGGTGAGCCTGAAGCAGCTGGGGCGCGTCGATCTCGGGTTCGATACGCACAACGTCCTCAGCGGATCGATTTCGCTGCCGCCGACGCAGTACGACACCGCGGGCCGCGTCATCGCGTTCTGGGATCAGCTGCAGCGGCGGCTCGAAACGCTGCCGGGTGTCTCGCGTGTCGCGTTTGCCGACAGCCGGCCGCCGAACGGGGCCGGCGACTTCAACAACTTCGAGCTGGAAGACTTTCCGACGGCAGCGGGGCAGTCGCAGCCGGTGACGCCGTGGGTGTCGGTCAGCCCCGACTACTTCCGGCTGCTCGGGCTGTCGCTTCTTGACGGCCGGCTGCTGGAGGACCGCGACGGTGCTGCCGCGAATCTCGAGTCGGTCGTCGTCGACCGGGCATGGGCCCGGCGGTTCTTTCCTAACCAGAGCGCCGTCGGCAAACGGTTGCACGGAGGCGGCTGCACGACCTGTCCCTGGACGACCGTGGTTGGCGTCGTCAGCGAGGTGAAATACGCCGGCATCGACAAGCCGGACGAAGGCACGGTCTACACGGCGATGCCTGCGCAGGGGTCGTCGTCGCCCGCTCGTGTCCGCTTCTTTCTTGCCCGGACCGACGTCGACGCGATCTCACTCGCGTCCGCGGTACGTCAAATCGTCCGCGAGCTCGACCCCCGCGTCCCGCTTTCAGGATTGGCCACGTTCGACGATCTCGTTGACCAATCGCTGCAGCGGCCGCGATCGATTTCCGTGCTCGTCGGCGGCTTCGCCGCCGTGGCGCTGATGCTGTCGCTGGTCGGCATCTACGGCGTGATGGCGCACTACGTCCAACAGCAGACCAAGGACATCAGCATCCGTCTCGCGCTCGGCGGGCGGCCGGCTCACGTGCTTGGGTTGATCGTCCGCGAAGGGATGAAAGTGGTGACAGCCGGCGTCGTCGTCGGGCTGGCGGTCGCTGCCGGCGCCGCGCGCGTGATGTCGAGTCTCCTGTTCGGTGTCGGCGCCGCCGATGCCGTCACATACGCGGCGGTCGCCATCCTCATGTTAGGCGTCGCGCTGGCCGCCTGTTTCGTTCCCGCGCGCCGTGCCATCGGCGTCGAACCCGCCGCGGTACTTCGTAACGAATAACCTTTCTCAGTTCTCAAGGTTCAAGACTCAACCCTCACTGAAATGGCCTCGAGGACGCGGTTACCGGGCCCGCGTCCTGAGGTCGTAATGGATACTCGGGATGTCCATGCCGAGCGGCGTGTGCTTGTTGCTCAGATCGGATGGGCGCGTCCAGCGACCGAACACGAAGCCAAACACCACAGTGCCGTTGTTTGACGAGCCGACGAGCGTCTCGTTCAGCGTCAGCTCGCCAAACAGCGCGAACTGAGGCGTCAAATGCTGGGTGACGCGCAGATCGGCACCCACGCGATCGCTCAGCAGGGAGGGTCGCGCCCTGCGCAGCCACATGAGATGGCCCTCGATGTCGGTGTTGACCGCAAGGGCCGCCTGCGCTCCGCCGCCATAAGCATCGGTTACCTGGGCGATGCGCTCGATTGCCGCGACGGGAATCCCCGGGCCGACCGGCGCGAGCAGCAGTGACGACTGGCGATCAATGAGGCCGACGTCCTTGAACCCCTTCGTGCCAAAGAAATTCAGGCGCACCTTGGTTAACAGGACGTCCGCGACGGCTGACGCCTGACCGAGCGAGCCGCCATCGAGCGAGGGCGCGAAGTCGGCGAACTTCAGGTTTGCAAACACGCCAAACTGCACCTCGCGCCGGCGTTTTATCAGACCGAAGTCGACTTCGCCTTCGTGGCGCCCTTCGTAGTAGAGGTATTCCCCCTGGCCCTGGAAGGCGAAACTGTGACGCTCGCCGAACGGCACCATCTGCCGTCCCTGCGCGGTGACGGTGAAATCGCCGGTTCGGGTGGACCCGAACGTCGGGCCGATGCTGAGACCCACCGAGGTGAACGACGGCGCATGACACAATTCCGCTGCGGGTGTGTCACCGGTCAGTGTCACCGTCTTGGCGAGCGTCGCGGGATCGTTGCTCGACAGGGTCAGGATCGTCGTTTTCGGTCCCGCCGTTGTCGGCGCGAGGCGGATCGGGATCTCGAGCGACGTTCCAGGCGCGACGACGAGCGGGAACACCAGCACCTGGGGCACCTGAAACTCCAGCGAGCTCGAGGCGATCGCGGTGATGACGAGCGGTGCGACGCCGCTGTTGGTCACGGTGACGTTGAGGTCCTTCGTGTCGCCGACGCACACCTGCCCGAAGTTCCCGGTGTCCACGACGCTGGTCGTGATGACGGGAGCGCCGCCGGTGCCGCTGACGCGGACCTGACGGGTCGCGCCGGCGGGATCGTTGCTGGAAATGGTCAGCGTGGCGGCTTTTGGCCCGACACCGGTCGGCTGGAATCGGATCGGCACATTCACGGCTGCGCCGGACGCGACGGTGAACGGAAACGACGTGACTTGCGCCGCCAGGAAGTCCGGCCCGTTCGACGCGAGGTTGGTGACGGTCAACGGGCAGCTTCCAGGGTTTGTGATCACGAGCGGCTGATCGCGCAGCAAGCCGGGCGTCACCGTACCGAAATCGCCGGCGTCCGCAATCATCGTGGTCATCGCGGCCTGTGTGCCGCGGCCCGACACGAAAATCGTCACGTTGGGACTGACGGTGTCGTCGCTCGGCACGGTCAGCGCCGCCGATTTGTTGCCCGCGCTGGCGGGCGTGAATCGCACTTGAAACGGGAAGCACGAACCTGCCGCGACAGTGACTGGATATCCGGATGACGGTGTCGAGACGGAAAATTGCGGATCTGATGAAGTAATCGGATCAACGCGGAGAGGATTCGTGCCGGTGTTGCACACATTGGCCGTGGTCAACGCGCTGGAACCGACGCACGTGTCAGGAAACACCAACGGGCCAGGGACCTGGATCTGTGAAGCTGCGACGACGAGCGATGCGAAATAGAGATTGATGGCGCCGGCTGGCCCGATCGTGGGCGGGGGCGTCGTCGCGGACGGCCAGATTGCGTACACACGTCCAGCCGTGCACGCGCTGCCGTTGTAGTCGCCGTATTTCGGAAAGCCGCCGAGCGGCAAGGGCACGCAGGTTTCGGGCAGGGGGAGGGTTGGGCACGCGGTTGAATTGAAGTCGCATGAGTTGTTGGAACCGACCGCCGGGGGACCAACGGAGCTGAGGCATCGCCCACCGAGCTGTGGCTGTGTCGAGCAAGCCTCGGAGTCGTTCTGGTTACGTACCCCGCCTGGCCAACTGCCGGGAGCGCCGGCCGCCTGCCCGGCCAAACATTGATTGTCGGCCTGTCCCACCGCATTGATTTGGCGTTCGACGCCGGGCACGAGATTGCCGCCGCCGTCGAGCGACGCGCTACCGCCGTAAAAGTCCGTGAGGCTGTTATTGGCGGCGGTCGAGGCTCGACGATCGAACCACGAGACGTACGCCACGCCACCCGTGGCGCAGACCCACGGCATGTATCGGCGAGCAGCCACGGCGCTGCTCACCGTGACGACCCGCGCCGCCGGCCAGGCTTCTCCGCTGTTGGTCGAATCACGAATGACGATGTTTTCAGTCGTGCCTGTCCCGTCGTTCTGCGCGTACGCGATGTAGATGTGATTCGCGTTCCTATCATCGACAGCGACAGTAAAGCTGGACAAGTTGTTTCCATCGTTGCAACGATCGAGGCCCGGCACCGGACATCTGACCCAATTTGGACCGATCGTGGCTACCGGGATCGCACTCGCGGTCGGCTGCACCGCAAACCCAGTCGGCGTGGAGCACGCGCTGAAGCGATCGAGGGCGATGTTCGCCCCCGTTTGATACACGACGTACACCCGTCCATCCTGCCCCACGGCGATTCGCGGAAGATCGCCGGGTCTGAAGATCGGAGTCCCCCAGTTCACGCCGCCGTCGTTCGAGCAGACGATGCCGTAAAAGCCGTTCAACTGTCGCCATACGGAGTACACCTGGTCTCCGCCGCCGCCGACGGCGCCGTTGAAGCGGTCCGCGGCAATGTGCTCTTGATCGGGAAGACCTCCCGGGCAGACGGTAGGACCGGTCGTCCCGCACGTGAACGCGTTGGTTCGCGCCGTAAAGGCTCGGCCATTACTGGGTGGCGCGGACGCGCTGAACGCCGTGGCATTGGTGGCAATTGTCGCTGCGTAAAACGTGCCGCTCCGACCGAAGGCCACTGACGCATCGCCGTTAACGGTCCCCGGCAACGGACCCGAGAAGGGAAAATTCTGTCCGCCATCGTTGGAGGTGACGTGATTGCCGGCCTGCCCAATGACGATGTTTTGACCGTTGGTTGAGACAGCAATCTCGGCTTCGCTCGCGATGCCGCCCGGTATCACATTTTGTGCGAGCCCGGCGGACTGCAGGGAGGACGGAGGGGCACTCGCGGCACCCGTTGCCGCTCTCCGTCTCGGCACAGCGATGGCTGGCAGCCGGTCGGCGAGGCGCCCGGGCCGCAACGTCCTGACGTTTGATCGGGGCGGTGGTATGGGACGACGTGGGGCCATGCCTCGAAGCTGTGTAATCTCGCGCTGCGCCTGTGCGCGATTCCCAGGCGCGCGAAAGATCACGTTCTGTCCTATGACACGGACCGTGGCTTCTGCCGGCGATGGAGCGTCTGGCGGGAGACGTCCCTCGATTCGCACGAGTGAATTGCCAGCCGCGATCGCGGTCGTCACGCGCAAGATGTTTTGCAGGAATACCGGTCCCTCTTGCCCGGGCGGTGCGCGTGGCGCGCGAGGAGGGGGCTGCAGTTGGCTGCCGAGCGCGCCCGGTTGCTCACGAGCGGTCACCACCCGGCGCTGCAATGCAGGCCAGTCCCCAATGGTGAGAAACGTCACGGGAGCATCGAACTCCGCGCGAATAAACTCGAGTCGCTGCACGGCTTCAGCGTGACTGCGAAGCCGATCAACCGAAATAAACACCTGCGGCGTGTGCTCGAGGGTTTGCAAATCCAGACTGGCGACTCGATCCGCCGGGACGCTTACTAACTGCCAAATGCCGCCACCTTCTTGCAGCGTCCAGTTCGGCGGATGCCGGATGCTCAACCCATACGAGGCAAGCTCTGCCTGAGCCGTCAGCGACGAGGCAAGCGCTCGGTCGGCTTGCGTGGGTTGAGTGGCTTGGGCTGCGACCCTGGATCCGCTGGCAGCAGCGGCCATCACCAACAGCAGGCACGCGAGTTGACGCAGGAGGCGGGCCGAATCGGAACTGTGCGGCATGACACCCTCTTGGTAAGCGTGAGAGGGTGTCGCGCGAGCGATCCCGCTCACCGGCGACCACGTGTTCGGACGGCTCGGACTTCTAGGCCACGCCATTCGTCGACTCCTTGCCGGGGACTTCAGAGACACCCATCGTTTGCCGTTTCACGAACGTGCCTTACTGCAACGATGGGCGGGACGATCCTCCGAGCAGCGAGGTGCTGATCGTGAACGCGAAATGATGTCCTTCGGTGCTGCCGGTAGACCACGACGCGACGACCGCGGGAAACCCGCCGGCCCTGAGCGTCAGACCGAACGTGTAGCTGCGAATCAGGTTGTCGAAGCTCAAGCTCTCTTGCTGGAGCGCCACCTGGCCCTGTTCAGCGGCCAGCCAGATGCCCACTGGCGTCTTGAAGATCGAGTGCTCGAAGCTCTCCTGCAGCACGAGCAGCTTCGGACCGCGGAAGCGATAGTCTTCGTAGCTGGGCAGGACGCGGTTGCCGTTGATGTCGGAGCCACCGATCGTCTGCTGAAAGTAGAACGGGACCACATTTCCGCTGGAGACGCCGGATGCCGACGCGAACAAGCGGAAGCCGATACTTCCCGTGTAGTTGCGGGAAGCCGCAGGCGGAATCATCGGGGGGCACCGGAGGTCGCCGGCGGTCAGACCGCACTGATTCGGGTCGTTCGTGTCTCGAGTCAGCGATGGCGCCACGGTCTTGTAGAGCGCGAACTCGTTCGACAGATCCAGCGTCCACCGTCGGAACGTGAATGCCGAGTCCGACGCGAGGAATTGCTGAAACGTGCCCAGATAGTTCAATCGCACGCGGCCGTTCGCCAATCGCGGCATGACGCGAACGCCCTCGCCGAATTGTGCGAAGCCCGGCTGGGCGAGGAGACCGGGTGCGGTGACAGGCGTGTAGAGCTGGTCGATTGACGGCCCCTTGTCGGTGTTCGCGCCGCCGACGTCCACGAAGCGGCCGTTCGCTTCGCCGGCCAGCGACAGATTCAGCCGCCCGAGACGTTTGATGGGGTAGATCGCGCTGGTTCCCACGATCGTCTCCCGCATGTCAAAGAACGATTTCATGCTGAGCGTCGTGTTGGGGCCGAGGCCGAAGTACGAGACTGTCGGGAGCGAGATGTTCTGCGCGTAGATGTTGAAGACCGGATAGGGGCTGATGCCGTCGGACGCATCCGATCCGGCGCCCGGACCGACGGGGGTCGGCAGCCGCACGCCCGTGCGTACCATCTTCAAGTACGCGCCAGCTCTCCACGCGCCGCTGGTGGCTCCGACGACGTCACCGCTCCAGCTGAATCGCCAGTTTTCGCCGATCGGGCGTTCGGCGGTGATCGCCGGTCCGAACGCGAACCCGTTCTGCGGCGCGATGCTGCCGATGGCGACGTGCACCGGGTGATCCGTCGCCAACGTCGAGGCGCAGCTGACAAACGTCTTGAGGCTCTTGCAGCCCTCTTTGAGCGCTTCGCCCTCGATTCGAAACTCGGCGCCGAGCGTGCTCTCGCCTTGCGCCAGCGCGGGCGCGGCGGTCAGCACGCACGCGATGATGATGATGATGACGCGCATCCGTCAGCCTCGCTTGCGGGCGTTGCGCCCGCGCTTCTGTACCGCGGCCTTCTTCGGCGGTTTGCGGCCGGCGGGCGCCGCGCCTCCACCGAGGGCGCCAGGTTCTTCCGCGTGGCTCATCATCCGAGCGCTGGGCAGCGGCACGTGAGCGGCTTGCGGATGCAAAGCCCTGGTCAGTTCGTGGATACGAGCGGCGACCTGACCTTCGGTCAGCGGCTTCTTCTGTTTCTTTCTCGGCGGCGCGTACTCACCACTGGCCGTCTCGAGATGCTCGAGCTGCGCCAGCAAGAGGCCCGACGCCGGACGGTTCTTGTTGAAGGCGCTCTTCGGGGTCTTCGGAACGCTGATCTTCGTCACAGCCATCGTGGTTGCCTTCTGGGGTTGATGGACATCAGAGGGTGAATTCCGGACAGTCCGGCCGCATGACAGGCAGCGTCAGCAGGTCGAGGAACGTTTCGGCTGCCGCTTCGCGAGGCGATCGGTCGTTGTCGTTGAAGTCGGGCAGCAGCCACTTCGACACTGTGTTGGGGATCGAGGCGTGCTCGAAGATCCGTTCGGTGCCGTCGGCCCGCTTGTGCACGACGGTGCCTTTCGGCACCCACGGCGAGACCAGAATGGCCGGGACGCGCACGCCCAGGCGATCGAAATGAAACGGCTCGCCGGTTTTCGTCGCGTTCGGCTGCGCCACGAAGCCGTCCGGCATGCACGCTGGCGGAGGGACGTGGTCGTAGATGCCGCCGTGCTCGTCGTAGGTGATCAACAGCGCGGTGCTCGCCCAAAGCGCCGGGTTCTTCCGGATCGCCTGGTAGATCGAGGCGATGAACCGCTCGCCCTCGGCCACGTGGTGATCGGGGTGCTGGTCCGACGCGATCAGGTTGCCGCCGGGGCCGTCGTGGTCGCTGTAGTTCGGCTCGACGAAGCAGTAATCGGGGAGCGTGCCCGCTTTGCAATCTTCCAGAAACTGCGGATAGGTAGCGAACAGCTGTGGCTGGTTCTGAAGCAGGTTCACGACCTCCAGCGTGGAGCTGACCTGGTCGAAGTAATAGAGTTTGGCCAGCTTCCCCTTGTCGAGCACCCGGTCGTAGATGCTCTTGAACTTCTGGTTGGCGTAAAAGAGCTCCATGCCAACGTGGCCGAACGACGTCCCGTAATGCGCGAAGGCCCGATTGCAGAGGGTCGGCCCGGGAATCGACGCAAACCACCGGTTGAACACCGCGTACTCGCGCGCCAGCGTCGTCAGCACCGGCAGTTTCTCGGGCGCGAAGTAATACATCACATTGCGCGAGTGCTCGACGTTCCGCTGCTTGTTGAAGTAGCTGGCGATGAAGCCCTGCATGCCGGGCACGTCGCCGCCGTTGAAGATCTGCTGATCGACCGGCGCGAAGTCGTGATCGGGATCCGGCGTCAACTGGCTCTGATACTTGGCCTTGGGCTGGACCTTCACGGTCTTCCCGGTCGTGTCGGGGTTCGATTCGTCGCCCCGGAGCCCGTCGATCGCATTGTTCTCTTTGAACAGTCCGCCGAGCATGTGATCGAACGAGCGGTTCTCCATCATGAGCACGACGAGATGTTTGAGATTGTCGAGGCCAGGCGGCATAAGAACGGACTCCCAAAGAAGTTGCGCGTGACCCGGCTACAGTCGCGGATCGTCGAACACGCTGTCTGTGCAATATGGAACAGTTACCAGTTCTATCATGGTTTCCGAGCGCCCCTTCTTCTCAGATCGACGCAAAATCACCAGTATCCTGCCTCCCGCTAGCTCGACAGTGGCGGCCGCGTACCCTGACCGACACGACGCGTGTTTCGCTGACGACGCTGAAACGACGAGTGTCATCGTGAAGACATCCGCATGTGTAAACGTATGATCGCGACGATCCCAACCCTCATCGTCACGCTGGAGGTATATGGCCGAGAACGTTCCGGAACTGAGAAAGCGGCAGCCTGCCGCGCATGGCGGAGGCGTACGCGGCGACCAGTACGTCACGCGCTCGTCCCTCTTCGAAGGGCGATTTGGCCGGATGTTTCGGTCGCTGCCCCCGGCGGTGTGGCCGGTCGAGGCGCTGATGACGCTCGGTGCCACCGGCAACATGACGGCGGAGCCCGAAACCGGCGACAAGGATCCGAGGCTGCCGGCGGCCGCGAAGGAGAATCCGAAGAAGCGGATTCATGACGACGAGGAAAACGCGGGGATCGCCGCGGGGTACACGTATCTCGGGCAGTTCATCGACCACGACATCACGTTCGATCCAGCCTCCAGTCTTCAGCAGCAGAACGACCCGATGGCGCTGGTCGACTTTCGCACGCCGCGGCTGGACCTCGACTCGGTCTACGGCCGCGGGCCCGACGACCAGCCGTACATGTACGACGGAAGGAAATTCAGGCTCGGGCGGCCGCTGTTCGATCTGGATCAGGCGACGAAAGCGCGGGACCTACCCAGGTTCGACGATCCTAACGATCCGAACGGCGCCAAGCGCGCGCTGATCGGCGACAAGCGAAACGACGAAAACGTCATCATCTCGCAATTGCATGCCGCGGTCCTGCAGTTTCACAACAAGCTCGTCGACGACCCGGCCAACCCGACCGCGACCTTCCAGGAAATCCAGCAGCACGTCCGCTGGCACTATCAATGGATTGTCGTGAACGATTTCCTGGTGACCATCTGCGGCGAGGATGTCGTCAACGACATCCTGCCGCACCGGCGCAAGAACCTGCCGATCTGGAAGAACCCGCCGCGGTTCCAGCTGTATCGGTGGCGCACCGATCCGTTCATGCCAATCGAGTTCTCGGCGGCGGCCTATCGCTTCGGTCACTCGATGGTCCGGCCGATCTACCGTCTGAACACGCGGCTAAACGGCGGCGACGATCCACTCAAGGCAACGCCCGATGAAATCGAGCGCGGGCTGGACGGCCGGTTCTTCATCTTTGCCGGCGTTCAGCGGCGCGGCCTGAATGGATTCGGCGAATTTCCGAAGCAGTGGGCGATCGACTGGAGCCTCTTTTTCGACGTCAGGGGATCGATCAAGAACGTCGGCAAGCGGAGAGTGCAGCCGGCGTACAAAATCGACACCTCGCTCGTGAATCCGCTCGGCTTCCTGCCGGAGTTCTGCCAGCCGCCGCGCGCGCCGCAACCGCCGTTGACGGTGGAACAGCTGCATTCGGTCCCGATCGATCCGGTGAACAATCCGGCCAACCTGGCGCAGCGCAACCTGCTGCGCGGGCTGCGCATGGGGCTGCCGAGCGGCCAGGATGTCGCGCGCTCGATGGGGATCGAGCCGATCTGGGATCGCGATCTGCGCGTCGGCAAGGCTGTGGTCGAGGACTGGGACAGCAATCCGACGCTGGCCTCGATCCACGACAGCTTCATTGGACGCGCGCCGCTCTGGTACTACGTGCTCGCGGAGGCGCAATACGAGTGGATCCAGCGCGCAACCGGCAGAGGCGGCAAGGGCGACGAAGAACCACTCAGGCTCGGCACGATCGGCGGACGCATCGTCGCGGAAACGCTGCTCGGCATGCTCTGGGGAGATGGGCACTCCTATCTCCGGCAGGCGCCGAACTGGACGCCGGCGACGATTCGGAGCATGGGGGAGTTGATCGACTTCGCCTTGACCTGATCGGATCCAGCAGCCCTGTAGGGCTGCCTCTACGGCAGGGCGAACGCGACGACTGAACTGCCCGACGGTGCGCCGTTCTTGCCGCCGCCGCAGACGATGACGACGAACTGCCTGCCGTTGACGCGGTAGGTGGCGGGGGTCGCGTTGCCGGCCGCCGGCAGCGTTGTTTCCCACAGCAGCTTGCCGGTGAGCTTGTCGAAGGCGCGGAATTTCTTGTCGAAGTTCGTCGCCGCGATGAAGAGCAGGCCGCCAGCGGTCGCAATCGGTCCGCCGTAGTTGTCGCTCCCCGTGTCTTTCATGCCCTTCGCGGCGAGCTCCGGATACTCGCCGAGCGGGATTTTCCAGCGGATGGCGCCGGCATTCAGATCGATGGCGTTGAGCGTCCCCCACGGCGGCGTGATCGGGGGGTAGCCGTCGGGATCGCGGAACAGCGTTTCGCCGTCAATCCGGTACTTCAGCCAGCTTGGATCGCTCGTCACGTTGGGGTCGGTGCCCTTGTCGTGTCCGGTGATCAGGAAGTCGACGAGATCGGCGATGTTGCGTGCGCCCATGTCGGGGAAGCCGGGCATCCGTCCGGTGCCCTCGCGGATGACCGCCGCGATCTGCTCGCGCGTCCGCCGCTCGCCGATGTCCACGAGCCCTGGCCCCGATCCGCCCCGGCGGTCCGCGCGATGACAGCTCGCGCAGTTGATGTTGTACAGCGACGTGTCGTTGTTCGGGATCAGCCGCACGATCCACGGCATCTCGTTCGAGTTGACGTAGAGCAGCGCGCTCTGCGGATCGAACGCCGCGCCGCCCCACTCGGCGCCGCCGTCGAATCCCGGGAACACGATGATCCCGCGCTCGGTCGGCGGTGCGAACATGCCGGACCCGAGCTGCTTGAAGCGCGAGAGCACCGCTTCGTGCGCTTCGGGCGTGCGTCGGGTGAGCATCGCCTCGGTCAGACCCTGGCGCGTGAACGGCGGCGGTTTCAGCGGGTAGGGCTGCGACTCGGCCAGTTTCTCGCCGTCGATGTCCGAGGGCGGAACGCGTCGATTCGCGAGCGGAAACAACGAGGCGCCGGTCCGCCGATCCAGCACGTAGACGTAACCGAACTTGGTGACCTGGGCGACCGCTTCGACGAGACGGCCGTTGCGCCTGACGGTGACCAGATTCGGCGCCGTGGGAAAGTCCCAGTCCCAGACGTCGTGCCTGATGCCCTGGAAATGCCAGACCCGCTTGCCGGTACGGGCATCGAGGGCCAGGACGCAGTTCGCGAACAGGTTGTCGCCGTGACGATTGATGCCGTAGAAGTCGAACGAGGCGGAGCCGGTGGCTGCGAAGACCATCGCGTTTCTGGCGTCGACCGTGACGCCGCCCCACGCGTTGGCGCCGCCAATCAGGCGATGGGCGTCAGGCGGCCAGCTGTCGTAGGCGAATTCGCCGGGTTGCGGAATGGTGTGGAAGATCCAGCGCAGCTTGCCGGTGTGGACATCGAACGCGCGGATGTGTCCGGGCGTTCCAGGCAGCGTTTCCGGAACGCTGCTGCCCATGATCAGCATGTCCTCGAAAATCGCGCCCGGCGTGCTGGCGCTGACGCTGGCGCGATCGGGTGGCATCCCGAGGCCCTCGCGCAGGTCCACGCGTCCCTCGGTGCCGAATGACGCGATCGGCGTCCCCGTCTTCCGATCCAGCGCCCACAGCCAGTTGCGATAGGTCACGAAGACGCGGTCGTCGTGGACGGTGACGCCGCGGTGACGGAATCGCGCGCCGCTGGACACGCCGCCGCTCGGGTCGAACTTCCAGATCTCGCGGCCGCTCTCGGCGTCGAGCGCCGAGACTTTCAGCGTCGGCGTCGTCACATAGAGCATCCCGTCGACGACCACGGGATTGCTCTGCATTTCCGAGCCCTTGAACGCATCGTGCGAGTCGTACGTCCAGGCCACCTGCAGCTTGGCGACGTTGTCACGGGTGATCTGCGCGAGCGGCGAGTAGCGGATGTTGTCGACGCCACCGTGCATCGGCCAGCCTTCGTCGGCCGGTTGCACGAAGGCGACCTGGCCGAGCAGCAGGACACACGCGGCGAACAGCCACGCCCGATTGATCACGGTTCGGTCATTCTGAGCCATCGGCACGCCCGATGTCGACCGACCGGTCCTCGCCGGTGCCGCGGACCCGGACGCGCCACGGATTGCAGCAGACCTCGCAATCCTGCACGAACGTACCGCGGACGTCTGGCTCGAGATAGATTTCGACCTGCTCGCCGCAGTAGGGACAGGTCACGCTGAACACTTCCAAAGTTAAAACTTAAAACTTAAAAGGCAAAAGTCAAAGTCAGAAAGTCAAAACCAAAAGACAGCGGCGCTGCGCGACGTGTGTTCAGGGTTTGGCTCTCACTTTTCACTTTTACCCTTTAACTTTTGACTTTTAACTTTTCTCTTTTAACTTTCTACGAGCGAGGCGGTGTATTCCTCGTAGGTGCCCTTGAAGTCTTGAATCACGCCGCCATCGAAGTGCCACACCCGCGTGCCGACCTCTTCCATCAGGTCCTCGTCGTGGGTCACGAGCAGCACGGTGCCATCGTAGCGCTGGAGGGCGATGTTGAGGGCGTTGATCGACTCGAGATCCAGATGATTGGTGGGCTCGTCGAGGATGAGCACATTCGGCTTCTGCAGCATGATGCGGCAGAACAGCAATCGCGCGGTTTCGCCACCCGACAGCGCTTCCGTCGGCTTCAATCCTTCCTCGCCGCTGAATAGCATCTGGCCGAGCAGGCCATGGATGTCCTGCCGCGACGCGTCGGGGTCGAACCGGTGCAGCCATTCGACGGCGGTCAGCCCTTTCTCGATCGCCCCGGTGTGATCCTGGGGGAAGTAGCCGATCGACACTTCATGACCCCACCGGACCGAGCCGGAGTCTTCGGCCAGCAGACTCTTCAGCAACGTTGTCTTGCCAAGACCGTTGCGGCCCACGAGAACGACCCTCTCGCCACGATTGACGATGGCCCCGAAGTTCGTGATGACGGGAACGCCGCCGAAGGCCTTGGTGACGCCCGAGCATTCGAGCGCGACCCGGCCGGAAGGACGATTCATCGTGAACCGGATGTAGGGGCGCTGGATGTTCGAGCGTGCCAGCTCGGTGGTCTGCAGGCGCTCGACCTCTTTCTTGCGCGACATCACCTGGCTGGCGCGCGTGCCGGCCGAGAAGCGCGCGATGAAATCCTGCAGCTGCGCGATCTTCTTTTCGCGCTGCTCGTTCTGCGCTTCGACACGCGTCCGGATCTGGGTCTTGGCGAGCACCATGTCGTCGTAGCCGCCGGTGTAGGTGATGATCGTCTCGTAGTCGATGTCCGCTATGTGCGTGCACACCGCGTTGAGGAAGTGGCGGTCGTGCGAGATCACGATCAGCGTCCCCTCATACCGGAGCAGAAATTCCCGCAGCCAGTGGATGGAATCGAGATCCAGATGGTTGGTCGGCTCGTCGAGCAGCAAGGCCTCGGGATGGCCGAACAACGCCTGTGCGAGCAGGACCCGGACCTTCTGACCGCCCTGCAGCTGCGCCATCGTCCGCTCGTGGAGCGCCTCCGGAATGTCGAGTCCCTGCAGCAGAATCGCGGCGTCGCTCTCGGCGGTATAGCCGTCTTCGTCGCCGACGATGCCTTCGAGCTCGCCGAGGCGCATGCCATCCGTGTCGGTCAGCGCCTCCTTGGCGTACAGCCGCTCGCGTTCTTCGAGCGCCTGCCAGAGCCGGTGGTTGCCCATGATCACGGTGTCGATCACGCGAACGCGATCGAAGGCGAACTGGTCCTGTTTGAGCACGCCGAGCTTGCCGGGACGGTCCACGGTGCCGCGCTGCGCATCGAGCTCGCCGGTGAGCAGCTTCATGAACGTTGATTTGCCGGCACCGTTCGGCCCGGTGAGACCGTAGCGCCTACCGGTGGAAAATGTCGTGGTGACGTCGTCGAAGAGCAGCTTCGACCCGAACCGCATCGAGACACCCTGGACTGCAATCATTGCGCGCGATGCATCCTTCCTGAAAAATGGAGCGAGAGGAACTCACTATTGTAACATTCGACGACGTGATCCGCTTCTGGCTCCGCTTTTTGCGACGCGAGGATCCGATGCAGAGGTTGTCCGCAATCGTCACGGTCTTGCTCGCTCTTGCAGGCAACGCCGCGGCGCAAAGTCCGGCGCGCGAGGCCCTCGTACGGGGGCAGAGGTTGTGGGATCAGCGGCTGGCCAAGAGCGCGATTGCCGCGCTCGAGTCGGCCGCGCGCGATCGCACAACGGCCGCCGAGGCGCACGAAGCGCTCGGGCGTCTCTACATGTTCAAGGGCTGGCAGCAGGAGAACATATTCCCGGGCTGGCACGACGAGCCGTCGTTCCGCGCAAGAGCTCTGGCGGAGTTGCGCGCGGCCGTCGCCGCCGATCCGGCTCGCGCATCGGCGCAGGAGGCACTGCGGACGGCCGAGGCGTTCGATGCGGCCGAGAGCGTCGATCCGGCCCCCCTGCGACCAGAGATTCGCGCCCTCGACGCGAAAATCGCCAGCGCGCCGAACGTGCCGGATCTGCTGGCGGCGATCGAGCAGCGGGCGGCGGCGCAGGCCGATCCGGCGCCATTCTTCGCCGGCGCGCAGTCGCTGATCGATCGTGGCGAGTACGATCGCGCGATCGCGATGGCCGAGCGGGGCGGCACCGCCTCCGATCGGTTCATCGACGAAAACCTCAGCGCCTATCAGCTGACGGGAAAGTCCCACGGATCCTATGCACGTGGACGCGCGACGGCCGCGGACTTGGTCGGTTGGGCGAAGTTCCAGAAGAAGGATTACGCCGCGGCCCGCGACAAGCTCATGGAGGCCGCCCGGCTGTCCCAGGAGCAGGACTTTCTGAACCAGTTTCACCTGGGCGAGCTCGAACGCGCGCAGAATGCGCCCGCCCGCGCGCGCGAACGCTATCTGACGGCGCTGTCGCTCGCCGGGGGGCCGCCGCCGCTCCGGCAGCGGGCGACTGAAGCCCTCACCGGCTTGCAAAGCGCGAACGGCGCAGGGGGATTCGACGCGTGGCTCGATACCGAGTTGACCCGCCGCCGCGACGAGCGAAAAGCGGAAGCGCTCAACAGCCTCGTCGATCGCCCGCTCCCGAAGTTGCCGCTCACTACGATCGACGGTCGCCCGTACGACGCGAAGAGTCTGCAGGGGAAAGTGCTCCTGCTGAACTTCTTCGCGTCCTGGTGAGGGGCCTGCCGTGCGGAGTTACCGCACCTCAAAGCGTCCTACGCGAAATATCAGAACGACCCGGGCGTCGCGTTCCTGTTGGTGAGCATCGACGAG
>Ga0207711_10002291_pt1 | contig 17168 bp, 17 predicted proteins | sample KBSS34metaG_FD_184401 | JGI IMG/M metagenome (GOLD analysis project Ga0207711, IMG submission 184401) | Switchgrass rhizosphere microbial communities from Kellogg Biological Station, Michigan, USA - KBS S3-4 metaG (SPAdes) (version 2) | ecosystem: Host-associated > Plants > Roots > Rhizosphere...
TGAATCGCGGCACACGCTGCGTCGCGAACTCTATGGAATCCGTCACCAGCCGCATGGACGGGCGCGGCGGATAGATGTATTCCTTCTGCGCGATGTATTCCTTGAGGATGTCGTTCTGGAGCGTGCCCGACAGCCGGGTCCAATCGACTCCCTGTTTTTCGGCCACGGCCAAGTACATCGCCCAGATGACCGAGGCCGGCGAGTTAATCGTCATCGAGACGGTGACGTCGCCCAACGGAATTCCCTCGAACAGCGTCTCCATGTCGGCCAGCGAAGAAATCGCCACGCCGCATTTGCCGACTTCGCCCAGCGCCGTAGGATGATCGGCATCGACGCCCATCAGAGTCGGCAAATCGAATGCTACCGACAGTCCGGTTTGGCCCTGCTCGAGCAGATAGCGAAAACGCGCATTGGTCTCTTCAGCCGTGGCGAACCCCGCGAACTGGCGCATGGTCCACAGCCGTCCGCGATACATCGATTCGTGGATGCCGCGGGTGTACGGAAACTGGCCGGGCGCGCCGAGGTCGCGAGAGGGATCGAACCCTAGCACGCTTTTCGGGGTGTAAACCGGATCCAGCGGCAACCCGCTCAGGGTGCGGCACGACGTGTTCGCTGTCGGGGGAGCCGCCACGTCTCCATTGTAGGTCGTTGAGACGATGTGACGAAACGTTTTGGGTCGCAGAAGCATCTCCCCAAACTTAGCGACCGTAGTAGGATTGTTAAAGCAGTTCAAAGAAGGAGGCGCCCCGAAGATGTGGAATCGGCGCAAAGAAGACGAACAACAACCACCACCCAAGCCAGTTGCGGCTCAGCCGCCGGCGACGCAACCTGCGAAGCCGTTACCCGCCAAGGAGACAAGTCCAATGTCGAGCGTTCCTAATCGCCCCACTGAATCGTTTGAAACAGCGCGCACTGGTAATGCCGTGCTCGGCAAGTCGGCCGTAGTGAAGGGGCAGATCCTCAGCCGCGAAGATTTGACCATTGACGGCGAAGTGGAGGGCACAATCGAGATGCAGGAACATCGTCTCACTGTCGGGCTGAGCGGTAAAGTCCGAGCCAATGTAAAGGCGCGCGAGGTCATCGTGCTGGGCACCTTGCATGGAAACGTGGAGACCGGCGACCGGATTGACATCCGCAAGGAAGCCAAGCTGGTGGGCGACATCCGCACCGCGCGCATCGTGATCGAAGACGGCGCCTATTTCAAAGGCAACGTGGATATCGTTCGCGCCGAGGTCCCCAAGCCGGCGGGCGCAGCTCCCGCTGCATCGGCTCCGCGACCGGCAACTACTTCGTCTCCCGCGACGGCCAGTCCTGCGATGGCTGCCGGCGCCGGCGAAATCAAGCGTTAGGCATGTTGGATTAGATCAGGTTGGAAACCCGCAACAGCAGCGGTCTGGATCAATTCTGCTCTTTGCTGGTCGAGCGGCCCGGTCTAACTCTCTTGGATCTGGCTGGCGCCAACCAGAGCACCATGGCGTTCCTGACCAACCTGGGGCATCGAGTCTATTCCGATGACTTCCTGTTGCAGATGGATCGCTGTTTTGGCGAGGGCGACTTCTACGAGAACCAAGCGGACCCGCAAAAGGCAAGCCAGTTCTTGGATTCCGCGCTGGACTACCCCGCGCAGCATTTCGATGGCGCACTCGTCTGGGACACGCTTGAGTTTTTGAGCGGACCGCTGCTTGAAGACGTGGTCGGGCGCTTGAGTAATATGTTGCGGCCGGGTAGTTACATGCTGGCTCTATTTCACGCCGAGGAGCGCGCCGAGACGATCCCGACATATTCCTATCGGATTCAAGACCGCAAGACCATCACGCTCGTTCCCCGCGGGAGGCGCCGTCCGGCGCAATTTTTCAATAACCGCAGCCTGGAAAAACTGTTTAGCGATTTCGAATCGGTGAAGTTTTTCCTGACGCGCGATCATCTGCGGGAAGTCATCGTGCGCCGGTAACAGTAGGTCACTTCGGACGCAGTCCTTTATACTCCATCTAAGGAGTTCCTTTCTTGTCCCTGGAAGACGATCTGTTCGCTCAGCGCCTCCGCCGCACTGCGGAAATCGAGGCTCTGGGCTTTCGCGCTTACGGCCAGCGGTTCGACGCCAGCCATACTATCCCGCAAATACTGGCTGACTACAGCGCCAAGACTGCGGAGGAGTTAGCCGATAAGCCGCGGGTGCACATCGCCGGCCGGATTCTAACCGTCCGCCGCATGGGCAAGGCCGGTTTCATGCACCTGATGCAATTGGGCGAACGCCTGCAGGTTTACGTTCGCAAGGACGCGGTTCCGGAGGCGGACTACTCGTTATACGAAGGACTCGATTTGGGCGATATCGTCGGTGTGGACGGTTACCTGTTCCGCACCCGCACCGGCGAGCTTTCGGTGCACGCCGAAAAACTCACGTTTCTCTCCAAGATTCTTCTCGCCATGCCCGAAAAGTGGCACGGCCTGGAAGACGTCGAGATTCGCTACCGTCAGCGCTACCTGGATCTGATCGCGAATCCGGAATCGCAGAAGATTTTCATCACGCGGGCGAGAATCATTTCGTCGCTGCGGCGACAGCTTGAGGAGCGCGGCTTTGTGGAAGTGGAAACGCCCATGATGCAGCCGGTCTACGGCGGAGCCACGGCGCGTCCGTTCATCACGCACCACAACACGCTGGACATGGATCTGTACCTGCGCATCGCTCCAGAGTTGTACTTGAAGCGTCTGATCGTCGGCGGCCTGGAACGCGTGTACGAGATCAATCGCAATTTCCGCAATGAAGGGGTCTCCACGCATCACAATCCGGAGTTCACCATGCTCGAGTTCTATCAGGCGTACACCGACTACCAGGGCTTGATGGATTTCACCGTCGAACTGCTAAAGCAAACTGCTCTCGATGCCACCGGATCAACTGTGGTCGAGTATCAGGGAACCAAACTCGACTTCGGCAACATCCGCCGACTCTCCATGCAGGAAGCCGTGGGCAACGCTTCTCTGCGCGGACACGCCCTGGTGGAAGCGTTCGAGCGGCAAGTAGAACCCACTCTGATCGAGCCAACCATCATCTACGACTATCCAGTGGAGGTCTCGCCGCTATCCAAACACAAGCGCGACGACCCGGCTTTCGTCGAACGCTTCGAAATCTACGCCGCCGGAATGGAGATCGGGAATGCTTACACCGAGCTGAATGATCCCAAGGAGCAATGCCGCCGCTTCGAGATGCAACTGGAGCTGAAAGCCGCCGGCGACGAAGAGGCGCATCAGATGGACGAGGATTATCTGCGCGCCATGTCCTACGGGATGCCGCCGACGGGAGGGGAAGGCATCGGTATCGACCGGCTGACCATGATTCTCACGAATTCGAAATCCATCCGCGATGTGATTCTGTTCCCGCTGCTGCGGCCGGAAGGAGAGATTGGGATAGCACAAAAGCTAAAGGAGTCAGGAGCCAGTAGTCAGGAGTCAGAATGAGTGGGGCGCGCGCACCGGCGAAGACCTTTCGCGATCTGGTGGTGTGGCAAAAAGCGCATGAATTCGTGCTGGGAATTTACCAATACTCAGCTGGATTTCCCCGCTCAGAAGCGTACTCGCTGACTTCTCAGTTGCGCCGAGCGGCGATATCGATAGCAGCCAATATAGCGGAAGGATTTCGAAGACGCGGCGATGCAGATAAAGTTCGTATGCTCAACATCGCCCAAGGCTCTCTCGAAGAATGCCGGTACTATCTGATTCTGGCGAACGATCTTGCTTATGGTGAGTGTGCCAAGCTACAAATGTTGCTTGAGGAGGTCAGTAGGATTCTGGATGCCTACGCCAAGGCGATTCTGACTCCTGACTCCTGACTTCTGTCTCCTTATGTTTGAACTCTTCATCGCCAAACGCTACCTGCGTGCCAAACGCAAGCAGGTGGTGATTTCCGTCATCACAGTGATCTCGATCATCGGCGTGGCCGCGGGCGTCATGGCGCTGGTGATCGGACTGGCGATCAATACTGGATTTCGGAGCACCCTGGAACGTAATCTCCTGGGTCTGACGGCCCACGTTTCCATCCTTCAAAAGGAGGCCGGCGTCGGTATTGAGGGCTGGGAGCAGCTCTCCTTACGACTCGCACAGCTGCCTCACGTGAAGAGCGTCTCGCCGGGGTTATATGAAGTCGGTTTTCTGATGGGACCGCTCAACGGCGATGGCGTCTCGATCAAGGGTATTTCGATCGCAAAGGGAGCACGGGTTCCCGAAGCGCTTTTGCACTTGAAGTCCGGCTCGATCGACGCGTTGCGCAACGAAGAGGGAGAACGCCCGGGAATCATCCTCGGCTCCCGTCTGGCCGAACGGATCGGGGCGGTACCCGGGAAGCAGATCACGTTGACCATCGCCAACGGTCACATAACTCCTTACGGTACGCGTCCCAGCAACGTGCCGCTGCGCGTAGCTGGGGTGTTTGAATCCGGCTTCTTTGAGTATGACAACTACTTCGGCTTCATGGATCTCGCCCCGATGCAGAAGGTTTTCGATGTGGGGGACGTCCTCAACAGCATCGAGCTGTACCTGGACGACGTCGACGCCGCGCCCCAAGTTGCCGCCGCCGCCGAGCCGTTGATTGGGCCTAAACTCGCTGCTTCCACCTGGCAGGAGCAGAACCACCAGATCCTCAACGCGTTGAGAATGGAACGCATCGTTACCGTGGTCAGCATCGGGCTGATTCAAGTGGTGGCGGCGCTGAATATCCTGATCGCCTTGGTAATGATGGTTATGGAGAAACATCGCGATATCGCGATTCTGATGTCGATGGGCGCGCGCGCCCAGCAGATCCGCAGGATTTTCGTGTGGGAAGGCGCGATGATCGGCGCCGTCGGGACCGTGATCGGCCTGACAGCCGGCTACACCATTTGCTATTTCGCGGACAAATATCAGTGGCTACGCCTGGATGAGCAGGTTTACTCGATTTCGTTTGTCCCGTTCACGACGCGTTGGGTGGACGGCGTGTGGATCGCCGGGGCGGCCATGGCGGTCAGCCTGATCGCGACGATTTACCCGGCTCGCAGCGCCACCAAGATCGCGCCGGTTGAATCCCTCCGCTACGAGTAGACGAGCGCATGAGGTGATATGCTCGGTCTGAATATGCGACCACTCTTGGTACCCGCGTGTCTGTTTTTCGCGGCGATTGCGCCCGGCCAATCCGTCCAACCCGCTGCCCCGAACGCCGTCAAGTTGACCAAGTACATCCTGGGCGTCGCCGACCTGGACAAGAGTTACGCTTTCTATCACGCGCTGGGTATGGATCTGCAAAATAATGCCGCGACGCTCGCAGCCAAGCCCAACGCGCTGAATGATGCTCTTCGGGGCCTGGTGGACGTGCCGCCCGGCACCAAGTTCCGCAACATGATGCTCAAGATCCCCGGCGCGGAATTCCCGATCGAGGTCACCGAGTTCACCAACATGGACGTGCATGCGGCGAAACCGCGCATTCAGGATCCTGGCGCGTCGCTGCTAGTCCTGGACGTGGACGATGTCGACGCCGCGCTGGCCGCCGCGAAGAAAACCGGTGGAGAAGTGGTTACTACCGGCGGCTCGCCCGTCAGGCGGGCCAGCGGCCCCGGCCGCGTCGTCACCGTGAAAGATCCCGACGGCTACTATGTGGAACTCGCGCAGACTATGGCCACGGGATCGGGCACCGGCAAAGTGATCGGCGCCACGTTTGGCTCCATGGTGGTGCAGAGTTCTGAAAAGGCGGCCGCGTTCTATCGCGATCAGTTTGGCTTCACCGTCAAGACGAATGCCTGGACTTCGAATTTCGACGCCAACCTGGGAACTCCCGGCGCTCAAGTCCAAACGGCAGAGGTGACGGTTCCCGGTACGACGCTGTCTTGGCGGTTCATGGAGTTCAAAGGCGTGGACCGCAAGCCTTACACGCCGCGAATCCCCGATCCCGGCGCTCCGGCGATTGGCCTGCAGGTGCGTGATATCGATGCCGCTATCGCTGCGATGAAAGCGGCCGGAGGCTCCTCGATCACGCAAGGCGGAAGCGTCAAGCTGGGCAGCGGCAAGGTCGGTTTCGTGCGCGATCCCAACGGCCTTCTAGTAGAGCTCGCGCAGAACTGATATATTCTCCGGAAAGGAACAAACCATGGACCAAGCCAGACCCAAACTGCCCAACGAGGCCATTCAACTCTACAACCTCTTTATTCACGGCCAGATCAGCCGCAGAGCTTTCATGGAAGGCGTGCAAAAGTTTGCGATCGGCGGCTTGACCGCCGCGGCCGTCATCGAAGCGTTGATGCCGAACTACGCTCTGGGTCAGCAGGTGCCCAAGACCGATGACCGCATCAAGGCCACCTATGAGACGGTCCCGTCGCCGCAAGGCAACGGCAGTATCAAGGGATATTTCGTGCGGCCGGTGAGCGCCGACACGCGAAACGCGATGCCGACGAAGCTTCCCGGCATCATCGTGGTCCACGAAAATCGCGGTCTGAATCCTCATATCGAGGACATCGCGCGGCGGTTCGCCCTAGCCAACTTCATGGCCTTCGCGCCGGATGGACTCACCTCGTTGGGCGGCTTTCCCGGTGACGACTACCAGGGCGGCCAACTATTCAACAAGGTTGACCGCGCCAAGATGACGGAAGACATGGTGGCAGCTGCGAAGTGGCTGAAAGCGCGTCCCGACTGCACGGGCAAAATCGGGGCCACCGGTTTTTGTTATGGAGGCGGCATCGCCAATACGCTGGCCGTCCGGCTGGGAGCCGATATTGCAGCCGCAGCCCCGTTCTATGGCGCCGTCCCGATGCAAGGGATTCCCGATATCAAGGCCGCGATTCTGGTCCATCACGGAGCGCTCGATACGGCGCTCGCAGCTTCCTGGCCGGCGTATGACGCGGCATTGAAGACGGCAGGCGTTCCGCATGAAGGCTATATCTACCCGGGCGCGGTTCACGGCTTCAATTGCGATGCGACGCCCGAACGCTACAACAAGGCCGCGGCCGATCTCGCTTGGCAGCGGACGATCGACTGGTTCAATAAATACGTTCGTGCGTAATTTCACCAAGTCGCTGTTCGTGCTGCTGGGCGCTGCATGGCTCTGCGCCGCGCAGCCACAACCCAATACCGCCACGCAGAAAGTGGCCTTCGAGAACGAATTTTTGCGTGTGGTGGAACTCCGCGTCCCGTCGGGTGTTTCCGAAGCCAAGCATAGTCACGACCGCGGAGTGACCGTGGCGTTGACTGCCTACGACAATGAGATGACCGATTTTCCCGACGGAAAAGTGACCAAAAGACATACGAAGTTCGGCGAGGTGCGCTGGGCCGAGCCGGTCACCCATGTCGCGCGCAATACGGGAACCACCGAACAGCACGTGCTCCGGGTCGAGCTGAAGCGTGATGCGCCACCCCAAGCTGCATCCGCGGAGAAGTCCGACCCGCTGGATTCGCTGATCGTATGCAAAGATACGCAGAAGCTGATCTTCGAGAACCAGTTCGTGCGCGTGATCGAGGAGAGGGTGCCGGCTGGCGTTGCCCAACCCAAGCACCGCCATAGACACGGCGTTCTGATTCCGCTCGCCAGTTCCGATATCGAGTCTGTGGACGATCCTGGTGGTCAGCCGACCCGGCGGCATCTGCAATTCGGCGAGGCTGGCTGGAGAGAGCCCGTGGTTCACGAGGTCCGCAACGTTGGCGCCACGGAGCTGCTCAATATCAGGATCGAGCTGAAATAAAACGGGGGAACCAAACATGATCCGAACACTCAAGATTGCGTCAATAATGCTCACCATCACCGTGGCGGCCAGCGCGCAATGGGATCCCTATCCGTGGAAAAGAGTACCGCGCACTGCCGATGGCAAGGTCGATCTCAATGCGCCCGCTCAGCGCACGTCCTACGGAAAAATTGATCTGTCCGGTTTTTGGATGCCGGAAAATCCGACCAAGCACCTGCTGAACCTCGCGGCCGACATGAAACCTCAAGAAGTCCCGCTCAAACCGTGGGCGCTGGATCTCTACAATCAGCGCATCGCGAACAACGGCAAGGATCACCCCGGCGTTTCCTGTCTACCCTCCGGCATTCCGGAGAAGGACAACATCCCCGACGGCCTCAAGCTGGTCCAGACGGAGGACCTGACCCTGTTGCTGCACGAATCCCGCACCATCTACCGGCAGATCTTCACCGACGGGCGGCCGCTCCCCAAGAATCCGGAGCCCACCTGGATGGGATATTCGATCGGCCATTGGGATAAAGACACGTTCGTCGTGGAGACCATCGGACAGAATGGCAAGACCTGGCTCGATATGCGCGGATTGCCCGGGACCGAAGCCCTGCGCATCACGGAACGCTTCTCCCGGCCGAAGATCGGGCACATGGATATCCAGGTCACCATCGACGATCCCGAAGCGTATACCAAGCCGTGGACCGTCAATCTGGCATGGCGTCTGATACCGGATACGGATCTGATCGAGAGCATCTGCGAGGAGAACAACCGGGACCCGAAGCACATGGTCGGAAAGTAATCAGCCCGCTAAGCTATCTCCATGCCCGAACTCATCTCAGCACCCCACCTGATCCCTGTTCCGGGGAACAAGATCATCGAGGAATACGTCGGCCGCGTGAACAATCGCGAATCGCAGGTCAGCGTCGCTCGCATGCGCAGCCCGGCAGGGTGGTCCGAGCCCGGCCAGCGTCCCGATTTCGATGAATTCACGGTGGTACTAAACGGCACGTTGCACGTCGAACATGACAAGGGCGTGTTGGAGATTCAAGCCGGCCAGGCTGTGATCGCACGGAAGGGCGAGTGGGTTCGTTACAGCACTCCGCAAGGGGCTGAATACGTGGCCATCTGCCTTCCGGCTTTCGCGCCGGATACGGTCCATCGGGACGCATGAAACCCCTTACGGGTGAATAACATCCCTGATGTACCGGATTGACAGTTTGGGCCGTCTCCCTCTATGATATGTAGGGTTTCGCCGTTCTCGAAACACATTCTAAGCTCGTCCTGAGTTAATTCTTATGATCAAAGTCGAAGGGCTTACTAAGCGATACGCCCGAAACGTTGCGGTCGATCACATTTCGTTTGAGGTAGAAAAAGGCCAGATCGTGGGATTCCTGGGGCCTAATGGCGCGGGGAAGACCACCACCATGCGCATGCTCACCTGTTTTATGCCACCCACCGAGGGTTCGGCGCAGGTGGCCGGGTTCGATGTTCGCGAGAACCCCATGGAAGTGAAGCGGCGCATCGGTTACCTTCCGGAAACGCCGCCAGTGTACCCCGAAATGGAGGTCATCGAGTACCTCGATTTCGTGGGGCGAATTAAAGGCGTACCCACAGCCAATCTGCGCAGCCGAATCGACGAGGTGATGCAGAAAACCGCCATCACCGACGTCCGCAACAAGGAAATCGGCAAGCTCTCCAAAGGCTACCGCCAGCGCGTGGGCTTGGCCCAGGCGATCGTACACAATCCCGATGTTTTGATCCTGGACGAACCGACTTCCGGTCTCGACCCGCACCAGATCATCGAAACGCGCGATCTGATCAAGGGACTGGCCGGAGATCACACCATTATTCTTTCCACCCACATCCTGCCGGAAGTCGAGGCGATCTGCCAACGGGTCATGATTATCAATCGTGGCAAGCTGGTCGCGACCGACACCATGGAGAATCTGAATAGCCGCCTGCACGGCGCCGAAACCGTAGCGGTGGAAGTTTTGTCACGCGACGGAACATCTTCTCCCGAATGGTTGCGGAGCGTTCATGAAAAGCTGGAGAAAGTGGCGGGTGTTAGCCAGGTGATCGCCAAGGACGCCAAGGACGGCCGGGCGCGCTTTATCGTGGAAAGCTTGAAAGACAGCCACGTCCGACCAGAGTTGGCAAAAGCTGTAATTGAGGCCGGTTGGCAGCTCAATGAGCTGCACGGCATCGGCCTGAGCCTGGAAGATATCTTCCTGGAATTGACATCTTCTACGTATGAAACAACATCCGAGCCTGCGGCAGAGGTAGCACAATGAATACTTTTACTATTTTGCGAAGGGAGCTGAGCAGCTATTTCCGCTCTCCGGTAGCTTATGCGGTGCTGTTTTTCTTTGCTCTAATCACCGGCTTTTTCTTTTACGCCGGCGTGCGATCCTTTCTGCAACAAAGCCTTCAGATGACAATGATGGGCCAGTCCGTGCCACTGAACGTGAATGAGTGGGTGGTGCGGAGCGTCCTGGGCAACATGAACGTGATCAATCTGTTTGTGATCCCCATCATAACCATGCGTCTGTTCGCTGAAGAAAAGCGCTCTGGCACATTCGAACTGCTGTCGACTTCGCCGCTGCGCGATTCCGAGATCATTCTCGGCAAATGGCTCGCCGCCATGGTGCTGTATCTCGCCGGCCTATCGATCACATTGCTGAACATGCTGATCCTGTTCGCTTACGGCAACCCGGATTGGCGGCCAATGGCTATAGGCTACCTGGGAGCCGTCCTGCAAGGCGGAAGTCTACTGGCACTCGGAACCTTCCTCTCAACCCTCACGAAAAACCAAATTATCGCAGCCGTATCGGCGTTTGGCGTGTGCATTCTTTTGTTCGTCATGGACTGGGTCGCCTCATTCGACTCCTCCCCACTTTTCAAAGTGATCAGTTATCTTTCCGTGTCTTCGCATTCGAATCAGTTCGTCAGCGGCGTGGCGGACTCGAAAGATGCGATCTACTACATCAGCGTGATTTTCCTGGGTCTGTTCTTATCCGGGCGATCTCTTGAATCGATCCGGTGGAGGGCGTAATGGCGACTCAAAGTTCACGGCGTGCCGCAAACTTCGCGCAGGCCGCAATCTACACGCTGATTGTTATCGCGATTCTGGCCGTCCTGAATTTCCTGGCGAACCGCTACAGCAAGAGCTTCGACGCCACGGCCAACAAGAAGTACACCCTGTCGGACCAGTCGGCTAAGATCGCCAAGAACCTAAAAGACGACGTCGTGATCACCTATTGGGATCGCGGGGGCGAGAGCTTTACGAACGCTCAGGGCCTGTTCGACCGTTACAAGGGACTCTCACCGAAAATCACGGTGGAGTATCAGGACGTCGACAAGAAGCGTACCGAGGCGATCGCAGCCGGCGTGAAGACCCCGCTTCCGAATATCTTCGTCAAGGTTGGTAATAAGACGGAGACCGCTAAAAGCCTCACGGAGGAAGAGGTCACTGGTGCTATGGTGCGCGCCCTCAAGGGCGGCGATCGCTCGGTCTGCTTTACTAGCGGCTTTGGCGAAGCCGCGACAACCGATACCACCGGCAGCGATGGATTCGGAAACGCCAAGGATCTGACGGAAAAGAATAACTATAAGACCAAGGGGGTCCCGCTGATCCCCAAACCGGAAATTCCCACCGACTGCACCATCCTGGTAGTGGCCGGCCCCAAACGGAATTATCTCCAGCCGGCGGTCGACGCGATCAAAGCCTACGTTGAGAACGGCGGCCGGGCCCTGATCATGCTGGATCCCCCGCTGAAATTCAAATCCGAGATCGACGAGAACCCTGCTCTGGTCGCGGTGCTGGATAGCTGGGGCGTGAAGATGCACAACGATCTGGTCCTGGATTTGAGCGGCGTGGGACAGCTGTTCAACCTAGGCCCCGAGTTCCCCATTGTGACCAAGTACGGCGATCACGCCATTGTGCGTGAAATGAAGGAGCTGCCCACGGGCTTCCCGATCACGCGCTCGCTCGAAGTCACAAAGGGCGACAAAACCATGGTTTCGCCGCTGTTTTCGACCACCGATGACTCGGTCGCGACGGAAGATCTGAAGAATCCCCGGGTCGATGTAAAATCCGCCAAACCCGGCGCACGAGTTCTGGCCGCTGCCGGAACGTACACCACTGGTAAGGAAAACGGCAACGGACGTTTCGTGGTGGTCGGCACCTCACGCTGGATCAGCAACGGATTTCTGGCTTTCAACGGAAATCGCGATCTGTACATGAACATGATCAGCTGGCTGAGCTCGGATGAGGACCTGATCTCCATCCGGCCCAAGGATCCCGAGGATCGGCGGCTCAATATGAATCCGCGCCAAGCGTCCTTGTTGTTCTACTACAGCATGGTCGTGATCCCGCTCGCGATCATCATCGCGGGCGTCGGCGTGTGGTGGAAGCGCAGATAGGACCTCGAAGGATACTGCCATGAAGTTCGCGCGTTTGTTGATCGCAGCCGCGGTTCTGGCCGGACTCGGCGGGCTGGTGTACTGGTCGAATCGCTCGGAAGCAGCCAAGGCGGCCAAAGGCGACCCCAAAGCTGCGCCGAAAATCCTGGATCTCAAGGAAACCGAGATCAAGCAAATCGAAATCCGGCATCGTGACGGCGAGACGACCGTGGTCCAACGGGATGGCTCCGGCAAGTGGTCCATCACCGCGCCGAAGCCCCTGGCCGCCGACCAAAGTGCCGTGGGCGCCATCACGACAGCCGCCGCCACCCTTTCGTCAGATCGCGTGGTGGATGAGAACGCGAGTAATCTTGCGTCTTACGGCCTGGAACCGCCGCGGATCGGAATTACGCTTACGATGGCGGACGGGAAGACCCACGTGCTGCGCATCGGCGAGGATACGCCTACCAACGGCGGTTCGTACGCGATGCTCGATGGTGATAAGCGCCTGTTCACCATCGCCAGTTTCGGGAAAACGTCGCTCGACAAACAGTCCAAGGATCTGCGCGAGAAGCATCTGCTGGTGTTCGATCAAGACAAGCTCAGCCGCGTCGAGCTGGAGGTTGCCGGGAAACCGCCCATCGAGTTCGGGCGCGCCGGAACCGATTGGCAGATCCTGAAACCCAAGCCTATGCGGGCGGACGGCTTTCAGGTGGACGAACTGGTCCGCAAACTGAAAGACGCGGCGATGGTTACGGATGGGGACACTGAGACCGATCCTAAGGCTGCGGCCACGGCCTTCGCCGGCGGTCAGAAAACCTCGATCGCCAAGGTGACCGGCGCTGAAGGAACGTTGACCTTCGAAGTTCGCAAGGCCAAAGACGACTATTACGCTAAAGCCAGCACCCAGGACAGCGCCTACAAGATCACCAAGGAAATCGGCGACGGGCTCAACAAGTCGCTGGATGATTTCCGCAACAAGAAAGTCTTCGACTTTGCCTTCAACGATCCCAACCGCATCGAGATCAAGGACGGCGGACAGAGCAAGGTGATCGAAAAGTCCGGCGAGAACTGGACCTCCGGCGGCAAGACGATGGATTCGCTCTCGGTTCAGAACTTGATCGACAAGCTGCGCGATCTCGCCTCGACGAAGTTCATCGACAGCGGTTTCACCACGCCTAGTCTGGAGCTGACTGTAAGCTCGAACGACGGCAAACGGACGGAGAAGGTCCAGATCGCGGCCGCAGGCCCCAATTTCCTGGCGCGGCGTGAAAATGACAGTTCCCTGTATCAGCTCGATGCCAACGCTGTGACCGGTCTGCGCGAAGCCGCCGCCGGAGTCCAGCCCGCGCCTCCACCTCCGGAAACGAAAGACGGAAAGAAGAAGTAGTGTCCGAAAACCCCCAACTTGGTGCCGCTCTCAATACGGATCTATATGAGCTCACCATGGCGGCGGGGTACTTCGAAGCCGGCAAGGCGACCAACCGCGCAACATTCGAATTGTTCATCCGGCGTCTGCCGTGGAATCGCAACTTCGTTCTCGCGGCTGGATTAGCCCAGGCGGTCGACTATCTCCAGAATCTAAAGTTCACCGCCGCGGAGATTGCGTATCTCAAGACGCTGCCGCAGTTCGAGCACACGCATTCCGAATTCTTCGACATGCTTGCCGGGCTGCGCTTCACAGGCGATCTTTTTGCGGTGCGCGAAGGTACGCCGCTCTTCGCGGGCGAGCCGTTCCTGACCGTGCGGGCGCCCTTGATCGAAGCGCAGTTGATCGAAACCTATCTGCTGGCGACCGTTGGATTTCAATCGACCATCGCCACCAAAGCGGCGCGTGTGGTGCGAGCTGCTCTGGGCCGCGACGTGGTCGAGTTCGGAACCCGCCGTGCGCATTCGCCCGAAGCCGGAGTGCTGGCAGCGCGGGCCGCCTACATCGGCGGTTGCACGGGCACCAGCAATTCGGAAACAGGATTCCGCTACGGCGTGCCGGTGTTCGGCACTGCGGGACACTCCTGGGTCATGTCGTTTCCCAGCGAGTTGGCGGCCTTTGAACGATTGCAGCAGTTGCTGGGCGAAAGCACGGTGTACTTGATCGATACCTACGACACCATGGAAGGCGCCCGGCGCGCGGCGTCTCTGGGACATCCCTTATGGGGAGTGAGGCTGGACAGCGGGAACCTGGGCGAGCTTGCGGTAGCCGTCCGGCGCATACTGGATGAAGCCGGGCTGCGCGATTCTAAGATTATGGCCACGGGCGATCTGAATGAGTACAAGATTCAGGAGCTGATGGCGGCCCGCGCGCCGATCGATGTGTTCGGCGTGGGGACGGAGCTGGCTACGTCGGCCGATGCGCCCTCGCTCGGTGTGGTCTACAAGTTGGTGGAACTGGAAGATGCGGGCAGCCGCCGCTATCCCGTGAAACTCAGCCATGACAAACAGACTCTGCCGGGGGCCAAACAGATCTTTCGCGCGGCCGACCACGACGTGCTGGCGCGCGCCAGCGAATGTATTGCGTGTGGGCAAGACGGCGCCAGTTGCGAGGCTCTGCAGCGGCCGGTGATGATCGGAGGCCAATTGGTGGAATCGCTGCCGGCAATCGCCGAGTCCCGCCGCTACGCTTCCGAATCGCTAAACCGCCTGCCGGCTGGATGCCTGAGCCTGTTCGCCGGCGAACCCGCCTGGCGTGTCGACATCAGCCCTGAGCTGGCCGCGTTGAACGAGAGCGTCAGTAAAGGCGCGGCGGTATGAGTACCGTATTCTTTGACGTCGACACGCAGCTGGACTTTTTGTATCCCGCGGGCGCTCTGTACGTTCCAGGCGCGGAATCCATCGTCCCGCAAGTCGCTGCGCTCAACCGCTACGCTGCCGAGCACGGAATCCCGGTGGTATCGACAATGGACGCGCACACCGAAAACGATCCTGAGTTTCGCCAGTGGCCGCCGCACTGCGTCGCCGGAACTGCGGGACTGCAGAAACCCTCCGCCACATTGCTCGAACCACGCATGCCGATTCGCAGCACGCGCGAAGATTTCGACTTCAAAGACGCGCGCCAGATTCTGCTCGAGAAACAATCGGTCGATTGCTTCACCAATGCGAATCTGCCCGCTCTCCTCGACCAGCTCGATGTCAAAAGTTGCGTGGTCTATGGAGTCGTCACCGAGATCTGCGTGAAAAATGCCGCCCTGGGTCTCCTGAAGTCGGGCCGTAAGGTAACCCTGGTGACCGACGCAGTACGTAGTCTGGATGACGCTAAGTGCGCGCAGTTCTTGCAAGAATTCGCAGCGGCAGGCGGCGAGCTGGCGACGGTGCGGCAGATCACCTAAATCGAATACCCTTTAAATTACAGGAGCCCACAGGTTGCGCGTCAAGGAACTGGCCGTTTTGCTGGAAGCACCCTGGGAGGGCGACGGAGACCGCGAAATCCGCCGCGTTGCGCCGCTCGAGGACGCCGGCGATGAAGATCTTTCCTTCGTCTCCAATGGACGCGCCGCCAAATTAGCCATCGCTTCCCGGGCCGCCTGCCTCCTGGTTCCCGATGATTTCGTGAACGAGCCGCGCCGCACGATCATACGCGCTCGCGACCCTCGAGCGGCAGTCGCTCGCGCCATACCGAAGCTGCATCCTCAGCTCGAGCCGTCGCCGGGTGTTCATCCGACGGCCGTATTGGGCCCCGGTGTCGTGATCGGCAAAGGCGCTTCCATCGGACCCTTGGTGAGCCTGGGAGCCGGGGTGCATATAGGCGAGGGAACTTCCATCGGCGCCGGATCGGTCGTCGGGGATTATGTCCGCATCGGGCAGCGCTGCGTCTTGCATCCGCGCGTTACTTTGTACCACGACGTGAACATCGGTAATCACGTGATCCTGCACTCGGGGTGCGTCATCGGAGCCGACGGCTTTGGTTTCATCCTGGCCGACGGCGCGTACGAGAAATTTCCCCAGGTGGGCCATGTGATGATCGCCGACCATGTGGAGATCGGCGCCAATTCCTGCGTGGACCGAGCAGCTTTGGGCGTCACCTCCATCGGCGAAGGCACCAAGCTCGATAACCTGGTGCACATCGCTCACAACTGCCGCATCGGCCGCCATGTAGTCATCGCGGCGCAGACGGGACTTTCCGGCGGTGTCGTCGTCGAGGACTATGCGGTGATCGGCGGGCAAGTCGGAATCGGCGACAAGGCGCGGATCGAATCGCGCGCGGTGCTGGGTTCGGGAAGCGGTGTTCTCACGTCGAAGATCGTACGTGCAGGACAGGTAATGTGGGGCACGCCGGCCCGGCCCCTGAAGCAATACCTGGAGCAGCTGGCGATCCTATCCCGCTTGGCGAAGAAACGCCGCCCTGAAAATTAACCGCCTAGCGCGGCCAGTCCAGCACTTCGGTCAAGCTTAATCCCGTTGCCAGGTAAATCACCAACCGGAAGCGAACCTTGTTGGACGCGTTTCGGTAGACCATGCTTCCGCTGCTCAGGTTGGCCTGGTCCAGCTGGACGCGCTTGGTGTCGGCGCCATCCTCGATTTCCAGCTCGCCCCTGCTGGCCGCGCGCACCGCGCGAGCTTCGGGGTTCCAGTGAACCGTCAGATTCTCGCCCGTGCGCTCCACCGCCAGCGACAGGGCGAAATCGGCTGCGCCGCGCTGCGGCCCGGTCATTCGCGAGGCTTCGTAGCCCAACAACACTCCCAACAACAGAAAGACGAAACTGGCCACCATCCACAAGCCAGCTTTCGATTTCTGCGCATTCGGATTCTCCGGAGGCTGTTTTCCGGGCTCCGCTGGTTCCGCCGAAAAGATGCGGTAATACGGATCGGGCGTCGCGGACGCTTGCTCATCACGCGATTTAGGCGGACCAACCACCCCCGGTTCTCGATCCTTGTTCTTCCTGTCCTGCATCGGCCGCCGGGGCGGCTCTTCCCCCGTCATCTCCCAGCGGCGGAACGGAAATTCCAGCGGCGTCGCAGCGGGGAATGCACCGTTTTCCCGAACGAAAAATCCCCCCACGCCCGGCTTGGTAGCGAAGGGTTTCACCAGCAGCGCGATCCGGGCTGAAGGAAGAGACTGGTTCAGCAGCTGGATATCCTCCGGCTGCAGGGCCA
>Ga0207711_10002294_pt1 | contig 17161 bp, 18 predicted proteins | sample KBSS34metaG_FD_184401 | JGI IMG/M metagenome (GOLD analysis project Ga0207711, IMG submission 184401) | Switchgrass rhizosphere microbial communities from Kellogg Biological Station, Michigan, USA - KBS S3-4 metaG (SPAdes) (version 2) | ecosystem: Host-associated > Plants > Roots > Rhizosphere...
GGACCATGCTCTTGCGCTTGCCGTCGGTCAACAGCCCCCGCACATACAGCTCACCCTTGCCCCGCTGATCCCGCCGCGGCAGGTCCGCGAACATCTCGCCTGCGAACCGTTCAATCACCGGCCGCACCCGGGCCATCTCACCCAGTTCCATACCAACCACCGCCACATGCATGAAGACGACAGTCAGTACAACTACGGACAGACCTAATCAAGTCCTACTAGCGAATGAGACCGAGTTGGCCCGCGGCTTGGAAGTGGCCGCCGTGACATCGCCCTACGGCGGTAAATCTGCGGGTTCGTTGGAGTCGATGTTGCATGCGGCGGACGAGGACAGCGCAGGCTTCCCCGCCCGCCCGCAGCGCTAATCAGGCCGATGGTCAGCACAGGCGACCGTAATCCCGACTCTCACATCGGGCCGGAGTTCCGTGAGGCGTTCCCCTCATGGTCGGAGTTCCGTTCCTACGTTACCGATCAGGCTCGCGCAGCAGAGTTCAATTCCGACCGCGCATTGCACCAGATCTTGACCGGGGATTTCGCAGCACGTCTCATGAGCCGAACCCCGCACGACTGGATCATCTTCGGTTCGCTGGCGCTCCCGTCCCGGCCCGCCGCAGACTTCTCGTGGCCTGCCGACTTTCTTCCCGCTCAGCCGAACGAAATCCATCCTGCGTATGTAATGGCTCGATCCGCGTTCGATCTGGACCTGTGCGCTCTCGACATCACGGAATCCTACGGCGTTCATGTCAAGCAGGCCGTGGACGCTGTCACGGTGAATGCGGGTGAGACCACCCAAGCTGAGCGTGGGCTGGGCCTTGGAGGACTGGTTCGCTACAGCGCCGATGTCAGGGTCTACGACAATGGAAAAATCATGGAAGTGATCGTCGCCCAGCCGATCGACCCGAGATACGGGCCCGACCAGACACGTCCCGTCGATGACCCAATCGGACTAGAGGTCGACATCAAGCCACCCGACTGGGTTTGCATGTCGAGTGCAAGGGGTCCTGGATCTTCAAAAGCTGCCGGGCCACGGAAACTCTCGCCCTGGTTGTGGCGGTCGACTTTCGTAAGCTCAAGGATGGCAGCTCCTTCGGGGTCGTGACCGCGTTCTGCGATGGCCACCTTCCGACGTGCCCCGATTGGGTGAAGAACTCCATCAATATCTGACCGAACAGAAACACAGGAGGAGCCGACATATGGTTACGGGAATCGGCTCAGCGCGGGCGCGTGGCATGGCGCTGTCGGAGCTGGCTGCGTTGCAACGCGGCCTGATGCTGTCCGACCCCTTCATCGCGTCGGTAACCTTCCCTGGCGCCGAGGCCCTCGTCGTCCTCGGCGGGCCCGGCGAGCAGCGTCGCGCACAGCTGGGACTACTCTCGGCGAGCCGAGACGACTGGCACCGCGCGCTCGCCGCCAGCGGAAATCTCGCACCCCCCGTAGAGGGGCCGGCCACCGGCCTGCCCGCCGACGAGACCACCCCGGCCCGCGCCCAGTACGCGGAAATGCTCCATGACCTGGGCGAGCACGCCGAGGGGCTGTCCTATCGCGGTCGCGAGTTGACCTACGACTCCATCACCTTTGACGGCGTGGCCCATGCTGCAGTCGTGGTCGTCGACCCGTCGGGGCAATTCTTTCGCACACTGTTCGACTTCGACCACAGCTCAGGAGCCCCGGTCGGTACTCCCTACTCCATCGCCGACTGGATCGCGGACGGTCGCGGCTCGACAGTCGACGATGGAACGGTCGAGATGCCCCCGGACGCGTCACCCCAGTAATGGCTCCTCGCCTGCCGGGCGGTCCGGTGATCCACAATGGCGGACCTGTCCGGGTGGCGGGGCAGAATACGGCGGTAGTCATCCCCGTCGCGATCTGGATCAACCCGCACCTCAAGGGCCCGGACGACAAGCCGCTGCGCACCGGCGAGACCGTGCAGATCTGGGACCGCTGGGCCGCGCGTCGGCCTGCGGTGCCGGACCGGGTCCGTTACGGTGGTCGTGGAACTGCTTCCTGCGCTGTGGGATGCGGCGCAGGAGCACGGAGCAGTCGTACCAGTAGGCCGCGATCTCGCTGGACTGGCGAATCAGCTGGTCGGGCGCTGACGGCGCCGGCCACAGCTGCAGCAGGTAACAGTCCAGGGACTCCTCGCCCGGCCCGCGTTCGGTCAGGTTCGCCTCGGCCTCCCGCGCCTCGTCCATCCGCGCCGCGCTGTACCGGACCCGATGAACGCCCAGCTGCTGCAGATCGGGGAGATCATAGATTTCGCCCATGCAGCTGGCCAGGCACAGCTGGGTCGTGACCGGGGCGAAGGAGACCTCGACGATCTCCTCCCACCCACCGTCCAGGCGCGGAGGAGCATCGAGTACCTCCACGCGGAACCGCACCTCGGCGGTGTGCGGCCCGATCCTCAGGAAGAGCAGGCCCGGGCAGCCAGCGCCACACAGCCCGTTACTCTGACCGGCGAACGCCTCCACCATGTCCGACGCCGCATCGCCGTCGCTGCTGTCCAGCACGAAGTGGCCGTAGCTCGTCCACACCACCGCATCGAAAATCCGCACCTGGCCAGCCCCCACGATCGGTGACGTCGGACGGCCACTTCGTACCAGCCAGATCCGACACAAACGGGCCCGGGCTCACACTTGGGCCGTGTGGATCGTTCTTCTGGCATGGAGCGCGAACCGTTCGACGCCGTGGTCCAGCGGTGCGGGCCGATGGTTCTGCGGGTCTGCTGGGCGGTCGCGGGGCCGGACCTGGCTGAGGATGCCTGGTCGGAGACGTTTCTCGCGGCGCTGCGGGCGTATCCGAAGCTGCCGGCGGGCAGCAACGTCGAGGCGTGGTTGGTGACGATCGCGCGCAACAAGGCGATCGACCAGCTGCGGGCCCGCTCGCGGCGGCCCGCGCCGACGGAGCGTCTCCCGGAGCCGGCCCGGTGGGAGGAGCGTGACGCGCAGCTGGATCTGTGGGACGCGCTGAAACGGCTCACGCCCAGGCAAAGGGAGGCCGTCGCGCTCCACTATCTCGCCGGGCTCCCGTACGCCGAGGTCGCCCGGCTCGTCGGTGGCAATCCCGCCGCCGCGCGCCGGGCGGGCGCTGACGCCATCGCGTCGCTGCGGAGCATGCTTACGTTGGCGAAGGAGGACGAGTCGCGATGACCAGCGACGATCTTCGGGCGCCCGATCCGTTCGCCGCCATGCCGGACCTCGATGCCCGGCTCAGTCGCCTGCGCCAACGGCTCGCGGTCGAGGCCGAGCGGGAGGGTCTGCTGGACGTGGCCTATCGCAGCGTGGACTCGCCCGTCGGACGGCTTCTGCTCGCAGCGACCCCGCAGGGGCTGGTCCGGGTCGCCTATGAGGTGGAGGACCACGACGCCGTGCTCGCGTCGCTCTCGGAGCGGATCAGCCCCCGCGTTCTGCGGGCGAACGGGCGGCTCGATCCCGTCGCCGTTCAACTTGACGCGTACTTCGCCGGCGCCCGGTCGCGCTTCACACTGAGCCTCGATCTGCGGCTCGCGACGGGATTCCGGCTCTCGGTGCTGGAGCACCTGCGCGACATCCCCTATGGCGGCACGGCCAGCTACGCGACGGTCGCCGCGCTGGCGGGCAGCCCCCGCGCGGTCCGGGCGGTGGGGACGGCCTGCGCGACGAATCCACTGCCCGTAGTCCTTCCATGTCATCGCGTGATACACAGCGACGGCCGGATCGGCCGCTACCTGGGCGGCCAGCAGGCCAAGCAATCCCTGCTGCGGCTCGAGGGGGCACTCTGACGCGGCGCGGAGAGGCCACAGGGCATCGGATCGCCATCGACACCTCACGTTCCGGCCTGTCCGGGCGTCTCCTTGGTGAGAGCCTCGTCGACGCTCTCGCCGCCGCCCCCGACGGCGGGCCGAACCCCTGGACGGGACAACGCATGCCTGTAGCACTTGTCACCGGGAGTAACCGTGGATTGGGCTTCGCAACCGGGCAGGCGTTGGCGCGGCTCGGGCACCGGGTCCTCGTGACCGCTCGGGAGCAGGCCGCGGCGGACAAGGCCGCGGCCGATCTGACGGCGCAGGGATTCGACACCGCCGCCATCGAGCTCGACGTCACCTCCCCCGACAGCATCGCGGCAGCCACCCAGCGGGTCGCGGAGCTGCCGGCAGGCCTGGACATTCTGATCAACAACGCGGGGATTCTGCCCGAGGCCACGGACAGCGAGCAGCACGAGTTCGCCTCCCTCGATCTGTTCGAGAAGACGTACGCGACCAACGTCTTCGGCCCGGTCGCCGTCACCGAGGCGCTCCTTCCGCTGCTGCGCAGGAGCCCGGCCGGCCGCATCGTCAACGTCTCCACCACGATGGGCTCGCTCAGCGACCAGGCGAACCCCGCATCGCCCTACTACGGCCTGATCGTGCCGGCGTACCAGAGCTCGAAGGCGGCGCTCAACAGCATCACGATCTCACTCGCCAAGAAACTCGCCGACACCCCCATCAAGATCAGCTCGGTCTGCCCGGGCTTCGTACAGACCGACCTGACCCCGATCAACAGAGAGCAGGCTCCTCTCACCGCCGACCAGGCCGCGCAGGTCGTCGTCCAGGCCGCGACCCTGCCGGGCGACGCGCCCTCGGGCACGTTCTTCGACCAGAACGGCACCGTCGCCTGGTAGCGAACATCGCGACCGGGTAGCAGTGTGCCGCACCCGGCCGGCATGACCCCTCCAGACGTCACGGGGTTCGATCCTCCGGATGTCGCCGCGGCCGCCGGTTGCCGGCCTGCCCGTGGAGGACAGGCCCGGCACTCGACGGCCGCAGCCGCAGAGCACCCAGGACGGTCAGCTGGCGGCCCGCTCCCTGCCGAAACGCCTGCGGTGACGACTTCCACCTGTCGTCCAGCAGAAGATCGCTGGACGAGTCCACCCAGGGGGCCAGGCCCAGCACAAGTACTGCGGCTCCGAGCGCGCTGGTGCCGCCCACACAACCACACCCGTTCGGGCCTCCGTGTTCAACCATGCGACCAGGCCATCCCTCTCCGCTGGTGTCACGAACGGGAAAACGGCGTCCGGGACGGCTGCGGTGTCCGATCATCGAGGGCGGTGAACCCGTCGGCGCGCTGGTGGCCGACTGCCTGACCCGAGAGGATCGCTATGCCGACTGCCGTTGCCGCTCCGGACTTCCTCTTTTTGGAGCTGACCGGACGGTGCCAGATGGCGTGCCGGCACTGCTTCGCGGGCTCTTCGCCGCGGGGAGACCACGGTTCGATGACCGTGCGGGACTGGCGCGAGGTGATCGACGCCGCGGGTCGATCCGGAGTACGGGCCGTCCAGTTCATCGGCGGTGAACCCACCACCCATCCCGCGCTGGCCGAACTCGTCACCCACGCCCTGGTCGCCGGCCTCGAGGTGGAGATCTACACCAACCTGCTGCGTGTCACCGGTGGACTGTGGGAGGTCTTCGCCCAGCCCGGGGTCCGGCTGGCCACCAGCTACTACGGCGCCGACCCGGCCCGTCACGACGCGGTCACGGGTCGGCGGGGGTCCCACGCCCGCACCCGGGCGAACATCGCCGAGGCGGTCCGCCGCGGGATTCCGCTGCGCGTCGGGGTGATCGACCACGGCGACCGCGAGGCCGCCGAGGCGGATCTGCGCACCCTGGGGGTCACGGACATCGGCCACGACCGGGTGCGGGCGTTCGGCCGGGCAGCCTCGGATGGCGCCGATGTGGGCGACACCTGTGGGGACTGCGGGCACGGCACGGCCGCGGTGCTCCCCGACGGCACCGTGACCCCGTGCGTGTTCACCCGCCACGCCGGCGCGGGTAACGTCCGGGAAAGCCCGCTCGGCGCGATCCTCGCCGGGCAGGCCTTCGCCGAGCAGGTCCAGGTTCTCGACCAGCTGCGCCGCCCCGGACCCACGGCGTGCAAGCCGAGCCCGCGGTGCAGCCCGGCGTCGTCGTGTGGCCCCTCCTGCACCCCGTCGGACACCGGCAACAAGGGATCGAACTGCCAGCCCAAGGGATCGAGCGACAAGGGATCGAACGGATCGAGCGACAGCGAATGAGATGGGTGCCGGCCCGGGTCGAGGCCACCTGGATGGACGACGTCTGGCGCGAGGGCGCGCGCCGGCTCGATGTCGAGCCGGACGGCGCCCCGGTGCCGAGCGCGTCCGGCAACGTCATCGGGGGCCGGGTCTCCCACCGCGGCGGGACGGCGTGGCTGCGGGTCGCGCCGTTCCTCGAGAACGCCATGGACCTCGAACCCTGGCAGGGCACTCGGGACGCCGGCGCGCTCACGGGTATCTGCAAGCCGGCGCTGCTGGCCAGCGCGCAGTGGACCCGGCCCGACCCGGTGCCGGTCCCGGTCAGCGCGGAACTGCTCACCTACGTGGCCGACTCCCCCGCCACCCCCGGAGACCAGTTCCTCACCGGGCCGCTCGACCTGCCCCCCACCTGGCTGGCCGACCTGCGGACCTCCCTGGACGCGCTGGCCGCGCAGCCCACCGCGCGGGAGATCTGGGGCAACCGGCCCGAGCGCTACCGGTGCCTGCTCGACGCCGTCTACAGCCGGCCGCTGCCCGCCGGGATCGCACCCCGCTGGGGCTGCACCGAGCACCTCGATCTGCACTGGGGCAACGTCACCGTCCCGCGCCTGGTGATCCTCGACTGGGAGCACTGGGGCCGCAACGTCGCCGGCTACGGCGCGGCCCGGCTGTACTGCACCGCGCTCGCCGCCCCCGAGGTCGCGGCGCAGATCCACGCCGCGTTCGCCGACCTGCTCGATGGCCCGTCCGGGCGCTACGCCCTGCTGGTCGCGGCCGCGGACATCCTCGTCACCGTCGCCTGGTACGAGGCCGCACCCGGGCTCTGCCCGGCCCTGCATCGTCTCGCCGATGCCCTGCTGACGGGCGAACCGGCCCCCATCCGGGGGCGGGAGAGGGCCGGCTCACCGCACTGAGCCGCCGTGTCGAACTAAGGTTCGACCGTGTGGTGTGACCAGGGGTGCGGCATTGGTCTCGCCACGCAGGCCGGGGACCCCGGAAGCCCGCTGCGCCGATACCTGGCCACCCACCTGCCGAACCTGCCTGCGATGCACGGATCCCTGGTCCGTGCGCTGCAGGGCACCACGACGCTGCGGCCTCCCGGCCTCGGGCCGTCGCCGATGATGCGCCGGGGCTACCCCGGCGACATCGCCCGCGCGATGAACTACCGGCTGCGACTCGCGCTGGCCGCCGACGTGGGCCTCGCCCCGGCCCGCGGCATGGCCCTGCTCCAGCGCGTGATGCCGGGCGAGTGGCCGGTGCTCACGAGCGGCGCGTTCGCGCTCGCGCTCGCTCGCCTCGCGCACGAGGTCCGTCCGCACGATCCCGCGACGCCGGTGGCGCTGCCCGACCCGGAGCGTGAGCGGGAGGCATGCGGGCTCGCGTGGTGGCTGGGGGTGTTCGACCGGGTCGGGCGCACCGGCCGGCCCCCGATGGTCCCCGGCTCCGGCCGCCGCTGCGTCGAGGGGCTGCGCGACCTGATCGTGCCGATCGGACTCGACGACATGGTCGGTCTGGTGCGCGCCGCGGGCGAGGGCCCGTTTGCCCGCCTGCGTGCCCGGGCGGCCGTGCCGGTCCTCACGAGCCCCGGCGGTGCCGACGAGGGCCTGGACGCGCTGGTCGGCGACACCCTGCTCGCGTTCCACACCACCATCGACCCCGCGATTCTCACCACGCCGCGGGAGGTGTTGCCGCTGCTGTGCCGCCTGGTCGGCGCCCTACTGCTCGACGACGCAGACCCGCGCCACCTGGCCCTGTACCTGACCCGCCAGTGCGTCGGGGTGAGCTGGCCCATCGAGCGACTGTTCGAGATCTGCGCCGGCCCGGAACCGCCGCGCAGCCTCTCCGAGCACCGCCAGGCCCTCACGGCGACGCTTGCGGCACTGCGGCCGCTGGAAGGCACGTCCTGACGGACCGGGCGCGGCACCCGCGGACAAGGCAATGCGCCGCCGCTACCCGACCTTTGGCACTCCCTCGGCGTAACAGCGCCCACCGTTCCGATCCTGCGCTATCACGGCACAGCCGACACGGTCGTCGCCTTCGGCCGCTCGCCGGTACTGCGCCTCACCACCCACGGCACCCAGCGAGGTCGATCATTGAGCTCCCGAAGATCGGGCGGTGCCTCCGGGCCGGGGCGCTCGGCCGGGACCTACTCGTCCCAGTCCCAGTCCCCGTCGTTCGGCAGGACGGTGATCAGACCATTCATCGGAGTGCCGAAGTTGCCATTCGGGTCCTGGATGCCGCCCTCCGGCCCGGGCGCCACCGGCTGGTCGAACTGATCGAGCCTCGCGTGGAAGCGGCAGTAGTAGACAAAGGCCCCTGCCCGACGGAAGGTGAGTGTGAAGATTCCCGGCCGTCCGTGGTTGGCTTCCGTTCCTGGAATCAGATGGTTGACGCCGCGATTGTCGGTGGTGGTGAACGCGTTGTCGGTCACCACCGTGTGGTCGTCGGTGTCCTCGTTTCTCCAGGTGACCGAGTCACCGACGTGGATGGTGAGCGCGAACGGCGTGAAACGGTCCTCTTCCGGTATCGTGACGACGTGATTCCGCCCCTTCTTGTCCTTGAGCGGGTCCGACCAGTTCCAGTCCCGCCAGCCTCCCCGGTTCGCCGGGCCCGCCAGGGCCGAGGTGGTCCCGTGTGCGGCGGGCCCGCCCGCTGTTTTCGGAGACCACGCGACGGCGGGCGCCGCCGTCGCGCCCAGGGTCCCGCCCATAAGGAGCAGTCCGCTTACTGCGGATGCCAGTCGCACCGGTCGCATACCTCCACACCCTTTCGGTACATACGGAAAGAAGAACGGTATCCGCGTTTCTCGAAATACCCAGCCGGCCGTGGACGGTCGGTAGGACGTGCGACGTGATCCGGCACGGTAATCTCGGCTGGCCTGGCCGGATGTTGGCACGCGCACGCCGTGGTGTGGCGTAGCGACACGGCCGAGAGTTCGGGTGATCTCGCTTTTCCCTGAATGTCGAGAGGATGGTTACCAAGTGATCCCGTAATCGTGCGCCCGGGGCGAGTGCATCCGGCGGGACAGTGCGGTGGACCTGACCCTCGATGGTGCCCCTGGTCGGCCGGGTCTCGCGGATCGAGCAGCAAGATCTCGGTCCAGGACGTCACGGTACGCCGACGCCCGGGCGCTCGACGCCGGCGTCACGCGGGCGCTCCAGGCCGAGCAGGGTGAGGGCGTCCTGGATGCCCTGGTCGAGGAGCACGTCGGCGAGCCGCCGGTCGGCCAGGGCGCGGGACAGCCGCAGAACGCCGAACATATGGGCGAGTGTCATCCTCGGCGGCGCCGGTGGATGCATCGCGCAGCAGCCGCACAGCCAGACCGCAGACGACGTGCCAGTCGCCTCCGTGGAACCAACAGCGGTATCGCCCCGCTTCCACGGCGTCACCGTCCGCGGTATCACCGTCCGTTGCAAGCCAGCCCCTGGGTCGCAAGAGGTGTGCGGGCTGGGTAGCCATTCAGGGTGGCGGCCATCCCGCTTCCGCCCCCACTGGCGCTGGCCCGGCCCACCGACACGCTCACCCCGCCCGGCGCCCGGCTGGATGGGCGACCACCTGCCCGCCCGCCTGGAAGGACTCGTGCTCAAGCGGGTCGACCAGCCCTACGTGGCCGAACGGATCTGGTGGAAGTACCGCGCCCGCTGGCCGGTGGACCTCGTGATCCTCGGTGCCGCCGGCACGCTCGTGGCACCGAGTGCGCTGCTCGTCGGGGTGTTCGACCCCGACCGCGGCCTGGTGCCCGTGGGGGCGAGTGTGCGGCTTCGTCGGACCGTGGCGCGGGAGATCGGGCGGGTGCCGGTTCCGACCGGGCGGGCACGACGACGCCGCCTCGCGACGCTGCCCGGAACAGGGGAGCCGGTGCTGGTCCAGCCCATGGTGCCGGTCGTGGGGGAGTTCCTCGTCGACGGCGCAATCGAGGAGGTGCGGCTGCGGCATCCGGCGCGGTTCCTGCGGCGCGCTACATCTGCAGGCTGTCGTCGCGCCCACTGAGCAGCCATCGACCGTCGACGAAGGCCGCGAGATTGAGGATGTGGTTGTCGTCCAGAACCACGGCGCCGCTCGCATGCAGCTCATGCAGGTGGAAGGCGGCCGCGTCGGGGGTGACCAGACCGGGGCTGCTCGGCAGGTCGGCCTCCGGATACCGGGCGCGCACCTCGGCCCGCTTCTCCGGACTCGACATTTCGCCGGCCAGCTCAGCGATGTCCACGGGCCGATAGTCGTCAGCAGTGAGGGCGAGGTGCACGACCCCCGAGGAGATTCGCTCCTGCAAGTAGATCGCGGCAAGGGGGACCATGTTCCCGTACCGGGGAGCGAGCCGCACGAGGGCCTTCACGAGATCCTTCGCGCCGTCGCTGAGGCGGTGGTCATGCGTGGCCGGATGCTCAACATGCTGGCCGGCATCGGGAACCCGGAACCACTCGGCGTACCCCTTGAACGGGGGAGGGTTCTGGTAGATGAACAGGTCGGATGCGTGATCACCGCTGGGAGCTCGTCGACCGTGAGGGCGCGACCTGCTACCCGGGCGGCGAGACGGGGGCTTGCGTCGACGACTCACGAATGATCACCCTTCCTGACCGTGGGCGAAGTGGACGCCCTCATTGTGCAGACCGCTGCACGCGAGACAGGAGCCGCTCACCTGGGGCAATGCGTCAGGGCCGGCAGCGCGGCGACGGCTCGTGGGACGGGCCGGGCGGGTACGCCTCCGACCGTGGCGGCCATCCCGCTCCCACCCCCACTGGCGCTGGCCCGGCCCACCGACACCCTCGACCCGCCCGGCGTCCGAGGCCGCGTGCTCGCCTACGAGCCGAAATGGGACGGGTTCCGCGCGGTCGTGCACCAGGGACGGATCTGGTCGCGGCACCACCGGGAGCTCACCCGGTACTTCCCCGACCTCTCCCCCGCCCTCGCCGCAGTCCTGCCCGGCGGGCTGGTCCTCGACGGCGAGGTGGTGTGCTGGGACCACGCGGCCAGCCGACTCGACTTCGCGGCGCTCTCGCGGCGCCTCACCGCGGGCCGGGCGCTGGCCAGCTGGGCGGCCCAGCACCCGGCGCAGCTTGTGGCCTTCGACGTCCTGGCCGACGACGACGCCGACCTGCGTCCGCTCCCGCTGGCCGACCGGCGCCGGCACCTCGCCGCGGCGGCGATGGGTCTCGGCCCGGCGGGGACGCTGTGCCCGCAGACTCTCGACGTCGCCGAGGCCGAGGTCTGGATGAGCGACTACCTGCCGGCCCACCTCGAAGGCCTCGTGCTCAAGCGGGTCGATCAGCCGTACGTCGCCGAGCGGATCTGGTGGAAGTACCGCGTCCGATGGCCGGTGGATCTCGTGATCCTCGGTGTCACTGGGCCGATGGCAGCGCCGAGTGCGCTGCTACTCGGCGCGGTGGAGTCGGGACGCGGTCTGGTCCCCGTGGGGGCGAGCACGCGGCTTCGCCGGGCCGAGGCCCGCGAGATCGGGCGCGTTCTGGTCCCGACCGGACGCGCGCGGCCGCGGCGACTCGCGTGCCTGCCCGGTGCGGGCGAGCCGGTACTGGTCCGGCCCGTGGTGCCGGTCGCGGCCGAGTTCCTCGTCGACGGCGCGATCGAGAGCGGTCAGCTGCGCCACCCGGCGCGGTTCCTGCGGCTGCGCCCAGAGCTGGAGCCGGCAACCGTCGTCATCGGCGCGGTCTCCGTTCAGCGCGGTGGCGGAGCGAGCACCTTCGTGAGCGTGCGCTGGATGAGGTCGTGGGCGTCAGCCCGCGGTATCCCCGCCTTCGTGCAGAGGTCACCGGCGGCGAGTGTCGTCCACAGAAGGGGTTCGAGCCATCCGGCGGGCTGGGTCGGGTCGATGCTCCCGTCCTCATGGCCCCGGCGTATGACCGCGTTCAGCTCGGGGATCGAGTCCGCCCACCGCTCATCGTCGATGATCGGCGGTTCGGTGAACACGAGGCTGAGGACGCCGTGCAACGCGAACAGCTCGGAGGCGAGCCGGAGCAGTGCGCTGGCCCCGTCGCCGCGGTCGAGACCCGCCCGGCCGAAGGCGTCCTCCACCCGGGCGACGCCGTGGCGGCGCACGGCCTCCAGCAGCGTCGCCCGGTCAGTGAAGTGCCGGTGCAGCGTGGTGCGCCCGACGCCGAGCCGCTCGGCCAGCGCGCTCAACGACATCGCCGGATCTGTGGCCAGGGCTGCCACGATCCGGTCCAGCAGAGCGTCCCTGGCGAGGGCGGTCATCCCGGTCGGCTCCACGGCGGCGCAGTATATCGACTGACCCGACCTGGAACGACCTTGTCCCTGTATGGAACAATGTTGTTCCATTGGCTCAAACGGTGAGCGACGGGAGAGGATCATGGCGGAGGCGCCGACGAAGCTCTGGTTCAGGTCGGAGGATCTCGCGTGGCTTATCGGCGGACTCGTCGTTGCCGGTGTGGCGGCCGGCATCGGCCTGCCATATGCCTGGAAGCTGATCGAGGAATGGGAGTGGGTTCCCTTCCACGGGCCGATGAAGTCGCTGATGAGCCCGCACGCGCCCTGGGTGATGATCGTCAGGCCGCTCATCCTCGCGGCCTTGGGGCTGGTGGTCGCCCTGGTCATCATCGACGAAGTCCCCGAGGTGACTCTTACCGGGGAGGAGATCCAGGTGAAGAAGGGCCGGGATACCCGCACCATCCGCCGGGGCCAGGTCGCCGGGATCTATCAGGAGAGAAGCAAGGTCATCATCGAGTCGTCACAGGGTCGCCGCCTGTTCCACGACAACATCGAGGGGGGTCGGCAGCGGGTGCGGGACGCCTTCATCGCCCACGGGTACCCGTGGGAGAGCCGATAGCACTGTCATATGTGGAGCGACGCCTTTAAGAGAGACGCACCCGGTGCGCCTAGGGCTTCCCATGTTCGTCCAGTGCTCGTCTCCCGTCAGGCGCGTCGCCGGTGCCGTTGCGACCGGAGTCAGCCACGCGGCGTGGTTGGTGTCCCTGGGTGGCAATGCTTGGAGGTGTACGTCGTCAGGGATGTCAGGGCCGGCGCGAATCCCGGGTCCGAGATCGGGCGCGCGATGTCGGCGAGACTGCCGCCGCCTTTGACCTGTTGATCGGCGAGCCCAATGGCGGTGCGCACCGTCGTGTACGCGGAGTCGATTTCTGGTGGCGGGATGATAACAGTACTCCTCACGGCAAGGATGAATCCGAGTGCCTCTAGGAGTTTGGGATCGAGCTCCGCTTCCCCCTTCGCGACCCTGGAAAGATGGAGTGAGTAAAGAGCGGCTTTGTCTCCAAACTCTTTGAGATATGAGCAGGAGGTTGCGGCGGGGGCTGTAGCTGAGGGCGAACCGCTCGCTGCGGCGCTGGCAGTGGGAGGGCCGTCGCGTAAACGTTCAGGCCGTGTGCTGGCGGCGAGATTCCGTGGCATCGCGTGATGGCCGGTCGGCGGGTGGCGCCTCCGGTCAGGTGTGGGTTGTGGGCTGGGTCAGGTCGGTGCGGGGAGGGCGGGGATCCAGGGTCGGCCGGCGATGGCCTCGCGCAGGGTGGTCATCATCGCGCGGCCGTGTTTGGCCGTGGTGACCAGGTAACCGAGGACTGTGTACCGGTGCTGGGTGACGGTTTCGCTGGTCAGCCGGCCGGAGATGTTCTGCTGGATCTTCGAGGGGCGTAGTGCCCGTTCGGCGTCGTTCGACGTCGGGGGAATGTCGAGGTTGGTCAGGAAACGCAGGACGTCCTGCTCGCGGTCGTGGAGGAATTCCAGGAGCAGGCGGGCTTTGCGCTCGCCGGGGCGGGTGCCGTGCTCGGTGGTGCGCGCGAGGCCGACGAGCACGCCCTGGCGGAACCGGCGGCGTAGTTCGTCGAGGCCGACCGGGGGCTGGTCGGGCTGGCAGTAGCGGCAGTGGGCCGGGTCGTGGCCGGCGGCGCGGGCGGCGTCGTGGCGGGCGAGGTTGGTGTGGTGGACCAGGCCGCGCAGCGCCTCGGCGATCTGCTCGGGCCAGGTCTCGTCCGGGTGGACCTCGGCCGCGCCGGTCAGGTCGCGTTGCAGGTGGGCGGTGCAGACCTGGTGGAGCAGACCGGCGAAGACAGCCTTGTCTGGTTCGTGGTCCGCGCTGTCGGGGAGGTCGCGGTCCGCGGGGTCGCCGCCGGCGGCGAACGTGGGGTGGTCGTAGAGGTGGTAGCGGTCGTGGACGACGGTCGCGCCGGCCCGGGCGAGGTCGAGGAGCACGGAGGCCCGGAAGGTGGCCAGGTCCCGGTCCCCGAGTTCGAAGCGGGTGTAGAGCGCGGTGGCGGCGACCAGCAGGTACTTCTCGGCTTTCTTGCGGCCGGGCCGGGGTAGGCGCGGTCCGACGCGCAGCGGGGTCTCGTCCATCACGACGATGGCGGCCAGGCAGATCAGCGCGCGGATCCGCGCGTCGGCCTCGGCGAGCCCTGCCGCCGTCCGGGTGATCAGAGAGTGGACGAACCCGGCGGACGGCGCCGCGCCCGTCAGCGACGTGAGCAGCTCGACGACGCGGGCGACCGGGATGTGGTGGACGACCATGAGATAGACGCACCAGGCCATCAGGTTCGGCCCGTAGCCGACCGGCCCAGCCCGCGCTCCATCCGGGCGGGGCGCGGTGTGGACCTTTCCGCACCGGCAGCGCACCGCGTGCTGGTCGTACTGGGTGACCGTCGCCGTTACCAGCGGGATCTCGGTCTGCTGGTAACGGTCGACGATGCCGAGATCGACCGCCTCACCCCGGCCGACCGCCCCGCCGAGCATCGTCCCGCAGCCGCACGTCCCCTCGGGGAACCGGTCGAGCCGGCCGTCGGGAGCGTCGGTGAAGGCCAGGTGCGAGCCCGACACGCCGGGCTGCCCGCCCCGCGTCCGCGCCCCGGCACCGACGCGGGGCGCCTTGCCCTTCGGCGGCGTCCGCCCCGGCTCGTCGTCCTTCGACGGCGGGCTCGAGGAGTTCGCGCTGTTGCGCGAAAGCAGATGCTCCACCCGGCCCAACCGGTCGGCCAGTACCCCGTTCGCCGCCGTCAGGTCCGCGTTCGCCACGGCGAGCTTCTCGACGATCGCCTTCAGCTGGCTGTTCTGCCGTGCCTGCCAGAGGACAAGCCAGACCAGCGCGTCACGCGACGGACCGTCCAGATCAGGCATGAAGCGATCAAAGTGGGTCCTCAACCCATGCGCGGCGCCGACACACCGGCCAGACCCGACAAGCCCACACAGCCAGACCACTCGGCTCATCCGTCACAGCCCGCTACTACCACCCCGAAACCAGCACCCTCCGCGAGGGCGCTGAACGTTTACACCTGGATCCTCGACACGGTCCTCCGCGCCGGCAGCGACACTCGTGATCGCGCGAATGCGCGGAATCGTGGTATGCTGAAAGGCGACCGGAATTTCACGAGCGTCGACGCCACGTCGATGCCGGGCACCGGTCAGGGCCATCCGGCGGATCTCGTCGTCGGAGTTAGGCGGCCGTCATGACGGCGGATCAGATTACTGCACTTCTCGATCAGGCGGACTCGGCGCGGTTCGACGACGACGGCGGCGCCCCCGCAACGCTCCAGGGCGCTGTGGTGGACGTGCCCGCCGGAGCGCCCTCCGGCGTCGGCAGGCTGTCGTGGGCCCCGGCCCGCGGCCAGGGATCGTTCGACGGCGCCTGGTGGCCGCGCAGCTGGCGCCTGCCCAGCGAACTTCCCCCGCTCATCGCGGCACTGTCCACGGCCGGCGAGACGATCCGCCGGATGTCGGTCAACGGCGATATCTGGACGGATATACCCCACTGGTTCACCCAGCCCGCCCGCCCGCCGGTGAAGGTCAGCTGGTATCGCACACTCGACCCGCACACGGTCACGCTGTCCGGCGGCAACCGTCCGCGCCTCGTCCTCCTCGTGATCCCTCCCCACACCGCCCTGGAAACGGCCGACGAGGTCCGCCGGATAGCCACGGCGGGGCGGCTGGTCGGTCCAGCCGGCCAGATACTGCGCCACGCGGGCGAGACGTCGCCGTAGGAATGACGCCGGCGGTCTGCTCACTTTTCCGTTCGCAAGGCACGCCGGTCGAAGGGCTCCCGGCGTGATCGACCTCTCGCGATTGCCATCGTTTGGAGTCCGCCATGGCGGGTCTGATCACCATTGTCGTCATCGTCGCGGTGCTGTTGCTCATCGGGACCGCCATGTCAGCAAAGATCATCAAGCAGTACGAGGACGGCGTGTTGTTCCGGCTGGGCCGCGTGGTCGGGGAGCGCAACCCAGGCCTGCGATGGGTCATCCCGTTCGTCGACGTGATGCGCAGGGTGTCGCTGCGCATCGTCACGATGCCGATCCAGTCACAGGGGATCATCACCCGTGACAACGTCAGCGTGGACGTGTCCGCGGTAGCCTACTTCAAGGTGGTCGACGCCGTCCGGTCTGTCATCGCGATCGAGAACGTCAACTCGGCCATCAACCAGATCGCCCAGACCACGCTGCGCAAGGTCGTCGGGCAGCACACCCTGGACGAGACCCTGTCGGAGACAGACAAGATCAACCTCGACATTCGCAAGATCCTCGACGTCACCACGGTCGCCTGGGGCGTCGAGGTCACCCTGGTCGAGCTGAAGGACATCCAGCTCCCCGACAGCATGAAGCGCGCGATGGCCCGCCAGGCCGAGGCCGAACGGGAGAAGCGAGCAAAGATCATCAATGCTGAGGGTGAGGCCCTGGCCGCCGCCGCGCTGGGCGAGGCGTCGGACACGATGATGGCCCACCCGCTGGCTCTCCAACTGCGCAACCTGCAGAGTCTCGTGGAGATCGGCGTCGACAAGAACACCACCGTCGTGTTCCCGGCCCCCCTGATGACCACCATCGCCGAACTCGGCTCGTTCCTGGCCCGCGAGGCGACGGCGGCGCTCCCACCCACCGCACCCTTGGCAGCACACGGGGACGCGGCCCAGGTCCTGTCGCCGGCAGGCGGCCCCGGCGCCACCGAACGACCCCCCCTGTGACCGAACCGCCGGCGGGCTGGTCGAGCGACGGCCTCCCAGCGGCGGGTGCGGACGGCGCGCGCTGAGGTCCGGATGCGCTCTCGGTGGAATTGCGCGCGGCACGCGGACCCGTGCACTTCGTAGCCCAGTCGGCTAGAGGGCTTGGGCCGGCGAAGCCGGTGAGGATGAGTCAGGTTTGTGGGGTGTAGATCATGCCGCGAGTCCTGCGTGTTGGAGGAGATGGTCGAGGGC
>Ga0207711_10002298_pt1 | contig 17143 bp, 17 predicted proteins | sample KBSS34metaG_FD_184401 | JGI IMG/M metagenome (GOLD analysis project Ga0207711, IMG submission 184401) | Switchgrass rhizosphere microbial communities from Kellogg Biological Station, Michigan, USA - KBS S3-4 metaG (SPAdes) (version 2) | ecosystem: Host-associated > Plants > Roots > Rhizosphere...
ACCGGCTATGGAAGCGCTTCACGATCGCGAAGACGGGTTTGCTCTCGGGTCAGGCGGCGCTCGATGTCGCGGCAGGCAGCGGCGATCTCGCGATCGGGCTCGCGCAGCGCGTCGGCCGTGCCGGGCGCGTCGTCGTGACCGACATCAACTCGAAGATGCTCGGGGTCGGCCGTGATCGCATGCTCGACGCCGGCCACGCGGGCAACGTCGACTACGTGCTCTGCGACGCGGAGGCGCTGCCGTTCGCGACGTCTTCGTTCCACTGCGCGACGATCGGTTTCGGGCTGCGTAACGTGACCGACAAGGACCGTGCGCTCGCGAGCCTGTTCCAGGTGCTCAAGCCGGGCGGGCGGCTGCTCGTGCTCGAGTTCTCGAAGGCCGATTTGGGGCCGCTCGCGCCGCTCTACGAGATCTACTCGATGCAGGTATTGCCGCGACTCGGCGCGCTACTCGCGAACGACTCGGCCAGCTACCGTTACCTCGCCGAGTCGATCCGTCGTCATCCCGATCAAGAGACGCTGAAGGGCATGATGGAACGCGCGGGGTTCGAGCGCTGTTCGTATTACAACTTGAGCGGCGGCATCGTCGCGCTGCACGTCGGCTTCAAGCTCTGACAGCGAACCAATGACCAGCGGTACTCGACTCCCGCTCGCGCGCGAGCTCGCGGCTCTGCTCGAGCGAGCACTGAACCGGGAGATCGCAGCGTCGACCCCCGCGAGGGATCTCGTCGCAGATCTCGATGGCGAGAGCTTCGCAGTGGACGTTCGCGGTCTCGGCGTGAGCTGCATATTGCGCGCGACGGACGGTCGGGTCACCGTCGAGCCTCGGTGGCAGGCGGACGCGTCTGCGACGCTGAGCGCATCGCCGTTCGATCTCTTGCGGCTCGCGCGCGCCGCGGATCTCTCGACGTTGCGCGGCACCCAGGCCGAGATCAAAGGCTCGCCCGAGGTCGCGGAGCGCTTCGCGAAGCTGCTGAAGCTCGCGCGACCGGATCTCGAGGACTATGCGTCCCGCTGGCTCGGCGACGTGCCCGCTCACGCGCTAGGCGACGCGGTGCGCGCCGCGGGCGCGTGGCTCGAGCGCGCCGCAAGCGCGCTGCGAGCGAATACGGCCGAGTTCCTGCAAGAGGAGAGCCGCGCGTTGCCCGCGACGCTCGAGGTGCAGGCCTTCTATTCCGACGTCGAGCGGCTGCGCGATGGCGTGGAGCGCGCGGCCGCGCGGCTCGCGCGGCTCGAACGCCGATGACGACCTTGCGCCGCCGCCTGCGCCTGCTTCTCAGGATGCTCGCGATTCAGCGCGCGCTCGTGCGTCACGGCCTCGACGAGGTCGTCTGGCGCGCCCACCTGCTTCGCCCGATCGCCTGGGTGCGCAAGATCCTGCCGCGTCGCAAGCCGAGGCAGCCGCTCGGCGTACGCTTGCGGCTCGCGCTCGAGGAGCTCGGGCCGATCTTCGTGAAGTTCGGCCAGATGCTGTCGGTGCGGCCGGACCTGCTCGATCCCGAGGTCGCCGCGGAGCTCGCCAAGCTCCAGGATCAAGTGCCGCCGTTCGCTGGCGCGCTCGCGATCGAGGCGCTCGAGCGGGCGTTCAAGCGCAAGGTCGGCGAGCTGTTCGCGGAGTTCAACGCGACACCGCTCGCGGCCGCCTCGATAGCGCAGGTGCACACGGCACGCTTGAGCGACGGCCAGGCGGTCGTCGTGAAGGTGCTGCGGCCGAACGTCGCGGCGCTGATCGCGCGCGACGTCGAGGTCCTGTACGCGGTTGCGCGGCTCGCCGAGGCGTATTGGCCCGAAGCTAGGCGCCTGCACCCGCGCGAGATCGTCGCCGAGTTCGAGAAGACGCTCGGCAACGAGCTCGACCTCATGCGCGAAGCCGCGAACGCCGCGCAGCTCGAGCGCAACTTCGCAGGCTCCAACCTGCTCTACGTGCCGAAGGTGTATTGGGACTACTGCCGGCCGAACGTGCTCACGCTCGAGCGGATCTTCGGCGTGCAAGTCGACGACATGCCCGCGCTGCGCGCAGCCGGCACCGATATCCGGCGGCTCGCGGAGAACGGCGTCGAGATCTTCTTCACGCAGGTCTTCCGTCACAACTTCTTCCACGCCGACATGCATCCCGGCAACATCTTCGTCGACGTGACGGATCCGCTCGCTCCGAAATACGTCGCGGTCGATTTCGGAATCGTCGGCACGCTCGACGAACGTGACCAAAACTATCTCGCCGAGAACTTCCTCGCGTTCTTCAGGCGCGACTACCGGCGCGTCGCGGCGCTGCACATCGACTCGGGCTGGGTGCCGCCCGGCACGCGGCTCGACGAGCTCGAGTCCGCCGTGCGCTCGGTCTGCGAGCCGATCTTCAACAAGCCGCTGAAGGACATCTCGTTCGGCATGGTGCTGCTGCGTCTCTTTCAGACGGCGCGCCAGTTCAACATGGAGGTGCAGCCGCAGCTCGTGCTGCTCCAGAAGACGTTGCTCGCGATCGAAGGGCTCGGTCGGCAGCTCTATCCCGAGCTCGATCTTTGGACGACCGCGAAGCCGGTGCTCGAGCAGTGGATGCGCGAGCGGCACGACCCGCGCACGCAGATCAAGCGGCTGATCGAGGCGTGGCCTGAGATCAGCGAGGACCTGAGCGTGCTGCCGCGGCTCCTCCATCGCGCGATCCGACGCGCCGAGGCCCGCGAAGCCGACGAGCGCCGCGCGCGCGCGAACCCGCACGGGCGCGGCGACACGCACGCGGTGGTGTCGGCTCGGGGGCGCAGGCTCGAGCGCGCGATCGCGGGCGCTTCGCTGCTGCTCGCAGGCGTCATCTGGAGCGGGCTGTCGGAGCCGCAATGGATCGGTTGGCTCGCGTCGGCGGCCGGCTTGTTGCTGCTCGCCCTCGCGCGGCGGGACTAGCTCAGAACGTCGGAGGCCCTAACGTGACACCGCAACGACGAACCGCGGGTCTCGTGGCGCTCACCGTGGCGGCGACGTGCGTCGCCACGAGCGCACTCGCTCAGGATGGCGCAGCTCCAACGACGCCCCAATGGCCGACGACTGCTTGGCCGGTCTCCTCGCCCGAGACGCAGGGCATGAGCTCGGAAGATCTCGCTGACGCGCTGGAGTTCGCAAAGGCGAACGACGTCAACGTCCACAGCATCACGGTCGTAAGAAATGGTTTCGTCGTTCTCGACGCCTATTTCTATCCGTTCGTGCCGAACACTCGACACGACATCGCATCCGCCACGAAGAGCGTCGTCTCGATTCTGGTCGGGCTCGCGACGGCGCAAGGCTTTCTCCGAGCGCCGGAGCAGACGTTGCTTTCCGCACTGCCGCCACGAGACGGGAAAGGCGCCAGCGAAGGCGCGGCGAACATCACGCTCGGCGATCTCTTGTCGATGCGCTCGGGCTTCGATTGTGGGTTCAGGCGCGGCGAGCCCGAGCTCACAGCGATGCGTGATACGTCGGATTGGGTTGCCCACACCCTCCATCTGCCGATGATCGCAGAGCCGGGCGCACGGTTCGGGTACTGCAGCCCCAACTTTCATCTGCTGTCGGCGGCAATCTCCGCGAGCACCGGCGTCTCGGCGCTCGAGCTCGCACGTAGGAGCCTGTTCGAGCCGCTCGGCATCACCGACTTCTATTGGCCCGCGGACGCCCATGGCATCACGCGTGGCTGGGGCGATCTACAGCTTCGGCCGCACGACATGGCGAAGCTCGGTTTGCTGATGCTCCGCGACGGTCTATGGGAGGGCCGACAGATCCTCTCGAAGGTCTGGATCGATCGCTCCGTCCGAGCTCACTTTCCGGCAAACGACGACAACGACTACGGGCTCGCGTGGTGGATGCCGCACGCGATTCCGGGTCTCTTCGAGGCCGTCGGCCGCGGCGGGCAGCGCATCAGTGTGCTGCCGGACAAGGACGTCGTAGTGGTCATGACGGGCGGCGGATTCGAGCCGGGCGATATCGGCCGCTACCTTACGCGATCGATTCGCTCGAACGCTGCGCTGCCTGCAGATCCGGCCAATCAAGCGAGGCTCGCGAGCTTGCTGCGTCAGATTTCGGCTGCTCCCTCGAGCCGAGCCGCCGCGGCCGCGCCGCCGAAGGCGAAACTCGCCTCGGGACGTGTCTACGAGCTCGGCACAAGCGTCCCTGGCGTGCGCTCATTCGCGGTCGATTTCGTGGACCGGGACACCAGCGTCCTGCGTCTTCGGCTGGCAGACGGTGGAGAGCTCGTCCAGCCGCTCGGCATGGACGGCCGCTACCTGCTGACGTCGGTCGACGGCGGTGCGCTGTCGGCTGGCCGAGCCGAGTGGTCCGACAGCGGGCACTTACGGATCGAGCTCAATCGACTGAGTCTCATCAATCGCTTCAAGATCGATGTCGAATTCCAAGATCGGGGCGTCCGCCTGGTAATCGAGGAGCCGACCGAGCTCGGCACTGTCACCGCGCTCGGTGTTGCGAGACAGTAACGGCTTTGCAATACGTTCGCGCGCGCCGATTTCCACAATAGAATTCGAAGCCAGAGTCCCGATCTAGGTCATGGCAAAGAAACGCGTTGCGCTCGACTTCGATGCCGTTCGCGAGATCGCTCTCGCGCTGCCGGGCGTCGAGGAAAGTACGACGCCGCGCGGCACGTCGCTGAAGGTCGCGGGCCGGATGCTGGCGTGTCCCGCCATTCACAGCTCGGCCGAGCCGAGCTCCCTGGTGGTCAGAGTCAGTGCCGAGCTACGCGAGCGCTTGCTCGCGACGGAGCCCGACGCGTACTACCTGACGGAACACTATGTCGGTTACCCGTCGATCCTCGTTCGGCTGTCGCGGGTGAGCCAGGACTCGCTTCGAGACGTGCTCGCGAGCGCGGCGCTCGAGATCGGCGAGAAGAAACGCAAGCGCAAAACCAAAATCAAAGCAAAAACCAAGGGCAAGAGTAGCCGGAAGTGACTCACCTCGTGATGTTCGACATCGACGGCACGCTCGTCGACTCGATGCGCGTGGACTCGCATCTCTACGCGCGCGCCGTGCGCGAGACGCTCGGCGGGAATGTCTATATCGACGAGACGTGGCGGCCATACGTCCACGTCACGGACAGCGGCGTCCTCGACGAGATCCTCGTGCAGCATCGGTTCGAAGAGCCGCTCGACGAGCTGCGTTCCGCGGTGAGACGGCGCTTCATCGAGCTCGTGCGCGGCCACCTCGACGCGGGCGCGTCGGTGCTTCGCGAGATCCGGGGCGCGACCGCGCTGCTGCAGGAGCTGCGTGCACGGCCAAACGTACGCCTCGCGATCGCGACCGGCGGCTGGGCCGAGACCGCAATGATGAAGCTCGCCGCGATTGGCGTGAGCCTCGACGGCATCGGCTTCGCGAGCAGCTCCGACGCTCATCAGCGAACGAAGATCATGGAGCTCGCCGCGGAGCGCGCGCTGCGGGGCGTCGAGCCGGCGACGCGAACCTATCTCGGCGACGGCGCCTGGGACCAGCGAGCGAGTGCGGAGCTCGGCTATCGGTTCATTGCGATCGGCCGCGCGCTCGAGCACGAGCCGCGGTTCGACGATTACATGGATCGCGATGCGGTGCTCGCGAGCCTGGCCGTGTAACGCCCTGACTGCACACTCCGTCGCGCGGCCGGCAGGCCCGGCCATTGATCGCGGCTCCGAGTACGCCGATCATTCCGCCCCATGCCAACGATCTATCCGCTGTTCTCGGCGCCGGTCTACGTCAACAACGTAGGTGAGTTCGAGAAGCCGAGCATCGCGGCTTTGCAGTTCACGTCGACGATGGCCAATGGCACTCCGTACAATTTCCTCAGCACTGTGGACAAGAACGTCCTCGAACGCCCCGAGTTCAAACCCGTGCGCGACGTCGTCGTGCGCGAGCTCGATCGCTATACGCGCGAGCTGCTCGCGGTCAACAAGAGCATCGAGTTCTACCTCACGAACTCATGGATCAACGTTCATCGTCGCGGGCACTCGGCCGGGGCGCACGTTCACCACAACTCGTTGATTTCCGGCGTGCTCTACCTGAAGACGAACGACTTCAGCGGCGACATCGTGTTTCATCGCGACGTGCTGAGCCTCCTGCCGTTTCCGCCGGCGCTCGATCTCGACGTCGACTCGTTCAACCTCTACAACTGCAAGAGCTGGGGCTACAAGCCGAAGACGAACGACATCTGTCTGTTCCCGTCGGTCGTCAATCACTCGGTCGATCCGAACGACTCCGACGAGGAGCGCGTCTCGCTCGCGTTCAACGTCTATGTGCGCGGCGAGTTCGGCGCGCTGCACAAGCTCAGCATCAAGTAAGACCGCGCGAGGATCGCCATGACCGAGCTCGCCGAGTGGGAAAGCTTCTACATCATCGTCGGTCCGTCGGCAGGCGCTCTGATTGGCCTCCAGTTCGTCGTGCTGACGCTGATCGGCGAACGGCCGACGATGCGCGTCGCGGAGGCCGGCGCCGCGTTCATCACGCCAATGATCGTGCACTACCAGATCGTGTTGCTGTTGTCCGCGATGCTGCTCGCGCCGTGGCATTCGATCACGCCGATCTCGATCATCTGGGGCGCGGTCGGCGTTATCGGCTTCGTCTATCAGTGCGTGGTCCTGCGGCGCATGCGGCGGCAGGCGGCTTATAAACTCGGCTTCGAGGACTGGCTGTTCTACGTCGTGCTGCCGTTCGGTGCCTACCTATTGCTCGCCGGCTCGACCATCGCGGCGCCCACTCACGAGCGCGAGGCCGTGTTCGCGGTCGGGGCCGCGACCGCACTGATGCTGTTCGCGGGCATCCACAACTCGTGGGACAGCATCTCGTACCACGTGTTCGTCGTCCGGAACAGACCCGGAGCCGACGGCGATCGCGCCGGCGGCGACGCATAGAGCTATTTCCGTGTGCCGCGTCCGTCTGCGGACGCCTAGACGACCTTGGTCTCTCCGCCGAGGGCGGCCATCGTCGCGACGATCTTCTCGACGACGCGGTCGACCAACGCGCGGTCCGTGCCGCGGACGACGAGCGTCGCCCCGAGCCGGCCGTCACGGTTGAACGGATAGCTGCCGATCTCGACGGCCGCGTTCGCGCTCTGGATTTGGGTGAGCTGCTCGGCGAAGTCTCCTTCGCGCAAATAGACATCGACGCTCGCCGACAAGATCGGCGAGCCCTTGACGAGCATCGGCACGGCGCTCGCGAACATCGCGCGCGCAATGCTCGGGATGCCCGCGAACACGAACACGTTGTCGATCCTGAAGCCGGGCGCGCCGCTCACGGAGTTCGCGACGAGCTCAGCGCCGCGCGGCACGCGCGCCATTTTGAGGCGCGCGTCATTCAACGGGCGGCCGCCGCGCTTCAAGATCTCGACCGCTTCGGGGTCGAGCACGAGCTCGACGCCGAACGCGAGCGCGACGCACTCCGCCGTGATGTCGTCGTGCGTGGGACCGATGCCCCCGGTCGTGAATACGTACGTGAACTTCGCGCGACACTCGTTCAGATGCTTCACGATCGCGTCCGGCACGTCGCGGACCACGCGCGCTTCCTCGAGGCGGATGCCGAGCTTCGCGAGCTCGAAACCGAGGAACTGGATGTTCGCGTCCTGCGTTTTGCCCGACAGGATCTCGTTGCCGATGACCAAGATGCACGCGGTCGGTTGGCTCATTCCGGAACGGCTCCTTTGTCTTTATCTGCCGGCGGCGCGGGCTCCGGCGGCGCGGGCGGCACGAGCGCGAGCTCCGCGAGAATCGGATAGTGATCCGAGCCGAACGCCGGCAGCCGGCGGTGCCGAACGATCACGACGTCGTGGCTCACGACGCAATGATCGATCGGTACGCCGACGATCGGCAACTGCACCGGCCAGCTCGGGCTCAGTGTGCGTCCGCGGCGGGTATCGGTGAGGCCGGTACGCGCGAGCCAATCTTGGAACAACGGCGAGTACGGCGTGATGTTCAAGTCGCCGACGACGACGACCGGTCCGCTCACTCGCGCGACGCGCGTCGCGAGAGAGTCGAGCTGGCTGTTACGCACCCCGGCGCGCCACGGAGTCGTCGGCGACGCCAAGTGCGTCCCGATCACCATGAGCGGACCATCGGGTGTGCGGACGCTAGCCTGCACGCCGTACGAAGGGCCGACCGGTATCGCTTTGCTCGAGTCGAACGGCAACCGGGAAAAGAGCGCTATGCCCCATGGGCTCTTGATAGGCCCTTCGAGGCGATACGGATACGTAGCGCGCAGCTCGTCCACCTGCGCGGCCCACTCGGGCGTGTACTCGACGAGTAGCACGATGTCGGGCGATTCCTCGCGCACGATCGCGAGCAGCCGCTTCGCAGAGTGATTCTCGAACAGCACGTTAGCGGACAGGATCTTGATGGTGTGGTGCGAAGCGGGCGTTGCGGCGACGGCGTCGATCGGCAGAGCCATGTACGGCAGCAGCGGCCATGCGCTGAACACGGCGCACGCTGCGAGCGCGAGCCACCAGATGTGCTTGCGCCGAATCACGAACGCAACCGCGAGCAGCACGTCGACCACGACGTACTGCACGCGAAAGTTCGCGGCGAGGTCGAAGGCCCAACCGTACCGCGCGCCGAGCGGCATCAGGCTCGCAATCAGCGCGGCGGCCGCGGCATAGGTCACTAGTCGCTCGAGTCGTCGTCCCAAGTCTCAGCTCCGTGCATCTCTCGAGCCGCAGCGCCAGCATGCGGCGAACTGCTGCTCGTTCAGCTCGGCACAGTGCGCGCAGCGCCAGGGCTCGGCGCCGGTTTCGACCGACGGCCGTAGCGCTTCGCGGATCACGGCCTCGGCGCGCGGCGCGTCTCCGTCGGTGAACACCCAGAGCTCGGGCGAGACGTCGAAAACGGGTAGCTCGCCGACCGCCGCGCCGAGATAAGCGTGCTTGATGAAGCTGCCGATGCCCGACTGCTCGAGCAGATTCTTCAAGTGAGTGGTGTCGGCGAGATTGATGCCGCTGAAGACGCGCTTCATGGCCGGTCCTGAAGTCGCAAGGTCGTAGGCTTGAGGATCGTCGACCAATGGATCGTCCCTGACCGCATCGGTTTCACCCGCGCAGCGAGCGGAGGAACCTCGCGGGGTCCTCGCGTCGCTCGAGCACTTCCACGAGCGCCGACCCCACGATAACTCCGTCCGCGTGACGGGCGATGGTCGCGACCTGGTCCGGCCGGCGCACGCCGAAGCCGGCGCACACCGGCAGTTGCGATGCGGCCTTCACGGCCGCGAGGTACTGCGCCGTCTCCGCCGGCAGCGTCGACTCGCCGCCCGTGATGCCCGCGCGCGTCACGGCGTAGACGAACCCCTGGCTCGCGGCGCAGAGCGTGCGCAAGCGCTCCGGCGGCGTCGCGGGCGTCACGAGCTGCACGAGCGCGAGCCCTCGGGTGTCGAGCGCCGCGCGCAGCGGCGCGCTCTCCTCGTACGGCAGGTCCGGCACGATCACGCCGCTGACGCCGACCTCCGCTGCGCGTGCGACGAGCGCGTCGTACCCCGGCGTCGAATCGCCTCCGAACGCGAGCAGCGGGTTCAGGTAGCTCATCAGGAGCACGGGCGCCGCGAGCTCGTAGTCGCGCCGCGCGAGCTCGTCGAGGATCCACTTGAGGCTCACGCCGCGCTCGATCGCGTGCTGGCTCGAGCGCTGGATCGTCACGCCATCGGCCATCGGATCGCTGAACGGCACGCCGATCTCGACGGCGTCTGCCGCGCCCGCGACCGCGCGCAGCACGCTCAAGAACTCGCTCGGCTCGGGGTAACCCGCCGTGATGAACGCAACGAGCGCGGGCTTGTTTCCATCGGCCGCGCGCTTGGCGGAGGACGCGCCGCGCGCGAGAGCGGCGCGGAGCTTGTCACGCGGCAGCATGGCGCCGCACCTCCGCCGCGTCGTTCGCGTATTGCGCGAGGATCGGCATGTCTTTGTCGCCGCGGCCCGAGAGGCCGATCAGGATCCGCTTGCCGCGATTCGCCTCTGCCCAGCGCTTCGCGCCGGCGAGCGCGTGCGAGCTCTCGAGCGCGGGCAGGATGCCCTCCGCCGCGCAGCATTCGCTAAGCGCCGCGAGCGCCTCGGCGTCGCTCGCGGTCACGTACTCGACGCGCCCGATCGACTGCAGGAACGCGTGCTCCGGTCCGACGCCCGGGTAGTCGAGGCCCGCCGACACCGAATGCGTCTCCTGGATCTGTCCGTTCGCGTCGTAGAGCAGCATCGAGTACGCGCCGTGGAGCACGCCGGGCTTGCCGGCGAACATCGTCGCGGAGTGCTCGCCGAGCGCGTTGCCGCGCCCGCCGGCCTCGACGCCGTAGAGCGCGACACCGCGGTCGGCGAGGAAGCCATGGAAGAGCCCGATCGAATTGCTGCCGCCGCCGACGCACGCGAACGCTGCGTCGGGTAAACCCGCCACGTCGAGTAGCTGCGCGCGGGCCTCGCGCCCGATCACGGCCTGCAAGTCGCGCACGAGCAGCGGATACGGATGCGGGCCGACTGCCGAGCCCAGCAAGTAGTACGTGCCGACCGGATCCGAAACCCAGTCGCGTATCGCCTCGTCGATCGCCGAGCGCAGCGTCCGGTCGCCGGACTTCACGGGCACGACCGTCGTGCCGAGGCGGCGCATCCGATCGACGTTCGGCGCCTGGCGCGCGACGTCGATCTCCCCCATGTACACCGTGCACGGCAGGCCGACGCGCGCGCACGCGGCCGCGGATGCGACGCCGTGCTGACCCGCGCCGGTTTCGGCGACGATGCGCTTCGCGCCGAGCGCCTTCGCGAGCAACGCCTGGCCGATCCCGTTGTTGATTTTGTGTGCGCCCGTGTGAGCGAGGTCCTCGCGCTTGAGCCAAATCTCGGCGCCCCAGCTCTTCGACAGCGTGCGCGCGTGAGTCAGCGCGGTCGGCCGGCCGACCCAGGACGTGAGCTCGCGAACGAGCTCGCGCTGGAACTCGGACGACGGAAGGATGTTCGCGACGCCGTGCTCGAGCCGCGCGAGCGCGGGCATCAGCGTCTCGGGCACGTAGCGGCCGCCGAACGGCCCGAAGCGGCCGTTGCGGTCTGGCAAACGCCGCTCCAGCAGCGCGGTCAGCAGGCGCTCGCGTTCGGCGAGGTCGGTGATCATCTCTTCTCCTCCTTGCGCACGCCGGGGTGCGTGCCGTCGATCGCGCGCACGCGCGCGATGAACTCGTGAATCATCTGCGGGTCCTTTTCGCCGCGCCGCTTCTCGACGCCGCTCGACACGTCGACGCCCCAGGGCTGCACGCGCCGGATCGCGTCCGCGACGTTGGCCGTATCGAGCCCGCCCGCGAGTATCAGCTCGGTTCGTGACGCGAGCGCGCGCGCCTCGTCCCAATCGGCGGTGCGACCGCTGCCGCTCTTGGTACCTTCGAACAGCAGGCGCGCCGGCGGCGATTCGGGCGAGCGGCCATCTCGATACACCGGCAGCGCGAAGCAGCCGCGCGGCAGCTCGATGTCTGCCAGATCCTCCGCATCGGTCTGGAGCCAATCCGGAGCGAACACGTCGAGCACGCGTTTCACGAGCTCGCGTGGCGCATGGCGGAGCACCGCGACGCGCTTCACGCCTTTCGGCACGCCGGCCGCGAGCTTCGACGCGCGCTCGGGCGTGACCTCGCGAGGCGATTCCGCGAACACGAAGCCGAGCGCGTCAGCGCCGGCCTCGAGCGCGGCCGCGGCCGCGGCCTCGCTGGTGATGCCGCAGATCTTGACGAACACGCGACCGGCGCCGCCGTTCGCATCGGCACGCTCGTTGATATTGGCGCGCGCGCGTGCAGCGCCGCTACGCTCGCGCTGCGTCACGCTGCCTCCCGCGAGCGACGACCCGTCGCGATCAGCGCTGCGAGCGCGACGGCGGGATCGGACGCGCGCATCAGCGACGAGCCTACGAGCGCGAGCCGGTAGCCGAGCTTCGCGATGGTCGCGACGTCGGCGGGCGTCGCGATCCCGCTCTCGGCGACGGTCGGCAAGTGCTTCGGCAGATGCGGCGCGAGCTCGGCGAAGCGGGCGAAGCGCACGTCGAGGTCGCGCAGGTCGCGGCAGTTCACTCCCGCGAGGATTGGCGGCCTACCGTCCGGGTGTTGCACGCGATCGTACGGAGCGAGCCGTTCGAGGTCCGCGCGGTCGAACGCCTCGAGCAGCACGAACAGGCCACACTCGCGCGCGCTGTCGATGAGGGAGTGCACCGTCGCGTCGTCGAGCATCGTGACGATCACGAGGATGCCGCCCGCGCCCGCCGCGCGCGCTTCGAGCACCTGGTACGGGTCGGTCACGAAATCCTTGCGCATCGCGGGAATCTTCGCGGGTCTCAGCTGCGCGGCTGCATCCGAAAGATGCGCGAGCTCACCCTTGAACTCGCTCGGCTCGGTCAGCACGGACACCGCGCACGCGCCGCCGCGCGCATAAGCTGCGAGCTGCGCGCTCTTGTCGAAGCCTGTTTCGGCGAGCCCGCCCGCGGCCGGCGAGCGCAGCTTGAGCTCCGCGATCACGTCGAAGCGGTCGAGCGCAAGACGGGGCGGGCGCGGGGTGCGCTCTGCACGTCGCGCGAGCTTCGCGTCGCTTTCTGCCTCGCGTGCGACTCTCACGCGCTCGCGGCTCGCCGCCGCCATCCGTTCGAGGAACGTCATGCGGCGTGCTCCCGGCCGAACGCGACGACGCGTGCCATCAAATCGCGCCCTGCGCCGCTCGCGAGCGCCTCGCGCGCGCGCGCGACGCCCGCGTGCGCGTCGAGCACGTGGCCCGTGACCTCGAGCGCGAGCGCGGCGCCCAATATCAACGCGTTGCGATGCGCGGCCGTGTCGCCGCCCTCGAGCGCCGCGCGCAGCCGCGACGCGTTCGTCGCGGCGTCGCCGCCGCGAAGGTCCTCGAGCGAGCACTCGGGCAAGCCATAGTCGCGCGAATCGCGCAGCTCGCGCTCGATCGACCCGGGCCGGACGTCGTAGCAGATGAACGGGCCCGCGGGCGTCGCCTCGTCCCAGCCCGAGTGGCCATGAATCACGAGCACGCGGCCGATGCTCATCCCGGCGAGCGTCTCGGCCATCAGGGCCGCGATTGGGTCGCTGAACGCGCCGATCACGTGGTACGGCGGCGCGGCCGGGTTCACGAGCGGCCCCAAGATGTTGAACACGGTGCGCACACCGAGCGCCTGACGCACGGGCGCGATGTGCTTCATCGCGGGGTGATAGTGCGGCGCGAACAGAAACGTGAACCCGACGCGCGCGAGGCATTCCCCCGCGGCGCGCTCGTCGAGCGGGATCGGCAGACCGAGCGCGCCGAGAACGTCGGCGCTGCCGCAGCGGCTCGAGACCGAGCGGTTGCCGTGCTTCACGACCGGCACGCCGCACGCGGCCGCGAGCAGCGCGCTGCCGGTCGAGAGATTGAGGCTGTGCGAGCCGTCGCCGCCGGTGCCCACGATGTCGACGTACGGACCCGGCGCAATGTTCGGCTTCAGCGCGAGCTCGCGCATCCCGCGCGCGAAGCCGCGGATCTCCGCAGCCGTTTCGCCTTTTGCCCGCAGCGCCACGAGCAGTGCACCCGCGAGAGCCGGCGGCAGCTCGCCGGTGCCCATCGTCGTGACGAGCGCAGCCGCGGTCGGCTCGTCGAGGCTCTCGCCCGCGAGCACGCGCTCGAGCAGCTGCGAAGGCTTCGCGCTCATCGGCGATTCTCGCGAGGCTCGCGTGGGGGGTTTTTCATGGTTAGCGATAGAGGAAGTTCTCGAGCAGCCGCGGCCCTTCGGGCGTCAGCACGCTCTCGGGATGGAACTGCACGCCTTCGACGTGCAGCGTGCGATGGCGCACGCCCATGATCTCGCCATCGGTAGTCCGGGCCGTGACAATGAGCTCGGCCGGCATCTTCTCGCGGTTCGCGGCGAGCGAGTGGTAGCGGCCGACCTCGAACGGGTTCGCGATACCGCGATAGATCTTTTCGCCGTCGTGCTGGACGAGCGAGGTCTTGCCGTGCATCAGCGCAGCCGCGCCGATGATCTCACCGCCGAAGTGCTGCACGATGCTCTGGTGCCCCAAGCAGACGCCGAGCACGGGAATCTTGCCGGCGAACGCGTCGATCATCGCGAGCGACTCGCCCGCGTCGTCGGGCCGGCCCGGTCCCGGCGAGATCACGAGATGCGTCGGCGCGAGCTTCCTCGCGTCGGCTACGTTAAGCGCGTCGTTGCGATAGACGAGCACCTCGGCCTCGAGCACGAGGAACGCCTGCACGAGGTTGTAGGTGAACGAGTCGTAGTTGTCGATCAAGAGAAGCCGCGCGCTCACAGACCCTCCTTCGCGAGCTCGAGCGCCCGCCGCAAGATCGCGCTCTTCGCGAGCACTTCTTGGTATTCCGTCTCGGGCACGCTGTCCGCGACGATGCCGCCGCCCGCTTGGAAGCTGTACTCGTCGCCGTCGAACACCATCGTGCGGATCGTGATCGCCTGATCCATGTTGCCGTTCTTCGCGAAGTAGCCGACCGTGCCGCCGTAGAGACCGCGTGCGACCGGCTCGAGCTCGGCGATCAGCTGCATCGCACGCACCTTCGGCGCGCCGACGAGCGTGCCGGCCGGGAACGCGGCCGCGAACAGATCGAACGCGTCCTTGTCCGGCGCGACGAGCCCCTGCACGCCGCTCACGATGTGCATCACGTGGCTATAGCGCTCGATCTTGCGGTACGGGTCGACGTGCACCGAGCCCGAGGCCGCGACGCGGCCCAAGTCGTTGCGCGCGAGGTCGACGAGCATCACATGCTCGGCGTTCTCCTTCGGATCCGCGAGCAGCTCAATCTCGAGCGCGGCGTCGTGCTCGGGCGTGAGCCCGCGCGGCCGGGTGCCCGCGATCGGACGCAGGCTCGCGGTGCGGCCGGAGAGCCGCACGAGCGCCTCCGGCGAGGAGCCCGCGACGCGGAGCGAACCGAGCTCGAGGAAATACATGTAGGGCGAAGGGTTCAGCAGGCGCAAGCCGCGGTAGACCTGGAACGGATCGAGGTCGCTATGCCCCGAGAAGCGGACCGACAGCACGATCTGATAGATGTCGCCGGCTTTGATGTGCGCCTTGCCCTTCTGCACCGCCGCGCTGTGCTCTTCCTGCGTCATGCTCGCGTCGGCGGCGCCGAACTTGCTGCCGCGCTGCGGCGCGTCGAGGCCTCCGCGCAGCGCGTTGACGACCGACGTGCGCAACGCTTGCCGATCGCGCTCCGAGCCCGAGTGCAGCAGCGCGACGCGGCGCGTGAGGTGATCGAACACGAGCAGCGACTCGGGCGCGACGTAGACCGCTTGCGGCAGGCCGTCGAGCTCCGCGCGGTTCGGCGGCAGCCGCTCGAAGAACCGGACCACGTCGTAGCCCGTCGTGCCGACGAGACCGCCGTCGAACGGAATGTCCTCGATCTGCGGTTTCAGGAGCGGCGCTCGCTCGAGCGCGCCGCGCATCAGAGCGAGCCACTCGGCCACGCTCGCGGGCCGCTTCTCCGTCTTGCCGTCGATCTTCAAGCGATCCGGATAGAGCTCGAGCGTGAGCGCTTCACCGAGGCCGATGAACGAGTAGCGCGCGAGCCGCTCGCCGCTCTCGACGCTCTCGAGCAAGAAGCGCGGCTTGAACGGCCCGAGCTTCATGTAGGCCGACACGGGGGTATCGAGATCGGCCGCTATGTCGAACGGTGACTCCATGACTGGCCTGCCTTGTTTCTCTGGTTAGCGACGCTCTGCTTCGGTCTTGCAGGAGCCGGTCGCAAACCTCACTTCTCGGCCCCTAGAAACGAAAAACCCATCTTCGGGTTCGCGAAGATGGGTCTGCATGGGTCGAGACGGACTGAACTGTCTTTACGCGCGCACTACCCGCTCCGCTGTGGATCCTCGCCACCAGCGGTGATTGTAGGCACCATGCGGTCCCGGTCCGGTCATAGGGGCGGAAGTATTGCCGCGTGGAGTGGCGGCGGTCAAGCGATGGCGGCGAAATTTGACGGTTACTTGGGGCTTGGGCGTTATGCAAGGCGGGCGCTCGCGCTCGTCTGGACCACGCATCGCGGGCTCACGGTCGCGATCGCGCTCTTGACCTGCGCTGCCGGCTTGCTGCCGGCCGGCATGGCCTATGTCGGCAAGCTGATCGTCGACGCGGTCGTCGCCGCGCTCGACGTCTATCGCACGACGGGCGTGGCCGAATACGCGCGGCCGCTAGAGCTCGTGCTCGCGCTCGGCGTGCTCGCGGCACTGATTGCCGCGGTGCAGCGCGGAATAGAGTTCTGCCAGTCGCTGCTCCGCGTGCTGCTTTCGCAGCGCGTGCATCTGCTGATCCTCGACAAAGCGCTCACGCTCGAGCTCGCGCAGTTCGAGGACTCCGAGTTCTACGACAAGATGAACCGCGCGCGCATGGAAGCGTCGGTGAGACCGCTGTCGCTCGTGAATCGCACCTTCGCGCTCGCGCAGAACGGCATCGCGATCATGAGCTACGCGGGTCTGTTGCTGCACTTCTCGGGCTGGGCGGTCGCGATTCTCGCGATCGCGGGGCTGCCAGCGTTCATCGCCGAGACGAAGTTCTCGGGCGAGCGATTCCGCGCATTCCAGTGGCGAAGCCCGGATCGTCGAATGCTCGCGTATCTCGAGATCGTGCTCGCTCGAGAGGACCACGCGAAGGAGGTGAAGCTGTTCGATCTCGGGCCGCGACTGATGTCGCGCTACCGCGAGATCTTCAAGCGCATCTACGAAGAGGAGCGCAGGCTCACGATGCGGCGCACGGGCTGGGGCTTCGCGCTCGGGCTCGTGAGCGACGCTGCGTTCTACGGCGCGTACGCGTGGATCGCGATCGAGACCGTGCGCGGCGCGATCACGCTCGGCGAGATGACGATGTACCTCACGCTGTTCCGCCAGGGCCAATCAGCGGTCGCCGCGATGCTGTCCGCGATCGGCGGCATGTACGAGGACAATCTGTATCTGTCGAACCTCTACGACTACCTCGAGCAGCCGCCGCTCGTTCTCGGCGGCGCCGCCGCAGACGGCCCAGAGCCAGAGGCGGGGATCGAGTTCGAGCACGTTCGCTTCACATATCCCGGCGCCGAGACGCCCGCGGTCCAGGACCTCACGCTGAAGATCGCGCCTGGACAGAGCGTCGCACTCGTGGGTCTCAACGGCTCCGGTAAGACGACCCTCGTCAAGTTGCTCGCGGGCCTCTACGCACCCGACGAGGGAACCATTCGCTTCCAAGGCCGCGACCTGCGT
>Ga0207711_10002300_pt1 | contig 17136 bp, 16 predicted proteins | sample KBSS34metaG_FD_184401 | JGI IMG/M metagenome (GOLD analysis project Ga0207711, IMG submission 184401) | Switchgrass rhizosphere microbial communities from Kellogg Biological Station, Michigan, USA - KBS S3-4 metaG (SPAdes) (version 2) | ecosystem: Host-associated > Plants > Roots > Rhizosphere...
TATCGCGACGGCTTCCTTGGTTCGGTCCATTGACTGACGCTGCCACGCGAGGAGAACGTCCGCAATCACCATCGAGTGTCCGAAACCCGCCTGAGCGCTAACCACCCGGCCAAGTCGTTCCCGCCGGAGATGCGGCCGGTGTGAAGCGGTCGGACGGCAGGCGACCAGGGTCGGTCGTTCATATCAGTTTCAATGAACGTCCGGTCCTGACGAAGGCTGCCGATCAGGCCGCGCGGAGCGGCCGGTCGGCAGCGCGCCCAACCCAGGCACCCGGCTAATCCTGCTACACGAGCAGCTTGCTGAGATTGACGAATCTGGGTGGAAACATAGCTACGCCTGTCGATCTAACATGAAAGAAAAACATGGGTCCCGAAGAACCGCGCGCCGAACAGAACATCTTTGACGATCTCGCGGCACTCTGTGCTGCCCCCGGCTTCATCCACGCGCTTTCATGGATGTCGCTGCGGGACAATTATGTGATGTTCGATGGCGCGATGGACAGTGAGGCCCTCGCGGACTCCTATGTGTCCGGCCGAACGATACGGACCGAATTTTCGACGCTGCTCGGCCTTCTGATCCGCCAGCCCATCGACCTGAGCGATCCGACGCCCACCGAGATCCGGACACTGCTCGACCGGACGCACAAGCTATTGCGGGAACTCCATAATCGGCTGGGGCGGCCGATGTGGGACTCGATAATCGAGGCAGTGAAATCCTCAAAGGAAGGAGCAGCGCCCCCTCCTTCTCCATTCACTCGCGCCGACGTGCTGCGGGAGCCCATTTTTTATGGTGGCGAGTCAGCATATAGCTTTCAGTATCGCGACATGGCGCTGGAGCGTTACGCTGCGGACGAAGCTTGGCTCCGGACTAACAAGGGCTTCAGCATCGCCGATGCACAGGCTGTGGCCCGCGCCATCACGGATATCCATAGTGTTAAAGTTCCCAAGGCGCTGCGGGGCTTCAAGGGTGCAGCGTCACCCTATTCGTCATTGTTGCCCGCATTCGCCGTAACGGCCGAAGAAGTCGCAACTCATTGCGCTCAGCCAATCGAGACCACACGCGCTGTCCTCACTGCCCTTAGCACCAAGGCCCCATCGAACCTCGATTTCACATCTCTCGGTGCGTTCAATCTGGCGAACGCGTGCCCGATCATCGCCCTTCCGGACGAGCGTTATCTCGCTCTTCAGACCTATGGCATCGTCGAGTCACTCTACGATTCACCCTTCTATTGGATGATTGGCGACAAGCCTTATCGAGCCGACGCTTCGGCTCATCGCGGTGCCTTCACCGAACAGTTCGTTGCCAAGCGGCTCCGTTCCGTATTTGGCGAACATAACGTTCACTGCAACGTCAACATTGAAGGCAAGAGCGACCGGGTTTCGGAAATGGATGTTCTGGTCCTTTTCGGCGACCGTGCGATAATCGTTCAGTGCAAATCGAAAAAGATGACCCTCGAATCACGGAAGGGCAATGATAAAACCCTCCGAGATGATTTTCAGAAGGCCGTTCAGGATGCCTATGACCAAGGTCTGATCTGCGCCCGCGCGCTCGGGAACCAAGATCTGGCGTTCATGGCGGAGGACGGATCCAAACTGCAGATCCCAGAGCTACGCCATGTCTACATCATGTGCGCGGTGTCTGACCATTATCCCGTGCTGACGGTTCAGGCGCGGCAGTTCCTCAATTATGAGACCGATGCGGTCATTCATCCGCCGCTGGTCGCCGACCTGTTCCTAATCGACGTCATGGCTGAGATGCTTGCCAGCCCCCTACGCTTACTCAGCTACATCGACCGGCGCGTAGAATATGCCGAGCGCGTACACGGCACCAACGAACTCGCGATCCTTGGCTATCACCTGAGCCAGAACCTCTGGTTTGAGGATGAAAGCGGCATAGCGATGGTGGCGGATGAATGCTCCCTTGACCTCGATACAGCGATGACCGTCAGGCGAGAGGGCATTCCCGGCACGGCGACCCCGAAGGGCATTCTAACCAAATTTTCCGGCACGCATGTCGCCCGGATGATCGATAAGATCGAACACGAGGCCCACCCCGACCTAGTCGACCTTGGCTTTCTTCTGCTCGACATCAATGGCGATACGGTCAAACAGCTCGACCGAGGAATGAAGGATATCGCCCGTCGAACCAGGCATGACGGGCGGGCACATGATTTCACGCTAGGGTTCGGTACCGGTGACGCCGGACTGACGATCCACTGCAATCCGGCGCAAGGATCTAACTCCGTTGAAGCATTAACCAGCCATTGCCGGCGACGCAAATATCTCCATCGTGCCGGCAACTGGTTCGGCCTTCTGGTCAGCGAAACCGATGGTCTCCCCAAGCTCAGCCTCGCTGTGCGCTTCCCGTGGAAACATGATCCGAAGATGGACGCCGAAACGCAGGGCATGGTGATCAGCGGCACCCCTGGCGCTGTCCTGCGGCCGGCCAATAACCGAACTCCGAATGGCACGAAGATCGGCAGGAATGACCCGTGCCCTTGCGGAAGCAGCAAAAAATTCAAGAAATGCTGCTCAGTTTGATTCCTGCCAGCAGGTATCAGAGCAGGGCTGTCAGCCATCGCCTACTGCAACTGCATGGAGGACGTGAAGGCAAGGGCGCCAGCCTTTGCCCTTGCATCTGCCTCAGTTCACATCACCGGTTGCGCTCGCGTGCCCGCTGGCGCAGCCGTTTCACATAGGCTCCATCGACCAGATCATCAGGCCCAAGATCGAGCGCGCAATTCGCCAGCGAGGCAAGGGTCTCATCGCTGAGCCTGAAATTCCTCGGAAGATGACCGGGATTGGCGTCTCCATTCTCCTGGATCAGCTGGAACAACGCCTTGAAAAAGTCGGCGCGCGACCCGCGCGCCCCCGTCGTTGCCGCCCGGGTCAGCGTGTCCGTCGCCTTCGTGTCCGCGTCACCCGCGTCCTGGCCGATGACCCGAACGACCCCCGCAAGGCTCGGCCAATATTTGAGATCATATTGCGACTTCAACGGCTTTAACTCGTTCCGCAGGTGGAAACGGTAGAAGCCGTTGTCGCTCGAAGCCGCATCGATCACTTCCGCGATGTGATAATGGGTGTCGCTGGCAAAGCCCGAGCTGTTGCCGATCTCCGAGCGCTCCTCGAGCAGACCGGCAAGGTCCATTGCCAGCTCCGCAATCTTGCGATTGACCTCCTGGAGCCTGACGCGCGCGTCACGCGCATCCGCAACCTTCTGCGGATTCCAGAACGCCGCTACGTTAGTGACGACGCCTAGGATCGTCGCGATCCCATGCTCACGGTCGTGCAGCTTCTCGTAGATCTCGGCATAGGCCGAAACCAGCTCGACACGCCGAGCCAGCAAGCGGTCGATGATCCTGTTTTCGCTGGTCAGGATTGCATTCTCGACATTGTATGCCTTGTCGGCGCGCAGGGCATTCTCACAAACCTGGGTCGGGTCGGGCATCAGAAGTGTCGCCATCTTTAGTCCTTGGGTGGTTGATGGCGCATCCTACCGCCGACAGGAACATGCTGTCGGAACCTGAAACGCATTTAGTTCGACTGCGCTCAGGTACTTGGCGCAAATGTCCGCGCTCGTCGCGGACAACTGAAGGGCTGACCGCGGTCCCGTGGAGCCGTTCGCCCCCCGCCTACGCGCGCCTTCGTTCAGCCATAGACGGAGGCTTGTCCGCATGGGCGCACTTGCCGACACCGGGGGTGCGGGCGGCGGCTGGCCCTCATGGCCCGGGCGCACGCCGCCCGCCCGGCCGTCGCCGGCCAAGGGCGCTTCCTGTGTCGCGGCGTTACCGCGCCGCGGTCGATCAGGCGGACAGCATCGCCCTGAGCTTGAACAGCCGCTCCTCCACATCCAGCCAGGAGCGCCCCGGGACGCGCGGGCCGCTCAGGAACTCTTCGAGCAAGGCGATCTCGCGATCATGATCATGGTGCGCACGGCAGAGCTTGGCCGCGACCATCCAGTCCCACGGCGCACGGTCGCGGCGCGCCTTCACCAGGATCGGCGCGAGTTCCTCCTCGGGCACCGTCCCGGTCTTGCGGGTGCGGGCCTTGGGCACGGAAAGACGCGGGGCCTTGCGCTCGCCGGCGAGGATCGCGCCCGCCTCGGCGCGGCGCTTCACGACGGTATGATTGGGGGATACCCAGGAGGGACAACGCTCGAAATAGGCGTCGACCGCTTCAGCGATCTCGGCATACCTCCCGAGCTTTCGGAGCACCAGCGTGAGGCGGTCGAGCGCGGCTATGTCGCCATGCGCCGGATGGCCGATCTCGTGACGCAGCTCCGCGACCAGCCCGGTCTCATAAGTGATCGCGCAATATTCATGCATCTGCTCGATCGCTTGCCGGTAGCGCGCGACCGCGGCTTCGGGGTCGCTCGTCTCGAGTGGACGCGTGGCGGAAATGAAGCTGGTGTTCGCGTCGCGCAGCTTATGGAAGCGGTCGAGTGCCGCATAGTCGAACTGGCGACCGGGATTGATCCAGTTGGTGAGGGTCTTGCCATGCTTGGCGATCAGGTCGCCTTCCAGGTCGAGCGCGTCCTCCTCGCCCAGATCCTCCGCCAGGATCACGATCTCATAGGCACTGTCGCACCGGGTGCGCACGAACCGGTGCCACTGCGCATCGCGATCGGTCGACCAGGCGCGCGTTCCCGTCCCCTTGCCGATGTAGAACGGTACCCGGTCCAGCCCGAGATGCGCATAGACATAGCAGCGCTTCGGGGAGCGGCGCTCGCCGATCACGCGGTATTCAAGTTCCTTGTGCGTCATATCGCCCTCCCCCGACCGTATTCCCCCTATATCAGCAGCATGACGAGTGTGAGGGAAGAAGCGAAGCGCCTGACGCCCAAAGGCGAAACCCTGCGCGAGTATTCCTCAAGTCGGGCAATCTCTGCGCCTTTCCGGGATGCGGCAGGCTGATGATGGATGCCGACGGCACCTTCATCGGACAGGTCTGCCATATCGAGGCGGCCGAGGAGAATGGCGAGCGCTTCAACGCGGCTATGACCGACGAGGCACGGCGCCAGGCCGCGAACCTCATGCTCATGTGCTATGAGCACCACCAGAAGACCAATGACGTCGCGGTCTACACCGTGGCGAAGCTGAAGCAGATGAAAGCGGACCACGAGAAGCGCTTCTCGCATCCCGATCGCGCCATTCTGGAAAAGCTGACCGACTGGACCGAGGCGGATGAACCGGCCCACGCGACGAACCTTATCCGGCTGGATGCCGCAGTCGGCTGGGGCCACGCGCCGCACGAGCTCGCTGAGACCGCGACTGAGCTGAAAGAGTATGTCGGGCGCCTGCGCAATGTCCCCATCGACCTTCGCCGTTTCATGGGCGCGGTCGCGAAGCGGGCGGCGAAGATGGAGAAGACCAACGCTTTTCGTGTCGGTTTCGACGGTATCAGGGTCCTGACAAGTGACCTCAAGGGTGCGTTTCGTCTGAGCGAACGCGCGATCGGCGAGCGTGCCAACCAGCTGGACGCCTATGGCCTTGGCGATCTCGACATGATCGACACTGATCTTGGCCCGAAAGCGGCGGTCCGCATCCGCATCGCCTGGACCGAGCGCCGCTCTCAGGACGACGGCAGTCTCGCCGCCACCGAGCGCTGGTCGGCCATGGGCACCAGCGCACAGTCGAGGAGATCATGCCGGACGCCGTCGAGCAAGCGTTCGCGTCCGCTCTCGGTCGCCTCCACGTCCACATCGGGCAAACCGCGTGAAAGTCGTCGACCACCGTCCGCAGTCCCCCGCCGGCCAAAGAGCCGTGGAAGTCGATTTTTCAGGTGCCGAGGTCGCCTTTCGCCATCGCGCGCGTGTCGGCTGGCCGCCCCTCGCCGCTGCGATTTAGCGCTTCGCTCGAGTAAGCGCCTAGCGATTGCTTGAACGTCCGGCCATGCTGGTTGCGGTCGTACCGGGGCCAGACTGGAAATGACAGCTAAGTCCCCCGAGGCGGCGTCGCCTCTCGACCAAGTCCGGATATGGGAAGCGCTGTGGAAGCAGCCAAACCTCGCCGCTAGCCCCGAGACAGGATTCGCACCTTCTCGCTAGTCGGCTCCAGTTGCATCCTGAGAACCGCGAGCGCGCCTTCAAGGCGTTCGCCAGGACCGCACAGAAAGATGTCGACCGCGGCGTAGCCGGTCTCGGGCCAGCTATGGATGGAGATGTGGGACTCCGCCAATAGCGCGACGCCGGTCACACCCTGCTGCGGTCCGAAATGGTGGAGGTGCAACCCTAACAGCGTTGCGCCAGCCGCCTGGATTGTCGCGCGTAACGCTCGCTCGATGTGCGCGGGGTCGTCCAGATGAGCACAACCGTGAAGGTCGGCGATGAGGTGGGTTCCGATGGGTGGTGTCATAGCGGCGCAAGCAGGGAGGAATGGTCAATCCCGAGGTGGGTCATCGCGCCCTCGGCGGCCAGCGTGCCGCGATAATTCGCTTCCTCGAACAGCGACAAGCCGGAGAGATCGGAATGAGCGAAGAAGATCGGCGGCTGGGGCCGCGCCGCCGCTTCGCGCGCGCCGCTGAAGAAGAAACCGGGCTCGGGGCGGATCATCGCATGTCCCCAACGCCACGGATCGATCCGCCGGATCGCGCCTTTGAGGTCCGGATTGGTCTGGAGGATATCCGCTTCGATGATCGCCTGCCATTCGGCCAGCGACCGTTTCAGCATGATCCGGCGCGCGTCGGCCGGAGCAGGCTCGGAGAGCGGCAGATACCAGGTCAGTACCGTGGGCCCCGGGACGCTCGACAGGCTTTGATGCGTGTTGACGACATAGCCGAGAGAGTCGCTCGTCCATGAGACATTATCCCACGCCAGCTGCGCCCCAGGCCCTGCCGGCAGCCGATCCAGCGTGACGGCGGCGGTGAGCCACGGCGCATAGGCGAAATGCTCCGCCGAGCATGGCGGCAACAGGCGCGCTGTCACGAAGCGGGGGGTGGCGAGGATGGCGGCGCTGCCATGCCAGCGAATGGTGCGCTTCGTGGCGACATCGTAGCTGTCCACCATCACGCCGCCTTCTGCTTTCACGGCATGGACGATCTGCCCCGGCGCAATCTGGCCGCGGACGCGCCGTGCGAGGGCATGCGCGAGATGGCCGTTGCCCTCGGGCCAGGTCAGCACGGTATCCGGGTCGGTATTCGCGGCCAGGCCCCGGCGGCTCGCGAAATAGTGGATGCCAGCCCAGGCCGAGACCTGATGCGGTTCGGTGCCATAATCGTCCCGGCAGCAATAGCGGACATGGGTTCTCAGTATTGGCGAGCGCCAGCCTTGCGCGTCCAGCCATTGGGCAAAGCTGAGACGATCGAGCGCCAGCAGCTCCGGATCATGAGAACTGAGCGCCATGGGCAGCGCGAAGGCTGGTTTGCCATCCTTTCCGACATGATCGCGAAAGTTGCGCATCGCGGCGAAGAAAGCGGCAAGGTCATGGCTGTCTGATGCGGAGAGGCCGGTGGAGGGGACGAGCCCCTCCTGCCATTTGCCGAGATGCAACATCCGCTCGTCAGGATCGGAGACCAGCGCATAGGGATCGTAGACCGGCTTGCCGCCCTGCCAGCCGGTGATCAACCGCAGCCGCTCAAGCAACCGGATTACCGCTACCGCCTCGGCATTGGGGAGCGGTAGGTAATGGGCGCCGAGCGGGTAGGCGGAGACGGCATTGCGGCCGGATCGGGCATTGCCTCCGGTCGAATCTTCCAACTCCAGGAGGCGGAAGTCGCTGATGCCCGCCTCGGCCAGCGCCCAGGCTGCGGAGAGCCCCGCGATGCCGCCGCCGACGATCAGGATCTGCGCCGAGCGCTCATCCGAGAAGACCGGGAAGCGACCCTCGCGAAGGCGGTGACCGCGTGTGAAGTCGGCGCCACCCAGCGTCCCCGGCATCGGCGGTTCATCCAGCAACCCGCAACCGCCGAGCGCGGCGCCGCCTGCCATTCCGGCCACCACTGAGCGGCGGGACAGCCTCATCCTTCCACCCGCGCCCATTCGGCGTCGAAGGCACGGACCAGAGCCTGGTTGTCGAGCCGGTTCACCGGAGTGGGCCGCCGTGCCATGTCGGGCGGGAAATGGAGTGCCAGCGCTGCCGTTTCGGGTGTGAGGAAACGCAGGCCCTGCGGCAGGCGGCCGAGCGGTGGCACCGCATCGCGGCTTGCCAGTACGAAGCCCCATTCGCCGAAGCTCGGCACATAGACATGATAGGCTTCGGTCGCGAAGCCGGCCGCCTCCAGCGTAGTGGAAACCGTCCAATAGGCATTGGGCGCGACAAACGGCGAGGTGCTCTGCACGGAGACGACCCCGCCCGGCGCCACGGCGCGATACAGTTCGCGATAGAGGCTGTCGGTATAAAGCTTGCCGATCGAGAAATTGGTCGGATCGGGGAAATCGACCAGCACCGCGTCGAACCGGCGGTGGTTGGCGCGCAGCCAGGCGAAGGCGTCGGCGTTGACGACATGCACCTTGGGGTTGCGAAAGGCGCCATGATTGAGCGCGGCAAGCATCGGGCTTTTGGTGAAGAGCGCCGTCATCTCGGGATCGAGGTCCACCAGCGTGATCGACGTAACGCTCGGATAACGCAGGATCTCGCGTACCGCGAGGCCATCACCGCCGCCCAGCACCAGCACGTTCCTGAGGCTCGCCACGCGGGCGAGCGGCATATGCACCAGCGCCTCGTGGTAGCGATATTCGTCGCGCGAGGAGAATTGCAGGTTGCCGTTGAGATAGAGGCGAAGGTCGTCGCGGTTCTTGGTGATGACGATCCGCTGATAAGGCGTGGACGTCGCGTAGATGACGGGATCGCCATAGACGTGCGCCTCGGAGGTGCGCTGCAGGCGCTCCGAGAGGACGAAGCCGGTCGCCAGGGCCAGCGCAACCATGATGGCCACGGTGAGTTCCGCGCGCAACGGATCGCGCTTCGGCAGCATCAGGATCAGGGCGATCGCCACGCCGACGTTGAACAGGCCGAACAGGAAGCCGGTACGGATCAACCCCAGCTCGGGGACGAGCAGCAGCGGGAAGAGCAGCGAGGCGGCCAGTGCGCCGATATAATCGAAGGTCAGCACCTTGGAGACGAGATCGCCGAATTCGAAGCGATCCTTGAGGATGCGCATCAACAGCGGAATCTCGAGCCCGACCAGCATCCCGATTGCCAGCACCAGGCCGTAGAGCGGCAGGCGGAAATCCTGCACCCGATCGAACAGCACGAAAAGCAAGGCCGCCGATCCGCCCCCGATCGCCGCGATCAGGATCTCGACGCGGACGAACACCGCCAGCTCGCGCACCTTCACATAGCGGGAGCACCAGCTCCCCACGCCCATCGCGAAGAGATAGGTGCCGATGACGGTGGAGAATTGGGTGACGCTGTCGCCGAGCAGATAGCTCGCCAGCGTGCCCGCCAGCAGCTCATAGACGAGGCCACAGGTCGCGACGACGAAGGCGGAGGCGAGTAGCGCAAGGCCCAGCCGATGAGGGGGCGGGCCCGCCGTGGCTTCAGCCATGGATGGCGGCGGAGATGATCAGGGCCAGCCCGATCGCCATCGATCCGGCGAGCACCGCGATGGCCATGTTCTGCTTTTCGGTCACTTCACGCCAGAGGTCCACGGGGGTCAGCTTGTCCCAGATGATGAAACCCACCACGAAGATGACGAGCCCGATGCCGGCATAGACCAGCGTGGCGAGGAGAACGGAGAGGGTGAGCATGGGCCAGTCCCTTTTATTTGTGGTGTGGGCCGACGAAACCGCGAGTGAAGACAGGGCGCCCGCCGCTTGCATAAGGCGACCAGCCATATCGCGTGGCGGTGCCAAAGGCGGCGACGATCAGCACACACCAGAGCAGGTAGAGAAGGGTGGAAAGACGCATCGTCCTCTTACCTGTTATAGGCCAACTGGCGACGCTTCTCGTGCGCGTAGTGAAGGTAGGCAAGGACCGACGGCCAGGCGAGGATCAGCAGCAGGGCCGTCCAGAAATTGCCGGAGAAGCTCCCACCCCGATCGACCCAGACTGTGATGGGCAGGGTGGCTGTCGCATCCTGTGCGCTTGCGGACAGATTCCCATAGGGCCCCGATGCCGCCCAGCGATGGGCCGATATGTCCGCCACCAGATCATATTGGCCCGGCGGCACGCTGGACAGCTTCACTATCCCTACCGGACTGCCCTCCTGCCATGCGCCGTCGCTGTCGGTGCCGTGATAGTGCTCCAAGGTCGCGTATGCGTCGTAGCTTTCCTGCGTCTTCCGATTGACCAGCGAATAGTCGACATCGATCCATTCATTGTCGAGATTGTCGGCGCTGCCCGTGATGGTGACCGGCTCGGTTTGATCGATCGTCACCTGACCCAGCACGGCCGTCTTTTCAGGCGCGTCGGGTATCGCCGAAAGCTGGGCGAAGAACAGTTGCTGCTTGGGCCGGGCACTCCATGTCGACAGGACGAGGAAGCCGATCGCGAACAGGGCGATCGCGCCCCAGCTCCACAAGCGGCCGGCATAAGGGGAGGGACGGAGCGGATCGTCGCTATCGTCGTCTTCTTCCTCCTCGCGGGGCGGGATGCCGAAGGCCGCCTCCGCCTCACCGGGTTTCAGGATGTCGAGCCTGGTCCAGGTCCGCTCGGCGTCGTTCGCCTCGCAGGAGAGAAGGGCACCCGAACGCTCGAACTCGGTGACGCGCACCGTTTCACCCACCGCCACGCGCCAGTAGAACTCGCCGACGACGAAGGTGACGCGCGCGACGTAGTTTTCCTCGCTGGCACGGCCATAGCTCTTCCTATCGAGCCAGACCCGGTCACCGACGCGCCGTTCGGGCACGCGGTCCAACACGGTGCCGAGGCTCCAGCGACTGCCGGCATCGACCAGAAAACGATAGCCGAGATAGGGACTGAACAGGAGATACTCCGCCCAGGGCGTCTCGCCGTCCGTGCGTTCGACATAACCGATCGCCTCCCACTCGCCGCCGCGCAGCATGGCCCGGGTACCGAGGGCGATCTCCGGCTTCTTGAAGGCCTTCTGTGCTGCCGCGATGGGCTTGAGCTCGGGGTCGATCGCGTCGAGCGTGGTGCCGCAGTGGCCGCAAACGAAGCTCACCGTATAGCCCGCCGCACGGATTTCGACCGGCGCGCCGCAGTTCGGACAGATCAGCGCCTTGACGGCGGGGGCCGACGTCATGCGGAGAAATCCGGTATGGTCCAGCCCTCGATCGCGCGCAGATTGGCGGGCTTGATGTCGCCCAGCGAGCAGTAGCGGCCAGCATAGGCGAAGACCGTCTCGCCTTCGCGCTGCACGCTGGCACAACATGGTGTCGGCGTGCCGAGATCGACGCTGAACATCTCCATACCGGCCGGCGCCGGGTGGGGTAGCTCACCTTCGCTCGCGACGCAGGTGACGGTGCGCGCATCCGTGACAGCATAGCTGACGCCCGCAATCGTCGCCGTCATGCCCGGCATCACCTCCTGCGCTGCTATCAGTCGCTCGATCGCGTCACCGGAGACTTCTTGCGGCGCCACCTCGCGCAGCGCCATGAAGCGGCCCATGGCGTCGCCCAGCCAGCCGGTCGATCCGCCGGCGAACAGCATGAACCATTCGTTCCAGCCGCCGCCCGCCCATTTCCACCGGATGCGTCCGATCAGCTCGAAGGCGTCGCCGTCGATCTGTCCGCGCGTGCCGATCTGGAGTGGGCTGACATCGTCCGGCACGGTCGCGGCACTACCGGCCAGTTCCAGCGCCTCGCCACGCCGGACGATGACCGAGCGGCAGAAGTCGCACACCTTCACCGGCAGCGCCGTCGAACGGAAAGAGATATCCGCCCCGCATTGGGGGCAGGAAGCTGCCGGCATGATCTCAGCCGATCTTGGCGAGCAGCGCGCTCTTCTTGGCGTCGAACTCTTCCTGGGAGAGGGCACCTGCCAGCAGGAGCTTGTGCAGCTTCTCGATCAACGCGAACGGATCCTCCTGCGCCGTCGGGGCGGCCATGGTCGCGCCGCCCATCGCCTGCCCGATTGCCATGCCAGCCGCCGCGCTGGCGCCGATGCCGGCGACGCCGCCTGGGTTGGCGACCGCTGCGGCGATGCTCTCGGCCGCCTGGAACTTGGCATATTTGTCGAGATCGCCCAGCGCGCGGATGGAGGCCGCCTTGTCGAGATGGGCCTGGACTTCGTCGGGGAGCGACAGACTTTCCACCCAGAAACCCGTAAGCGCCAGCCCGAAATGCTGAAATTCGGGTGCCACGCAGGCTCTCAGCGCGTCGGACATCGCCGTCTGGTTGCGAGCCATGTCGAGGAAGGCGATCTCGCCGCCGCCGAGGTGCGAGGCAAGCGCCGTCATGATCGCGGCGCGTAGCTGCGGTTCCAGATCGTCGAGCGTGAACTGATCGAGATTACCCACCAGCGAACGCCAGAACAGCGGCACGTCCGCCAGCACGAAGCTGTAGCGACCGAAGGCGCGCAGGCGGATCGGGCCGAAATCCTTGTCGCGCAGCGTGATGGGTTGCTGCGTGCCCCACCTGCGGTCGATCTGCTCGCGCAGGGAGAAGAAATAGACGTCGGACTTGAACGGCGAGGCGAAGCCTTTGTCCCAGTTGGCGAGTGCGGTCAGCACCGGCAGCGTCGAGGTATCGAGCGTGTAGAGGCCGGGCGTGAAAATGTCCGCGATCTGCCCTTCGTTGAGAAAAGCGGCAGCCTGAGCCTCACGCACCGTCAACTGGGCCCCGTTCTGGATCTCGCGATCCTCGGCCGGATAGCGGGTGGCCAGCGCGCCGGGCGCGTCCGTCCAATCGATGACATCGATGAACTGCTTGGAAAAGAAACGACCGAAACCCATGCGGAATCCTCCGTCCACTGAGACTAGCCGCGGCGCGCGGAATGGAGAAGCCATTTCCGAAATGGAATATTCTTATAGGCAAGCATTTTGGCTTAAGGGAGGGAAACCTTTCCAATCCGACAAACGTCAGCTGTACTGGATAGCTCTTCCGAATCCTGCTGGTCAGCAAGCGACCAGTTCACGTCGTTCCCGCGCTCCGAGGCCACTCCTAAATCCCGACCGGCAGCTTCTTCACCATTCCGCGCGTCGGCTATCGGGATCGGAATGCCTCGGGATGGTGGTTAGGCGACAGACTGGTTTTCGGTTGAAGCACGAGGAAAGCTGTCGCTAAATCCTGCTGGAAAGGTCGGTTCCTCCGATCATGACAGGACAGCTTTGATGCAGTTAGCCGCCCAGAAGCCGCTTACGATCCTGTCGGTCGTCATTTCTGCCGCCTTGAGCACCGCCGCCATCGTCTTCGGGGCAAGCCGCGATTTTGGCATGTTTCTTCTGGGTATTATGGTGCTTGGAGGATTGTTGATCCTCGCATTGATCCTCCTTGCAGTAGCGACCGCCGTCGACCGGGGCAGTCGTGGCGTCAAAGCGAGCGCGATGCTGGTCATGCTCGCTCCTATTGCGGCTTACGCAGCATCCCATCTGCGTGACCGCGTGCTTTTTATCGGCTGGTCGATGGCTCATCCCGCCATGCTTCAAACTGCGGCCTCCAAGGACACGGTGATCACCGGATGGGATAGTTGGGGGATGGCCGGGTCTGAAAATGACTCCTATCTGATCTCGGACAAGCTCGACGATAGTTCCGATATTGCTGGCGCAGAGCGATGGCGCATCCGCATGGGGCTTGGTTGCCCGATCGCTGCAACGGCACGGATGTGGAAGGGCGTCTTCATCGTGACAACGTATGGATGTCCGTTCGACGGAGTAGCCGTTCCAAACGGATAGTCTGCCTGTCCGCTTGCAGGCGCATCAGATGCGCTTCGCTATGGCTTAAAATGGGGCGCGAACTGTCAGGCGGCACGCGACCAGCTTTCGTCATTTCAGCTTCGGCAACTGAACGACTGCTTCTGACTAATTCAGCCATTGGTGAAGGTGTGAAGGCGCTCAAGGAAAGCACCTACTTCCACCGCGCGCTCGACGACAACTCCCTGACCCAGCGGGTGGCGGACATCGGCTTCCAAAGCGAATTCACCAGCGCCTAGCCGATCGTCGGCGGCGCCTGGCACAGTGGCCGGTACTCGTGGTTTGGCGAGGCGTAGTCGATGTACTGATCCGCCGCGTCGGTGATCCGCAGCAGTAGGCGCTGGAACAACCCTCTCAACAGCTTCATGTCGCGGATCGCCGCCACCTCCTGGCCCTGAGGGATGGGCGTGCCGTGCGCGGCCTTGTTTCGCCGGCGCCAAGCGGCGTCCTCGTCTTCGCCCAGCTCGAGGTTCAGGGCGGCCATGATGTCCTTCAGCCGCTGACGCTGATCGATGCCATTGAAGGTGGGCAGCTTGTACTTCAAGGCCGCCTTCGCCTCAGCTGAGACGGCGGCGTCGGCAATGACGCAGCTGAGCGCAGTCTTGAGCGTCTTCCATTCTTCTCGGGTGGCCCAGCGCTCTCGCACCTTTCCGGGGTTGGCTTTGGTGTAGGCGCTCTGCAGGCCCTCGATCGTCGCGCCGAAGTGTGCGGGCGCGATGTGTGGGGTGGCGGCGCAGGCATGCCAGAAGGCCCAGTGCAGGTTTGCAAGGTCCAGGACGTCAAACGCTGTCACAAACGCCTGGATCGCCCTTGTCAGCTGCGGGGCACCTAGCTCGTTCAGGAAGCGGTCGCCGAGCGGCGCGAGCTGGAGTATTTCAATGTCGAAGGCATGGCCGCGAAGGCTGTAGGCGCTCCGCGCTAATGTGGACACGACGTTCCATTCGGCGTCGTAGTGGGTTGTTCCGAGATCGACCAAGTAAACGCCCATCGCGAATGAAAGGCCTGTGCGGACCTTCTTTCGGAACTCATCATCGGGGGCGCCGTCGTACACGATGCACCCCGGCTTGATCGCGCCGGGCCGGTCCTCTTTGTCGAGCGCGCAAACGTAGAAGGTTGCGCCATCCACTGTCACCTTGGCGGAGTTCCACGAGGTGCTGAACCGGTCGGTATCGTTCGCGATGGTGATACCGTCGTTGAGCGAAATTCTCCGAGTTGTGATGGTTCTGGTGACCACGTCGGAGGCCGCGGGCCAAGTGTATGGGCTCTTGGGCAGGTTTTCGAGCCAGTCGATGACGTATGCCGCGGGCGCGCCGGAAGGGTTATGGGTCTTGGCGATATGAACCTGGGCCAGCTCCTTGAGGGACTGCTCAGTCACGCCCTTGGTCTGGCGGTGCTGGCTGTAGGGCACCAGCCCGAAGAATTCCCCTTCGAGGCCGCCTACGCTGCGGAGTAGCGCCCGCTCAGTAGTCAAGCGAACCGTGCCTGGCGGCTGATCGACCGCCGCCGACGTCGCATTGGGGGCGGCCTCAGTCTCCAAGATGAGGTGCAGCTTTTCGTCCCGTCGGATTGAAAAGCTACGGATCGGCTGATGGAGGGGGCCCGGATCGGTGATCTCGAAGAGACCCTTGTTCAAGATGCGGAGGCATTCCTCCGTCAGGTCGCGCATCAGCTCGCGCCCTCTCGGAAAATCTCAGGCCGGATGAATTCTCCATTGAACGTCAGGAAGCGCACATGTCCGGTGGCGATTGCCGCGGCAACCTTCTCCGGGTCCCGCGAACTGTCCACCGTGATGGCTCTCGCCTCGACGTAGTTGCGGACCGCGAACAACAACACCTCCCCAAACGCCTCCGGGTCGAAGTCCTTGAGCCGTAGCGGTGGCCGCTGGCAGGCGATCATCGCGAATGTTTTGTCGTAGACGAGGGTTGAGAAGACTGGACGATGGATCAGATCGCGGTTGGCCAAGGCGAACATCGCCCCAATCTCCCGCAGTTGTAGCTCCGAGATGGGCCCGTCGATGACGTCGAGGCGATCCGACCAGGCGCTTTCGCCGGCCGTTGAGTCGTTCAACGTGGCGACGATGCCGACCCTGCCGACCCGAACGACCACCGTTTGGTCGTAGCTGAAGTCGAGATAGTCCCAACCGTCGTGTGTGAGTTCACCGGTGATCTCATAAATCCGCAGCGAGCCGATCACGCCTGGCAACAGGCTGGCCTTGGTGTACGGCGACCGAGCGATGGCATGGAGGTGGTGCATGTCACCCCAGTCATAGGCGTCGCCGACCACCTCAGGCCCAATCCGGGGGTCTTTGTGCAGCCTGACGGAACGGTCCTTGAGGTGGATCTTGAAGAACAGCAGGGCCAGCCAGGTGAAGAGCAATCGAAGCGCGGGCTCATCCAGGCGTCGCGCCACCGCCTGGTAGTCACCGTCCAGCAGCTGGGAGATCGGCGTCTCCACCGTATCGCCGAGGAGGCTGTTGCAGTTCACGCAACAGGGGATCCGGTAGCCCCGGTAATGGCGACGTTCTCCGGTGGGCAAGGTGATCTGCTTGTTGAACAGGCCAAACCGTCTGAGGACCCATCGGGGGACGATGTGCTCGTCGTTGAACGTCTTGTCCCTCGGCGAGGCGCCGCAAACGAAGCAGGCGTCGCCCATAACGATCTCATCGACGAACCGCTTACAGCTCATTAGGAGGATGCGGCCGTCGCGGCTGACCAACGTCACGTCCCGCTGTTCAGGGGCATCGCTCACGCCTGCTCTTCTCCGACTCACAATTTCGACCTAGTCGAGGATTGTAATAACACAGAGGGTGTAAGACGGATCAGCTGTCGCGACTTACACAGTCTCTTGCACATAGTGCTTGCGCACAATTCTTCTCTGTAGAATCAGATCGTTATAATAGGCGAGTGTGAATCGCGTTCACGTTGTATGTCCAGTTTCCGCTTTTGCTCCGCCGGGTACTGACGAACGACGGCTTTATCCAGAACAAGTCACTCATCGGCAAATGCGCGAACGGCAGCTATGTCCCCGACCCGGTCATTCCGATGACCAATCGGTCGCGATGGGCCAGGTGATCAAACCGCAACCGATAGCGAATGTCGCCCTCGGCTGATGCGGGTCCCCGCAACCACACAACACCATCTCACAAGACACCAAAGCGCTCCGGGCCATCCCGGGGCGCTATTTTTTTAGTCTAATTCAGATCCTTACGTCCGAGTCGTAGCCGCTCAGGCGATCTCAGCGGATGCCGGCAAAGCCCAGGACGTCGATTTGCATTTGGGGGTGTTTTGAGGGGTACTCCCGTGGCTGCCCACAGGAGATACCCCCACGGCGCTCAAGGAACTCGAAGTCCGCTACGCGACCAGGCGCGCGAAGGATGGCCTGCTGCCGG
>Ga0207711_10002304_pt1 | contig 17124 bp, 15 predicted proteins | sample KBSS34metaG_FD_184401 | JGI IMG/M metagenome (GOLD analysis project Ga0207711, IMG submission 184401) | Switchgrass rhizosphere microbial communities from Kellogg Biological Station, Michigan, USA - KBS S3-4 metaG (SPAdes) (version 2) | ecosystem: Host-associated > Plants > Roots > Rhizosphere...
AGACCGCCGAAACTGGCGCATTTTCAAGTCGCAAATGGCGTCCCACCAATGGTTTAGCTACCGTTGGCGGAGCTAAGGACGGAGCCGACCCTCGAGAATATCTGGCTTATGGTATCCGCAAGTGGAGGGAAGGCCGCACCGGCAGCCACGGCCACGAAGCCGGCCATGAGCGCATACTCGATGAGGTCCTGCCCCACCGAATCGCGCCAGATCTTGAGCAGGTAAACTAGGTTCTTTGGCATATGCACTGAGTCTTTCCTCAGGCTTCGAGGATAGAACTTTGGATGGGTTGTGACAATCACCCATTAATACTAAGTAAGGTGACTTCGAAGATTAAATCCTCGCCATGCTCCGATTGAGCCTGAATCGGCGACGGGGCGTATACCCCACTTCGCTTTTGCGTAGATAGCTGATCTTTCCCGATCTTAAGGGCGATCGTAGGCGTATAATCCTCGTGTAGTGGAAGCCTACAGGCAGCAAACCAAGTCCTTGGTGGAACGGTTCACTAAAAACCAGCTCCCCTTCGACGCCTGTATTTATTCCCTGGACGCCGCCCTGGTGCGATTCATCGCCCGGATGAAACCAAGACAGCTTGCTGAGCTTCGCGCGGTGATGCTGGCGAACAACGAACGCGTGATGGAAGAAATGGCGCGACGCGGTAGAATCGCCGATTGTTAAAACTTCTCAAGATTCAAATTGAGCCACTACCTCTACTGCCGTCTATTTGACTTTCCTCGTAGCGGGCGCGACAATGAGTCTGTCCTTTGAGGTCCTTCCCTCCGCGAACGCGGGAGTAACTCAGCTGGTAGAGTGCGACCTTGCCAAGGTCGATGTCGCCGGTTCGAATCCGGTCTCCCGCTCCAATCTCAAGAGAGTCCGATCCGCACAGCACCGTCCCAGGAGCGGACACCCTGGGGGCGTGATACAATCGCTCACGGTGCTAACCCTCTGTAACTACAGGTATTCTTACACCTTGGGCAATGGCAGAAGGCGTGCGCTAGTGAGTCGCCGGCCCACCTGAGGCCAACGATCTGGAGTAGTCGGATTAGGACAACATGGATATTAAGCGAGAAGGCGTCGCGAGAAAAAAGCGCATCAGGTTCATCATCTACGGGATCCTGGCTACGGGCGCTCTGGCAGCAGCGGGCTGGCGCGTGTCGAAACTCGAACCCGCAGCCCCCACCGTGGAACGCGCCACAGTGTGGATCGACTCGGTGAAGCGCGGCCCCATGCTGCGCGAGGTCAAGGGCCTGGGAACCCTGGTTCCAGAAGATATTGTGGTCATCCCCACGCTTCAGGACGGCCAGGTGATCAAAGTTCCGGTGAAATCGGGCGAGCGAGTGAAACCCGACACGGTTTTGGTGGTATTAGTGAATCCGGACATGGATCTCGCGGCCAACGATCTGGAGTGGCAGGTGAAACAGGCGCAAGCCACCTACGCCGACCTGAAGGTCAAGATGCAGAGCCAGAAATTTGACCAGCAATCTGCGGTATCCACCGCCGAGAATGCTCTCAAACAAGCCTCGCTCAACAAGGATAAGGACGAACAGCTCTTTAAGTTCCAGCTGCAGACCGATCTCAACGTCAAACTCAGCACCGCGAATTGGGAACAGGCCGCCAACCGCTTTCAAACCGAAAAGCAAAAGCTGGACATCATGAAGGATTCCATTGACGCCCAGCTGGACTCCGCGAAAGTCCAGATCGACAAGTTGCAGGCCACCTGGGAGCGTAAGAAACAGCAGCTCACCGAGCTCACGGTCCGCGCGGGAACGGACGGCGTGGTGCAGGAACTGACTTTGCAGGTGGGCACGCGCGTCACCTCCGGCACCGTGGTCGCCAAAGTAGCCCAGGCCAAGCTGAAAGCCGAGCTGCAGATCGCCGAAACCCAGGCCAAGGATATCCTGTTGGGCCAAAAAGCGTCGGTAGATACACGGAACGGGATCATCCCGGCGCACGTAGTTCGAATAGATCCGAACGTGGTGAATGGAACGCGAACCGTGGACTGTACTCTCGATGGGGCGCTGCCGAGTGGCGCGGTCCCCAACCTGAGCGTCGATGGAACGGTGGAAATCGAACGCCTGGCCGACGTCGTTTATATCGGCCGGCCGGTGTTCGGCCAGCCCAACAGTTCGGTGAGTTTGTTCAAGTTGGAGCCCGATGGAAAAGGCGCCGCACGCTTAACCGTCAAGCTGGGGCGCAGTTCGGTAAATACCATCGAGGTTGTGGAAGGTTTGAAAGTGGGCGATCAGGTGATTCTCTCCGATATGTCGGCTCAGGATCAGAATCCCCGAATACGTTTGGACTAGGGAGGAGCGAATATGGCCGAGGTTCTGATTCATCTGGATGGAGTCAAGAAAGTCTTCGTAACCGACGAAGTAGAGACGCACGCTCTGGCGGGCATTCATCTCGATATCAAGAAGGGTGAATACGTCTCCATCGCCGGCCCCTCCGGCTGCGGCAAATCCACGCTGCTGGCGATTCTGGGGCTGCTGGACTCCTCTTCCGACGGCACCTATGAGCTCAACGGCCGGCCGGTGCAGGGACTGAAGCTTAGCGAACGCGCCCGCATCCGCAACCGCGAGATCGGCTTCATTTTCCAGGCCTTCAATCTGATCGGCGACCTCACGGTCTACGAAAACGTCGAGCTGCCGCTCACCTACCGCGGAATGCCCAGCGCGGAGCGCAAGAAGCGCGTGCACGAATCGCTGGAGCGCGTCGGCATGAGCCATCGCGTGAAGCATTATCCGTCGCAGCTCTCCGGGGGTCAGCAGCAGCGTGTCGCGGTGGCGCGCGCCCTGGCCGGCGATCCATCCATTCTTCTGGCCGATGAGCCCACCGGCAACCTCGATAGCACCAATGGCGAGGCTGTCATGGAGCTGTTACGGGATCTGCATCGCGGCGGAGCCACCATCTGCATGGTGACCCACGATCCTCGCTACGAGCGTTTTGCCGATCGCAACATTCACTTGTTTGACGGACGCATCGTGGAAGAAAACGCCGAACGCGCCTGAATCCTGCTATTGCCGGACCCGTACTTCACGGGCGGGTAGTACTAGAACCCTAATCTAAGGTGCAGGCCTCTTAGTCCCTGTCCGATAGATAATTCAGTCCCCTTTTTTACGGGGCCCCGATCATCTGGAGGATGTACTCGTGAGTGTCACTTCCGATCCCCCGCTGCGCACCGGCATTCAGATCAATATTCCTCGCCCCGCGGCCCCACCGGAGCCGATGGAAGCGGATGCCGTGCTTCGTTCCTTCGCGGACGACAGCACGGGGGTGGTTCCCCCGCCATCCGAGTCCTTGGAAGATACCGGCATTTCTGTCTCCTTGATCGAACAACTGCTTCTGAAGCTCCTGTATTTCCGTGGCGAAGTGCTGGGAAGGGATTTGGCCAGCCTGGTGGGACTGCAGTACAGCCTCATCGATGAGCTATTGGAGACCCTGAAGCGGCAGCATCATGTGGGGATCAAGAAGTCCCTGGGCATGGGCAACAGTTCGGGAATTTTCGCGCTCACCGAGTCCGGCCGCAATCTCACGCGCGAGTATCTGGAAAACAATCAATACGCCGGGACCGTTCCCGTGCCTCTCCACCAATACGCGGAGGTCGTGCGGCAGCAAAGACTAGCCGAGAACTGGCTGTCGCCGGACTCTCTCAAGAAAGCCTTCAAACATCTGGTGGTGGAGCAGGACATTCTGGCGCGCATCGGTCCGGCGGTCAACTCCAACAAGTCGTTCCTGATTTATGGCCAACCCGGCAACGGTAAGACTGCCCTGGCCGAATCGCTCTTCCGCGTGGAGACGGCGCCTATTTACTTGCCCTATGCGATCGAATCGCAGGGCAACATCATCCAGCTCTACGACCCGATCTATCACCAGAAGATCGAAGATACCGACAGCGACAGCGTCACCCTCGATCGGGATCACGGGTACGATCGCCGTTGGTTCAAGTGCCGCCGCCCCTTCATCATCACCGGTGGAGAGCTGGGCCTGGACATGCTGGATCTAAGCTACAACAAGGTTTCGAAAGTGTACGACGCGCCTTTCCAGCTCAAGGCCAACAACGGCATCTATCTCATCGACGACTTTGGACGCCAGAAGGCCTCGCCCGCCGAAATCCTGAATCGCTGGATCGTACCCATGGAGCGGCACGTCGACTATCTCAGCTTCCAGGCCGGTGGCAAAATGACGGTGCCCTTTGAAGCGTTCCTGATTTTCTCCACCAACCTGCGGCCGGACCAGTTGGGCGACGAAGCGTTCCTGCGCCGCATTCAGTACAAGATGTTTCTGCGCAGTCCGGGAAGGAATGAGTTCGTCGAGATTTTCGAGCGTTTCGCCGAATCCCGCCTGCTCGCCCACGAGCCGGGAGTCATCGACGGGTTCGTGGAGAAACATTACGTGCAAGGCGGAAAACGGTTCCGCCGCTGCCATCCCCGCGATGTCATCAGCCACGCGATCGACCTGATCAACTTCGAGTCGCGGCCCAAGGCACTGACGGAGGATGTCCTGGATCGCGCCTTCGACAGCTGCTTCACCGACAACATCGACGTCAACGACTGATATCGTTGTAAGGGCGAGGCCTCCTCGTCCTTCCATGAATCTTCGCAACTGGTTCGATACCTCTTTTCGCCTGCGCCCAGGCGAGCCGGCGCTCGAATGGAAGGGCGCGACGTACACCTTCGGCGAGATTGACGCCCGCAGTAATCGCATGGCGCATGCGTTGGTGGCCCGCGGATTCCAGCGGGGCGACCGGCTCGCTGTCTACCTCGCAAATTCGCTGGACTTCATCGATATTTTTCTTGCCTGCGTCAAACTGGGGATCATCTTCGTCCCGGTGAACATTCTGTATCGCGAGCGTGAACTTTCGCACATTCTGAGCGACGCCGAGCCGAAATTGTTCGTCACGGAAAAGGAGCTTCCAGCGTTGCGCGCGGAAGCAGCTTCGCAGCCGGCGGATTTGCCCGAGACCCCGCTCGATGGCGAATCGCCCGCCGCGCTGGTCTACACGTCCGGCACCACCGGCGTTTCCAAAGGCGCGATTCTTACCCACAATAACTTCGCGGTGAACGCCGCGAATTTGCTGAACGCCTGGCGCATCTCGTCCACCGACAGGTTCCTGTTAGCGCTTCCGCTGTTTCACGTCCACGCGCTCGGGAACGGCCTGCACTGCTGGCTATTTTCCGGATGCCGCATGCGCCTGCTGGAACGCTTTGAGCACGAAAAGGCCGCGGCTGAATTTCTGGATTTCCGTCCCACTCTATTTTTCGGTGTGCCGACCATGTACGTCCGTCTGCTCGAGACTCCGGCCGAGACCGCGCGCGAAATCGGACGGGGCATGCGCCTGTTCGTATCGGGCTCGGCGCCGCTGCCCGCGCAGGTGCTCGAAGACTTTCGCAAATTGTTCGGGCACACCATTCTCGAGCGCTACGGCATGACCGAAACCATCATGAATATCTCGAATCCTTACGATGGCGAACGTCGTCCGGGAAGCGTCGGATTTCCGCTGCCGGGCGTGCAAGCGCGCATCCTGAACGAAAATGGCCAGGAAGTGCCGAATGGAGAAACCGGCGAGCTGTATCTGAAGGGTCCGAACGTATTCGCTGGATACTGGCGGCGGGAGGATGCCACCTGTGCCGCGTTCGTGGACGGCTGGTTCAAGACGGGGGATCTGGCCCAGCGATCGGAGGACGGTTATTACACCTTGTGCGGACGCCGTAGCGACTTGATCATCTCGGGCGGATTCAACATTTATCCGCGCGAGATCGAAGAGTTCCTGATGGAGCAGCCCGAGGTCGCGGAAGCAGCGGTTGCCGGCGAGCCGGATCACCGGCGCGGCGAAGTGCCGGTGGCGTATATCGTGCCTCGCGGTGCTGCTTGCGATACGGCGGCGCTCGAAGCCCTCTGCCGCGAAAATCTTGCTTCCTTCAAATGCCCGCGGCGCTTTATCGTGGTCGAAAAACTTCCCCGTAACGCGCTCGGTAAGGTGCAGAAACATCTTTTGGGAGCCGCGGCACAGTGAAGATCCTGATGGTGGCGTCGGAAGCCACTCCCTTCGCGAAAACGGGCGGTCTGGCCGATGTGCTGGGTTCGCTTCCGGCGGCGCTGGTTCGCTTGGGCGATGACGTCGGCGTGGTCATGCCCAAATACCGCGTTGCCGAAACCGGCGGAGCAGAGCGCGTGTGGGTTGCCATGCCGCTGTGGGTCGGTTCGCACGCGTACCTGGTGGACATCTATCGCCTGATTCACCGCGGCGTCAAATATTTTTTCGTCGATTGTCCGCCGCTTTACGATCGCGCGGAGATTTACGGAGACTATCCCGACGATCACATTCGCTTCGCTCTGTTGAGCCAGGCCGCCTTGGGCATCTCGCGCCACATCTTCCGTCCCGCGGTGCTGCACACGCACGATTGGCAAGCGGGCCTGTTGGCTCCTTACCTGCGGACCACCTTCGCGAGCGATCCCACCTTTTTCGGACTTCGCACACTGCTGACCATCCACAATCTGGGATACCAGGGAAACTATCCTGCCGCTGCTTTTGCGGATCTGGGTCTGGATCCGGGGCTATTCAATCCTAGCGGCCTCGAATTCTGGAATCGTGTGAGCTATCTCAAAGCGGGCATCGTCTGGTCCGACGCGATCAACACGGTGAGCCCAACGTATGCGCGCGAGATTCAGACTCCGGAGTATGGATTCGGCATGGATGATCTGCTGCGTGTTCATTCTAAAAAGCTCAGCGGGATTCTCAACGGCGTGGATTACGAGGAGTGGAATCCGGAAACCGGCCCCTATCAAACGGCGCACTATTCCGCGCGCGATCTTTCGGGCAAGCTCGCATCGAAAAAAGCACTGCTTGTGGAGATGGGTTTGCCACTCAATACCAGCCGCCCGCTGATCGGAATCGTCTCGCGTTTTGCCGATCAAAAAGGATTCGAGCTGCTGGAGGGCTTCGCTGCCTGGCTGGCGGATCACGATGTGGCGATTGTCGCGCTTGGCTCCGGGCAAAAGAAATATGAAGACATGTTTCGGGAGCTGGCCGCATTGCAGCCGGATAAATGCGCGGTGCGGATCGGCTACGACGACGCGATCTCGCATCGCATCGAAGCCGGCGCCGACATGTTCCTGATGCCGTCGCAATACGAGCCGTGCGGGCTCAGCCAGATTTACAGCCTGCGCTACGGTACCGTTCCGATTGTTCGGGCAACCGGCGGTTTGGACGATACCGTTGACGAATCGACGGGTTTCAAATTTGTCGAATACACTCCGGAAGCGCTCCAGGGTGCGATCGAGCAGGCGTTGGACGCGTTCGAAAAACCCGGTGCATGGATCGCACGGATGCGCCGGGGCATGGCGAAGGACTTTTCCTGGGACACGTCCGCGGCGGCGTACCAACGTTTAATGCGATCGCTATAGATGGAGCAGGCTAAAGCCAGCTCCACAGAATATCTATAACAATGTGCCCGATATCGCCACGACGATGCCCAGAACACCGAATATCAGGCTAATTACCGGAAACAACTTCTTGCGCGAGATAAAATACAGCGACGCCAGCACCACGCCGATTTCGAGCATCCCTTCGCCCAGGTCGTAGCGGAGAGCTTTCTCTTCGGTGTGGCGGGTTTCCTGCTCTTTTTTTGTAGCTTCGTCTTTTACTTCTTTGCTTTCCGTTTCGTATTTCTTCTGTTGGGTCTCGTACCGGGCGATGGTTTGCCCAGCATCGGGCTTATCGTGCCCCAGCACGTTCATCAAGTCGACGCCCAGTTCCAGGCTGTGAAACTTGATGCGATTGGATTGATACAGCGACCATTGATCGTTGGCCTCGGATCGCTCGACCACTGCTGCCGTGTGCGCGCGGTGAGATTGGATAGAGACCACCGCCAGACACACAGCCAACACAGCGGCCAGCACTCCAACCTTCTGTCCCAGGGGATCCGATTCCCCGCCTTCGGTCTTAATTTCGATTTCCGCCATAGCTGGTTAACAGGATACCGCTGGTCCAGGGGGGATAGCCCGGGAGTTGCATCTTTCAGGGCGAATCCCGCATCATAAGTAGCGGGCCCCCAGGGGGATACGAAGGAAACATGGCTGCTGAAAACACACTAACTTTTACCGACGGCGCTTTTGACCAGGACGTGCTGAAATCGGACACGCCCGTACTGGTGGATTTTTGGGCTCCCTGGTGTGGACCCTGCAAGGCCATGGGCCCCACGATCGATGCCCTAGCCAGCGAATACGCCGGCAAAGTAAAGGTCGGAAAGCTGAATACCGACGACAACCCGGGTACCGCCATGCGCTACGGGATCCGTGGCATCCCCACGCTGCTACTGTTCAAGGGCGGCCAGGTGGTCGATCAACGGGTGGGCGCGATGCCCAAGCCCGAAGTCCTCAAAATGATCGAGCCGCACCTGGCTAAGGTTAGTAGCTAAGCCTCGCTTAGCTTGTCACGGCCCCTTGCGCGGCTGAACCGACCGCATTCACATACTTCCGAAACACGCCTGTGGCGTATTTCAACTCGGGCGCCTTCCACGCGCTGAGCCGGGACTTCACCTCCTCGGGCGAAACTTCCAGGTCGATGGTTCGTTTCTCGAGGTCGATGGTGATCATGTCGCCTTCGTGAACGGCGGCGATGGGTCCACCGACGAAAGCTTCGGGAGCAATATGGCCCACCATGAATCCGCGTGTGGCTCCGCTGAAGCGGCCGTCGGTCAGCAGCGCCACACTATCGGCCAGTCCTGCTCCTACGATCGCGCTGGTCACACCCAGCATTTCGCGCATGCCGGGTCCCCCGCGCGGACCCTCGTAACGCACCACCACCACGTCTCCGGCCTTAATCTCTCCACTGGTGACGGCGTGCATGGCGTCTTCTTCGCGCATGAAAATGCGAGCGGGCCCATGATGCGACTTCTTCGCGATCCCCGTGACTTTGATCACGCTGCCTTCGGGCGCCAGGTTCCCCTTCAGGATCACCAGGCCGCCGCTCGACTTGATCGGATTAGCCAGCGGACGAATCACTTCCTGGCCAGGCGTCTCCTTGGCGTCGGCGGCTTCCTCGGCGAATGTCCGGCCAGTGACCGTGATGGCATCACCGTGGGCGTAGCCCCCATCGCTTAAGCGTTTTGCGACTACCGCCCAGCCGCCGGCCTGATCCACGTCGTAAGCCACAAAACGACCGGCCGGTTTCAGATCGACCATCAAGGGCGTTCGCGCGCTAATGGTCTGGAAATCGTCCATGGTCAGCGGAACGCCGGCTTCATGCGCCAGCGCGAGTAGATGCAGCACAGCATTGGTGGATCCGCCGGTGGCTGCCACCGATGCGATCGCATTCTCGAAAGCCTGGCGAGTGGCGATCGTGCGCGGGCGGCGATCCGCGCGCACCGCATCCATCACCACCTGGCCGCAGCGGAAGGCCACCTGCTGCTTGCGCGGGTCGACTTGAGGCACAGAGGCGGTACTCATGGGAGAAAGCCCGATCATCTCCATCACGGTCGCCATGGTGTTGGCAGTGAATTGTCCGCCGCACGCACCGGCGCCGGGACACGAGGTATTCTCGATCTCCAGCAGTTGGGCATCGGTGATCAGGTTGGCTGCGCGCTGGCCGACGGCTTCAAAAACCGTCTGCACAGTGGAATTGTTGGGACCCGGCATAATCGTGCCTCCGTACATCACCACACCCGGCACGTTCAGGCGCAACAAGGCCATTCCTGCCGCGGGAATCGTTTTATCGCAGGCCACCAGCGCGACGATGCCATCGAACATGTGTCCGCGCGCCACCAGTTCGATGGAGTCCGCAATCAGATCGCGGCTCACCAGCGACGCTTTCATGCCTTCCGTACCCATAGTGACGCCGTCACTGATCGCGATCGTGTTGAATTCCATGGGCGTGCCGCCGGCCGCCCGGATGCCGGCCTTGACGTGCGTGGCCAGCTCACGCAGGTTGTAGTTGCACGGCATGGTCTCAATCCAGGTATTCGCCACGCCGATGATGGGCTTCTTCAGGTCCTCATCGGTGAAGCCGATGGCCTTGAGCATGGCGCGCGCGGGGGCGCGGTCCCGTCCTTGGGTGATCGTATAGCTTTGAAGTTTCATGTCTAGCTCTGCAGTTTCAGGTGGAAACTTCCATCGTACCGCGGTGAAACCCAAATTATTTCATTAGAACGGGTAAAGATTCGGCCACTTCGTTCGTCTAAACTTAATACAACAGGGGACAGCGGAGGAACTTTCCCTTCCAGGAACTCGTCTTAACAAATTAAGGCAAGTTAAGTTCCTGGCTGTGGAGACGTCAACATCGTGAAAACAAAGTGGAAAATCGTTGTCGGAATACTACTGGCGGTGGTCGCTGTAGGCGGGACCGTGGCCAGCGTACGATGGAGCCGGAGCGCCCAGGTAACGGTGCAGACCGCAACCGTGGCCAAGGGCGACTTGACGTCCCTGGTGACCGCATCGGGTGAGGTTCACCCCCGTACTTACACGGACTTAGGGGCAAACGCGCAAGGTTTGATCACGGATCTCCTGGTTAAGGAAGGGGACCGCGTCCGCAAGGGCCAGGTGGTCGCCAGGATCGAGAGCATCCAGGCGAATGCGGACGTTCAGGCGCAGAAAGCCAGCGTGGCATCGGCCGAAGCCGACTCCGCAGCATCCGAAGCTGGTCTGACGATGCAGAATGACACCATCCGCACCCAGGAAGCCACCATCGAACGCACCAAGGCGGATCTAGAGCTGGCCCGCGTCAGTTTTGAGCGCTATAACGAACTCTTCAAAGCAGGAGTGGCGGCTAAGGCCGACTACGATCAGCGCAAGTCCACTTACGATTCTCAGAAGGCCGGACTGCGAGAGGCCGAGCTCCGGCTCCAACAACTGGTATCGCAAAGAGCGCAGGCGCAAGCGCAGATCACCTCCGCGCAGCGTCGGGTATCGCAGGCTCAGGCCGGTTTGACGCGCGTGGCCGACATTCTTGCCAAGCACGATGTGATTTCACCTCTGGACGGCATCGTCACCAATCTGCCCGTGCGTCTGGGAGAGACGGTGGTTCCCGGTATCCAGAACTCGGCCGCATCGGCGGTGATGACGATTGCGGATATGTCGCTGATCACGGCTGAAGTAAAGGTCGACGAGACCGACATCGTCAACTTGCAAATCGGCCAAAAGGCCACGGTTACCATCGACGCGATTCCCGACCACATGTTTTCAGGACATGTGATTGAGATCGGCAATACCGCTATTCTGCGCTCCACCGGACAAGTGGCGTCGAGCAGCGCTACGTCGTCCACGGAAGCCAAGGATTTCAAGGTTGTGGTGGCTCTCGATGATCCGCCCGATACCGTTCGCCCCGGACTTTCCTGCACGGCCAAAATTGTAACGGCCACGCGTCATGACGTGCTGAACATCCCGATTCAGGCGCTCACCGTTCGGCAACAAGGCGAGCTGGACGATGCGGCTGCCGCCAAGGACAAGCCCAAGGACAACGGTCAGGCGCCGATCGACTTGGCGACGCAAAAACAGCGCAAGGAAGAGATCACGGGAGTGTTTGTCGTCGTGAATCAAAAGGCGGAATTCCGGAAGGTGGGAACCGGAATCACCGGCGCCACCGATATCGAGGTCCTGAGCGGCGTCCAGCCGGGCGAGCAGATCGTGGTCGGCAGCTATCAGGCGATTCGCACCATGCGGCCCGGATCGCGGGTACAAGTGGACAACCGCAACGCCGTCATCGGAGCCGGGGGCTAGATGACACAGGCCGCAGTGCTCGACAAAGCGGAGCGGGGAGAGCAGCTCCGGCGAGATGGAGTCATCATCCGCACCTGGGACCTGATGAAGACCTACGTCATGGGCGATCAGACCATCCATGCCGTAGCGGGCATCGATATCGAGATCAAGAAGGGTGAATACGTCGCCATCATGGGTCCTTCCGGTTCCGGAAAATCGACCTTGATGAACCTGATCGGTTGTCTGGACAGTCCCTCCGCCGGGTTGTATTACCTGAACGGCAACCTGGTCAGCGACATGGACGATGATGAGCTGGCGCGCATCCGCAACAAGGAAATCGGATTCGTATTTCAGACCTTCAACCTGCTGGCGCGCGCCACGGCGCTGCACAACGTTGAGCTGCCGCTGATCTACGCGGGCGTTTCCTCGCAGCAGCGCGTGGATATGGCCAAGGCCGCTCTCAAAGAAGTGGACCTTCAGGAGCGCATGCTGCACAAGCCCAGCGAGCTATCGGGCGGCCAGCGCCAGCGCGTGGCGATCGCACGGGCTCTAGTGAACCATCCGTCGCTGCTGCTGGCCGACGAGCCGACTGGTGCGCTCGACACCGCCACCGGCAACGACATCATGGCCCTGTTCGCGAAACTGCACAAGGAAGGCAACACCATTGTGCTGGTGACGCACGAGCACGATATCGCCATGCACGCGCATCGCATTATCCACATCCGCGACGGAAAAGTGGAAAAAGACGAGAAGGTTCGCTAAGAGGTGGGGCAGGATTGCATCCTGCTCGCGGGTTTGTAACCCACGTCCGGCACCGATTAGAAATCGGCGCGCAGGTTGAAAAGCCTGCCCCACACAAGTACGCCTACTTTGCGGTTGCCGCAGCGGCCTTCTTAAAATCCCCCGCCTTGAAGTAGGCAATCGACGACGGATCAATCCACTTCTTAAAGATCGCCGAGAGCTGTTCGGGAGTCGTATCGTTGATACTCTTTTCCAGATTGCTTTCCCGCTGCATCGTGCGGCCGAGCTCAGCCTGACTCACGAACATTCCTGCCAGGGATCCATCCTGTGAACGGCTCAACTGCCGCTCTTGCATCAGCGCATTCTTGGCCGTGGCTACTTCTTCCGCGGTGAAGCCCTTGCTCACCGCCTGGGCAATCTCATCCTTAAACGCGTCTTCGACCTTGGCCGTATTTTCGTTCTTGGCCGAGGCGACGGCGGCAAACACTCCGTACTTCTCCTGCTGGCCCGCGCGGAAGTTGCTGTTCACGCCGTAGCTCAATCCGTCCTTTTCGCGTATACGAACCCATAGCCGGCTCTTTTCGTCGCCGCCCATGATGCGGTCGGCCAACACCATCGCCGGATAGTCGGGATCCTGCTGATCCATGTTGACCGGCGTCACTGCGTACAAATAGGCGTTGGCTTTATCGGGAGCTTCAAGCGAGGTGTTGACAGGTGCCAGCTTCCTCCAGTCCCTTTTGATCACGGCATAAGGCTTGGGACTCTTCCAGTTGTTGAAGAGCTCCTCTGCCACTCTGCGGACTTCTGCGGGATCGAAATCCCCGACCACCGCCAACTCGCCATTCGAAGCGCCGTAGAAATCCGCGTAAAACTTCTTGGCTTCTTCGAGCGTGACCTTCTTCAACTGATCAATGTTCTCATCGATGGTCAGGGTGTAGCGCGGATCGCCTGGCGGGTAGGCAGCATTCAGATACCGGTTCATCGCGATACTGGCCATGTTCTGCGGCTCGCTGCGCCCGGCTTCGAGCTGCGCTATCGACGCCTGCCGGATCTGCTCGAAATCGGATTCTGGGAAAGAGGGCTGCCGCAGGATCTCGGCGGCTAATCGCAGGGCCGGCACCAATCCTGCTCGCAGGGTATCGACCGAGGCTCCGGCGCCCGCGAGCGAACCGCTCACGTTGACGCGAGCCTTGATCTTGTCGAACTCGTCCTGCAACTGCTGGCGGGTATGCTTCTGGGTACCGCGCATCAGCAGCGCGCCTGCCAGGCGCGGCGCGGCTCCCTTTCCAGCCAGACTCTTCTCGTCGCCAAAATGCAACTGAAGGTTCGCGACCACTGTGCCGCCGCGAGTCTTCTTGGGCAGCAGAACCAGCTTCAAGCCGCTGGGCAGCGTGACGCGCGTAACACGCGCTTCGATATTGGCCGGCGAGGGATCGAACGCCTCGCCTTCCTCCACCGCAGCCTTGCCCTTATAGTCCTTGAGCTCCGAAACCACGTCTGGGCTGGGCGGAATCACCGAGCGGTCCGGCTGAGCGGTCGGCAAGTACCGCCCGATCGTCCGGTTGTCGGCTTTCAGATACTGCTTCGCTACGCGCGCGATATCTTCCGGAGTGACTTTTTCGACGTTGTCGCGATTCAGGTAGATCAGGCGCCAATCGCCCATGGAGCCCCATTCGCTGAGGGCCAGCCCCACGCGTTCGGAATTGTTCAACTCCAGATCGATGTTTTTCAGAATGCGGGTTTTGGCGCGATCCACTTCTTCCTTGTTGGGCGGTTCCTTGATCAGGCCGTCGATCACGCTCAGCATGGTTTTTTCCGCGTCGTCCAGAGATTTGTCCTTGGCTACCTGCGCGCTAAACATCTCCACGCCCGGATCGTGCAGTGAGTAATTCTCGGCGTCGGCGGAGACGGCTTTCTTGCTCTCGACCAAAGCTTTGTAGAGGCGCCCCGAAGGAGCTTCGGACAAGATGCCCGACAGCACATCCAAGGCGGGCGAGTCCTTATGGGACCCGGAAGGAACGTGGAACGCCATCATCACCGACTGGTGGTCCCCCACGCGCCGCAGAACCACTTCGCGTTCGCCGTCCTGAGTGGGTTCTTCGGTGTAGGTCGGTTGAAGCTTGCGGGTGGGCCTTGGAATGGTCCCGAACAGTTCCGTGACCCAGCCCAGAGCTTTTGCCGGATCGAACTTCCCGGCGATCAGAAGCATGGCGTCATCGGGCTGGTAGTAGTTGCGATAGAAAGCCTGAAGCTTCTCGATGGGAACCTTTTCGATATCGCTCAACGTGCCGATCGGGCTGCGTCCGTAGGAGTGCCACAAATAGGCGGTCGAGAGCACGCGCTCTTCCAGCACCTGGTCGGGGCTATTCTCGCCGCGCTCGAATTCGTTGCGGACCACGGTCATCTCGGTATCCAGATCGCTTTTCGCGACCCGCGAATTCACCATGCGGTCGGCTTCCATTTCAAGCGCCCAGCGCAGGTCGGCGTCGGTACCGGGCACGGTCTCGAAATAGTTGGTGCGATCCCAGGAGGTGCTCCCATTGAAGTCGTTGCCGTGAGCGCTGAGCTCGCCCATGATCTCTTTGTGCTTCTGGGTTCCCTTGAACAGCATGTGCTCGAGCAGGTGCGCCATGCCGGTTTCCCCCGCGCCCTCATGGCGCGATCCGACCATGTAGGTCACGTTGACGGTGACTTTGGCCTTGGAGTTATCCGGGAACAGCAGCACCTGGAGGCCGTTGTCCAGGCGGTACTCGGTGATACCCTCCACCGAGGTGACTTTGACGGGTGCCGGGGGGGGTTGGGCCGAAAGGGCCAGAACTAGGCCCAGAATCAGAGCGAGGGACGCCAGATTTCTCATGGTTACTAGACTATCATCCTGAAATTTAGACGCGGGGAGGTCGAAAACGACAGGCTAGAGCGGCTTGGCGGCCTGACTAGCGCTCGAACCGGTAGGGAATAACTTCTGTGTCCAGCGGGAGGCGCCAATGGTCCGGGTCCTCGTACCGATAGGCTCGGTTCACCAGATTGAGCAGCAGCGCCGGCTCGTGAGAAATGTTGCGTACTCCATGGAAAACGCCCGGCGGGATGACCACTAATGCCGGCCGCGCGGCGCCGAAGCGAAACTCATTGATTCGCCCATGGGTGGGCGAGTGTTCGCGCCCATCGAAAAGCACGATCTGCAGCGCCCCGTGGCTCGCGAACAACCGGTCGGTGGTTAATTGGTGGACGTGCCACGCTGAAATGCTTCCCGGATTCATGATGCTCTGAAAAACCTGGTCCACGTCGCCGTCATCCAGCATCCACTCGCGCCGGAAGACTTCGCAGAGAACGTCACCGCGGCTTTTGATCACGTTCTTCATCTCGCGGACGCGCACCCCTTCAATCGCATCCTGCAGGGAACTCCAATCGGAGGTGACACTCTGCGGGTCTTTTTGAGCGCCCAGGTGGTCTGAAATCAACTTCCCCGTTGAATTTGTGGGAGCGGCCATGATCTATTCTTGCGCTCCGTCCGGCTTTGCAGGCAAGCCGCGGAAACGGCGCAAATGCTGAATGAAGCCTCCCGGGCGCCGATACTTCAGGCCCAGCTCCACGGCTTCAGGATGCACACCCCAAAACCCAGCCCAGCGCCGCATTCTTTTGTTAGCGGCGGCGGCCACAGGATAGGCGTAGGATTTCGCGATGGGCCAGCCCCTGTAGGGGGCCAGCCGGCGGCGTACGATATCGCGGACCGTATCCACAATGGAGTTCCAAACTGGCGGATTGCCTTGAAGAATCGCGGCCTGCTCGGCGATCGCCATCAGAACCTTCTCGCGGTACTGGGGATCGCCTTGGATGCGTTCGAAGATGGCTTGGTTCTCCAGGTGCTCCCGACCGGCGTAAGCGCCTGGACGGCCGCCAGAAGGCAGCGTGATGGCGCTCAAATGCCGGATGTACCGCATATCTTTCTCGAGGGTACGGGCGCGAAACAGCCAATCCTGGGAGGGGGTCGCATGGCATTCCCGATGATGACGCCAGGGACCGACTTCGCCGGTCAAGTTGCTGCGCATTACCCAGAACGAGGCGGGCACGGAGAGATGCGGCTCGTACCGGCGTTCGGGGTTCAGGTCGCCGCAGGTAAACACACCGTGGATATCCATTTTCACGACCAGGGGCCAAACCAGGTCCGCGCCGGTTTCGTTCAACGCTCGGACGGCCGTCTCCAAGTGATCGGGAAACCACAGATCGTCGTGATTCAGGTATGCCAGGAAGCGGCCGCGCGCCCGACGGGCGCCTTCGTTGTTCGGTCCCGATTGATCGCCGGCGTTTTGCGGGAGATTGATAAACCGGACGCGCGGGTCGCCGATCTCGCGAATCACGTCAGCCGTGTCGTCCGTGCAGGCGTCGCCCACCACCCACATCTCCCAGTCCGAAAGCGTTTGACGGCGGACGGATTCCACCGCGAATCGCAGCACATTGCTGCGGTTATACGTCGCGGTGACGACGGAAACGAGGGGCTGTCTTTCCAAATCGACCACTTGCCTGGAGCACTGGACTTCTCCCTGAGGATAGCCGGGCGCGAGTCGAAGGTGCAAATTGTTCGGGCGCCCGTCGCGAACCCAACTGCTTGACTTTACTGGCTTCACTAGATTAACGTAACGATTCGATGTGGCCCGCTTATCTGGCCGCGCGTATTATGGCGGAAGACGACCG
>Ga0207711_10002305_pt1 | contig 17117 bp, 25 predicted proteins | sample KBSS34metaG_FD_184401 | JGI IMG/M metagenome (GOLD analysis project Ga0207711, IMG submission 184401) | Switchgrass rhizosphere microbial communities from Kellogg Biological Station, Michigan, USA - KBS S3-4 metaG (SPAdes) (version 2) | ecosystem: Host-associated > Plants > Roots > Rhizosphere...
CACTTGCCTCACTTGCACCACCATCAAGCGGAATGGGTCCCTCCCTCGTGCCTCCAGCGTGGCTCGCCGATCAGGACTGAGCTCTCGGGCCAACCACCCGGGTCCTCTTTGATTCAAATGCATCTTGTCTTTGGCACTTGGCCGGTTGAGCCTGGATGGGTGGCCATCGACTCCTATCGCTTCCTCGACTTCGCGTCGCGGCAGGTGATGAAGGCTTGGGCCGCTCGGCAGGAGTTCGGGGTGATCCCCTTCACGCCGCTCGCGAAACCGCTGCGCGAGTGCACCGTGGCCCTCATCTCGACCGCCGGCGTGGCGCGCAACGACGACCGGCCCTTCGACCAGGAAGGCGAGCGGCGCGACCCCTGGTGGGGTGACCCGAGCTTCCGCGTGATTCCCCTCGGCACGACGGAGAAGGACGCCCGGCTGTACCACATGCACATCGATCCGCGCTTCGGCGAATCCGACCTCGACGTCGTGCTGCCGATGCGCCGGCTGGAGGAGCTGTCCCGCGAGGGCGTCGTTGGCCGCCCCGCGCCCACGCACTACTCGACGATGGGATACATCCTCGAGCCGTCGGAGCTGGTCGAGAAGACCGCACCGGCCATCGCCGAACGCATGCTCGCGGAGCGCGTTGACGCCGCGGCGCTCGTCCCCGCCTGACCGTTCTGTTGCCGGTCCGTGGGACTGGTGCAGCGAGTCCTCGAGGCGAGCGCCATCCCGACGGTGGCTCTTTCGATGATCCCGGACCTCACCCGCGCCGTCGGCGTGCCCAGGCTCGCAGGCATCAGTTATCCGTTCGGCCAGCCCCTCGGGAGGCCCCACGACGTCGACGGCCAGCGCGCCGTGCTGCGCGCGACGCTGGAGCTACTCGAAAGCGCGACCGGACCCGACACCTACGTCGAGCTGCCTTTTGCGTGGCCGGAGTCGCCGGCCCGGGTTCGCAACGCCTCCAGGGACCTCGCGCCGCCGCCGATTACCGAGTTGCTGAGGCGGAAACCGTGGCTGCTGCCCAGGCTCTACAGCGGCTCGATCCCGCACGTTCAAGGGGCCGATCTTGGTCCGTCGAACGTCGGCGCCACGTGATGTCGGGTCGTCCCGACCCGTTCTGGCGGTACGGGATGAGTCGGCTCTGGGATCAGCGGAGAGGCTCGGTCCGAAGCAGGGCTTTGAATTCCTCGATCGCTCCGAGGTAAGACCCGGGCGACTCGTCTTCGACGCTCCGGGTGTATTGCCAGTAGAAGCTGAGCGCGGCGGGCGTCTTCCAGCCGAACCACTCGAAATTCTGCCGCTGGGTCTTCAGGACTTGCGCGTCGTTCCAGTTCTGGCCGAGGACGAGATGCCGGCCCCGAGCCCGTTCAACCGGTGACGCCGCTCTGGCGTCAATCGTGTGTTCCCGCATTTCAGCCGGAGCCCCGACGGAGTCAGTCTTGATTGCTGACTTAGTACGAAGAAGCCCCTCAGGACCGACCCCGTCCCCCACCCCCGCCCCGAATCCCCTCGATCGCCCGCTCGAGGTCCGCGTTGATCCGCTGTCGGTCGATCTGGTATTCCGCCTCCGCCTTCTCCTGCTCGGCGGGGTCGTGGAGCTTTTTCCGGGCGTCCTTGAAGAGAATCTCGCTCTCTGCCAGCCGCGCGGCGGCGACGCGGCGCGCTTCGGCGATCTTCTCCTTCTGCGCGGCGGTCAGCGGCTTCTCCTTGGCGGCGGCAGGATCGGCTTCCCGCAGCCGCTCCATCGCGAGCTCGTAGGAGCTCTTGAGCTTGTCGGCCATGGGGAGATGCTATCCGACGCGGCCGTCGCAAGCGGTGATGTCGGACGCCGGTCTGCATAAATCGGGTCCGACCTGTCTCTCGGATTTCACCGTACGACGCCGATTCGCCTGAACCTTGCCCTCGCCGGCCCGTAAGCCTTTTCCAGACGAGGAGGCCGCCGTGCACAGACGTGTCGTCACTACGATCTTCGCCCTCCTGATTGCCGCGACGGCCGTGCGGGCCCAGGCGGCGCACGAGGCTCTTTCGAAGCGGGACACCGAGGGCATTCGTGCCGTCATCGACGCCTACCGAACGGCGTGGCTGCGGGGCGACGCCAAAGGAGTCCTCGACACCTTCACACCCGATGCCGTGCTGTTGCCGGCGCACGGAGCCTCTCCCATCGTCGGGACGGCGGCCATCACGAAGTACTGGTGGCCGCCCGACGCGCCGGCGACGAAGATCACCAGGCTCGACATCACGGTCGAGGACATCCAGGGCGAGGGCCGATTCGCTTCCGTCTACGGACACGACGACGTGGAGTGGACTCAGGTCGAAGGAGGCGCGACCAGGACGCATGGCCACCCCGGCACGTATCTGAACGTCCTTCGGAAAATGCCCGACGGCTCCTGGCGAATCTCCCGGCACATGTGGGACGACGGACCGTCGCGCTGAACGCAGCCGGCCAAGGTGGAAGCGGGGTCAGTCCTGATTTCGTTGATTTCGGCTCAGCGCTCGGCCGGGGGCGGGTCGAGAGATCGGACGAGGCGATCGAGGCGGGAGCGTAGCTCCGTGTCGGAGTCGAGCTGGGTTCCGAGCTTCGCAAGCGGGCGAACGAAGCTCGAGTCGTCTCGACCGAGTCGGAGCGCGACGCGTCTCACCGAGACGCCGCAGAGCTGACGAGCCACCCATACGGCGCGGCAGCGCGCGGCGGCGACCGCGCCTCCTCGCCGGCCGCTGCGGAGGTCTTCGATCGTGAAACCGGCATCGCGCGCGACCGCGTCGAGGATCCGTTCGAGGGACAGGGCACGCCGTCGAGGTGTTGGCTGCGAAGGGGGCTAGATCAGCAAAATCAGGACTGACCCCTAGCCCTCCTAGCCCTCTTAGCCGCTCTTAACCCGTTTTTGCGATCGATTAGGCTCTCGTAAACCTGCCTGGTCCGGCATCCAAACGACGATCTAGTACGACGCTGAGAGGTGGACCAATGAGCAGGCTGACTTCACGCGGGATCGTGGGAAGCGTCGTGGCGGTGGCATTCGGATGCGCGCTCGTCGCCGCGCCCGCGCGGGGGCAGGCCGCCGAGACGTTCGGGACCTCGGCCGTGAGCTACCTCGCGGTGGGCTCGAACGCGTTCGTTCCAGCCGACAACACGATCACGTACCTGAACGGCATATCTCTGTCGCAGACATCGGGAGGCCTCTTCACCTCGAGCCCGCTGCTTCCGTCGGGCGCGCTGATCGTGGCGGTCCAGTGGCATTTCTGCAGCGACGGCGCATCGTCCGCTCCCGGCCACAGCATCAACCTGCTGAGTCACAGCGCCGTGATCATTCACGGCCAGTCGAGCGGCGCCCAGCCGATCGGCCCGGGATGTACGACGGTGACGCAGGACGTCTCGGACCTGAACCTGGTCGTCGACAACCAGCAGAACCGCGTCGAGCTCGACGTCTTGCCGTTTTCCGCGGCGGACTCCTTCACGGCCGCCGTCGTCGTTTACAAGCTACAGGTCAGCCCCGCGCCGGCGACGGCGACCTTCAACGACGTAACGACCTCGCATCCGTTCTTCCAGTTCATCGAAGCTCTGGCCGCGTCGGGGATCACCGCGGGATGCGGCGGAGGGAACTATTGTCCGGACGAGCCGCTGACGCGCGGCCAGATGGCGGTGTTCCTCGCGAAGGCGCTCGGGCTACAGTGGCAGTAGCGCGCGATGAGGGGGCAGGCTGTCTACCGGAAGGGGTTGCGAACCAGTAGGAGAGAGACGTGACGAAGGCGGAGAACCTGTATGTCCTCGGCGAGCAGCCGGGCTTCACGCCCCAGATTGGCCGGCTCGTCTCGATGATGCGCTACGTCCGGCACACGACCCTCGGCGACGTCGCCGGCCTGGGAACGAAGGAGCTCGATTATCTGCACGACTCGGACAGCAACTCGATCGGTGCGCTCCTCGCCCACGTCGCCGCGGTCGAGTGCTGGTATCAGGCCGACACCTTCGAGAATCGAGCCTTGGGGGAGGAAGAGCTGCGCGAGTGCGGCGCCGCGCTCGACCTCGGCGAGCCGGCGCGGCGCGAGATCCGCGGACACGAGCTCGCCTTCTACGTCGACAGGCTGGAGCGGGTCCGCGCCCGTACGCTCTCGGAGCTCGCGCGGCGCGACGACGCGTGGCTCGAGGCGCAGACGTCATTCGGGCAGGGCCAGCCGGCGAACAACCACTTCAAGTGGTTTCACGTTTTCGAGGACGAGCTCAATCACCGCGGCCAAATCCGGTGGCTTCGCAAACGGGCGCAGACGTTGGGACTGGGACGGGGACTGGGTCAGTCCTGATTCTTCACCTTCTTTCCGCGCCCCTGCCGCTCTGGTCGGGCTACCGGCCCTTCTCGAGGCCTGCGAACTCTTTCTGCAGAAAGTGGCCGGCGGCGGCCTTAATCTCCGCCCCCCCGTCCAGACGAGCGGCAAGGCTGTAGATCGCGACTGCGGCGGTCAAGCGAATCACGTCTGGCGCCGGGTCTCCGCCGTGAATTGCCTTCCACAGAGTTATTGGGTCTACGATCATCTCGAATCGTTTCGGATTGTCTGCCATCGAAGTCTCCTTTCATCCCGACATCGACCTGTAGCGTGACCGTCCTAGGATCGTGAAGCACTCGTGGCGATCTGAATCAGCCAACCTCAATCTGGTCAGTCGCCATGTGCTTATCGCTTCGAGGGTCGGGAATGAATAGTCTCAACCGCAAATTCGGCTGCATTGATCACCGCTGCCGGCAGGGGATGAGTCGAACGGGGTCAGTCCTGACTTCTGAGATCGCTGCCTGAGTGCTGAGCGATCGCGGAAGTCAACAGGTCAAGCCTGACCCCTGCCCAGCTCGTCCGAATAACCGGCCTTCAGGCGAGACCACTGGGAGGTAGGACGTCCCCGGGTACGAAGTGTGTCCATGATGTCCCCTTGCGGCCAGCCTTTGGGCGAGTCCTCCCACGTTTCCTGCCGCCCGTAGACGGTCAGGTCGAGCAACCGATAGCTGTTGTCCATCGCCTCGACGCCGCATCGCCGACGTGAAACGCCTGAAGCAGGAGGAGGGGCCGAACCTCCTCACGCAGGGCAGCACCGAGCTCGTCCACGCGCTGCTCGCCAATGACCTGGTCGACGCGATCAGCATCTTCACGGTGCCGGTCGTGCTGGGCGTCGGCAAGAAGCTGTTCGCCGACGGCTCGGCGCCGCATGCGTTCAAGCTGACCCGGTCCCGTGTCTCTCCGAATGGGCTGATCGTCGGCCATTACGAGCGAGCGGGTCGGGTCAAGATTGGCGACACGGCGCTCGATTCCCCCAGCGCGCGCGAGGTTGCCCGCCAGGAGCGGATGAAGCGCGAGGACTAGGGGAGGGGAACAGGCCGGTCCGGATTCTTGGATCTCCCGCCGGTCGATGCCTCATGCCTGCGATCCCGACGGCGCGAAACGGATCGGAAGCATAATCAGCACTCCCCGAAACCGGGAGAAGATTCCCGTGATGCTGCAGCCATTCCGCGTCGACCCCCTGATGATGCGAAGACGCCTCGAGGAGGACCGCATGTCGCGAAAGACTCTCGGAACGATCGCGTCGCAATGCCTGGCGCTGGCCGTCGTGCTCGGCGCCGCAGGCGCGACGACTGCTGCGCTCGCGCAGGATGCCAAGACGCCGTATCCGAACATGGCGCCGGTGGAGCAGTACCGGATGGATCGGGATGCCGAGATCTCGCTGGCGCGGAGCGCCGCTCCGGAATCCATCTCGCGGGATGCCGGGGTCATGGTCCTCGGCGAACATGGCTACGAAACCGCGGTCCAGGGAAAGAACGGCTTCCTCTGTTTCGTCGAACGGGGATGGTCCGCCGGCCTCGACGATCCGAACTTCTGGAATCCCAAGCTGCGAGGCCCGATCTGCTTCAACGCGGCCGCCGTGCGCTCCTACGTTCCCATTTCGATGAAGAGGACCGAGGCGATCCTGGCGTCGCACTCCAAGGATCGGATGTCCGAGGCGATCCAGGCTGCTTTCGACAAGAAGGAATTCCAGGCGCCGGAGCCCGGCGCGATGTGCTACATGCTGTCGAAGCAGCAGTACCTGAACGACCGCGGCGGGCACTGGCATCCACACCTGATGTTCTTCGTGCCGCTCACCGACGCTTCGGCGTGGGGCGCGGACTTGACGGGCTCTCCGATCTTCGCATCCGAGGACAAGCTGAACCGACTGACCGTGTTCCTGGTGCCGGTCGCCAAGTGGTCGGACGGCACGGAGGACGTGAAAGTCGAGCATTGACGCGCTAGCCGAAGAGACCGACCCCCGGGCACCCGGCGATCGCGAGGTCCGTCTAGCCGAACTGCCGTCCCCAGTCCCTCATGGCCTTCACCACGGGGCCGAGGGTCTTGCCGCGGTCGGTCAACCGGTACTCCAGACGCGGAGGGTGCTGGCTGTACAGCTTTCGGGCGACGATCCCGCGGCGTTCGAGCGTCTTCAGGCGGGCCGAGAGCGTGTTCGGCGCTACGCCGCGGAGGGACTCCTGAAAGTCCTGGAACCGGCGCGGCCCCTGCAGGAATAAGTCCCGCAGGATCAGGATGGTCCAGCGCTCCCCGATCAGGTCGAGCGTCCGGGCGACCGGACAGTCCTTGAGGTTGTAGGAGCGGGCCATGCTCCGCGAGCGTAACAAGAGGGAATCAAAACGGCAAGTAGAAACATATTTGATAGTGACTACGTTTTTAGTAGTGTCTGGATCGGGGACGCAAGGAGGCTCGCATGAAGTCGATCTCGCTGATTCTGATCGGGGCGCTCTCGTTGGGTGTGGCCTATGCCTTATGGGGGGCCGATCGCGCCTCCAGGCCGCCTCGGGCTCCGCGTCCCGAGCTGGAATATCTCCAGGCCGTCAACCTGCAGGGACCGCCGCGCGATCCCCAGCTGCTCTTCCTGCTGATGGCCGAGTACTCCAACGCCAACCGGCATCGGGAGGGGGCGGAGTTTCTCGAGGCGCGTCGGAAGGCCTTCGACTCGCGGCTCACGGACCCGCAGAGGTCCCTCTATCTCGCGGCGATCGGCGCCCTGCGCGCGGGCGCGGCCGGGCGGATCCCGCTCCTCCAGCGCTCCGGCTGGGTTCGCGACACGGTCGAGCGGCTGGACCGGGCGGAGAAGCTTTCGGGCGGAGAGATCTTCGTGGTGCGGTGGATCTCCGGCGCCGTCCGTTCGCAGCTCCCGGCGCGCTTCGGTCAGAGGGCCAGGGCGTACCAGGATCTCGAGTGGTGCGTGACGAACGCGGCGAAGGCGCCCGACGCGGGATGGATCCGGGCGGCGGCGCAGAGGCTCGCCTTGCTCCACCGGGACGACGGCGATTCGGCCGCGGCCCAGAAGTGGCTGAAGGTCTCGGGCGCCGCGAGCCTGGACAGCCCGCTCACGCTCACTCCGTACATCGAGGACCCGGCGACCGGGCATGCGTTCACGGCAAAGGGCGTGCGCGAGGTCCTGCCCGGGCGCGTCTACCAGGTGTCCGGCTACGACTTCGCGGAGCTCTACTTCGTCGTGTCGAAGGACGGGAGAGAGCTGATCGGGATCGACGCCGGGACTCGTCCCGACTCCGCCCAGGCGGCGTACGAAGCGCTCCGCGCCTTCGCGCCGAGACTGCCCGATCTGACGACCGTTCTCGTGACGCATTCGCACTGGGACCACGTCGGCGGGCACCACTTCTTCCGGGGCCTCAAGCCGGTCCCCCGGTTCTACGCACGCGAGAACTTCGCGGAGCAGCTGGCCTCGGGGTCCGAGGGTCCGCATCCCTTGTTCGGGCCCTTCTTCGGGAGCCGCTTCCGCGAGGAAGACGTCCGGGACTTTCGCCCGGACGTGACGGTCGCCGAGCGCCGGGAGATCACCGTCGGCGGCTCGCGCGTCGTCCTCCAGCCGGTGAGCGGAGGCGAGACCCGCGACGCCCTGCTCGTGTCCCTTCCGGAGGAAGGCGTGATGTTCGTCGGCGACATCCTGATGCCCTACCTCGGCGCCCCCTTCATCGAGGAGGGAAGCCTTCCGGGTCTGCTCGAGGCCATCGACGTGGTCGTCCGCGAGAATCCCCGATCGCTCCTCCACGGCCACGATCCGCTCACGCGCCTCTTCCCGACGCCGGCGGTTCTGAGCAGCCTCAAGCCGAACCTCGAATGGCTGCAGAGTCAGGTCATGGAAGGAATCCGCCGGGGCGAGTCGAGACCCGCGCTGCAGCAGGCCAACCTGATTCCGCCCGGACTCCTCGCGGGCGATCCCGCGGTGCAGGTGCCCTACCTGGTTCTGCGCGAGAACGTGATCAATCGGGTCTACGACCAGCACGTCGGGTACTGGCAACCGGACCTGCAGGGCGTCGATTACCTCTCGGCCGGCGATCGCGGATCGCTCCTCGTCGACTATCTGGGCATCTCGGAGACCCGGCTGGCCGGCGCCGTCCGGCGGATGCTCGACGACGGGAATTACGAGCTCGCGGCGCAGGCGCTCGAGTGGTCGAAGGGGCGGTTCCCGGGGAGCCGTTCGCTCGCCGAGCTCGAGCGGCAGGTCTACTTCAAGCTCGCCGAGAAGTACCAGGGCTTCAGTCCCTTCAAGTACATCGTGTACACGCAGAAGATGTCGCAGGCGGCGCCGGCTTCGGCTCGCCCGGCGCCGGGGCGTCCTTAGCGGACCGGCGAATCGAATCGGTCCGCATCACCTCAGGACTCTCCGAGAAAGAGCGCGGCCGGATGGGGTCAGTCTGGATTTGCGGATTTCGCGTAATCAGGACTGACCCCTCGTCGGCTCTCCGCTGCGGATTCGGCGGCGCGCAATCGTTTGAACTCCGACTCGAGCTCCTGGAACTCCTCCTCCGTCATTCCTTCCAGGTTGATGAGCCCGTTGCGCGCGCCCGTCTGCGCACGGATCAACTCGTCGAGCTTGAGGAGCATCGCCTTGGAGTCCCGGTTCTGGGAGTTCTGGACGAGGAAGATCATCAGGAAGGTCGCGATCGTGGTCCCGGTCGTCATGAACAGCTGCCAGCTCTGCGAGTAGTGGAAGGCCGCGCCCGTGGCGGCCCAGATGAGGCAGACGACGATCGCGACGACGAAGGCCCAGGCGGATCCCATCGCCGCAGCCGCTCGATGGGCGATCCTGCGGAAGAGGTCGTTCACGAGTTCTTTCCCCAGGGCTGACCTTTGCAGCATCCATGCCTTGGCTGGATTCGTGCAGTGGGGAGCGGGGTCAGACGAATTTCGGATAACCCATGTCTGCTTCGCGGGAGGGACGCTTTCCCCCAATGACCGAAATTGCCGTCGTCGCTCACAGCGGGAAGACGTTGGGAGGCGGTCTCGAGGAGCTGCGGGCGACACTCGCCGCACGCGGGCATCGGAAACCCATCTGGTACGAGGTGCCGAAGAGCAAGAAGGCGCCCGATGCGGTGCGCAAGGCGATCAAGGACGGCGCGACACGGGTCTTCGTCTGGGGCGGCGACGGAATGGTCCAGCGCTGCATCGACGTCCTGGCCGGATCCGAGACGGAGTTGGCCATCCTGCCGGCCGGAACCGGCAATCTCCTGGCCAGCAGCCTGGGGATTCCCACGGACCTCGCGAAGGCCGTCGCGATCGGGCTCGAAGGGATTCGCCGGCGCCTCGACGTCGGTGTGATGAACGGAGAGCATTTCGCGGCGATGGCCGGGGCGGGATTCGACGCGGTCATCGCCGACACGAAAGGCAAGGCCAAGAAACGACTGGGCCGCCTGGCCTACGTGGGCAGCGGCGTGAAGGGGATGTTCGCGAGACGGCTGTGGATGAGTGTCCGCCTGGACGACGCGACCTGGTTCGAGGGCAAGGCGAGCTGTCTGCTCATCGGCAACATCGGCACGATCACGGGCGGGATTCCCGTCTTCACGGACGCCTCGCCTTTCGACGGTCGGCTCGACGTCGGGGTCGTCACCGCGCGGAGCGCCTTCCAGTGGTTGAGGGTCTTCTCGCGAGTCGCCCAGGGTCGCCCCGACCGTTCCCCGCTCGTCGACATCGCGCAGGCGACGAAGATCGTCGTCGAGTTCGAGCGCAAGCAGTCCTACGAGCTCGATGGAGGCAGCAGGGCCGCGGTGAAGCGTCTCGACGTCCATGTCGAGGCCGGCGCCCTCAACGTTTGCGTTCCCGGTGCGGTCGAGTCGGCATGAAGCCGATGGTTGAGGAGTCAGTCCCGAAATTTCGGCGCGGACGTGATCGGGTATCCGCAGTAGGAAGCGGGGAGGTCTGGGCACCCTTTCGCCTCTAAGGATCACCGCGGAAACAGTCCCGGACCCGTCGTAACGCGCTCATCCGACCGGGAACTCCATCCATAGCCGGAGACGCAATTCTGCGGTTCCGGAAAGGAGGTGCTCAATGACGAAGCATGCGTCATCGACTGTCCGCCGTGGGCGTCCGCTGCTCGGGATTCTGATTCTTCTGGCCCTACCTGCCCTGGGGTTGGGTCAGGGGCAACCGGGACTCCCGGCGCCTGGCGTCCGGGACCTCGGCAACGGTAGCTTCGACGTGACCGCCGAGGTCTGGGTCGACCACGGGGACTATGCGACCAGCAATGACCATCCGTGCTCGGTCGATCGGACGGCGGAGATCGCCGTTCTGTCGGCGGCGGTTCAGAAGGCGCTCGCACTGAAGCCCGAGCTCGCGCTCCTGGCCTCACCGCTCGTGAACAGTCTCGCCACGGAGGCGGTGAAGTTCATCGCCCAGCAGGGTGGAGATCTCGGAGCCATCCTGGTCCCGGAGCGGAGAGCGAACTGTGCGCTCGTCGCCGTGAAGATTCCAGCGGGCGCCACGGTCGAAGCCGTGTCTTACATGGCTGGAGACGGAGGCCGGGGCGTGAGCACCTGCCCCGGCCAGCCGAACCAGGACTGCGGCAGCGGGTGGTGCCGCTTCGATCCGGCGGTTCAGGATGGACAGGTCGTGGCGGCGCAGTTCAAGAACTGGTCCCACGACCGCGCGCGCTGGGCCTCGCTGACCGTCCGATACCGGCCACGCTAGACGAATCGACCGGATCGGGCTGGATGGGGTCAGTCTTGATTCGCTGATTTCGCGGTTGCGCGAGGAGGAGGTCGGCGAGTCCAGAAATCAGGACTGACCCCTCCTCCACGCGTAGACCCGCCGCTTCCAACGCGGCTTCCCGTGGCGAGCTCGAGGACGTAGATGCTGGCGGCGCCCCGTGGGTGAGGTCGCCTCCCGTGACGATCAGGTCGTCGACGGCGATCGGGTCCGTGTGGTCTGAATCCAACGATCGGGACCCGACCCCGCCCCGCGGACCCGCCCATCAGTCGAATTTCAGCCGCGTGACGAGGTAGCTGAGGGCGAGAAACATCGGCACTTCGACCGCGCTGTACCAGGGCGGGAAGGCCCGGACGTAGTCCGTGCTCCAGGTCAGCAGCGCGCGAAGGTGTATCGGAACGCTCACGAGCAGCATGAACATGATGAACCCGTAGACGATCCGCCCCGCGCGGCTGCCCGTGTAGCGCCGCCACGACATCGAGCCCGCGATCGCGGCGACGAGGATGAGCACGCCGAAGGCGATGTCGACCGGCGGAGTGAGGAACTCCTTGATCAGACGGTCGAGGCCCAGGGCAAGTCGGGTCAGGTGCAGAACGACGCCGAGCGCGAACGTCACGCAAGCCGTGATCTGGAATACGCGGGGCGCGAGGGGGGAGGTGGGGGAGGTCTCGAGGACTCGGTCGCTCATGAAGTTCCTCCAAGGTGGGAGACCGGCGAGTCGTCGATTCTTTCATGCTCGGGCGAGCTCGGATTTCGCCGCGCCGGTATCGTTGCGGGCCGTTGTGTGGGCCGGAGCTATCGGGTTTCGGTCTGCATGCGACGGAGTCCGGCCTCGACGAGCTTGCGCACGTCGGCGGGCTGCAGATCGGCGAGCTCCTCGAGCGAGCGCGTCCTGCCGGCCTCGGCCGCGATCCGGTAGCCGAGGACATACCCGGAGCGCTGGGGAATGTCGAGGGCGTTCTCGCCTCCGAGGAAGTAGGGGCGGTAGTCCTCGGGCTTCTCGCTGTCGAGCCTCTCGAGCGCGCCGGCGACGATCTTTGGGAGCGCGGCGTCGACGGGCGGCGAGGGCGGCAAACAGCACGCCGTCTCGTCGGGGTTCAGCTTCTGGCTGACGTACGACGCGAGGCCCTCCTCCCACAGGTTCCAATAGAAGACCTCGGGCGCCTTCGGGATTCGTTCGGCGTGGTACACGTGGAAGAGCTCGTGGGCGAAGAGCGGTGAGAGAGGCTCCTTCAGCTTCGCGATCACGTCGAGGCCGAACATCAGCGCGTCCTTCCCCGACACGTCGCGGGTCGCGCCGTCGAACGCGCCCGCGGAGTAGAGGAGATAGACCGCCGTGTCGCACCGGAACTTCGGGAAGGCCTCGCGGAAGCGCGCGATCTGGCGCGGCAGCTCGTCGGACAGCGACGCCGAGAGCCCCCGGATGTCGGCCTCGAGCGCCGGCATCGTGTCGAGCGAGTCGCCGACGATCTGCGGGATCGGCTTCGGCACGTTCGAGAACACTCCCGCGTAGACGGCCGCGTGCGCGCCCATCACGCGCTCCTGGAAGAGGCGAATCTGCTCGTCCCGCGGGAGCTTCCGGGCGGCATCCCAGTATTTCCAGAACGTCGGCATCAGGTCGGTCGCGGCGCACGGGCCGGCTGCGGGCGCGGGCCGAGGCGGGTCGGGCATCGGGCTAGACGTCGTCGACAGGGCGAGAGCGAGCACGGCCGCTGGGATCACTGACGAGTAATACGCAGGAGGCGGAGTTCGGTTCGGCTTCCCGGCTTCGGCTTTCGGAGGCCTTCGCCGGTCATCCCGAGCCGAAGCGGCTGCGCAGTCCGGAGGAACCCATCGAACTTTCCCGGGCCGCCGACGTAACAGACTGCATGGCGACCTTTCTCGTCTGGCTGCTGCTTCTTCTGCTCTGCTGGCCGCTCGCGCTTCTCGCGCTGGTGCTCTACCCGATCGTGTGGCTGGTTCTGCTGCCGTTTCGCCTGGTGGGGATCACGGTCGAGGGGATCTTTCGCCTGCTCGCCGCGATCATCCTGCTCCCGGCTCGCCTCCTCCACGGCCCGGGCCGTGTCCGGTCTTCCTAAGCGGAAGTCAGAAGTCGGGAAGTCGGAAGTCGGGCGCGCCGTTTCGAGCCCTGCCATCATCCCCATGTGCTCGAGATGGTAGGTTTGCCTCCATGAGACGAAACCTTTCGGTTGCCCTGTCGGCTCTTATTCTGATGTCCGTCGCCGCGGTCGCTCAGGAAGACGTTGCCGGAACCTACGTCGGCGAGTACGTCAACAAGGCCGGCAAGAGCGGCGGCTATCAGCTCACCTTGACTCCGGGCCCAGGCGGCAATTGGACCGGAGAAGTGATCGCCGTGCTGGATGGGCAGCCGACGAAATCCCCCATGACCTCGCTCGTCGTGAAGGGCAACTCCATCGAGGCCGCGTACGACTTCGCCGCCAAGGGCCACAAGGCCTCCTCCCGGATCACGGGTACGAAGACCGGCCAGACGTTCTCGGGCAGTTTCGAGACGTTATACAAGGGCAAGGTCGTCGACACCGGCACCTGGAAGACGAGCCGGAAGAAGTAGCCGCTCGGTTGTCTTCGCGCTCGAAAGAATGGGCGCTTCCCTAGAACAGTCCGACTCCCGTCAGCTCCGCAAGCTTCTCGATCAGCCGGTCCTGGAAGCCAACGTCGAGCGCTTCGGCGGCCGGGGCTCTGCGCTTGCGGTGATGCCAGTACCCGCCGCTCGTGAGCGCCGCGGGATCGTCGCTGACGGCGAGCCAGGTCTGGGTGAGGTGGCCCTTTTCGAGATCGTCGGGAGCGTTCGGGCCGCCCATCTTCGTCGGGACCCATCCCGGGTCGACGGCGTTGCTCAGCGTCTCCGGCCAGAGACGAGCGACGGCAAAGGCGAGGGCGGTGAGGTAGAGCTTGCTCTCGGAGTAGGCGTTGCTGGCATTCCAGCGGCGCTTGCTCCAATCGATGTCGGCGAGGGCATCGTCGCCGCCGCCCGAGCGATGCATTCCGGTGCTGATATAGACGAGACGATGCGGACGGTCGATTAGCAGGGTCAGCAAATAGGGGGCGAGGAGGTTCACGGCAAGGGTCTGCGCGTGGCCCTCGGGCGTGTTGCCGCGTGCCTGTTTGAGATAGACGCCGGCATTGTGAATGACGGCGTCCATCCGGCCGATGCGGTTGACCTGCTCGGCGACGGCGCGCGTCTCGGCCGCGCTGCTGAGATCGCCGAGCGCAATGCTCGCGACACGTCCGGCCTTCTGGGTGAGGTCGGACAAGACGGCCGCGCGTTTTCGGCTGCGCGCGTGTAGCACGACCTCGTGGCCCTCGTCCAGGAGGGTCCGTGCGGCGGCGAGGCCGAGTCCGTCGGTCGAACCGGTGATGAAGATCCGCGCCATCGGCGAAAGAGTATCTTTCCAGTCGCCTACGCTCCCGCGATCGACGGCTTCGTCTCGCCCCTTACGCCGTCATCCTGAGCGGAGCGAAGGATCCCGTCACGACAGGCAGCTGAAACGTGACCTTCGAAAGACCCGTGCATTGGGATTAGAGTCCCCTCATGTGCCGCAACGTTCGTACGCTGACGAATTTCGCTCCGCCGTCGACGGAGGCCGAGATCCGGGCCTCCTCGCTTCAGTTCGTGCGCAAGATCAGCGGCGCCAACAAGCCGTCCAGGGCCAACGAGGAGCTGTTCCAGCGCGCCGTGGACGACGTGGCCGCGGCGGCGGAGCGGCTGATCCGCAGATGGGTCACGAGCGCGCCGCCCAGGGACCGCGACGTCGAGATCGCGAAACACCTCGAGCGGTCGCGGATCCGCTTCGGCAAGGAGCCCAAGCGCACTCCGATCGAGCCGATTCGGTGAAGGCGCCGAGCATGTCGACCGACGCCGCGAACGACGCGACCTTTCGCACCGAAAGGGTCATCCCTCACGCGCCGGCGCGGGTCTTCGACGCTTTCATGCGGCCGGACATCCTCGCGCGCTGGTGGGGGCCGAGCGGGTTCACGAACACGTTCGAGACTTTCGAGTTCCGGCCCGGCGGGCGATGGAAGTACGTGATGCACGGACCGGACGGCAAGCACTATCGAAACGAGAGCCTCTTTCTCGAGCTGGACGCGCCGTCGAAGGTCGTCATCCATCACGTATCGCTGCCGCGGTACGTGCTGACGGTCAGCCTGTCGGCGGAGCAGGGCAAAACGCGGGTCGTCTGGAATCAGGAATTCGAGAGCGCCGTCGCCGCGGCTCGCCTGCGGCACATCGTCGAGCCGGCGAACGAGCAGAACCTCGACCGGTTGGAGAGGGTGCTGGGGCAGGGGACGGGGTAGGGGCCTTTCTCTGTAATCCCCGCCACAGACGTCCCCGCGCCCGGTTCGCTAGTCTGATTGCTTGACCTCGATACCGACACCGGAACCGATACCCACGCCCAGAAGCGTCCAGAGGCCGGGCACGCCGCCGTCGCGGCCGGCGCCACCGCCTGAGTCCGGCCAGCCGCCGAGCATCAAGTTCGTCGTGACGGCGGTCGCCTTGCTCGTCGGCTGGGTAGCCGGGAACAGCGCGATGAGCTGGTTCCGGCGCGAGCCCGCCGTCGCGAGGGACCTCCTCACTCGCCACTGGGTCGCGGCCGAGATCGGCCAGAGCAACGTCATGCTCGACACACCCTGGCCGCTCGAGGGCGTCGCGGTGCCGTTCCCGAACGAGTTCTCGGGGAAGGTGCAGCAGTGGACGTGGCTGGGGCGCGAGAAGGACGGCCTGAACGTGATGACCGGCCGGGTGGTGTTCTCGCGGACCGAGCAGCCGAATCTCGAAGGCGCGGCGGATGGGATGGTCCGGAACATCGAGGCGATGCCCGGAACGAAGTCCGTCTCGACCACGCGGCGGGAGACGAGGCTCCTCGGGAGTCCGGCCATCGAGCTCGAGCTGAGGATCCAGCGGAAATCGGGCGATCCGCTCCTGATGCACGGCGTCGTCATCCTGGTCCGCAAGCTCGAGCTCATCCAGCTCCTCTCGATCGCGCGGGCGGATCAGCCGATCGCGACCGAGGCGTGGGCGCGAATGCGGAACAGCCTGAGGATCGAGTAGGCCTGATCGTTCGCGAAGTGCCCCGAAGCGAGCGGTCCTGAGGGGGCGAAGCGACGAAGGAAGGGTCAAAGAAGGCGGCGTGAGAGCTTCCCCTGCTCAGGATGGAGGAGCGGAGCTCTAAGCCGTCATCCTGAGCGCAGCGAAGGATCCCGTCACTGAACGGCATCGACGGCTCGACGGCTTTAGAGCTCCGCTCCTCGAAGGAGGCGGCGTGAGAGCTTCCCGACTCCGGTGACGGCGCAGGCCATGTGAGCCCCGCTACTCCACCCGCACCTGATCCGTGACCCAGTTGACCTCCCAGGTCTTGCCGCCGTCTTCCGAATAGGACTGCTCGAAGTGCGGCGAGCTCGTCGTCGTCTTCGACCAGATGTACCGGACGAGGATGGTCCGGCCGTTGTACGGCTCCTGGTCGTAGAACTCGCCGACGCCGTCCTTGAACGAGCCGATCGTCGGAATGTCGAACGTCCCCTTGGCGGCGTTGACCCAGTTGAGGCTCCACTGGTGCGATTGCGGGTTGTAGAGACGCACCATCATTCCCTGGATCTTGCCGCCGGGTCCGTTGAACTCGGCCTCCTCGATCTGCGCGCTGCCGTTCCAGATCGCGCGGCACGTTCCCACGCCGTCGAATTCGATCCAGCTTCTTGATCCGGTCAGAGGGTTCTGGAGCCGTTTCAGGCGGTACTTCCATTTTCCCAACAGGAATTCGAAGTCACGATGTCCGTCGCGGAGAGGAGTCATCGCGGGGGTGGGAGCGGCTTTCGCCGGTTCGGAAGCCGCCTGTGCTCCGATCTGTGATCACGAAGACGAACGCCACCAGGATGGCCGTAGCGACGCGTTGGATTCCGGTCTTCACGTCTCCCTCCTCGGTTTCCGTGCGCTGACGAGGTACGAATCCCTCGCCCGAAGGTTGTCTTCTGGTGGAGACTTCTCCCATGCCGTTCTTCCCGATCCCGCACCGCGTGCAGTCCGCCTTGCCCGCCGGCGCGCGCGACTTCGATTTTCTCGAGGGCGAATGGATCATCCGCCATCGGCGTCTGCGCGAGCGGCTCGTGGGCTCGAAGGAATGGGACGAGTT
>Ga0207711_10002307_pt1 | contig 17103 bp, 13 predicted proteins | sample KBSS34metaG_FD_184401 | JGI IMG/M metagenome (GOLD analysis project Ga0207711, IMG submission 184401) | Switchgrass rhizosphere microbial communities from Kellogg Biological Station, Michigan, USA - KBS S3-4 metaG (SPAdes) (version 2) | ecosystem: Host-associated > Plants > Roots > Rhizosphere...
GCCGCGGCAGACATAGGCCCAATGGCTGTGGCCCGAAATGACGGTCGCGATCGCCGGGTCGAGCCTGGGCAGGATCGGCAGGATCTCGCCGTAGATCCCGTCGCAGCCGTTGCCCGTGGTGAACTGGGGGAGCTTGCCGCCCTGGTGGATGAGAAGGACGATGGTGTCTGCTCCCTCGGCCTTGAGCCGGGGCACCAGCGCGTTGGCGGTCGCCGCCTCGTCGGTGAAGGTCACGCCCTGGACCCCCGATGGCGTGACCAACTGCTTGGTTCCCTTCAACGTCATGCCGATGAAGCCGATCTTGATCCGCCCGAAGTCCTTGATTGCGTAAGCGGGAAAGATGGTCTGGCCGGTCGCGTCGACGACGTTGGCCGCGAGATAATGGAAGTGCGCGCCCGCGAACGGCTCAAGCGCGCACGGTGTGCGGCGCGTGTATTTCTCACAGCCGCCGCCCTGCATGCGCTTGAGCTCCGCGACTCCCTTGTCGAACTCATGGTTGCCGACCGAATTATATTCGAGGCCGAGCAGGTTCATCGCGTCGATGGTTGGCTCGTCGAGGTAATTCGCCGAGACCAGCGGTGACGCCCCGACCGTGTCCCCGGCCGAGACCGTCACCGTGTTCTGGTGACCTTCGCGCAGGCCCGCCAGCGCTGCCGCGAGGTGCGCCGCCCCGCCGGTGGTGATCGTCCGTTTGCTGCCGTCGGCTTCGGTGACGTCGACCGGCGGCGGGGTTTCGAGATTGCCGTGGAAGTCGTTGAAGGCGAGGATCTGGACTTCGATCGGGCGCGCGGTCTGCGCCACCGGGACGGTCGTGCACGCTGACAGGCACAGCGCCGCGAGCGCGGCGAACCTTCGCACCATCATCGCGCGACCGGCTCGGCGTAGATCGCGTTCAGATAGGCTGCCAGCCGCACCCCGGCCTGGCTCAGCCTTTGCTCCATCAACGGCGTGAACCTGTAGACGTAGGAGTAAGACAGGTCCGGAACCGGCGGCTCCTTGCTCTTCTTGTCCATCGGCGCCCGCGGCTTGTCGGCGGCCGTCGGATAAAGCGTGTCGCGATATTCCGCGCTCTCGCTGATCCAGTCGCGCGGATTGATGTCCCACCAGGCGATGACCTCAGCGTCGCTGGTATGCCGCTCAAGCTTCGCCGCGAGTTCGCTGAATGACAATTGCTCGTCGTCGACCAGCGCCGAATCCCACACCGCGTGGAGGTTGGTCGGCTTGCCGAAGAAGGTGACCTTCACGTCATTGCCGCCCTTGTCGCAGCATTTGCCGACGTGGAGCGGCTGGTGGAGGTCCCCGACGAGATGGACGACAAAGCGCAGCGCCAGCTGCTTGTCGGCGAGGCTCGCATTGGGATCCTTTAGCGTCTTCGTGAACCGCGCCAGCGCATCGAGCGCATCGCCCTCGCGCGGTGCATGGTCGTAGGTGATCCCGTCGAGGGTCACGTAATGCCATGGCGTCGAGGTCTTCTGCCAGAATGGCGCCGGATCGGAACGCATTTCGTCGGGCCAGTTGGCGGCCTCGTCCAGGCTCTCGCCGCCGTTCAGGATTTCGCGGATGTGGGCGCGCGCAAGACCGCTCAACTGGGTGTCGGCGATCGCCGCTACGACGCGGTGTCCGGTTTTTCCCCAGGCAAGGGCCGGTGACGGCGCGAGCAGGGCGGCGGTAGCGGCGGCGAGCAAGAACTTCGATGTCATGGACGAGATCCCGGATTCGGCTTTGTCTAGCGCATGCCGCGTGAGCGCGCTTAAAGACAAGAGCATGACAGATGAACAATTGATCGAACTGGCGCGGCAGGCGGCGCAGCGGGCCTATGCGCCATATTCGCATTTCCACGTCGGCTGCGCGGTCGAATCGGCTGACGGCGACGTCGTCACCGGCGCTAACATGGAGAACGCCTGCTACCGCCTCGGCCTGTGCGCCGAGCAGAGCGCGCTGACCGCGGCGCAGCACAAGTTCGGCCTCGACCAGGTCGCGCGCATCGCCGTCGTCGGCGGCAGTGATGCAACCGTCTGCACGCCCTGCGGCGGCTGCCGCCAGGCGATCCTCGAAGCCGCGCAACTCAGCGGCCGCGACGTTGAGATCCTGTGCGCCAGCGGCGACGGCTCAGCGGTCGAACGCTATGCGATTTCGGACCTGATCCCGCACGGCTTCGGCCCGGCCAACCTCGGCGACGGGGAGCCAGCCTAAGCTACTGGCCGCTCCAAGAATTGCTCGACGCTGCCGGCCAGCGCCCACATCGCCGCCATCCCCGCAATTCCGGCCAGCCCGTCCGCGACATAATGCCAGCCAAGCTGGACCGATGCGATCCAGATGATCGCGCCATAGATGAGGGCAACGATCGCCAGCCGCGGCGCCAGCGATCGTGCGGCTAGGTACATCCACATGCTGATGGCGACATGCATCGAGGGGACGGCGGAGATGCCGGTGACGAAGCGCCGCGGCCCACTGCCGATGGCGGCCCACATCTGGTCGGATTCGCTCAGTGCCATCCACGCGCCGCGGGCGCTGAGCGTTTCGCGCAGGGTCGCGAAGTCGCCGCCGCCAAAAATCCGATCGTAAAACAGCGGGCCCGCCGAGGAGAGGATCGTCGCGGCAACCACGCCCAACAGGAACCAGGCGAGGCTGTAGGCGATCAGCGCGCGCGATTTGGCCGGTGACGGAGGCTCGAGCATCACCACGAACAGCACCAGTGATTGGACCGGCAGCCACAAGGCATAGACGTGGTCGATGGGGACGGCCGCCCAGCCGATCGCATGGTCAAGCAGCAGCCACGGATCGGCCCCGAACAAGTGCCGCTCGGCAAGCGCCAGCGGGCGGTCGAGCCAGAACGGGATCTCGTGCGGGATCGCGGTTTTGAGGGGCAGGAACAGGCTCGCGCCCAGGCCGGTCAGGGTGGTGGCGCCGACGATCGCCGGCCACGTCGAGCGCGGCCGCTCCCGCAAGATTACCCAGCGGAGCGCGAGGATCACGCCGACCCCGCCGAACGCCAGCAGCAGATACCGGCCGGGAAAGGGCACGGGAGCCAGCCCCAGGCACCAGGCGACACACCACCACAGGAACTCGATCGCGCTCGCGCCCGCCATCACCGCGATCCAGCGGTGATCCTCGCCGAACGCGTCGCGAATATTTGGAATCGAAACGCGGATGCTAGACCAGCTTGATCTCGCGCAGCCGCTCCTGGAGATAGTCGTTGGCGGTCATCGGCGGCCATTTGGGCTGTTCGCCCGGCGGTACCGTGCCCGGCAGCGCCTCGATCAGGAAATCCGATCGGAAATGCAGGAAGAACGGCATCGAATAGCGTGACTTGCCGCGGCGCTCGGGCGGCGGGTTGACGACGCGGTGGGTCGTCGAGCGGAGCAAGCCATTGGTCAGCCGCTGGAGCATGTCGCCGATGTTGACCACCAGCTCGCCCGGCTTGGGCGCGACCGGGATCCAGCGTCCGTCGCGGGTCAGCAGCTCGAGCCCCGCCTCCTCGGCGCCGAGCAGCAGGGTGATCGTATTGATGTCTTCGTGCGCCCCGGCGCGGACGTTGCTGCCCGGCTCGCCCTGGATTGGCGGATAATGGAGCAGGCGCATGACCGAATTGCCGTCGCGCACCGTGTCGATGAAATAATCCTCGTCGATCCTGAGAAAGCGCGCGATCGCCGCTAGGATCTTGAGGCCAGTGCGCTCGAACGTCGCGTACAGTTCCTCGAAAGTTTCGCGGAAGCCGGCGACTTCGGCCGGCCAGACATTGTCGGGCATGTGGTCGCGAAACTTGTGGCCGGCGGGAAGCTCGCGCCCGACGTGCCAGAATTCCTTAAGGTCGAAGGCGGTCGCACCCTTGGCGGTCTCGATCCCGAACGCGGTGTAGCCGCGTTGGCCGCCGCCACCCTCAATCAGATATTTGCGCTTCACCGCTTCGGGCAACGCAAAGAACGCGCGCGATTTTTCCTCGGCGCACTCGATGAGGTCGTCGGGAATCCCGTGGTCGGCGATGACCGCGAAGCCATATTCCTCAAAGCTGTGGCCGAGCTCGTTGGCGAAAGCGTCGGGGTTGCGGTCGGCGTCCTTAAGGGAAACGGACGCGATGTGGTCATCAGTGATCGTAGCCATGGCGCGGGTTTTACTAGGGAATCATCAGCCCCGCCAGCGCGGCGGACATCAGGTTCGCAAGGCTGCCGGCGAGCAATGCGCGCAAGCCAAGCTTGGCGATCACCGGGCGCTGGTTGGGTGCAAGCCCACCGGTCACCGCCATCTGGATCGCGATCGAGCTGAAATTGGCGAAGCCGCACAGGGCAAAAGTCACGATCGCCCGGCTGCGGTCGCTCAGGGTTGCCGCGTCCATCTTGCCGAGGTCGATGAAGGCGACGAATTCGTTGAGGACGAGCTTGGTCCCGAACAGCCCGCCGGCGGTCCCGGCCTCGTTCCACGGAATGCCGATGAGGAACATGAACGGCGCGAAGACATAGCCCACCAGCCGCTGGAAACTGAGGTCGGGAACCCCGACCAAATTGCCGGCGCCGCCGAGTAATCCGTTGGCGAGCGCGACCAAAGCGACGAACGCCAGCACCATTGCGCCAACCGCGACGGCGAGCTTGACGCCGGTCTGCGCGCCTTGCGCCGCGGCCATGATGATATTGGCCGGGCGCTCGCCCTCCTCGAACGTCTCGGCGACGTCGACTTGATCCTGGTCGTCGATGCCGCCTTCCAGCGGCAGTTCGTCCGGTCCGGGAGGATCGTCGGGCATGATCATCTTGGCCATCAGGATGCCCCCCGGGGCCGACATGAAGGAGGCCGCGAGCAGGTATGGAAGATACTGCGCGCCGAGCAGGCTGGCATAAGCGGCGAGGATCGTGCCCGCCACGCCGGCCATGCCGACGACCATCACCGTGAACAGCCGCGACGGCGGCAGCGCCGCCAGATACGGCCGCACGACCAGGGGCGACTCCGACTGGCCGACGAAGATGTTCGCGGCCGCGCTCAGCGATTCGACGCGGCTGATGCCGGTGACCCAGCCGATCGCGCCGCCGACCCAGCGCACGATCCGCTGCATGATCCCGAGATAGTAAAGGATCGCGACCAGCGATGCGAAGAAGATGATCACCGGCAGAGCGGCGATGGCGAAAGTGTGGGCGAGGGGGTTGGACTCGCTCGGCCCGAACAGGAATTCGGTGCCCTTGGTGGCATAGCCGAGGAGGTTGGCGACCCCCTGCGACAGGCTCTGGATCGCGGCCCGGCCCCAGCTCGTCCACAGCACCAGGAAGGCGATTGCCGCTTGCAGCGCGAACGCCGCGCCAACGATTCGCAATTTGATTGCCTTGCGGTTGGTCGAGACCAGCCAGGCGAGCACGAGAATGGCAACGATCCCGGCAACGCCGAGCAATTTTTGATTCAGCACCTGAAGGCTCTCCCCGCCCTTACCAGACCATGCCTTGCGTAGCGGCTGCGGCGGCGTCGTCCAGCAATTTCAAGGCCTCTTCGGGGGTCGTCGCCACCAGCAATTGCTTGCGCCGCTGGGCCGACAGGAACCCCGACTGGTGGGCGTGCTCGACGAACTCGATCAACCCGTCCCAGAAACCGTCGACGTTGAGCAGGCAGAACGGCTTTTTGTGGAAGCCGAGCGCATTTTCGCTCCACGCCTCGAACAGTTCGTCGAGCGTGCCGATGCCGCCGGGCAGGCACAGGAAGCCATCGCTGAGCTCGCTCATCACGGCCTTGCGTTCGCCCATCGTATCGACCCGGTGAAGCTGGGTCAGCCCGGTGTGCGCGACCTCCAGCTTGACCAGCAGTTGCGGGATCACGCCGTAAACCTGGCCGCCGCGCTCGAGCACGCCGTCGGCAACCAGGCCCATCAGCCCCAGGCGCCCGCCGCCGTAGACCAGCTCGACCTCGTGCTCGACCATCGCCTTGGCGGTCGCCACCGCGCATTCGGCGAACAGCGGCTGGCTGCCGACCGCCGAGCCGCAATAAACCGCGAGGCGCTTGATGTGGTTCACAGCTTCACCAGCGTCTTGAGGTCGGCTTCGGGCCGCGCGCCGAAATGCGAGATGATCTCGGCCGCGCACTTGGCCCCGGCTTCGAGGCAGGCGGCGAGGTCGCGGCCGCGGCAGCGTGCGGCGAGGAAGCCCGCGGCAAACAGGTCGCCCGCCCCGGTGGTGTCGACGATCTTGGCGACGGGCGCAGCCGTGATGTCGACCCGGGCACCGCCTTCGACCGCGAGCGCGCCGTCGGCACCCTTGGTGACGACCAGTGTCTTCACCGCCGGTTGCAGCTCGGCGATGCTCGCATCGAGCTCATCGCGCCCGGTCAGGTGGCGGATCTCGTCTTCATTGCCGAACAAGATATCGACCGTACCGCGGTCGATCATGCTCCGCACGCCCTCGCGGCGGCCGGGGATGCACAGGCTTTCGGACAAGGTGAAGGCGACCGTCCGTCCGGCTGCGTGGGCAATCTCTGCGGCTTTCAGCATCGCCGCGCGCGGCCGCTCCGGTCCCCATAAATACCCTTCGAGGAAGGTCACCGCGGCCGAGCGGATCAGCGTTTCGTCGAGGACTTGGGGGGTCAGCTCGTGGCTTGCTCCCGGCGACGTGTTCATCGTCCGCTGGGCGTCGGGCGTGACCAGGATCAGGCAGCGCCCGGTCGGCGGGCCGCCGGTCAGCGGCGCGGTTTCGAAGCGCACACCCAAAGAAATCATGTCATGCGCGAAAATCTCGCCCAGCTGGTCGTCGGCGACCTGGCCGATAAATGCGACGTCGAGCCCGAGCCCGGCGAGCCCGGCCATGCTGTTCGCCGCCGAACCACCACTGCTTTCGCGCGCGGGTCCCATCGCCGCGTACAGCTCGTCGGCCGCGGCGGTGGTCAGCAGCTGCATCGAGCCCTTGGTCAGCCCGCGCGTCGCAATGAACGAATCGTCGCAGGTCGCGATCACGTCGACGATCGCATCGCCGATCGCCACCACATCGAGTTCGGGAGAAGTCACGGCCGCGTGGCTAGCCGCCACCCGCGCGCCCGGTCAATCGCGGCGTCTTGCGCGGGCGCACAAAGCCGTTACGCCTCGCACCATGACAACCGACGCCAAAGCCCAGGCACCCGCCGCGATTCCCTTGTCTCTGTTCGCCCTCGCCATCTTCTATGGCGGCATGGTGTGTATCGCCGGGGTGCTCGGCAACAAGCAGGTCGCCCTTGGTCCCCTGGCGGTCGAGGCGGGGATTTTCGCCTTCCTCTTGCTGGTCGTCACGTCGAGTTCGGTGGCCGAGCTTCACGGCCGCGCGACCGCCAACCGCCTGGTCCTGATCGGGTTCGTCCCGCTGATCGTGTCGCTGATCCTTAGCATCGTCGTGCTCAACATACCGGCCTCGCCGCAGATGGATCCGCAGCGCCTGTCGGCGTTCGAGACGATGATGAGCGGGACGCCGCGCATCTGGCTCGGCGGCATCCTCGCTTACGGCATTTCGACCTTCCTCAACGTGACCACTTTCAGCCGGCTGAAGGCGAGCGAAGGGTCGGGCCTGCTGTGGCTTCGCGCCGGGATCGCCAGTGTGCTCAGCCAGGTCGTCGACACGCTGATCTTCATCAGTGTCGCCTTTTACGGGGTGTTTCCAATCGGCGAACTCCTGCTTGGACAGATGCTCGCCAAAGTGGTGCTGTCGGCGGTGCTGGTCCCGCCCTTGGTCTACGCCTTCGTCGCGCTTGGAAAATCGCTCGACGCGCGCAAATAAGATTCTCCCAGCCACTTGATTGACTCGCCAACAAGTGCTGCTTTCGCAGCGAGTCGCGGGGGCGGCTCAACGGGGGAACGTGTTCAAAAAGCAACGGTGTGATGGATTCACGGGAGTCCGTTCAACGGCTGTCACAGAACTGTCTTTCGACGGCTATAGCCGCCCCAGCATTCGACATTGTTCAGGTCCAATCGGGGGTCATTTTCCGTGAAAAAATTCGCCGCACTTCTTTGCTCGTCCGCCGTTTTCATGCCGGCAGCCGCTTACGCCCAGTCGACCGGTACGGTCGAAGCTGAAAAGCAGATCATCATTACCGGCACACGCGCCAAGGACGTTGGTGGGGTCCAGACGCCGGACACGCCCAAGGCCAAGATCGTCCTGACGCAGGAGATCATCTCGCGCTCCAACCCGGGCCAGACCATCCTTGATACGATCAACATGGCGCCGGGCGTCGCTTTCCAGAACAACGACGCGTACGGCTCGGCCGGCGGCACACTGACAATCCGCGGCTTCTCGTCCGATCGCATCAGCCTGACCTTCGACGGCATCCAGCTCAACGACAGCGGCAATTATGCGATCTTCTCCAACCAGCAGATCGACCCCGAACTGATCGAGCAGGTCAACGTCAACCTCGGCTCGACCGACGTCGATTCGCCGACCGCCTCGGCCGTTGGCGGCACGGTCAATTATCGGACCATGACTCCGACCAAGGAGATGGGTTTCCGCGGCGTCGGATCGCTCGGCGACTGGAATTATTGGCGGCTGTTCGGGATGGTCAATACCGGCGAGTTCGGACCGTTCCACACGCGCATGTTCCTCGCTGCATCGCGGACCAAGAACGACCTTCCGTTCAACCAGTACGGCAAGATCCGCAAGCAGCAGTATAACGGCAAGATCTGGCAGCCACTCGGGTCGAATGGCGACTTCATCTCGATCTCCGGCCACTACAACCAGAACCGCAACAATTTCTTTGGGTCGGTGCCGCTGCGAACCGATCTGAGCGCGACGCGGATCCCGGGCGGCAACACCAGCAACGGGTTCCCGACCACCAAGGATGGCCGGTTCTACGACATCAATTTCCCGTGCACGACCGATACGCCGCAGGCGGGGGTCGCCGACTCGCCCGCTCCGGCTCCACCGTCGCCGACCGCGGGCGCGAGTTGCGGCACCGAGTTCGACCGTCGCTACAATCCGTCGAACACCGGTAACATCCGCGGCGCGTCCAAGTTCACCTTGGCTGATGGCCTCGTCCTCACCGTCGACCCCAGCTACCAATATGTGAAGGCCAATGGCGGTGGCACCGTTACTGGCCGGGAAGGGTTTGCAACGTTCGGCGGCGCGCCGCACACCGGATTTATCGCCGGCAACTACTGGTTCGGGCATGACCTGAACGGCGACGGTGACGTTCTCGACACCTGCACCTCGACGGCGACGGGCGGTTGCACGGGGGCCACGAGCGGGCGCGGTGTCACCTTGGTTGCGCCGAGCCAGACTCACACCGATCGCTACGGTGTCATCGCGGGCCTGCGCTGGGACTTCGCGCCGCATCAAATGGTCCGTGTCGGCTACACGCTCGACTGGGCGCGGCACCGGCAGACCGGCGAAGTCGGCCTGCTTCAGACGAATGGCGAGCCGTTCGATGTGTTTCCGATCAACGATCCGCTAAAGGATGCGAACGGAAATACCTTCGAGAAGCGGGATCGCCTGTCCTACGCGATCCTCAACCAGGTGTCGGGCGAGTATCGCGGCGACTTTGGTCCGTTGACGGTCAACGTCGGTCTGCGCGCGCCGTTCTTCCTGCGCAAGCTGCACAATTTCTGCTTCACCACCTCAGCTTCCGGATTCGTTGACTGCTTTGGTCAGGATCCAGTCCAGGAGGCTGCTTACGCGCTCGCATTCCCGGCGATTCAGGGACCGCAGAAGCGCCGCTTCACTTATAACAAGCTGCTGCCGAACATCGGCTTGATCTACGACATCATTCCGACGCTGAGTGCGTTCGCGAATTACTCAAAGGGGCTGTCGGTGCCGAGCACGGATAACCTCTACAATAGCTTCTTCTTCGCGCCGGATACGGATCAGGCGAAGCCGAAGCCTGAGGTTACGGACAGTTTCGATGGCGGCTTCCGTTATCGGACAAGCAAGATCCAGGCGCAGATCAGTGGTTGGTACACCAAGTTCAGCAACCGCGAGGCGCAGGCCTTTGATCCGGAGCTCAACCTGTCGGTGTTCCGTAACCTCGGCACGGTGAACAAGTGGGGCATCGACGGGTCGGTCGCTTATACGCCGATCAGGGAGCTGACGTTCTACGCGTTTGGCTCGTGGATCAAGAGCAAGATCAAGGACAACATTCAGATCGGCGGCGGCCTGCCGGTCGGCCAGACTTGCGACACGATCGACCCAACGCTGGTCGTGGCGATCCAGAATTGCGCTTTCACCAAGGGCAATTACGAATCCGGCACGCCCAAGTACCTATACGGTGCGTCGGCGGTCGGCACGATCGGGCCGGTCAGCCTCGGTGTCGAAGCGAAGCGCACTGGACCGCGGTTCATCTTCGACAACAACCGGCCGCTGTTCACCGGATCGATCGCTGCTCCGACGCAGGTGTTCGGAGCGACCGCGCCCGCTTACTGGCTGGTCAACCTCGACGCCCGGTTGAAGCTGGACTGGATTTCACCGTCGCTGAAGAAGACCTACTTCCAGGCCAACATCTACAACGTCTTCGATAAGCTGTTCGTGGGTGGTTACACGGCGGGCCTCAACCAGACGCTCTCGGGAGCCAATTACGGCAACCCGCCGTTCGCCCAGATTGGCGCGCCGCGGACGTTCTCGGCTTCGATCAACCTCGAGTTCTAATTCAGGGGTTTAGGGTAAACTCGGGCGGCGCTCCTTCGCGGGGGCGCCGCCTTTGCTTTGTCCGCGGCTTGGGGCAAAGGCGCGCCCATGACCGAAGACGCCCAGCCGCCGCGCGGCAATCTCAGACAAGTCCGGATCCTGTTGTGGCTGCTGGTCGCGCTTGCCGTCCTCGGCACCGCGGGATTCCTGCTCTGGCCCCAGCGGACCGTTCCCGCGCAAGGCACGGGCACGGCAACACTCGGCGGCCCGTTCAGCCTCACCGGCGGCGACGGCAAGCCGTTCTCGAGCGCGGCGCTCGCCGGCAAGCCCTACGCGATCTATTTCGGCTACACGCGCTGCGGCGATGTCTGCCCGATCACGCTCGCGCGGCTGACGCGGCTGCGCGGCCAGGCTGGCGGCGATGACGCGTTCGCCATCCTCTTCGTGACCATCGATCCGACGAACGACGGTCCCAAGGAAGTCGGCCAATATGCCGAATTGTTCGGGGCGCCGATCATCGGCCTGACCGGCAGTCAGGCGCAGATCGACCGGGTCAAGAAGCAATATGGGATCTTTGCCGCGCCCGAGCCGATGCAGGGCGGCGGGATGAAGATGGATCATACCGCAACCGTGCTGTTGTTCGATCGCGACGGAAAGCTCGCCGGGACGATCGCGACCGACGAGACCGACCAGGCGGCCCTCGCCAAATTGAAGCACCTGACCGCCTGAGGTGAGCGCTTATCGCCCCGACCCGAAGATCCTCGAGCTTGGCGGCGACTTCTACGACCCGGTCGAGCCGGCGCGGTTCCCCAAGACGATCCCGCGCTTCGTCAACCAGCGCTGGGCCGAACGGGTCGGGCTCGATCTCGATGCGGCGGATTGGGACGCGCATTTCGGCCGGTTCGAGCCACTCCCCGACAACCTCCCGAACCCGCTTGCGCTGCGTTATCACGGCCATCAGTTCCGGGTGTACAACCCGGATATCGGCGACGGCCGCGGCTTCCTCTTCGCCCAACTTCGGGACTCGCGCGACCGCCTGCTCGACCTCGGCACGAAGGGCTCGGGCCAGACCCCCTACAGCCGCACCGCCGACGGTCGCCTGACGCTCAAGGGCGGGGTGCGCGAAGTCCTCGCGACCGAAATGCTTGAAGCGCTCGGGGTCAACACCTCGAAGACTTTCGCCTTGTTTGAGACCGGCGAGGAGCTGGTGCGCGGCGACGAACCATCGCCGACCCGCTCGGCGGTGCTGACCCGCCTCAGCCACGGCCACATCCGCATCGGCACCTTCCAGCGGCTCGCTTACTTTGAAGACGTGCCGAACATCTCGAAGCTGGTCGGCTACTGCCTCGCCCATCTCTATGCGGAGCAGCCCAGCGCGGACGATACGGACAATGCGCTCCGTTTGTTCGACCTGGTCGGCGGCGCGACCGCCGAGCTTGCGGCATCGTACCTCGCTGCCGGCTTCGTCCACGGCGTCCTCAACAGCGACAATATCAACGTCACCGGCGAAAGCTTCGATTACGGGCCGTGGCGTTTCACCCCCGAATGGGATCCCGATTTCACCGCCGCTTATTTCGATCACTACGGACTATATGCGTTCGCCCGCCAGCCCGAGGCGATCCAGTGGGACCTGGCACAGTTTGCCGGCGCCCTCTCGCTGGTCGCCGATGCCGCGCCATTGTCGGACAGGCTCGCCGCCTGGGGTGAACGGTTCGAGCACGCATTGTTCGGGGCCATGGTTCGGCGGCTCGGCCTTGCCCCGGGCGGCGACGACCGTGAGCTGGTTGCGGCCCTGATCGGCGCGCTCGCAACGCGCGAAGCGACCATCGACCGGGTGTTCTTCGACTGGCGTGGCGGGAGCGATCCCGGCGCCGGCACCTATCCGTCCGAACCGTTCCGCGCCCTCGCCAAAATGCTCGAGGGTCGCCAACGGCCGCAATCGCACCCATATTGGTCCGACGCGGCGCCTTGTTCGATGCCCATTGACGAGGTTGAGACGATCTGGTCGGCGATTGCCGAGCGGGACGACTGGCAGCCGTTCGAGGACAAGGTTAAAGCCATTCGCCGGATGGGCGAGGCGATGGGGGCCGATGCACCGCAAGGTTGATGAAAAGGATGAGGCGGTGAAGCCGGCGCGGATGGCGAACGAGCTCGTCTCGCACGACCCCGCGACGGGCGAGCAAGTCTGGTCGGGCGTGATCGGCGATGCCGCGGCCGAGGTTGCCATCGCGCGCAAGGCGTGGGCCGGCTGGGCGGCGCATTCGGTCGCCTTTCGCATCGAGGCGCTGCGGCGCTTCGCCAACGTCGTCCGCGCTGCCGAGCAGGATTTCGCGACGATCATCGCCAAGGAAACCGGCAAGCCGTTCTGGGAAGCACGGACCGAAGTCGCGTCGGTCATCAACAAGGTCGAAATTTCGATCGATGCCTATGCCGAACGCACGCCGCAGCGCCGGCTCGAGGCCGCGCTCGGCAACAAGGTCGCGGTGCGCCACAAGCCGCACGGCGTGCTCGCCGTCCTCGGTCCGTATAATTTCCCCGCGCATTTGCCCAACGGCCATATCGTCCCCGCGCTGATCGCCGGCAATGCGGTGGTGTTCAAACCGTCCGAGAAGACCCCGGCCAGCGGCGCGTTCCTGGTCGATTGCTTCCACAAGGCGGGCATCCCCGAAGGCGTTGTCCGGCTGCTCATCGGCGGCCCCGATCAGGGCCGGGCGCTCGCGGCCGATCCCGGGATCGACGGCCTGCTGTTCACGGGTTCGGCCCGCGCCGGCATGTCGCTCAACCGCCAGTTCGCCGACATTCCGAACAAGATTCTCGCGCTCGAGCTGGGCGGCAACAACCCGCTCGTCGTATGGCAGGCAAAAGACATCGAGTCCGCTGCGGCGATCGTCGTCCAGTCGGCCTATCTCTCGGCCGGCCAGCGCTGCACCGCGGCGCGGCGCCTGATCGTCGAGGATGGCCAGCACGTCGAATTGCTCGATGCGATCCAGTCGCTGATCGGGCGGATTATCGTCGACCAGCCGTTCGCCGACCCGCCGCCGTTCATGGGCCCGGTGATCGACAACGCCTCGGCCGATCATGTCCAGGAACAATGGCTCGAACTGATGATGAAGGGCGGCAAGCCGCTCTCCCGCCTCGATCGGCCGTCGGGCGACCTTCCCTATCTGACGCCGGCCCTGATCGACGTGACCGACGTCAAGGGCCGGCCCGACGAGGAGATTTTCGGGCCCGTGCTCCAGCTCATCCGGGTCAAGGATTTCGACGCCGCGATCAACGAGGCCAATGCGACCCGCTTCGGCCTTGCCGCCAGCCTGCTCGGCGGCACGCCCGAGCTGTACGACAAGTTCTGGGCCAATGTCCGCGCCGGGGTGATCAACTGGAACAAGCCGACCAACGGCGCGCCGTCCACCGCCCCGTTCGGCGGCGTCGGCCTCAGCGGCAATCACCGCCCGAGCGCCTTCTACGCCGCCGATTATTGCGCCTATCCGGTGACCAGCAGCGAAGCTGACGGTCTTCGCGCCGCGATCGGCCAGGGCCTGCGCGACCCCAATGCGAAGGGCGACCCGCTTGCCCCGCCGCCCGAGGAAGCCGGCGAACCGGAATAACGCCACCGGTTGATGCTGCGCCGCACCACGGCTAACCGCCTCCTGGTGTCAGAACTTCCCAAAACCTTCGAACCGCGCGCGATCGAGGATCGCTGGTATGCCCATTGGGAAAGCCGCGGCCTGTTCCGGCCCGAGCGCGGCGACCGTGATCCGTGGACCATCGTCATGCCGCCGCCCAACGTCACCGGCAGCCTCCACATTGGCCACGCGCTCGACATCACCCTCCAGGACGTGCTCACCCGGCGCGAGCGGATGCTCGGCAAGGACGCGTTGTGGGTCGTTGGCACCGACCATGCCGGCATCGCCACCCAGATGGTGGTTGAGCGCAATCTCGACAGCCAGGGCGTCAAGCGCGCCGACATCGGGCGCGAGGCGTTCCTTGAGCATGTGTGGGAGTGGAAGGCGCAATCGGGCGGCGCGATCACCGGCCAGCTCCGCCGCCTCGGCGCGTCCTGCGACTGGGCGCACGAACGCTTCACCATGGACGAGCCCTACCAGCGCGCCGTCACCCACACCTTCGTCGAGTTGCACAAGCGCGGCCTGGTCTATCGTGACAAGCGCCTCGTAAACTGGGACCCCAAGTTCCAGACCGCGATCAGCGACCTCGAAGTCGAAACCCGCGACGTCCAGGGCAAGTTCTGGACTTTGCGCTATCCGCTCGCCGACGGCCCAGTGAACGGCATCGCCGCGATCGAGGTCGCGACCACCCGGCCCGAAACCATGCTCGCCGACATGGCGGTCGCGGTGCACCCCACGGACAAGCGCTATAAGAAGCTGGTCGGGCAAAAGCTCAAGCACCCGATCACCGGCCGCCTGATCCCGATCGTCGCCGACGAACACGCCGACCCAGAACTTGGCTCGGGCGCGGTCAAGATCACGCCCGGCCACGACTTCAACGATTTCGAAGTCGGCAAGCGCGCCGGCTTCAAGCCCGCCGACATGCTCAACATGTTCGACGCGTCGGCGCACGTCGTGCAGACCTCGGACGGGCTCATCCCCGTCGCGCTGATCGGCCTGACGCGCGAAGATGCCCGCACCAAAGTCGTCGAGTTGCTCGAAGGCGAGGGCGCGCTGGTCGGCGTCGAGGACCGCGTCATCCCGACCCCCTACGGCGACCGCTCGAACGTGGTGATCGAACCGTGGCTGACCGACCAATGGTATGTCGACGCCGCGACGTTGGTGAAGCCGGTGCTCGAAGCCACCCGCAGCGGCGCCATCCGCATCGTCCCCGAGACGTGGAAGAAGACCTGGTTCAACTGGCTCGAGAATATCCAGCCGTGGTGCGTCTCGCGCCAGCTCTGGTGGGGCCACCGGATTCCGGCGTGGTACGCCGACGACGGCAGCGTCTATGTCGCGGAAAGCGAAGACGAAGCGCGTAAGCAAGCCGGCGACCGGCCGCTGCGCCAGGATGAGGACGTCCTCGACACCTGGTTTTCATCAGCCCTGTGGCCCTTCGCCACCCTCGGCTGGCCCGAACAGACCGAAGACCTCAAGCGCCATTTTCCCAACGACGTCCTGATCTCGGGCTTCGACATCATCTTCTTCTGGGACGCGCGGATGGCGATGCAGGGCATCGAGTTCATGGGCGAGCCGCCGTGGAAGACGCTCTACCTCCACGGCCTCGTCCGCGACGCGGCGGGTCAGAAAATGTCCAAGTCCAAGGGCAACACCGTCGATCCCTTGGGGCTGGTCGACAAATATGGTGCCGACGCCTTGCGCTTCACGCTGGCGGCGATGGAAAGCCAGGGCCGCGACATCAAGCTCGATGAGAAGCGGGTCGAGGGCTACCGCAACTTCGCGACCAAGCTGTGGAACGCCGCGCGCTTCCTCCAGATGAACGGCGTCGGCGCGTCCGTCAGCATCGCCGCGCCGGAGGCCGCGCTGCCGGTCAACCGCTGGATCATCGGCGAGGTGGTCGAGACCCTCGCCAAGCTCAACCGCGCCTATGACGACCTCCGCTACGACGACATGGCCGACGCCATCTACCACTTCGTCTGGGGCACTTTCTGCGACTGGTACGTCGAGCTCGTGAAAGGCGCGTTCGACGCCGAGACCAAGGCGGTCGCCGCCTGGGCGTTCGACCAGATCCTCGTCATGCTCCACCCGCTGATGCCATTCATCACCGAGGAATTGTGGAACGCGAATGAGCGCCCCTACGATCTGATCGTCGCCAAATGGCCCGATCCGGAGGCTGAGGTCGATGCCCGCGCCAAGGCCGAGCTCGACTGGCTGGTGCGCCTCGTCAGTGAAGTGCGTTCGGCCCGTACCGAACTCAACGTGCCGCCATCGGCCAAGCTGCATTTGTTTGCCGACGGGGCGTCCGAGGAAACCGCCGCGCGGCTCGATCGGCAGTACGCAACCATCACCCGCCTGGCGCGGCTGGAATCGATCCAACTGTCGGCCTTCCCCGGCACCGGCGCGGCGCAGGTCGTGGTCGATGAAGCAACCTTCGCTTTGCCGCTCGAAGGCGTGATCGATCTCGCGGCGGAACGCGATCGCCTGGCCAAGGGCGCCGCCGCCGCCGAAAAGGAGCGCGACTCCCTCGCGCAGCGCCTCGCCAACCCCGCTTTCACCGAGCGCGCCAAGCCCGAAGCGGTCGACAAGGCCCGCGCTGACCACGACGCGAAATCCGCCGAGGCCGAGCGCCTTCGCGCCGCGCTGGAGCGGCTCGGCTGATGGCCAGTAAGCCCGCCCACGGCCGCGACCTTACCCAGGGTCCGATCGGCAAGACGCTGCTGGTGTTCGCGCTGCCAACGCTCGCCTCGTCGATCCTTCAGTCCTTGAACGGCACCGTCAACGCGATCTGGGTCGGACGCTTCCTCGGCGAAAATGCACTGGCGGCGACGTCCAACGCCAACATGATCATGTTCCTCCTGATGTCGTTCGTGTTCGGTTTCGGCATGGCCGCGACGGTGCTGATCGGCCAGGCGTTCGGCCGCCGCGATGTCGACGGCGCGCGG
>Ga0207711_10002310_pt1 | contig 17085 bp, 16 predicted proteins | sample KBSS34metaG_FD_184401 | JGI IMG/M metagenome (GOLD analysis project Ga0207711, IMG submission 184401) | Switchgrass rhizosphere microbial communities from Kellogg Biological Station, Michigan, USA - KBS S3-4 metaG (SPAdes) (version 2) | ecosystem: Host-associated > Plants > Roots > Rhizosphere...
TGGACGCCAACTCTGTCTTTCGCATGGAGTGTTATGGAGCGCGCCTGGGATGAGTACGGGTTTGTCCCTGGTCCAGGAGTCCCGCCGGCGCCGGAAAACGAGACGCACACTAAAAAAGTCCGCCGTGTGTTGGGCACTCTCTACCACACCACGTTCGCTGCCGGACTCTGCTGCGCAACTATGATTGCTTGTGAGTCTGTACCTCCCAAAATCGAGTGCGAAGTCGCCGGTGATCTCGAAGCGCCGCCCGGAAAAGGAACTGCATGGAAGATCAACTGGAACCAATCGTCTCGAGAGGTACAGGAGAGTTTGATCTTCCTGGATCTCGCGTTTACGTTACGACGCGCTGTGGAAACTATCGATTTGAACGGCATCCGCGAGATCTTGATAAGGGCCGCGGCATCTGATCTGCTTGAGCACCCGCTGTTCATTCAGGCTCTGGAACTGCTGGAGCGGATTGATGAGAGTGAGAAGTAATCTCTCGCAACCGGAGCGGCGTCGTCAGCGGGACTATCCAGGGCGCTGGTAACAAACTTGCCTGTTCTTTAGCCAGGTCGACGCTGGGATCGATTAGCAACTGTGGTTCGCGGCCGTTAAGTGAAACCAATACGCGAGCCCGCACTTCAACGTCATCGTAACCTTCACGCCTCTTCTCTTCGGCGAGATGATGCGCGAAGTGGAGGATCAGGTCCGGCTTCGTAGTCATCTTCACCACTTGATGAGATGCCAGGTATTGTTCCGGTTTGATGGTCCAGATTTGTCCACTCCGAGGATGTGTAACGGTAAAGACTGCCTCGCCACCCTTTGTTCGCAACTTCATATGCCACGAAAAATTGTGTCCTTCTTCGGTCCAACTTACGTTGCCCGGATAGAGGTAATGGCGAAGTGGGAAACATAACTGGAAAGCAAGGTAAACTGCCAGCAAACCAACGACTACTTTTTGCGAAGTGACTAAAGACCTTCTTTCCACAACGGGTGTTACGGACGCTTGCGGCGGCTCCGATTCCTCGAACTCCTGTCCGGGCGACATAAACGCTCGAGCGAAGCGTCGCGGCAAGTCAGGCGGAAAAAAGATCAACAGTGCGCCCAGCATAAGCCACGGAAAGATGCCGATATCGAATATCACGGCGTTGATGAGATTGAATAAAACTGCCGCTACGAAAGCGTAGAGCCGCGTACGTCGCCAAAGGAGCAGCGGCACCACCAGCAGGTCCAGCAGCAACCCGCCGATCACGAAACTGTAAACCACCCAATCGGCCGCGAAGATATGGCCCAGCGGCGGTATTCGAGTAAAAGGACGTAACCACGAGCGCATAGGCTCGCCGCCAAATATCCAATCGTTGTTGAGTTTGGCCAGACCGCCGTAAAAGTATGGTATGCCGATTTGTGCGCGTAGCAACCACAACATCCACGCCGGAACCACGTCCGAGCGAATCTTCCGGCGCAGCAACGCATCAACGGAAAATGCACGCTCTGCCGGCAGGAAACACATCAGAAAACTGACCAGACAGACCAGATAGAAGTGATTCAGATAACGTGTTTGGTCCAGCAGAAAAGTGTATGTGAAAGCAAGAAACAAGATTGGCGCGGCAATGCGATAGAGGAATCCCATCATCACACATGCAGCAGCCAAACCGAGCACGAAAAAGTGAATGTACATCCCGCGCCCCGGCCAGGGCTTCACCCAACTGAACCCGTAGTAAGGAAAAGTAACAGCAGGTTCAACGAAGTAGCGCGCGATCCAGCCATGAGTGAAGTAGCGATAAACTTCCCATAGCATGATGCCGCCCAGGACAATGCGGAAGAAAACCAGGAATGAGATATCGACCGGGTTGAACAGAGCTGCACACAGCCGTTGCAGCGAGCTTGCTTTGGCGCCGCTGGAAGTAACCACAGAGGGCGCATCGATCTGCACTTCTTCCGTCGGAACTGTTTGCATTCTTCCTTAGTTTCTGCGACTTCCATTTCGCGTGCAAGCCCGCGCTCTCTCACGCGTTCATTACCAGCATCACCACTCTCCTCCTGCATTTGCGAAAAACAATGGAAGAAATTCTCTGGTTATCACGTCGAATTACAGGAGAGAGCAGATGAACAACAATACAGTCGCGGAACTATTCAACGTGCGTTCGCATAACCCGTCCTTTTTCTCGGTCAAAGAAAGCGCGGTTTACAAAGGCCCACTCCTCGACTTTTGCATACCTGTTAATTTGCACTTCCCTCCTCCGCAGATGGTCCAACGCATCGGCGAGCGTTTACCTGAAATTCTCAGATACTATCCGGACTATGCCGAGGTGCATGCGAAACACATTGCGGAAATTGCCGGAGTTCCGCCTGAGTGCATCGTGCCGGCCAACGGGTCAACAGAAGTCATTACTCGTCTTTGTCACCTGACTCGTGGTCCAATACTCACACCGATCCCTACGTTTAGCCGCTGGACGGATTTACCGAACGAACTGGGCATTCCACTCCATACCATCAAACATGACGTGCGGAGAAATTTTCGTCTCGAGATTGCGGAATTAGTTTTGCGCGTTACTGAGCTTGATGTAAGAATGCTCGTGATTTCAAATCCAAACAATCCGACTGGGGCGTGGTTCGAGGCCGGAGAGATTGAAGAACTCGTACTTAGTTTGCCGCAAGTGGAGATGATTGTGATTGATGAGTCGTTTCTTGATTTCTCGGGTCTCGAAAGCGCGGTGACGCTGATACCGAGGGCTAAGAATCTGGTGGTGGTTAAGAGTCTGGGTAAGTCGTTAGGTTGGCATGGAGTTCGACTCGGTTACGCCGCAATGAATTCGCGAGCCGCAGATCTGCTCAGATCACAACTGCCGTTCTGGAACGTCAATGGGTTGGCCGCATACATTCTCAAAACGTTGTCAGAGTTTAAGGACGAATTCCGCCAGAGCCTTGTGCTTGCTGCGCAAGACAGAACGTATATGATGAATCAACTCAAACGAGTTCCTCGGTTGAGAGTGTTCTCTTCAAACACGAATTTTCTCTACGTTGAGTTGCCGGTGAACGTGCCGGGCCGAAAGCTTAGAGATCGGTTGTTGGAACAGTATGGGTTGATGGTGAGAGAATGCAGCAACAAGATCGGTTCTTCTGAACAGTACTTACGCCTGGCAGTTCAAACAAGAGAAGCAGTTGACCTGTTGGTCCAGGCGTTGAGGTGTGAACTCCAATGAAGCGTGAATTTCCTTCGGCAGTGCCCGAGATACCAGTGACCGATATGAACGCGGCGCTGGATTACTATCAACGCCAACTCGGCTTCGACGTTGATTGGGGCGGCGCGGATGGCGGCATCGCCGGAATCTCAAACGGAAAGTGCAGGATGTTCCTCACAAACCCTGACTTCCGCGCACAGTATGGCAATGCATCTCCGGTCGTGATCTGGCTCAACCTCGATAATAAGAAACAGGTCGATGAGCTGTACGCGATCTGGAATGCCAACGGCGCAAGAATCATCTCACCTCCGGAATCAAAGCCGTGGAAGCTACACGAGTTCACCGCCTCCGACCTGGACGGCAATCTCTTCCGCGTCTTTTACGACTTCTCGCGAGATACCTAACAAATGGATCTGTCGTGAGTTTGAATTAACGCCGAAGGCGTTGGCTAATTCCAGCCCGGTGGTGGGACTTTTAGTGGTGCGCTAATTTGAAACTGTTCTCTGCGTTCTCTGCGTACCTCTGCGAACTCTCCGTTGAATTCATGTAAACAAATAAACGCGGAGAGCGCAGAGATACGCAGAGAAGAAAATAGGTCACTACCGGATTTTCGATTCGTTGACAGTCGAAAATCGTAGTAGTAGATTCAGAATCGAAGACCCCCAAAAAACTTATCTTCCGTTTTAACTCGTAGTAAGCCCCGGCTTAAACAATTTGTCTTTCGCTATAGGAGGTTTCTATGTCCGGACCGCGCGGCCGAGTTTTCTCTTCACACACAATCATGACCCGAATTCTCATCGGAATGGTTTTTTCACTTGTCCTGGTGGGATTGATCTGCTCTCTACTTACATTTCCACCTGCTCAGGCAGCGTCAATTGTGTCAGATGACTTCAATGATAATTCTCTCGACACAACCAAGTGGGGCACCAACCTGTTTAGTGGCTTCACCAACACGAGTTTGTCGATGTCGGAAACCAACAACCGTCTCGAAATTGGCCCATTGGTGCAAAATATAGACGGCTCCAGTTATCGCGGTATCCGCACGAACAGTACCTATAATTTCAGCGGCGCTTACGCCTATGTAGAGTTGGTCCAGGCTGCCAATTCCAGCACTGCCGCCGATGCAATGTTCACCATCGGCCTTGACGTCGACAACTACTACCGGATTTACGTGTCGGCCGGCAATCTCATTGGCCTGAAAAAGATTGGGGGCACCAAGACTACACTTTTTACGATAACCTATGATTCAACCAACCACCGGTTCCTGCGCATCCGTCACGACTCTTCTACGGGTAATATGACACTGGATACAGCGACGGGCAGTAGTGGAGTGCCGGGCAGTTGGGTGAACCGATACACCGAGACCTGGAATTCTTCAGTCACCCTGTCGGCGATCACGTTTGAGGTCAAAGCCGGCACTTGGCGCCTGGAATCAAGTGCGCCAGGTACAGTGATCTTCGACAACTTTGTGGTGGCTACCCCCGAGGAGCCGACACCCACGCCGACACCAACACCCACGCCAACTCCAACACCGGAACCAGGTCTTTCATTGAAGATGGTGACTGCCAACTTACAACACGGCCAGTCTACGGACGGATCTTTTCACTATGACTCACAGGCAAACCAAATTACATCGACGAGTGACCTGGTTAGTGCTCAAGAGGTTTCTGTAGGAGATTTGTCAAACTGGAATACCGCCTTTACTTCCGGCGGGTTCAGCCTGGTCAAATCAAAGATGCATCTTAACGGAGGCGACGGTAATGCGATTTGGGCGAAGTCTACCCTAACTGTGAACCAAACATACGAACATGACCTGGCCAATGGTACGAATCCGACAAGTGGTTCATCCATTTACGGGTGGGACAACAATAGCGATATTCGTCGAACTGCTATAGCGGCCAAGTTCACTTTCAACTCTAAACAGTTTTATGTTGTGAGTGTTCACTTGTGTCCTTCCAAATGCCGAGATAACAGCAGCACTTTGGAATCAGTGCAACGAGTGACGCAGATTAATGACTTGTTGGATTGGATCGGCAGTACGCTAACGGGTGGTCTACCGGTGATTATCCTGGGAGACTTGAACACCACCACCGACACTCCCAAACAGCCCTCGGGTTATCAATTTGATCTGTTCACTAACGCAGGATTTAGTGATCTGTGGCAAACCGGATTGACGAATTCCGTAGCAGAAGCAAATTGGGGAGACAGGGATTCAGATTCGGTTGCCGACATGCCTCTCGGTACAAACACTCGCACATCCGATACCCGGCGCATCGACTTCGTCCTGTACAAGGCGAATAGTGGCTCATTAACACTGGTCAAAATCTCGGTTCCTGATGGTCGTGCTACTTGTTCGCAGGCATTAACGACCGGAGGGGCTTATAAGCAGTGTCCTTCTGTTACTCAACTCTGGGACATTCCGGAAGACCAGGGTGTTCGACTGAGCGATCACAACTGGGTCTACGTCGAGCTTGGTTTCTAACTCAGCAGATACACTCAGGTTCATAACTCTAACGGCCGCTGGAAGTAATTCCAGCGGCCCTTCACTTTGCATGGCGTCTTAATTTCCCAGTCAATCTGTCGCGTGTGCTTCAGTCTTCCGCGTTGCCGGACCAGACAGTGAACTAATCGCATTAAGACTCGCACCGTCATCCACGCCGACACTGAGGCGATCGACCAGTTCGCCGCCGAGCCACCCTGTTACACCCGCGAGCGCAAAACCGACGAATGACAGAGCTAACGCATTGGTTGTCGGAAGATATCGGACACTAGCTTCGGCATTGCCGTAGCGAAAATACCAACTGGCAGTAAATAACAGCAGGACCACCACATTGCCGAGGCCATGAATTAAGCCGACGGATTTGGCCCGTGTGCCTTGTGGGATCGCGAGCCAATCAATCAAACCAAATGGCGCGGCGACAAGTCCTCCAATGATGCCAGCGATAATCATCCAATACGAGACAGTTACCATTGTGGGATTGCCCCAAATCAAATAGATAATGTCGAAGATGACCGCTGTAGCTAACAGTCCAAAAGGAAACGGGATCAGCATTTGGTGGATTGGATGTCCGAGAGCCTTGGCTTTACTTTCCATGTGGTTCCCTCCTTGATGGTGTGAATGGTCCGTTACGAGGGGGCGCAGAACTTTGAAGGGTTGGGGTAGTTTTAGGATAACCCCTAAAACTGTCTATTGACAACCGCTGTTATTAGGCATAGAAGTTAGTCGTCCAGTCTAATTTTCGATCCCCCAACATTAACAATCCACACTTCCCGCGCCCCAATCACCTCCTAATCACCAAGGAGTGACTATGAATTCAGCTCGCAAAATCCAATATGGTCTCGGACTCGTGTTTTTGTTGCTGTGCATGGCGCGCGTGGGCGCCGCACAAACTTGCGCTCCGACGTGGAGCTCCACCACCGTTTATACGGCCGGCATGACGGCGAGTCTTAACGGAATCAACTACACGGCAAACTTTTGGACCCAGGGTCAAAGCCCGGCCACTAACAATGGTGGACCAGGAAGTGGTCAGCCATGGACCAGCAACGGCGCGTGCAGTGGATCGGGTGGTGGCGGAGGCGGTGGCCAATGCGCAACAGCCTGGAACTCTACCAGTGTCTACACCGCGGGGATGACGGCAAGTGTTAATGGCGTGAACTATCAAGCAAATTTCTGGACGCAGGGCCAGAACCCTGCCACTAACAACGGTGGGCCAGGAAGTGGCGCGCCGTGGACCAGTATCGGAACTTGCAGTGCTTGCACTACAGTTCCGAGCGTCCCGACCGGACTACAGGCCTCGGGAACCACAAGTAACAGCACGAATCTGAGTTGGACCGCTTCGACGGTTGCCGTCAATTGCGTTTTAACCGGCTACACTGTTTTCAAAAACGGCGTCGCCGCGGGCACTACGAACAGTCCCAACATAACCATGACCGGCTTGTCGCCCTTGACCACTTATACATTCAGAGTTGCAGCCACAGACGCTGCGGGGAGTTCCGCACAGAGCGCCGCGATAAATGTAACCACGCTGAATGGTCCGCCGCCGCCGCCACCATCCGCGAAAGTGTTCGCGCCTTATATCGACATGGGCCTCACTGCTGATTGGCAACTCACAACCATTAAACAGCAATCCGGAATCACGGTCTTTACCATGGGATTCATAGTTGGTAACGGCGGCTGCACGCCCACCTGGGGAGGTGTCGGAGCCACTGTCGCGAACGACACGCTGCCCAACGGCACAACCATACTTTCGCTGATCCAGGGAGTACGTGCTGCCGGCGGCGATGTGATCATCTCCTTTGGCGGCGCTTCAGGCACTGAACTGGCACAGGGATGTACCACCGTGTCGAGTCTGCAAGCTGCTTACCAGGCGGTGCTCAATAAATACAGTGTCAACTCGAGCACACCGGTAAGACTGGACTTCGATATTGAAGGTGGGGCGACTACGGACCAGGCTTCGATCACGCGTCGCAACCAGGCGCTAAAGAACCTGAAAAGCGCGAATCCAGGTCTCGTAATTTCCTACACACTTCCGGTTCTGCCCACAGGGCTGGTGGCGAGCGGTGTGAATATCTTGAACAGCGTGAAAGCTGATGGACTCAGCCTCGACGTAGTTAATGTGATGGCCATGGACTACGGTTCGGCTAACGACAATGGAGGTCAAATGGGACTCAGCGCTCAACAAGCCGCGAGCAACACTCATAATCAGGTAGTGGCGGCGGGTTTGAGTGCGAGCATCGGAGTGACTCCCATGATCGGAATCAACGACGTCAACACTGAGATCTTTCAATTGACTGATGCGCAATCGCTGTTGAACTTTGCGAATGCAAACAGCTACATCACTCGCATCGCGATGTGGTCTGTGGCGCGCGACAACGGCGGCTGCGCGGGCCAGGGCTTCGCGTCGCCCACTTGCAGCGGCATTAGTCAAAGCAACTGGGCGTTCTCGAACGTCTTTAAGCCGTTTCACTAATTAGTGGTTCACAGATGCAATTGCCGGGTGAGTTTTTGTTTCTACACCTCACCCGGCATACAAAAAATAATCGGCAATGTCGGCGCCCGCCACTCACATCCTCGCGAATCGTTACTCAAGAGCAACGCGCTGTTAGCGAAAGGTTGTAAGTTCGAGTCCTGGCTGCGGAGCCAGATAGGACGAAGGTCGCTGGAATCGGCTCCGGCGGCCTTTTCTCTTTGCCAAGTCGTGTTCGTAATTGCAAGTAGATCAAACGGTTGGCGAAACGTTGCGGTGAGCGTGTGGTCCTTCCATATTGAGTTCGAACACACGAGATTGAGCAATTTTCGCTTTTCGCTTGAATCTTGATGTTTGTATAGAAAATAGGCCTTTTTTGAGAGTTCTAATAGGGGAATACCATCTTGCACATAATCATTTGCGGCCTCTTGGTATTCGGTAATTTGATCAGCAAGTCGCTTCTGTGTCTGTCACCACTCTCGCGACTTCCGCTCAAAGAAATCCGGTTCGATAAAACCGTCAAGCAGATCATCATATAACCAACTGGAGTCTGACTCGATACATCTGGTAGCGTCAAGTTCGACTTCAAATTTCGTCCGCGCTTCGGCTTGCAAGCAAAGAGCGCCGCGTCCACGACTACTACAGCCCCGAATCACGAACAGTCGTCGCGCCGTCAATCTTCAAAGTAAAATGAGCCGCAAAGCCACAGAAGAGATTCATCTGTAATCTTTTGGTAATTTGAGCCACTCCTCCCACCGTTAAATAAAAATCTGTGTATTATAAGTTGCGCTGAAAACTTGAATATGAACCTCGCCCTTGGCTCATCCCCCGGCCATTACTCAACCTCTGGAGGACATAATCATGAACCACCGTAAACTCACGCAACTAAGACTCGAAATCTATACCCGGCGCTCAAAGATTCACATTTTTCTGTTGGTGCTCTTCATTTCCCTTCTTGGGGGTACGGGACGGGCCCAGGTAACCGATCGCTCGAAGGAGCGGACCGATAAACAAGGTAAGGAAAAGGATCGGCGGCGACCGACTCTGGATCTCGCTAAGATCGCCAAGACCAGCGAAGGCGAAGAAAGTCCGGCCGAAGTCTTCGCGACGGCCAGCGCTACGAATTCCTCCAGTCAGGCTGTTTCGGATTTAAGCAACTTTGCAGTGTTCGGTAATGTCGGCGTCACTGTGCCACACGGTGACTTTTCTACTTTCGCCGACCCTGGGTTCAGTTTCAACGGAGGACTGGAATACATGATCACGTCGCAGTTCTCAGTGGAAGGGATTTTGGGATTTCACCGGTTTAAACAGTTTCCCGGCTTCTTTGGCGACCATACCAACCTTTATCAAGTGTCAGCTAATGGGAAGTTCTATTTCGTCGATGAGTCGAGCAAGGTTCGTCCGTTCGTCAATGGCGGAGTCGGAGTTTATGTGACTGACGCTGCGACAGCGCATTTCGGCGGCAATGTTGGCGGCGGTGTTTTATACGAGGCCACGCCACATTTCGGAATACAAGGTTCGTACAACTTACACATCGTAAGTTCGGGCTCCAACGTGTATTACTCAACAGTTCAGGGTGGAGTACGTTTTCGGTTTTAAGAGTTCAGTCGAGGCTACCTGCGAAGGCGGCCTCAAGTTTTTGATGTGATTTGTGACGTAACCCGCGAATGCTCGGGGTCTAGTAGCTCCTTCCGAGGAGGGAAACCGGAAAGCGCGATTTATCGGCCGTGGTTCTTCATCTATCCGCCCGCAGGCGGATTTAGTTCAACAACCGATTGCATGTCGTTCGCGTCAGAAACAAGTTGATCGCGGTAGGACTGCCAGTTACCCGACAGCCCCCGCACAGATCCCGGCGTGCGGTTTTCCCGCACCGGACTCTTCGTGAATACTCGCTTCCGCAGCAAGACTAAAGTGATCGCGTAGCCGCTGGCACGATGCGTGGTTGTTCGAGTGCGAGCAGGCGCATCAGTTCAGTGTAAGCGGTCCAAGTGTAGCTGTGCCGCTGACTGCGCTGATTAAGCCACCGCTGATGTATCCGTCGCACGTGATAGAAGAACTCGTCCAAGCTGGCGCGGTTGCCATTCACTCCGTAATAGTTGTTATAACCACGAAGCTTGGCATTCAGCAGTTGCACTTGTTCTCTCACGCGTCGATGACGGTTTTGCTTGCACCACTCAGCTACCCGTTTCAGTGAGTCGCGTAACCTCTTTCGTGCGGTGCGTCGCTTGAGCCACGCATGGCCTTTGCGGTTCGCACCCCAGCGAAACTCGAAACCCAGAAATTCAAAGCTCGTCTCGCCCTGGCGATAACGACTGAACGGGATGACCCGTGTTTTGTCTCCCGCCAGTTCCAGTCCGAACTTCCGTAACCGTTCTTCCAACTCGTTGTAAAACCGCTGGGCCTCTTCTGCTCGCCCAAAGCCGCAGACAAAGTCGTCGGCATAACGATGCAGAAACGCCGCGCTTTTACAGCCTCGTCGAAATACTCTCTCGAACCACAAGTCTAACGCATAGTGCAGGTACACATTCGCCAACACCGGTGAGATGATGCCACCTTGGGGTACCACTCTCTGGCCTCAGCACCCTTCCATCTGTGTCCAGCACTCCGGCCTTCAGCCACTTCTTTATCAACCGCAGAAACGGTTCATCATCAATGCGCTCCGCCAACATGCGCATTAACCACTCATGCGACAGATGGTCGAAGAAGCCTTTGATATCCGCTTCCACTAGATGGTGATAGCCGCTGAACTGCAGTTTGACTCTTAATTCATCCACTGCTGTGCGCGCTCCCACCAACGGTCGATAGCCATAACTGCACGACAGAAAGTCCTGCTCGTAGATTGCTTCCAGCAAGCGCTTTACTGCCAGTTGCAGCAGCTTGTCTTCAGTGGCTGGTATTCCGAGGGGGCGCACGCCTCCGTCGCCCTTCGGAATGTAATGCCGTCTTACCAGCTTGGCCCGGTAGCTCTTCCGCTTCAGTTGTTCCACCAATTGCTTGATGTTCTCTGCGAGGTTTGCTTCATATTCAGCCGCGCTCATCCGGTCGACGCCTAAGGCTGCGTCCTTCCGCAGTAACCGCCAACTGTCTAGTAATAGCTCCTCGTTGAGTTCTCTGTAGAGGTTGCGAAACCGGTAGCGCTTATCACTCTTTGCCTTCTTCGCTATCCCCAACATTGAGGTTTGCACTGTTATCCGTTCCTTCATGCTCGGTCAGTGTTTCCTTTGTTGGCTTCGTATCACGTCAGCCCCTTCCCCTTGTGAGCGGCTCTCCCGTTCGCTGAGTACTATGAGCTGATCTGACTCCCAACTCGTCGTCAGTCCACCTTCGTTGGTCGGTTCACTTACCTCGCCGTTGCAAACGAGGAACGAGTTGGGCCTCCCAAGTTCCCGGTGTTTCTCTTCACACATGCCACGCTCTTGAGCGACCCCGGCAGACCCTCGGCAACCTCACCTTTGACGGTTGCTCTGTATTGGCTTCTGCATCTTCGACTCCATCGCCGTCTGCTTTGTTGGACTTGACGAGGCTGTATCAAGCTTCAGAGAGTGCGGTCTCTCTTACGGCCTATGTGATGCCCTGTGTACGCTTCAATCGTGTCGTTCGATGATTGACTCACCTTCTCGACGACTGCAACACTCGGTATGAGTGGTTGGTTAGACCTTGCTCAAGTGGGACTTGCACCCAATCAGAAACACCAAGCTTTGCTTGGCGCACCGAAGATTGTCCACTGTGGGGAGCAGTTATCCTTAAACAATCGAGATGAGGCCACCGTCACGGTGGCCTCAAGTTTTAGGATATGAGTGTAAACGCATGCTTCTGTTGATACTCTGACAACACCGTCATCGCTCCACGCTTCCATTTCGTTTCTTAAAACCGAGGAGTAGAATTGCGTCCTAGCTGTTCCTCGATTTGAGCTTGTCCTCTTATTTCTTTCATCAGTGGACAGCTTCGTCGTTGGTTCAGGAGGGAATCAATTTCAGCCAACTGGTTCTCTCTCTGATCGGTTCGTCAATTACAACGAAGAGAGTACGACTATGACGATCCCACCTATCTCAGAGGAAATAGAGTCGAAATATTGGCAGTTTATGAGAGATACCGACTCGACCCTGAGCGCGCAAGAGATATTCACGCTGCTACAGGACGCCGAGCAGTACCTGGCCTTGATCTCTCGGCTGGAAGCTTCCGGCGAAACCAGCCAGGCTGATGCCGCCAAAATTCGCGTTAATCTCCGAAACTCCGCCAAGAGCATTCTCAACCGATCGCACGAGCTGGAGCCTCAGGCCCGCCAGGCGCTGAAGGATTTTATATTCCAGCAGCCGGAGTTTCTGCCGGGCGAATACAGGTTCACAGTCGATTCCATGTCCGGAAATATAAAGGTGTGGGAGAAGCACCTCAACCGCTTCGCTCACCAGCCCGACCTTGAGTTCTTAGAGATAGGTAGCTTTGAGGGAGGGTCGGCGTGCTGGCTGCTGAAGAACATCCTGACCAGCGAGGGCAGCAGACTTACCTGCATCGATACGTTCGATTTCGCGGGACAGGGATCATACTACCTTCAAGACGAGGGCTCCGAGTCTATGTCTATTGAGGACCGTTTCAACTTCAACATCAAGCAGACCGGCAGCGGGCATAAGGTAAGACTGCTCATCGGATCCTCTCAGGAGGTACTACGCGGGCTTCCCTTCTCCACATACAATTTCATCTACATAGACGGATCTCATAAAGCAGTCAATGTGCTCGAGGATGCAGTACTAGCCTGGCCGCTGCTGAAAAAGGGCGGGCTCCTCACCTTTGACGACTACGAATGGGAGGGCGACTCGGACCCGCTGAACTGCCCTGGCGTGGCGATAAACGCCTTTCTAAATATCTTTGAGACGCACTACTCGATGATTCACAAGGGTTATCAAATAATGATCGAAAAAATATAGACGAGGCTGCCAAAGCAAAGGAGGATCATGCACGATGAAAAAGTCGAGAGCATGGAGATCACTGCGTTATCGACTGCTAGTGCTAGCTGCATTGATAAGATGTCTGACATCATTACTGGCTTCTGCAACTGGTCCAAATTCAAATTGCTGCAAGAGATGTCAGGAGGGTTTCCAGCAATGTGATGCGTCTCAGTTTATCTGCTGCCAGATTTACACCTCCTGCATACAGCAATGTGGAGGCGGATGCCCGAGTTGCCTTCAATAAAGCAGCAACCGTGAGCATGCTTATAGAAAGGGCCACGAGTTGATCTGTTCAGTCTCAAACGTAACTCGCAGTCGTGCGGTTTGCATTGAGACTAATGTTAACTGCTGCAAGGAAACTGACCATCTCTTTTGTTGGCGTAAGAAGGAAGTTGCGAAGATTGTCCACTGTGGGGATGATAACAACCACCTTGCGAAGTAGAAAGGCCGCTCGCAAGGCAGGAATTGGATACCCAGAATTATTCCAGTGCTGTACAGTTTGATTGCCCTGCCTCAAAACAAGTGCCTCTATTTCAACTATGACGGCAGAGAAAGTGACTTCAGATATTGGGTGTTTCGTTGGCTCCGGAAATTCAAGCGAAAGGACTCTAGAAAACATATCGAAGCTTTTTTATCAACAGTTACTTGGCCAACTGAAACGTTGGTTGACGCTGCGATGGCTCATTGGTGTGTTACAGGTTCAACTGCATATATTCCGATTCTTCGTCGTTCAGCCAAGCGGCCAAATGATTTTTCATGCGCAAAGCATTTTCTGAAGATAATCAAAGAGACTGGAAATAAACAGCCAAATAAGCGGTGAGTTGAACTTCTCATCAGTTCGGATTTGAATCCGGACAACCAGCTACCTTCGGTTGCCATTCTCTTACAACGGGCAAATCCTATAAGAATGGTAGACAGCGAATGCGGAGTGAACGTCACGTTCACTCCGCCTTGAAGCGCTAACCCCAAACGATTAGCTGAAGAGTTGATGGGATTCCTTAGGGACAGATTTCGAGTGTCGGGTCCGAGGGACAACCATCACAATAGCTATTCAGGGTAGGATCGTAAGGAGCACAATCCTCGTCGTCATACCACCCGTCGCCGTCACTGTCATAGCGATCTCGTCCATAAGCTGAGACGGTTGCAATTCCGACTGTGTGTGCGTAGTAGCCCTGGTAAGTCATGTTGGTAACTTGTATCTGATAGCTGCCCGAATAGGCCGACGAGAGGTCAGGCACGCTGGCCGTTAAGGATGTACTACCCGATACAGAAGTCGCATACACTGATCCCACCAGATAGCCGTTGCCATCGAAATATTCGACCCTCGGCATGCCGTAAGTCTGATCAAACAGATCGCCCGTAATGGTAACGGTCGAGGCCGGACTGGGCAGATAGATTGACGATGGGCTTGCCGAAAGGGACAAATTAGAGTTCGAAAGAGTGATAACCTGCGAGACATTGCCGCAACCGACCGTCGACAGGTAATTAATCGTTCCGCTGGAGTTGGAATCACCTATATAAAAATAGGGTTTTCCGTCTTTAACGACCTTGATCGAGTATTTGGAGTTAGGGACATATCCAGATAACTGACAGCCGGTCAAAGGGTTGCAACCCGGCAGTGTGAGCACAAATAAAAGGAGTAAAAGAGGCAATATCTTTTTCATTGCTTTTTACCTCCTTCGTTGAGGTTCAGGAGTTTGTCGATGACGGACTTAGTGAAAAATAGATCGGGCGCTGAAGGATGCAGCAACCCGTTTCGACCGTAAGCTGCGCCTGAGACATTTTTTTGCGCCTTTCGTTGTTCCCTTGTCTGACGCTCATCCATTCTTTTCTGCATCAACATCTGCGCGATGTCACTGCGTGAATTGGTCAACGGATCGTCTGCTGCCACGGAGTAGGCGATCAGAAGCGCTTGCGTCGGCGTGACACCTTGCGAGTTTGCGTTTCCGAATTGCTCGGGGAGAAGCGCACTAAGCGTGCTCACGCGATCGTTAACTTCTCCTTGGATCATCGAACGCAATCCGATTTGTAGCCCAGCATCACCACGCCGGCTCCATTCGCGACTGGCTTTCACTTGCTCAATCAAGTCTTCCTTTCCCATGACGCCCCATTTGGCGTTGGCCCTTGACCGGACTTCGCCGTTCGCGTCAGCTGATGCTTCGGCGGCTTCCTCAATCTCTTTGTCAGTCAGAGTTGCTAAGCGGTCGACGACTCCTGCCGTCATGTCGTCAGTCAACTCGCTGACATTGAGGTATGGCGACTTGCCGCTCAGCACATCGCTCTCCGCCTTCGCGAGTCTCTTCTTAAAGTTGTCAGTAAATCTCAAACCGGAGCGCCAGTGAATAAAGTCAGCTGCTGACGCGACGGCTTCATCTGCCTGCTCAGGCCTGGCCGCGAATCGAACTTCGCTTCCGATGCCTTTGCGCAACCGATTTTGTAAGTTTTGTTTATCCTCAGCGGAGGCTTTCGCCGGTAGCCGGGACGAGTACCAAGCGGCTATTCCTGCTGAAACAAGAAACGCGAGGACCGTTGCGATGGCTATCGAGGGTCTTCCTCGAAGACCTTTAATCAAGCTCATAAAATCTCCTTTCAAACAACGGGTTGCTGATCAGTGGGGGAACACGGCTAGTTGATCGCAAAGGGGTTGATGATTAGTGAAAACTCTTTGTGATCAGTTCTGAGTGCTTGTGATGAAACTCATGTGCTGGGCGAGGGCACAGAGAGCGATGGTGAAACCCAGTCCGACTGCAAAGTGAGCACTCCTGGCGCTTTGCAAACGCCTGGATGTTAGGTTGCGAACTTATCTGAAGGCTTAGAACGCGATGCTCAGCCTTAATCAGAGTCAAAAAACTGTGAGGCTACTCTGGGCTCTGGGCTTTGCGATATTGTCGGAGTGCTTACTCTCACACGATATGCAGATCCTGTCAATCAAATTATTACACCATAAATCGATAGCCGCGTTTTGGAACAGTTTCGATGCACCGCCATTCATCACCTTTGTCGAGCGCCTTTCTCAGGCTGGCTATATTCACGCTCAGATTAGCTTCTTCGACAAACGCATCGGGCCAGACTTCTTCCAGTAACCTTTCTTTTTGTAACGAGGCAACCTCGGTTGTGAATTAACACGCGCAAGACATCGAACGCTTTTGGCGCCAACCGAACAGGTTCGCCATTGCGCAGCACTTGTTTGCTCTGCCTCGTTGATCAAACCTTCTTCTCTGGACCACCTGACACGAGAATACCTGTAACTCGTGGCTGTAAGTGCAGGACAGTTATACGTTCCCAATACCTGTCTCATCAGCCGTCACGCAAGTTGAGATTCATAAAGAATGGCGAAGGACTCTGCGTTCTTTTCCACTCAATTCTGAACTATCGTGTAATCTTCCCCACCAACAAGCCGCAAAGAGATGCATAAGTCTCAAATCCTCACTGGAACGTCCGTTGCTCACGATTAGTCAAGCTAGTTCGCTAGTGCTCTTCACGGTGAACAGAAATGAGAAACTCAGGTGTCGAAGTGCTTCATGATGGACCACTCGTGGCTTTCCATTTTGCTATCGAGCACACCACCTATCGAATCTTGCCTACCGTCAAGATTTCCATAAACAACACTCAATCGATGAGGTGTGAGACCTCTGCCCACTACAACGTTTCGCAGCGGCCTCCGCTCAACTGGAGGTAAACATGAAAAAGATTGATCCCATAGATACATTCAGATCCCGGGGAATTCATAGGAGAAACTTCATCAAGACCGCCGGCATCGGAGCAGCCGGCGCAGCCATGATCGGCAGCGGGGTTTCACCATTGAGTCCAATAGCGGCCCAGGCGCAAACCAGCCCCACGCTCTCAAAGTACACCGAACAACTTCCCATTCCCCCTGTTGTAAATGCCAAAGCTGGCGGCAGCTTCATACTTCCGATGGCAGCGGGACTACAACGATTCCACAGTGCTCTCCCGCTCACTCCAACGTGGGGCTATGGCGGTATGCCTTACCTCGGGCCAACGTTCGAAGTC
>Ga0207711_10002312_pt1 | contig 17075 bp, 17 predicted proteins | sample KBSS34metaG_FD_184401 | JGI IMG/M metagenome (GOLD analysis project Ga0207711, IMG submission 184401) | Switchgrass rhizosphere microbial communities from Kellogg Biological Station, Michigan, USA - KBS S3-4 metaG (SPAdes) (version 2) | ecosystem: Host-associated > Plants > Roots > Rhizosphere...
CATCCGCGCGAAAGCGGTGGGTACGGATCCGCAATCCTGCGAAATCCGTGTCCAGCGCTTTTACGTCGGCATTACGTTTCCGCTTTCCCGGCGTACCGCGCCCGCACGCTCGAGGTCGCCAACGAGGCGTTCCGCGAGCACTGCCGGCGCGAGCCCGAAGAAAAGCGCGTTGAACTCGCGGTAGACCTCCACGTGCCCGACGTACTCGGGCAGTGACGCGAGCGCCATCCGCTCGCGATCGAGCAGCATGAACATCAGCAGCACGCGCAGCGCGTGGCGCGCGGCGCGGGATGGATCGGCGATGAACGCTTCCGTTCGCCGCATCGCGCGGTCGAGCGCCGCCTCGACGTCGGCGAACGGTTCGCCATGCCCCGGGATCACGCAGCGCACATCCAGCTTGCCGATCATCTCGAGCGTCGCCTGCGTTGCCGGTAGCGCACCCGGATCGATCTCCGGCGGCATCACGATTCCATAGCCGTTTTCCCACAGCGCGTCGCCCGTGATCAGGATGCCGTGCTCTTCGTTGAAGAACACGAGCGCGGCCATGTCGTGGCCCGGCGCCGCCAGCAATCGCCACTCGAGGTCGCCCCAGATCTCCGTCGTGTTCGGCCGGAGGATCTCGTCGACGGCAAACGGCTCCGCGCGCTGGCCGGCGTAACCGAGCAACAGCGCACGCTCGTCCCACGCGGCGATCCGCGGTGCCTCGCCCTCCGGAACGGCGATCGGACATCCGTACGCCCGATGTATCGCCGCGTTGCCGCCCATGTGGTCGGAATGGCAATGCGTGTTCACGAGCTTCGCCAGCATTCGGCCATCCAGTCCCATCCGCGACGCGATCAATGCGAGCGTCAGCGGCACATGCTTGCCGTAGCCGGAATCGACGACGACGCACGCATCGCGGCTCTTCAGCACGATGTTGTTTCCCGACAACCAGTCGCGAACGAACACGTGGACCTGCGGCGGCAATGCGGCGCGCGGCTTGCCTGCAACGGAGGACGTGCTCATTGCCGCGCAGCGTGCACGGCGCTCATGCAAGCTTTGCGAGGAAGTCGCGGACGAGCGCGACCCGCTCGGCGAGCGTCGGCGCGCCCCGGTCGATGCGAACGCGATCGGGGCCCGCGAAGCGAATTCGGCCGTCCTTTTGCACGAGAAGGATCAGTTTGCCCGCGTCGAACGGCGGGTTCTTGACGAACTGCAGGGTCGTGCGCTCCGGTCCCGCATCGACTTTCGTGACGCCGAGAGGACGCGCGATGAGGCGGAGGCGATGGCACGCGACGAGCGCCTGCGCCGGTTCGGGTGTCGGACCGAAGCGATCCACGAGCTCCTCGCGCAGCAGGTCGAGCTCGTCGATCGACTCGCAACTCGCGAGACGCTTGTAGAGAACGAGGCGCTCGTGGATGTCGTTGCAGTATTCCTGCGGCAGGCGCGCGGGCGCGTGCAGATTGATCTCGGTCGTTACGCCGAGCGGCTGCGAAAGGTCCGGCTCCCGCCCGGCTTTCAGTGCCGAGACGGCGGCCTTCAGCATGTCCGCGTAGAGCTGGAAACCGATCTGCTGCATCTCCCCCGATTGCTCCTCGCCGAGCACCTCGCCGGCGCCGCGAATCTCGAGATCGTGCATTGCAAGGAAGAAGCCCGAGCCCAGATCCTCCATCATCTGGATCGCCTCGAGCCGCTTCTTCGCCTGCGCGGACAGCGCCTCGTGCGGAGGCGTCAGGAGATACGCGTACGCCTGGTGATGCGAGCGCCCGACCCGGCCGCGCAGCTGGTGCAGTTGCGCGAGGCCGAAGCGATCGGCGCGATCGATGATGATCGTGTTCGCGGTCGGCACGTCGATGCCGGTCTCGATGATCGTCGAGCATACGAGCAGGTTGATCCGCTGTCCGTAGAAATCGCGCATCACGTGCTCGAGCTCGCGCTCGCCCATCTGCCCGTGCGCGACCGCGATCCGGGCTTCGGGCAGCAGCTGCGTAAGGCGCTCCGCGGTCGTCCGGATCGTGTCGATGTCGTTGTGCAGGAAGTAGATCTGACCGCCGCGCTTCAGCTCGCGCAGCGCCGCTTCGCGGACGATGCCGGTCGAATAGGTCGCGACGAACGTCTTGATCGCGAGCCGGCGTTGCGGCGCCGTTGCGATGACCGAGAAGTCGCGGATGCCTTCGAGCGACATGGCGAGCGTGCGCGGTATCGGCGTGGCGGTGAGCGTCAGCACATCGACCTCCGCGCGCAGTCGCTTGAGCTGCTCCTTCTGGCGGACGCCGAAGCGATGCTCCTCGTCGATGATGACGAGTCCGAGGTTCTTGAACTTGACGTCCGACTGCAGCAGCTTGTGCGTGCCGATGACGAGATCGACGCGGCCGCTGGCGAGACCTTCGAGCACGGCCTTCACTTCCTTGCTCGAGCGGAAGCGCGAGAGCTCGGCGAGCTTGACCGGCCAGTCGGCGAAACGGTCGGAGAAGACCTGGAAATGCTGCTCGGCAAGCAGCGTCGTCGGCACCAGCAATGCAACCTGCTTGCCGTCGGCGAGCGCCACGAACGCCGCGCGCAGCGCCACTTCGGTTTTGCCGAAACCGACGTCGCCGCACACGAGACGATCCATGGGCCGGCCGGCGGCGAGATCGGCGATGACTGCGTCGATCGCAGCCTGCTGATCGGGTGTCTCCTCGAACCCGAAGCCTTCGGCGAATGCCTCGTAATCGTGCGTCTTGAACGAGAACGCGTGACCGGTTCGCGCAGCGCGCTGGGCGTAGAGGTTCAGGAGTTCCGCCGCGGTGTCGTGCGCCTGCTGCGCCGCCTTGCGCTTCGCGCGTTCCCACTGCCCGCTGCCCAGTTCGTGCAGCGGCGCTGCCTCGGGCGATGCACCGCTGTAGCGGCTGATTACATGAAGATTCGAAACGGGGACGTAGAGCTTCGCGTCGTTCGCGTAGATGAGTTCGAGGAACTCGGTCACGCCATCGCCGACGTCGAGCGTGACGAGACCGAGGTAGCGCCCGATGCCATGCTCTTCGTGCACGACGGGATCGCCGATGCGGACCTCGGAGAGGTCGCGCACCATCGCGTCGACGTTCGAGCGGCGGCCCGCTTCGCGCGCTCCGCGCCGCACGAGGTTCGCGTAAAGCTCGGCCTCGGTAATGAACGCAAGGCGCGCCGCGGGCCACGCGAATCCTGCATGGAGCGGCGCGGCGGCCAGCGACAGCTTGGCGTCGCTGCCCGTGTAGTCGGCGAACGTCTCGACCGTCGCCGGCCGCACGCCATACTCGGCGAAGTACTGCTGCATCGTCTCGCGCCGTCCCGCCCCTTCGGCGCACACCAGGACGCGCGCATCGAGGACGTCCAGCACGCCCTTCAGCGCCGCGAGGGGATCCTCGGCGCGCCGGTCGACTTGCACCGGAGGCAGGTGGCGCACGGGCGCATCCGGCGGCAGCGCCGAGTTCGCGTCGGCAAGACCGATTTCATAACGGGCAAAGCTCTTGAGCGCGCCGCGCAACTCGTCATGCGGCAGGAAGAGTTGCGGCGGCGGCAGCAGTGGACGTGCCCGGTCGCCGCGCATCAGTCGATAACGCGATTCCGTGTCGTGCCAGAACCCCTCGACGGCGGCGTCCACGTCGCCGTGCAGCGCGAAGACGGTGTCCCGGGGGAAGTAGTCGATGAACGTCGCTGTCGCATCGAAAAAGAGCGGCAGGTAATACTCGATTCCGCCCGGCGCGACACCCGCGGAAATGTCCTTGTAGAGCGACGAGCGCGAAGGGTCGCCCTCGAAGACCTCGCGGAAGCGGCTGCGGAACCGCGTGCGGCCCGCTTCGTCGAGGGGAAACTCGCGCGCGGGAAGCAGCCGGACGTCGCGCATCGGATACAGCGTGCGCTGCGTGTCTGCGTCGAACGTCTTGATGCTCTCGATCTCATCGCCGAAGAGGTCGAGGCGATAGGGCAGCGAAGCGCCCATCGGAAACAGGTCGATCAAGCCGCCACGAATGCTGAACTCTCCGGGCGAGACGACCTGCGTGACGTGCGCGTACCCGGCGAGCGAAAGTTGGCCGCGCAGCGCATCGACGTCGAGCCGTTCGCCCTGCGTCAGGAAGAACGTGTGGGCGGCGAGAAACGATTGGGGAGCGAGCCGGTAAAGCGCGGTCGATGCCGCAACGATCGCGACATGGCACTCGCCGCGCGTGATGTGGTAGAGCGTTGCGAGCCGCTCGGAGACGAGGTCCTGGTGCGGCGAAAAGTGGTCGTAGGGCAGCGTTTCCCAGTCCGGAAAGACGCTGACGGTCAGCGACGGGGCGAACCACGCGATCTCTTGCGCGAGACGCGATGATGCGAGCGCGTCGGCACATACGATGGCGAGCGTCCGCTGTTGCGCGCGGCAAAGAAGCGCGAGTTGCGCGAGCGCGAGCGAGTCGGCGGACTGCGGCAGCGGCCCCATCCGCACCCGCTGCGGACCGGCGGGCAACGCAGGGACGAGCGAAGGCAGCGTCGCAACGGGCGTTGCGAGCGGTGTTGGGGCGACGGCGGATTCGCGGTGGAAAGGCTTGGGCGCGGAGGCGGCCGTCGCAGCATCGGTCGAGGCCGTCGGCATGCGAAAAAAAACGAGACGCGAGCGATTCGCGCCCGTCGATTATACGCGTGACATAATCGGACGATGCCCGGTCCGACGCGTCATCGCGCGATGTCGCCCTACGTGCTGCTGACCCTCGCGCCGTTCTTCTGGTCGTGCAACGTCATCGTCGGACGCGGGCTGTCCGCCGACGTGCCGGCGTTCGCGATGACGTTCTATCGCTGGCTGCTCGCGATGCTGATCCTCGCGCCGTTCGCGTTGCCCGCGGTGCGCAAGGACCTGCCCGTTATTCGTCGGCATTGGAAAGTCCTGCTTGGGCTCGGCGTCATCGGGATCGGGACCCATAACGCGCTTGCCTATCTCGGTTTGCGCTACACGACCGCGGTGAACGGCGTCATCCTGAACTCGTTCATTCCCGTCATGATCGTGACGCTGTCATGGGCATTGTTGCGCGAGCGCCTCGCGCGGCTCCAAGTCGCCGGCATCGTCGTTTCCCTCGCCGGCGTGCTGACGATACTTTCGGGCGGCTCGCTCGCAACGCTGCTCATGTTCCGGCTGAACGTCGGCGACCTGCTGTTCATCCTTTCGATGGTGATGTGGTCGATCTACACGATCGCGCTCCGATTCCGGCCGCGCGGGATGCACTTCCTGTCGTTCCTGTTCGTCATCGTATGCGTCGGTGACGTCGCCATCCTGCCGTTCTATGCCATCGAGACGGCGCTCGGCTATCCGATGCACTGGTCGGCGGGCACGATCGGCGCCCTCGCCGGCATTGCGCTCTTCTCGTCGGTGTTGTCGTACATCTTCTGGAATAGAGGCGTCGAACAGGTCGGCGCGAATGTCGCGGGACTCTTCGTTCACCTGATGCCCGTGTTCGGCGTGATGCTGGCGTGGCTGATCCTCGACGAGCGCCTGCACGCGTATCACATCGGCGGGATTGCGCTCATCCTGACGGGGATCTTCTTGACGACGCGGTACGCGGCGGCAGTGGTGCCGGCAGGGACGGAGTGAGCGGCGCGCCGATGCGCGCAGGCCTGCGTGCGGTCGTGGCAATCCGCGGATGCAACGAAGTCGAGAGTGGGGCAGAAGCGAAGCGTGCGCCGCGCTCACGTCGCGGCCGGTCAAACCCTGGAATCGAGCATCGCAACTTCAGGCTGGAGCTCGGCCGTACCGATCCTCGAACCGGACGATGTCGTCTTCGCCCAGATATTCTCCGCACTGCACCTCGATGATGACGAGTGGCTCGGTGCCTCGGTTTTCGAGCCGGTGGCGCGTCTCGAGGGGAATGTACGTCGACTCGTTGGGGTGCACGTCGATTTCGCGCTCGCCGTTGGTTACGTGGGCGATTCCCCGCACGACCACCCAGTGCTCGGTGCGCCGGTGATGGAGCTGCAACGACAATGAGGCGCCCGGACGGACTTCGATGCGTTTGATCTTGAAGCCCGGCGCTTCCTCGAGAACCGTGTAGGCGCCCCACGGCCGGCTCACCGTGCGGTGCAGTCTGTACGCCTCGTGCCCGCGCGCCTTGAGCTCCCCGACCACTTCCTTGACGCGCTGCAGGTGATCGCGGTGCGCAATCAGGACGGCGTCCGGTGTATCGACGATCACAAGGTTCTCGACGCCCACGGTCGCGACGACGCGGTCGGCGGCGTGGACATACGTGCCGCGCGTCGCGATCGCCACGCGCTCGCCCTGCCCGTGGTTGCCATCATCATCGGCCGCGGTCAATGCCGCCACCGCCTGCCACGAGCCCACATCGCTCCAATCGAACATGCCACGAACCACCGCGACTTCTCCAGCTTCCGCCGCGCGCTCCATGATGGCGTAATCGATCGAGATATCGGGTACGGCGGCAAACAGCGCCGCGTCGATTTCGAGCATGTTCAAAGATGCCGCGCTCGACAGTGCTTGAGCAACGGGCTCCGCGGCGGAAAGCACGCCGGGCGCATGGCGCGAAAACGCATCGAGGACCGCATCGACGGTGAACGCGAACATCCCCGAGTTCCAGACGTAGTGTCCTTCCGTCAGGTACTCGCGCGCAGTCGAGAGCGGCGGCTTTTCGATGAACCGGCGCGCAAGATAGGCCGGCGGCGCTTCGCCCTCGCCAGGCACGAGCATCTCGCCGCATTCGATGTATCCAAAGCCCGTTTCGGGATGCGTGGGCGTGATGCCGAATGTGACGAGCATCCCGCCCGCTGCCAACTCCGCGGCGCGCTCGACGGACATCGCGAACGCGCGTTGATCACGGATCAGATGATCCGCGGGCATCACGAGCAGCACCCGACTGCCCCATCCTCGTGACTTCGCGCAGAGCGCGCCAACCGCGACGGCCGGTGCAGTGTTGCGTCCGAAGGGCTCGAGCACGTACAACGCGGACGCAGTCGACGGCAGCGCCATCGACGTGTACGTGTCCTTCGTGTGGAAGTAGTAGTCGCGATTGGTGATCGTCACGAGCGCATCGACGCCGGGCAACGCAAGCGCGCGGCTTGCGGTCTTTCCGAGCAGCGTTTCGCCGTCGGGAAGCGGCATGAACGGCTTTGGCGCAGCCTCGCGCGAGAGCGGCCACAAGCGCGTGCCGGCGCCGCCTGACAGGATCATTGGAAGAAGCGTCGGACGCATTTGGAAAGTGGATGGTTGAGCGTGTTTACGTGCCCGGCTCTTGAGCTTAGCACTCTCTGTAGGACAAACCTCGACAAGAGCATCCGCACGTCGCCGATACGGGCCGTGAAAACTTTTCCCTAGGATGCGTGTGTATTCCGAACAACCCCTGCAAAAGAGGACAGAAATGCCGCTCGATGAAGCACTCACCGACGCAACGAACAACGATATCGTCGTCGCTCTACCCTTCGTGGCCGCCGCCCGTGCCGCGTCCGCCCCGGCGCTTGGGCGCTTCGGCCGCCTGTACGGCAGCTCCACGGTCATGCAAGAGGTGTACCGCATGATCGAAAAGGTCGCCCCCACCGAGGCGACCGTGTTCATCACCGGCGAGTCGGGTTGCGGCAAGGAGCTCGTTGCACGGACAATTCACGAGCGCAGCCCGCGCGCGCGGGGTGCATTCGTCGCGATCAACTGCGGTGCGATTCCGCAGAACCTGATCGAGGCGGAGCTTTTCGGGCACGAGCGCGGTGCGTTCACCGGCGCAAACCGCCAACACCGCGGCTGCTTCGAGCGAGCCGAGGGCGGCACGCTCTTCCTCGATGAGATCACCGAGATGGCGCCCGAAATGCAGGTTCGTCTGCTGCGTGTGCTCGAGATGGGCCGCTTCATTCGCGTCGGCGGTGACGGCGAGATCCGGACGAACGTGCGCGTGCTTGCCGCAACCAACCGGGATGCGGTCGACGCGGTACGCGACGGCCGGCTTCGCGAGGACCTGATGTACCGGCTCGCCGTGTTTCCGATCGCCCTGCCGCCGCTGCGCGAGCGGGACGGCGACACCGAGCTGCTGGCGGAACACTTCCTGCAGAATCTCAACGTCGAGGCCGGCACGGCGAAGCGCTTCTCGCGCGCGGCATTGACGACGATCCGGGCATATCACTGGCCGGGCAATGTTCGCGAGCTCAAGAACGCGGTGCATCGCGCCTTCATCATGGCCGAGGACGTGGTCGAGCTGGACCTCGCGGGGCTCGCCTGCCCCGCGGTCGAAGGCGAATGCCTGCGGATGCCGGTCGGGACGTCGCTCGCGGAAATGGAGCGGCAGGCGATCTTCGCCACGCTCGACCACTGCCGCGGCAACAAGCGACGCGCCGCCGAGATGCTGGGCGTGAGCCTCAAGACTCTGTACAACCGATTGACCGCGTACCAGGCGGACGGTGCTCGTCTTGCCTCCATGTAGGCTAGAATCCCGCGTTTCGCGAGGTTCGAGGACAATCGATGATCCGAATCTTGATCGCGGACGATCACGCTATCGTCCGGGCAGGACTGCGGCAATTCATCGCCGACCAAGTGGACATGGAGGTGACGGCCGAGGCGGCGAGCGGATCGGAAACGGTCTCCGCCGTCCGAGCCGCCGATTTTGATGTCGTGCTCCTCGACATATCGATGCCGGATAAGAACGGCATCGATACGCTGCGGCTTCTGCGGCACGTGAAGCCCGAACTGCCGGTGCTCATGCTTTCTGCGTACGGCGAGGATCAGTACGCGGTGAACCTTTTGCGAGCGGGAGCGTCGGGTTATCTTAACAAGGAAGCGGCGTCGACGCAGCTCGTCGGCGCTATCCGCACCGTGGTCCAGGGACGCAAATACGTGAGCCCGTCGCTCGCGCAAATCCTGGCCGACGGCGTATCGGGTGACGGCGAGAAGCCGTTGCACGCGGAGTTGTCGCAACGCGAGTTCCAGATCTTCTGCAAGCTCGCTTCCGGCGCCGCGGTGTCGAAGATTGCGGACGAATTGAATCTCTCGGTGAAGACGGTCAGCACGTACCGTACTCGGATACTCGAGAAAATGGCGATGAAGTCGAATGCGGATCTGACTTATTACGCGATCAAGAACGGATTGATCGAATAGAGAGAAGGGGAGGCTTTCGCTCGCTCGAGAGTGAACGGAGCCATGACGGACCGATGCGAGGCACAGGGGCACCCAATTCCGAAGAAGAAGCAACAGCGGCCGCTGGACCAACTGGTCGTTCCGGAGTGGAAAGCGATGCGCCGCTGAAGGTTCTGCTCGTCGAGGATTCTCCGCTGATCCGTGAGCGGCTCGCCGAGTCGATCGCCGAACCCGGCAGGATCGAGATCGTCGGCCAGGCCGACAGCGAGCAAGCCGCCATCGGCATGCTGGCGGCCGCCCCCTGGGACGCCATGGTCCTGGACCTGCAGTTGCGCCATGGCACGGGCCTCGGCGTGCTGCGTGCGCTGATCTCGCGGCGTCCGCCGAACGTGAAGGTCATCGTGCTCACGAACTATGCGTTTCCGCAGTATCGCGCGAAGAGCATGGCGCTCGGTGCCGACTTCTTCTTCGACAAGGCGCGCGAGTACCACCGCGTTCGTGAGGTGCTCGACGATCTTGCGTCCGACCGCGGCCGCGACGTCCATTGAGGCTATCGGAGAGCCGCTGACGGGACGCGAAGAATTTGCCGATGCGCGAAAGCGTCGTTGCCAGACCGTGACGATTGCGCGTATCGAAGTGCATGAGTATCAAGCGATTTTTCCCCTGGCACGACCGCTGCATGTAAAACACGCGGCAGACCGCCTCCGCGGCTCTCGCGTGACAACTCAACTCTACGAAAGGGGAATCATGAAACGTTTGATCGCACTCGCGCTCGCCGCGACGTTTGCACTGCCCTCGTTCGCGCTGCTTTCAGGCTGCAACACGGTTGAAGGCGCCGGCAAGGATATCTCCGCGGGCGGCAACAAGATCAAGGAAGAGGCGCGCGAAAACAAGAAGTACTGATCGCGCGGCTGACGCCCCGATTCACAACGGGACAGCGTCTGGGGTCTTCGACCGACTCCAGGCGCTGTTTTTTTGATGCCTGCCGAACGCAAGCAAGACGTAGCTACGCCACGCCGCCAGCGCTCCGCGCTCACGGCGCTGATCGTGCTCGCCGTGTTCTGCGTCATTGCCGCGGCCAAGATCGCTTCGGCGTTCCTGATCCCGGTCGTCGTCGGCATGCTCGCAAGCTATGCGCTCGAGCCGCTCGTGTCAGCGCTCGCACGCGTTCACATTCATCGCGCGCTAGGCTCGGCGGTCGTTCTTTTGTTGCTGTTCGGAGCAATCGTCGGCGGCGTGCTTCTGTTGCGCGACGATGCGACGTCGGCGCTCGCCGAGTTGCCGGATGCCGCGCGCAAGATCCGGCTCGCCGCGCAGCGGAACGCGCAGCAGCCGGCCAATCCGATGAGTCACGTGCGCGCCGCGGCCGAGGAATTGAATCGTGCGGCGGCCGAGGCGACCACCGGAGGCCGCCCCGTCAGTCCCGCGCCGGCGCCCGCGCCGCCCAATCCCATGTCGCAGTGGCTGAGCGATCAGTCCGCCAAGGCGTTCGAAGTGCTCGTCGAAATCGGCATCGCCGGTCTTCTCGCGTACTTCCTTCTCGCATCCGGCGATACGTTTCGCCGCAAGGTCGTGAGCGTGGCGGGGCCGACGCTAGCCGCGCGGCGCGTTACCGTCGAGATCCTGGACGAGATCGACTTGCAGGTGCAGCGCTATCTGCTCACGATGGTCATCATCAACATGCTGATCGGCGTTGCGACGTGGGGGATCCTCGTCGCATTCGGCGTCGAGCACGCGGCGCTGTGGGGCGTCACGGCGGCAGTGCTGCACATCGTTCCCTACGCGGGATCCGCCCTGACGATCGTCGCGACGGCATTCGCGGCGTTCGTGCAGTTCGAGGAGATCGGGCGGGCGCTGCTCGTCGCGTTCAGCGTAGGCGTTGCGGCGACGATCATCGGCATGGGTCTCAACGCGTGGATACAGGGTCGGGCGTTTCGCATGAACGCGGTCGCCGTGTTCGTCGCCGTGCTGTTCTTCGGATGGTTGTGGGGTGGCTGGGGGCTGCTGGTCGGCGTGCCGCTGCTTGCCATCGCGAAGACGACGTTCGAACGCATACCCGCGCTTCAGCGGTACACGACGCTTCTCGCGGGACCCGAGCGGGCGGTAACAAACCCTATCGAGAAGCGCTGACTTGTCCTACAGGCTCCGCACGTTTTCATGGAATGTGTGCAAATTTACGTCTGTCCCTTTGCGAAACCCGCGTAAGCCGTTGATCTGTCGTACAGATCGCGTGGCACGTGCGTTGCACTGAAGAGAGGTACGACTGGACCAGGGTGGTCCATGGGAGAGGAGCAAGCAATGAACTGGGATCGCATCGAAGGGAACTGGAAGCAGCTGACGGGGAAGGTCAAGGAACAGTGGGGCAAGCTCACCGACGACCAGATCGACATGATCGCGGGCAAGCGGGATCAGCTCGCCGGCAAGCTGCAGGAGTCGTACGGCATCAGCAAGGACGAAGCCGATGAGCAGATCAACGCGTTCGCCGATCGTTTTGGCGAATTCGAGGACGATGCCCGTCGCGAGTCCGGCATTCGCCACTAAAGGAGCGAGCCACCATGTCGAAACTCATGATCAGCCTGCTGGCCGCGGCCGGCATTGCCTTCGCCGGCGCTGCCAACGCAGCAGACAGCAAGACGATGTCACGCGACGCGTACAAGGCGGACAAGGACAAGATCGAGGCGCAGTACAAGGCCGACAAGGAGCGTTGCGGATCGATGTCCGGCAATGCCAAGGACGTGTGCCAGGCCGAAGCGAAGGGCAAGGAGAAGGTCGCTAAGGCCGAGCTCGAGGCGAATTACAAGAATACCGACAAGGCGCGGATCGACGCGCGTATGGCGAAGGCGGATGCCGACTACGACGTGGCGAAGGAAAAGTGCGACGACCTTTCGGGTAACCAGAAGGACGTGTGCGTGAAGGAAGCGAAGGCCGCGCACACGAAGGCCAAGTCGGATGCGAAGATCGCCAAGGTCGATAGCAAGACGGCTCACGCTTCGGCCGAGAAGCGCGCAGACGTGCGCCAGGACGCACGCGAAGACACGCGGGACGCGCAGTACAAGGTCGCGGTGGAGAAATGCGATGCCATGACCGGCGCCGCCAAGGACCAGTGCGTCAAGAACGCGAAGATGCGTTACAACAAGACCTGACGCGCCGCACTGCTGCAAATGAAAAACGGCCGGATCTCCGGCCGTTTTTCTTGTAATCGTTGAAAACGTAAGGAGAGCAGCGGCAGGCCAATAAGATGCGGGCCGCGTGCCGTTACGTGACTTACCGCGCGACCTGATTCACGTCGACGGTGTTCTCCGCGCGCGCGGCAGCCGGCGCAGTTGAACGGGGCGCGGGCTCGCCATCGCCGATCGGCGCGGCGGGTTCGCTCGCCCGGGCGTCAGGCGCAGGCAAGGGAATGAACACTTCGATGGTCGTACCACTCCCTGGTCGGCTGCTGATCTTGAACGTCCCGTTCAAGGCGCGTACCCGCTGGCGCATGCCGACGATGCCGTGCGAGAGCCGGCTATTTTCGACGCCCGCGGGCAGTCCTGCGCCGTCGTCGTGAACGATCAGCGAAACGCCGTCTTCGTCCCCCAGCAGTTCGACGTCGACGTTACGGGCGCTCGCATATTTCGTGATGTTCGTCATCGCTTCCTGCACGATGCGATAGATCGCGATCGATACGGACGGCGGCAGGTCGAGGTCCGCGAGATTCAGTTCGCAGTGGAGCCCCGCTCTCTCGGACGCCTGACGCACCTGCCAATCGAGCGCAGATGAAATGCCGAGATTGTCGAGCAGCGTCGGTCGCAGCTCCTCGATGATCCGCCGCTTGAGTTCGACGCCTTCGTCGAGCACGACGACGGCACGCGCGAGCTTTTCGGCCACTTCCGGCAACGCGGCCTTGCAGCGCTGCGCGGCCCATGCGACGTCCATCTTGGCACCGACGAGGATACCGCCCAGTTCGTCGTGGATATCGCGCGCAAGGCGCGACTTTTCTTCCTCGCGCACCGTCTGCAGGTATGTGGACAGCTCGGACAGCTCCTCGGTCCGCGTTGCCACTTCCTGCTCGAGTCGCCGCTGTTCCTCGACGAGGGTCCTGCGCTTCGCTTCGCGGGCGCTGATTTCGCGACGCGCCAGCGCCCAGACCACGAACAACAGCGCGATCGTGAAGGCCGTCATCGTCAGCATGCCGACGCGTCCGAACTCGATGTCCTGCGCCCAGCGGCGACCGCCACGCTGTGACGATTCCCGCAGCTCGTTCAGGATGCTTTGCGCCTGGCTGCGAATGTCGTCCATGAGTCGCTGGCCGAGCCCGGTCGCGATCAGCTGGAAAGCCGCGTCACGTCCGCTGCGCTCGTTCAGCGCGAGCGTCGATTCCAGCTCGTTCAGCTTCCTGCCGATCAATACGTTGAGCTGTCCGGCGTGTTCGATCATTGGCGACGTACCGTTGGCGCTTACCAGTTCGCGTAGCCGTCCCACCGACTGATCGATTTTCGGCAGGGCCGCCTTGTACGGCTGGAGATAACTGGCGTCGCCGGTCAGCAGGAATCCGCGCTGTCCGGACTCGGCTTCACCGATCAGCGCGAGTGTTTCATTGACGGCCGTCTCCATTTCCAGTGCCGTAGACATCGCACGGTTCGCGAATTCGAGCCGCCGATAACCGATCTCCGCGAAGCCCAGGACGCCCAGCGAAACGATGACGCCGAGGGCCAAGGGCAAGAGCACGCGAAGAGGGAGCAATCGCTTCATTTGTGAGGGCGCCCGCACACCGGTCGACTATACACGCGCGCCACTAGGGAACGGCGCCGGCGCTACGCGTCCCGCACCAGGGAAGCCGCGCGACAAGCCAAACACAAAACGTGTCCGATTCCGTCCGACATCGAGTTGCGGCGACAGCCGATAGTCGCCAGAGTTTCCGACCACTAAAGTCTCCCCATCGTTCAACGACGGCTCGTAACGGGGCTTGCAATGCTGAAGTGGGGATTCGTGTACTTTCTGCTCGCGGTTGCAAGCGGTGTGTTGGGCGTGACCGACACCAACCTGACAACGGCGGTTTTGGCGCAGATGTTCTTCTTCGGCAACGTCGTGCTGTTCGTCGTATTCACCCTGCTTGGCGCCTTGAGCCCGCAACACATGGAATTGCCGCCTGGTGACTCACCCGGGCAGGCCGACTGATTTCGTCTCCCTCCCCCTCGCGCCCAAACGAGGGGCCCTCGACGCCGCTTCAAAACAGCGGCGTCTTTTTTTGGAGGAGGACACGCGCCGTCACTGGCCGAGTGCGGCGCCTTGCAAGGAGGCTCTCGACGCCGCTTCGACACAACGGCGCCTTTTGCCAATTTCGGAGGAGACACGCGCGTCACTGGCGGAGTGCCGCGCCTTGCAAGGAGGCTCTCGACGCCGCTTCGACACAGCGGCGCCCTTTGCCTAGGCGGAAGCCATCGAACAACGGCTTTCGCCCTCAAGCGTCAGACTAACGTTTCCGGGCGAGGGCGCGCGGAATGCGCGGCGCGAACGGAGCCGCCTTCGTTCTCCCACGTTTCCAGCGGGTGCTTGCGGTGCGCGGACCGGGGCTGCGTGTATCGTCGAACGAGTGATGCGACGGCGAGGCTGATGGCGGCGTAGGCCACGCGGCGCAGCAGCGCGCTCACGGCTTCCTTCCCCGGCCGCTGTCCTCCTCGAGCGCCGTGCTCGAGTAGTTGTTCGTCTGGCCGGCTTTGGGCATTTGCGTCGACTCCTCGCCTTTGGTCAAGTCGCCGTGTCGCGGACTGTTGGCGGAGGTCTCCGTTCCCGTGCCCCCCACGCGAAGCCCGTCCGCCTGGTCCTTCACCTCGGCTTTCGCCGCATCTGCAGAAGCGGTGTCGGGAGCTTTCGCGGCCGCTTCCTGTGCGGCAACGGTGCGCGCCTGCGCATCCGGCGCTGCACCTTTCGGAGGCGGCGATCCGGCGGGCGGAGTGTTCTGCTCATGGGCGAACGCCACCGAGGCGTCCGTGCCGGGCGCCGCGGTATTTGCGGACGGCGCAACCGGATCTCTCATCGCCGGCGCCGGCGGGGCGCTCGGAGTCGTCAGCGGCTGCGTGACGGCGGTCGGATGATCGACGCCCGGAGGCGCCTTCGTGGTGCGGTTGGCGTTCGGCGGATTACACGCGGCAAGCACCGCGCTGGTTGCAATTGCGACAAGTGCGATCGGTTTCATGCGAGTTCCCTGTTGTTGGACAAATGCGTTCGGCGCGCCGAACGCTGCTCGGTCCAGGACGCCCGCGTGCCAATCTAGCTTGGACGAACTCGCGCTCGTAGCGGTTCGGCCCGGATTCGCTTGTAGGAGCAGCCCCACTTCTCGCGCAGCATTTGCAGTTCGGGAAGGCAAGACTCGCGTGCATCGGACGGGTCCGACCGGGTGCGCGAGAGATAAGCGGTTGGTTCTCCCCGCAATTTCGGTCGCACGCCGCAGGCACGAAAGCTGCGATACCGACCGAGTAGGGACGGCCAAGGGAGGCGCGTCCACGAAACCTTGCGCGGAGGCTACAATGCTTTACTACGCCGTCGTTTTTTTTATCATTGCATTGATCGCGGCGCTCTTCGGGTTCGGCGGCATAGCGGCAGGAGCGGCCGGCATCGCGAAGATTCTCTTTGTCGTTTTCCTGATCGTTTCGCTCGTGACGTTCCTCCTGTCGCTCGCGAAACGCTGACTAGGAGTTGACGATGGAAACCAACGCAGAAAGCTTCAACTCGGAATCGGTTTCTCCCCGCGGCGACGGAGGGACGCTGTCCCAGATGAACAAGACGGTCTCGCCGGATCTCGAGCAGTTGACACGTGACTTCCGAGCCTTCGTTGCGGACTGCGAAAGATTGCTGAAGAACGCGACGACGCTCTCGAGCGCCGGCGCCAACGTTGCGCGCGCACAGCTCTCCGACAAGATGGCGGTGGCGAAGATCAAGCTCGATGCCATGCGCATGACTGCAGGCGACCGCGCCGCCCGCACGCGTGCCACGACCGAGGAGTTCGTTCGGCGCGAACCGATGAAGGCTATCGGTTACGCGGTCGCCGCCGGGGCCGTCCTCGGAATGCTCATGTCCTCGCGCCGTTGAAGGAGTCGCAAATGCAGAACAACGTGTCGGAGAACTCGACGCCGTTCCTCACGGACGTGGCCACCCTGCGTCAGCGAGCGCGCCAGCATATCGATTCAGGCGCAGTCACGTCGGGCTATGGTGCAGATCCGAAGGTCGTGGTGAAGGTGCTGAACGAGGCTCTGGCGACCGAAATCGTCTGTACGTTGCGCTACAAGCGTCACTATTTCATGGCGCAGGGCATCGCATCCGACTCGGTCAAGGAAGAGTTCGCGGAGCACGCGACGCAGGAACAGGAGCACGCCGACCGCATTGCCGAGCGGATCGTGCAGCTTGGCGGGGAGCCGGACCTCAATCCCGATACGCTGACGAGCCGCAGCCATGCCGAGTACGTCGAGGGATCGTCGCTCGTCGAGATGCTGCGGGAGGACCTCATCGCGGAACGCATTGCAATCGACAGCTATCGCGAGATCGCCGAATGGCTGCATGGCAAAGACCCGACCACCAAGCGCCTGATGGAGGAGATTCTCGCGGTCGAGGAAGAGCATGCCGACGATATCAACTCGCTGCTCGCCGGCATGAAGGATTGAATTTCGAGCCTGTTGCCTCAAGCTTTGGAAGTGTGCAGGCGGCGGCGTGTTCGCCCCTGCGGTATCATTGATTCTCCAGCGCTCGCCGAGCATCGTCGGCGTGCCCGCATCGTAACCGGGGGTGTACTGGTTTCGACGGGGGTATCGAAGCAGCGCGGGGCATGCCGAGGCGCTTGTCCTCGTAAAACCCGAGCACTCGCAAACTTAACTGCGAACGACGAAACGTACGCTCTGGCGGCTTAATCCCGCCGGACCTCGCACCGGGCGGCGCTCAGCTCGGGCGGCAAGCGGGTAACACCGCAAGCCGCAGCGGGGACACTTAGAGCGATCGCGCTCATCCGGGTCACTTGGATGAAGCGCTAAAGCAAGGTGACTGGTTTCCCTGCGGCCTGTCCGCCGGCGGCAGG
>Ga0207711_10002313_pt1 | contig 17072 bp, 11 predicted proteins | sample KBSS34metaG_FD_184401 | JGI IMG/M metagenome (GOLD analysis project Ga0207711, IMG submission 184401) | Switchgrass rhizosphere microbial communities from Kellogg Biological Station, Michigan, USA - KBS S3-4 metaG (SPAdes) (version 2) | ecosystem: Host-associated > Plants > Roots > Rhizosphere...
GGGTCAAACCCAAGGAAAGTCTCAAAAAATAAGAGACGCCGTACACTCAGGGGGAATAATCATGCATTTCGCTATCAATGCGGGCTGTGCGAAGCATCGGCTTGCGCTGTCCAGCAGCACCGCTGTTCTGGCCATGTTGATCGCCGCGCCAGCCTTCGCGCAGCAGTCCGAACCGGGCGTCGAATCGATCACGGTGTCCTCCTCGCGCATCATGAGCAGCGGCTTTGATGCGCCGACGCCGACCACGGTGATCAACGCCGACGAGTTGACCAAACAGGCTAACACCAACGTCTTCACCACCATCACGCAACTGCCATCGCTGATGGGCTCGACGGGTTCCAGCGTCGGCAATGGTGGTTCCTCCAACGGCGTCAACGGCCTCTCCGCCTTGAACCTGCGCGGCCTGGGCACGCAACGAAACCTGATCATGATCGACGGCGAGCGGGTGATTCCGACCTCGTCGCAGGGCGTGGTCGATATCAGCCAGTTCCCCTCGCTGCTCTTGCAGCGCGTCGATGTGGTGACCGGCGGCGCGTCCGCCTCCTGGGGCTCGGACGCGGTGTCGGGCGTGGTCAACTTCATCTTCGACAAGAAGTTTGAAGGCTTCAAACTGAACATCAATGGCGGCATCACCACCTATGCCGACGATCCGCATGCCCAGATCCAGTTCGCCGCCGGCACCAGCTTCCTGGGCGGGCGCGGCCATATCGAATTCTCGGGCGAGTTCACATCCGAGGCCGGCGTCAACAGCGCGGTCGGCGCCCGCAAATGGTACAAGAATCCGCAACAGCTGCAGATGTTCAGCGCTACGGCTTGTCAGCCCAATGGCTGCCCCGCCAACGCAGCCGCCGGCATCGCGGCCGGTGGGCCGATGTGGTACAACGGCAACAACGGCAAGAATGCGCTGTGGGCCTATGGCGGGATGATCACCCGCGGTCCGCTGCAAGGTACCCAATTCGGCGCCAATGGCGTGCCGTCCCAGTTCGATTATGGCTTCGGCGCTGGCGGCCTTCCCGCCACACCGGGCAGGGCCAACAACAATACCAGCTCCGTAATCAACGGCTGTTCGGCGGGCGGTTACTGCTTTGGCGGCGACCTCTCCGGCAACCAGACCGGTTATGGCGCCATGGTGGCGCGCCTGGTGCGCGGCAACGCCTTCATGCGGCTGTCCTATGACATCACCCCCGAGATCGAGATCTATGGTTCTGCGATCTACAGCGAGGTCGTGACTTGGGATAAGCCGACCCAGTCCTTCTTCAAGTCGGACAATCTTCAGATCGGTTGCGACAACCCCTTCCTGCCGTCCGGGGTCGCGGCAGCCTGTACCGCCAACGCTTTCGGCGTGCAGAACGCGACTGGTACCAATCCGGCAGCTGGCGTTTACGCGCCGTCACCGACCGATTTTGCCAACGGCCCCGCCGGCGGCGCGGTTTCCAACGGTTTCGTCAACGGCTTCAGTGCCGGCAAGATGGGCTATGGCGCGCTGAACTCGATCCTGCAGAATGTCGAGAACTACAACAACCGCACCACACGGCGTTATGTGCTGGGGACAGACGGCGTGGTCAACCTGTTCGACATCGACTGGAACTTCAAAGCCTACTTCCAGCATGGCGAAGTCGATTATCACAACACCCTGGAAAACATCCTGATCACGCCCTACTACAATGCGGCGATCGATGCGGTGCAGGTCACCACTTCCAACCAGGCCAGCTTCCCCGGCGTGCCGGTCGGCAGCATCATCTGCCGTTCCGTTGCCGCCCGTTCGGTCGGTTGCCAGCCTCTGAACATCATCGGCACTACCGGCGCCACCGCCGCGGCCCGCAGTTTTGTTCAGGGTCTCAACCAGGATGGCAGCTCCAGCGGTGCCAATGGCCGCGATCCGTGGCAGATCGTCAATTCCCGCCAGGACGTATTCGAAGCCGTGGCCTCTGGCGACGTCTTTGAGAATTGGGCCGGCAAGGTTTCACTGGCGACCGGTTTCCAATATCGCGAGGAAGCCTTCCGCGCCCGCACCGACTGCGCCTCGCGTGGCAATTGCGCCAACGAAACCTTCGGTGGTGTGACCTACGGTCCGGCCGGCAATCCGCTGCTCAATCCTGCCGGCGTCGTCAACGGTCAGCCATTCCCGCCTGCCGCGCCCAACTGGTATGCCGGCAACTTCCAGCCCGCCCGCGGTATCTTCCATGAGTGGGAAGTGTTCGCGGAAACCAATGTCCCGATCCTGGACAATAATGAATGGGGCAAGATCAACCTCAATCTGGCCGGCCGTTACACCCATTACACCACCTCTGGCGATGTCGAGACCTGGAAGGTGAGCGGTACCTGGGACACACCGCTGGATGGCCTGCGCATCCGCGCCTTGCAGTCCCGCGACGTACGTGCGCCCAACCTGGCGGAACTGTTCGCCGGCGCCCGCGTCAACAACGGCCAGGCGGTCGATCCCTTCACTTGCTGCACCGGTTCGGTACCGCCGGATACGGCCAACAAGACCATCAGCCCGTTGCCCAACCCGATTACCGCCAACCCGTTCCTGAAACCGGAAAAGGGTCAGACGACGGAAGCGGGCCTTGTCTGGTCGCCCTCCTACATTCCGGGCCTCAATCTGTCGGCCACCTACTGGCGCGTTGGCGTGAAAGGCATCATCACCCAGCTCAGCCAGAACGATCAGATCAATCTCTGCTTCAATGGCAATGCCTTCCAGTGCTCCTTCATCCAGACCGCCGGCCAGCCCTGGGCCGTCAATGGCGTGATCAACACGGCGCTGACCCACACCAGCCCGACCGTGCAGACCACACCGCAGATCAATATCGCTTCGGTCGTCACCGATGGCATGGACTATGAAATGAGCTACCGGTTTGCGATGGACGATGCCATCGACTTGGGCCTGGGCGGCGACATGACCATCCGCATGCTGGCCACCAATGTGATGAAATACCTGCGCGACCCGGGCATCGTCGGCGGCGTCGTGCAGGAACAGGCCGGCCAGAACGGCGGCGACACCCCGCACTGGAAGGTCTTCTTCACGCAAGGCTATGACGCCGACAGCTGGGGCCTGTTCGTCAATGAACGCTGGTTCAGCGAAGGCAGGATCAACACCAACTGGTTTGCCTGCGCCTCTGCCTGCCCGGCGCCAAAGGATGCCAACCACCCCACCGTCAACAGCAACTATATGCCGGGCGAACTCTATTTCGACATCGGCGGTCATTACGACCTCAGCGAGACGTCCCAGCTCTATTTCAAGATCGACAACCTGACCAACCAGGATCCGGGAAATGCCTATTCCTATCACCCGGAAACCCAGGGTGTCGTGACCAGCCCGGTGCTCTACGACACGCTCGGCCGCTTCTATCACATCGGCTTCCGCATCAATCGCTAGGCGGGCCTGCGAGAATCCGTGGCGGCTGTCTCCCAGACAGCCGCCACATTCTTTTTTTGCGGCCCACCGCAATTGCGTGCCGTGGGAAGCTGGGACAGACTTGCGGTCATCAGCCAAGGGGGCTTTGACTTTGCTTCGCCGCTTCCTCATGCCGATCATGACCGCAAACCTGTTGTGCGGGGGTGCGGCAGCGCAGACGTATCAGGCCAATCTCGGGCCCATGCCGCTGGATGCGGCAACCAACGCCAACATGCTGGGACGTGGCGAGGCGTCCGCCACGCTGGAGGGTAAAACTCTGACCCTCAGCGGCCATTTCGCCGGCTTGCCGTCGCAAGCGACCAAGGCGCATCTTTATGTCGGCCTGGCCATCGGTGTGCCGGGTAGCGAAGGCTTTGATCTCACCGTGTCTCAAGCCGAGGCCGGTACGCTATCCGGCCAGATTGCCTTGAACGCCAAACAGGCCGCCGCTTTCCGCACCGGCAAGCTCTATGTCCAGATCGACAGCCAGAAGGCGCCGACCGGCAATCTGTGGGGCTGGCTGTTGCCGCAGCATCCCGACGCCCCGCCCGGCGTGCCGCAGCAGGGCCCCTGGTTCCTGCCGCAGCTCGATACGCCAAGCCGTTAGCGAGGACGTGATGTCGATCAATCGTCTCAAATTGGGGTTCGTGACGGCCGCCACCATCACAGCGCTGGGCATCGGTGGCGCCGCGCCTCAGGCTCCAGGTCCCTTCACCGCCGCCCAGGCCACGGCCGGTCACACCGCCTATCTGGAAAATTGCGCCACCTGCCACAACAGAACGCTCCAGGGCGGCGGTGAAGCGCCGGCGCTGGTGGGCAACGCCTTCATCAGCAGTTGGGGCCAGCGCAGCGCGGGCGAGCTCTATGGCGTGATCAAGGCTTCGATGCCGCTCGGCAATGGCAACTCGCTTGCCCCGGATACCTATCAGCAGATCGTGGCGTTCCTGTTCCAGGCCAATGGCGCCGCGCCAGGCGCCGCTGCCTTTACCGGTGAAAGCACAACGAAAATTGCAAGCTTTGCCACCGGCAAGACCCCTGCCGGCTTTCTGAATGCTCCTGCTGCCGCCGCACCGGCGCGGCGGCGCGCGCCCGTCATGGCGATGGGACTGGTCGTTGCCGGTACGGTGAAAACCTACACGCCTGTCACCGACGAGATGCTTGTTCATCCAGCCGACAATGACTGGCTGATGCATCGCGGCAACTACCAGGCCTGGGATTTCAGTCGCCTCAAGCAGATCAACACGTCAAATGTCGGCAGCCTGCAGCTGCGTTGGGTCTATGGGATGGACGAGGGCGGGCGCCAGCAATTCAATCCGCTGGTGCATGACGGGGTGATGTTCGTCTCCAACAATCGCACCAACACGGTGCAGGCGCTGGACGCCAGGACCGGCGAGCTGATCTGGGAGAATCGCATCGGCCCGGTGCTGGACAATCTGGAGAACGCCACCCGCACCATGGCGCTGTACGGCAATCTTCTTTTTTATGGCGCCACCAGCGCCACGGTGCATGCGCTGGACGCCCGCACCGGCAAGGAGGTCTGGCACACCGTCATCTCCACTTATAAGGATGACAAAGTCGGCGGCATGACGGTGATCCACGGCAAGCTGCTGGTGGGCCTGACGCGCTGCGACGACCGTTCGGTGCAGGATCATTGCTGGATCGCCGCTTATGACACCCAGACCGGCAAGCAGTTGTGGAAGACGCTGACCATTGCCGACAAGGGCACGCCGGGCGGCGACAGCTGGGGCAATCTGACCGACGACCAGCGCGCCGGGGCCGATGCCTGGATCACCGGTTCCTATGATCCGGAGCTCAATCTGACTTATTGGGGCACCGGCCAGGCCAAGCCGTCGCGTCAGGACCAGCGCGGCACAGATGGTGACGCATTGTTCTCCAACACCACGCTGGCGCTTGATCCCGATACGGGGAAACTGGCCTGGTATTATCAGAATGCGCCGGGGGAAACGCTGGACCTGGACGAGGTCTATGAGCGGGTCCTGGTGGATCACGGCAACCAGAAATCGGTTCTGGAAGTGGGCAAGACCGGCATCCTGTGGAAGCTGGACCGCACCAACGGCAAGTTTCTCGATCTCGCCCAGACCGTGTTCCAGAATGTCTGGGTGAAGTTCGACAAGAAGACCGGGCGCCCCACCTACCGCGACGACATCATTCACCAGAAACCCGGTATGGCGATCGCCTCCTGCCCCAGTCCGGAGGGCGGCCATGACTGGCCCGCGACTAGCTATGACCAGCCGGACGATTTGTTGCTGATCCCGCTGAGCCAGACATGCGCCATGTTCGGTGCGGGCAACCAGCTCTTCTATGAAATGCCCGGTTCGAACGGCAATCTGGGCCGTATCTCGGCTTACGAAGCCAGGACGCTGAAGCCGGTCTGGACCTTTCAGCAGCGCGCGCCCTTTCTCACCAGTATCATCTCCACCGCGGGCGGCGTCGGCTTTGTGGGGGATTTCGACCGTGTCTTCCGCGCCTTTGATGTCAAGACCGGCAAGACCTTGTGGGACACGCGGCTGGGCACGGGCGTTCAGGGCTTTCCCATCACCTACAGTGTGGATGGCGAACAGTTTGTTGCCGTGACGACCGGCACGCAAGGCGGCAGCCCGGTGCAGAAGCCTTCGACCATGCTGCAGGAAGTGCACCGGTCCCAGACTGGCCAGGCGGTCTATGTCTTCGCGCTTCCCAAGCAGCGCTGAAAAGGTTTTTGCTCTATCATCACCGTGACACACGCTGGGGACTGACAAATTGGCGGACAGGCTTCTTTCGGTTTTTCCCACCACCATCCTGCAACGCCGCCTGGAAGGCATGGAGGAGACCAACCGCCAGCTGGAAGCACTGGTGAATCAGATCGCTGCCGGCGAACCCAATTCCACCAGCGGCACCACGACCGAAGGCGGCTTTCAGACCAAGGAGGATTTGTTCCAGCGCGACAATCCGGGCATCGCGGCGCTCAAGCCTCATATTTTCAGCGCCGTGCAGGATTATGCAAATCTTCTGATCCGCCAGGAATTGAGCCGACCGCCGCAAAAAGTGGACTTCGTCCTGTGGGGCTGGGCGGTGATCTATAAGGCGGGACATACCCAAGGCTTGCATGTCCATCCCAATGCCAATGTCAGCGGCGTCTATTACGTCACAGCGCCGCCGGTGGCGCTGGACCCCGGCGATGCCGGCAAGATTTCCTTTTACGATCCCAGGCCGCGCGCCACGATGACCCAGCTTCCCTTCCAGGTGACGCGCCAGCGCATCGCGCCGGTGCCGGGCGACATGTACCTGTTTCCGTCCTGGCTGGAGCATTCGGTATCGGCGTTCCAGGGCGAAGGCACACGCATCTGCATCGCCTTCAACGGCAAGCTGATCCTGGAATGATGCGCGGCCGCGCACGCTTATGAGCAACACCGAAAAGGTCGAAAGATTGCGCGTCCTGGCTGAGGAGCGCCATGCTGCGGGCCGGCTGGACGAGGCGGAACAACTGTGCCGGCGCATCCTGGAGCTGCGGCGCGGCGATATTTGGGCGCGCTACCGGATCGGCGTGATCTATCTGCAGCAGGGCAGGGCGGGGGAGGCGCTGGAAATGCTGGATCCCCTGGTCGCGCTGGCGCCCGCTGACGCCGATATCCGTGCCCAGCGTGGCCTGGCTTTGCAAGAGTTGGGTCGCGGCGACGCGGCGCTCCAGGATTTCGAGCAGGCGCTGCGCCTGCAGCCGGACAATGCGCTGAGCCTGCTCTATCGGGGCAATCTCTGGACGGAAGCCGGCGCGTTCGCCCAGGCGCTGGAGAGCTATGACCGCCTGCTGCTGGCCGCGCCCGGCTATGACGAAGCCTGGTTCCGGCGCGGCAACCTGCTGTGGCAGATGGAACGGCTGGAAGAGGCACTGGCCAGCTATGCCACGGCGCTCGCCTGCAATCCCGGCCGCTTTGGCGCGGTCTTCAACAGCGGCACCCTGTTGCTCAAGCTGGAGCGTTACGATGAGGCTTTCGCGGCCTTCGAGAAAGCGCAGGCGATGGCGCCCGATCATCCCCATGTGCTGGGGGGATTGCTCAGTGCCGTGCTGGGCGGCTGCGATTTTAAACACTGGCCGGATTTCCAGGCGCATGCGATCGCGGCGGTGCGCGATGGTCGGGCGGTCATTGTTCCGCTGGATTTTATGCCCGTCTGCGATGACGGCGCGCTCAGGCGGCGCTGCAGCGAGAATTTCATCGCCGCGCGGCTGCCGCAACCGGCTCAGCCGATTTGGACAGGAGAAGCGTACAACCACGACCGCGTCCGCATCGCCTATCTGTCGGCGGATTTCCGCCAGCATGCCACGGCCGAGCTGATCGCGGGTCTGATCGAAGCGCACGACCGCTCGCGCTTCGAAGTCATAGCGGTCTCTTTCGGCCGCGATGACAACAGCATCCTGCGCGCACGCCTGGTGCGGGCGTTTGACCGGTTCGAGGATGTGCGCTTGAAGAGCGACGCCGAAGTGGCGCAATGGCTGAAGGACGGCGAGATCGATATCGCTGTCGATCTCAAGGGCCATACCGAAGAGTCGCGGCCGGGAATTCTGGCGCATCGGCCCTGTCCGGTGCAGGTCGGTTATCTGGGCTATCCCGGAACCATCGGTGCGCCGTGGCTGGATTACATCCTGGCCGATGCCCGCGTGCTGCCATTCGACCAGCAGGCTTTTTACAGCGAGAGGGTCGTGCACCTGCCGAACTGCTATCAAGTCAACGATTCCAGCCGCGCGATTGGTGAAACGCCCACCCGCGCCGATGCGGGATTGCCCCGGGACGGCTTTGTCTTTTGCTGCTTCAACGCCGCCTGGAAAATCACGCCGGTCCTATTCGATGTCTGGATGCGGTTGCTTGCGGCGGTGCCGGGCAGCGTTTTGTGGCTGCTGGACGACAATGCCACGGCCAGGCGCAATTTGGCCGCGGCGGCGGGCGCGTGCGGGATTGATCCGGCCCGCCTGATCTTTGCGCCGCGGCTTTCCTCGGCTGCGCATCTGGCGCGGCACCGGCTGGCGGATGTGTTCCTGGATACGCTGCCCTACAATGCCCATACCACCGCCAGCGATGCCCTGTGGGCGGGTCTTCCTGTTGTCACCTGTCTGGGCGCGCAATTCGACGGCCGCGTCGCGGCGAGCCTGTTGGATGCCGTCGGTCTGCCCGAGCTTGTGACTCATGACCTGGCGGACTATGAAGCTCTGGCGCTGGCCTTGGCGCGCGATTCCGCGCGGCTGTCGTCTTTTAGGGAAAAACTGGCCGCGAACCGCCTCACCAGCCCTCTTTATGATACCGACCGGTTCCGCCAGTTCATCGAAGCGGCTTATCTGCGCATGATGGAGCGTGCCCGCCAGGGTCGCGCGCCGGAAGGCTTCGTGGTGCCGGGCTGATGGGTTCGGTTGCGGGTCTGATTGCCCTGGCCAGGTGTTTTTGTTTCAATCTGCGTCAACGCGGCGAAGAACCGCAAAGAGAGGAAGTCATGCGTCCCCCCTGGTGGCTTTTGGTGCCTGTGATCGCGGTTCTGGCAACGGCTGCTGAGGCACGGCCCCGCGACGACGCCTTGTCGGGCGCTTTCCGTTGCGCCGCCATCGCGGATTCGAAGGCTTGGCTGGATTGCTATTACGGCGCCGCCCAGCCGGTGCGCGCCGCCCTGGGCATGGCTCCGGCACTGGCAGGCCAGATCAAGCTAGCTGCGTCGCCGCCAGCCGGTGGTGTGCCGCGTGACGAAGGGGTGCGTGATGACGTGATGTCGGCGGCGGCCGCCTGCAATCGCGTGGCGGGCGAGCGGCCCTGGCTGGACTGCTATTACGCCGCCGCCCAGCCGATGCGGGTGCAGCTTGGTCTTTCGGCGCCACTACCAAAGCTGGCGCCGAAGCCGCTGCCGGCGCCACAAATTGCCAGCGCGGCGCCACGACCTCCTTCGGGGCCGCCGCCCATGCCGCGAAACACCGGCCTGCTCAATGGGCTGTTCAACGACATCAAGCCGATTGTGCGTAACATGCCGATGCAATCCTTCACGCTGGACAAGCAGGGCGCCTTCACCGTCACCCTGGCGGACGGTCAGGTGTGGAAGCAGGCGGCGGAAGATGAGATCTATCATCCCGCGCGCTGGCGCAAAGCGGCGGCGGAGTTGTTGGTCACGATCGCGCCGGGCGCGATGCACACCTTCACCATGACGGTGGACGGTGAGAGCCGCATCTACAAGGTGCGCCGCATCCGCTAGCGCACGGCCTCAGAGCTTAACGCGCGGATCGCGCTTGGCCAGTCGCGCCAAGAGATAATCCACCTCGGCGCGGGTTTCGTTTGAAAAAACCGGCGCCGGCTTGCGGATGGTCGCGGTACGCAGAATCCCGCGACGCATCAGCACATATTTGCGCACCGCCAGCCCCACGCCGGGCTGATGGTCGTAGCGCAACAGCGGCAGATGGGCGTCGAACAGGTCATGGGCGGCGTCGCGCTGGCCCGCCTTGCTCAACGTCACCGCCTCCACCAGCATGTCGGGAAAAGCGTAGCCGGTGTTGGCGCCGTCGACGCCGCGGTCCAGTTCGAAATCCAGGAACAGCCCATTGTTGCCGATCAGGATGGAGATTTTGCGCATCGAGCCGTCTTTTTCCCAGCCGCGCAGGGCGGTGATCTTATCCAGTCCCGGCCAATCCTCATGCTTGAGGATCGCCAGTGATGGATTCTCCGTCACCACCCGCTTGACCAGCCCGTTGGACATGGTGATGCCGGTGGAATGGGGGTAGTCCTGCAGCACCCAGGGGATGTCGCCGCCGATCGCCTCGACGGCATTGCGGAAATAGGCCGCGATCTGGTCGTCGGTCTTCAGGCCCGCGCCCGGCGCGATCATCACGCCGGCCGCCCCCAAATCCATCACCTTGCGCGACAAGGACCGCATGGCGGCAAAACCGGGCGCGGACGCGCCCACGATGATGGGCCTGCCTTGGGCGCGCTTGATCACCCGCTCCGCCAGCGCCAGGGCTTCTTCCGCGTCCAGCTTGGGGGCTTCGCCCAGCACGCCCAGAATGGTGAAGCCGTTGCAGCCGGCCTCGAAATAGAAATCGGTCATGCGGTCGACCGAATTCCAGTCGATGCTGCCGTCCTCGTTGAACGGCGTGGGAGCGATGGAATAGACCCCGGAGGCGGTGGTATCGAGCTTCATGACTTGTCCTTCCTAATTCCTTGCGTTCACAGCGGAGGGGGCCAAAGCCGGCCCGGCGAACGTGCCGGAAAACCCAGTAAAGTCAGGCCCTTGCGCGTATTTCCCCTCCGCCACCCGCCCAGGGCGCGGTTATTTTTCCCGACTGTAGCGGCGGCGCGCGTCTGGCGCCATCTGTCTATCGCCAGGCGCTGGAAGCGCTTAGACTTTTGGTCAACGGCAGCAAAGAACTGCCACCGAGAAGGGGAAATCGCATGAAATCGGCAACGAAGTCGCCTGTGGCGCTCACGCTGCTTTTATCGTCCGCGCTTACGGGTTCGGCATGGGGTCAGACGCAACAGGCGGACGTGCTGATCACCGGCGGCACGATTTATGACGGCTCGACCGCCAAGCCGTTCACTGGCGATGTGGCGATCACCGGCGACAAGATCGTCTATGTCGGGCCCAAGGCGACGATGACGGCCAAGCGGACGATTGACGCCAAAGGCATGATCGTTTCGCCGGGGCTGATCGACGCCCATACCCACACCGATCATTTTCTGGATTCTGCCGACAAGGCGCAACGCGCTGATCCGGCTTGGACCATGCAGGGCGTCTCGACCGTCTTTATCGGGATCGATGGCAATGGCACACCCGATCTCAAGGCCAAATTCGCGCACTATCAGGCGCAGGGCATCGGGCCCAATGTCGTGTCCTATGTCGGTTTCGGCGCCATCCGGCGGACGGTGATCGGAGAGGCGGCGCGCGCGCCCACCCCGCAAGAGCTGGAAAAGGAAAAGGCGCTGGTGGTCAAGGGCATGTGCGAAGGCGCCATCGGGCTTTCGGCAGGCTTGTTCTACGCGCCGCAGAATTTCGCCAAGACTGATGAAGTGATAGCCCTGGCCAAAGAGGCGGGCCGGCGCGGCGGTGTCTATGACACCCATCAGCGCGATGAATCTTCGTATTCCATCGGCCTCCTGAACTCGACCAAGGAAGTGCTGCAGATCGGCCGCGAAGGCGGTATCCCGGTGCATTTCTCGCACATCAAGGCTTTGGGCCATGACGTGTGGGGCAAATCCAAGGACGTCATCGCCCTGATCAATGAGGCGCGCGCCAAGGGGCAGAACGTCACCGCCAACCATTATCCCTGGCTCGCCTCCCATACCGGGCTGGATGCGGCGCTGGTGCCGCGTTGGGCCTCGGATGGCGGCGATGCCGCGATGATTAAGCGGTTCGACGATCCTGCGCTGCTGAAGAAGATCAAAGCTGAAATGGCGCAGAATCTGGACCGGCGCGGCGGCGCGCAGACCATTCTGCTCACCAGCGGCGAAGCCGAAGGGGGAACGGCCAAGGATGCGCCGCCGAAACCCTGGACGGGCAAATATCTCTCCGCCATCGCCAAGGAATGGAAGGTGGACGCCCTGGACGCCGCCATTCGGATACTGCGCGAAACAGGCGGCAAGGCTTCGATCGTATCGTTCAATATCTCCGAGCCGGACCTGGAGAATTTCATGAAGCAGCCTTGGACGGTGACCAGCTCGGACGGCGGCCCCGGCCATCCGCGCGAATATGCGACCTTCCAGACCAAATACGCGGTCTATGTGAAGCAGAAACACACAATCGACACGGGCTTCTTCATCCGCCATTCCAGCGGCCTGACCGCCGACATCTTCAAGCTGGACCGGCGCGGTTATCTCAAAGCCGGCTACTTCGCCGATGTGCTGGTGTTCGATCCCAATGGCTATGTCCCCAAGGCCGACTACATCCATCCCGCGGTTTTGTCGGAAGGCGTGAAGGAATTGTTCGTCAACGGTGTTGCCGCTGTCGACAATGGCACGCCGACAGGCGCAACGGCTGGACGGCCACTGCCGCATACGCCCCCGATCGGGACCTGCAATTAAAGGGATTGTTGCGGCGCACCACACAAATGAGAAGGCGCGACAAAAGGGGCCAGAGGGAATCTTGCCGTTTGTACGTCCTCGACTTACGGTCGCGCCAAATAAAATAGTGCAGACAAAAAACCAATCCACCAAGGGGAGTTTCCATGCGTAGACGTGAAGTGTTCGGTGCGGCGATGGCGAGCGGCGCGGTCGCGGCCTTGCTGTCGACCAAGGAATCCCAGGCCCAGGAAGCGTCGGCGCGCGCCGCCCGCGGCATGGCGTCGCCCAAGATTCGCGATGTTTCGGTGATCGAATGCGCGCCCCAGGGCGTTCGCCTCACAGTGGTGAAGATCACCACAGATCAGGCCGGCCTGTATGGTTATGGCTGCGCCACCTTCACCCAGCGCGCCGACCTGGTGAAGCCGGCGGTTGAAAAATACATCAAGCCGTTCCTGATCGGAAAACCCGCCGACCGGATCGAAGACACCTGGCAGATGCTCTACAATTCGTCTTACTGGCGCAACGGGCCGGTTCTCAACAATGCGATCAGCGGCGTGGACCAGGCCTTATGGGACATCAAGGGCCGTATGGCCGGCCTGCCGGTCTATCAGCTTCTGGGCGGCAAGGCGCGCGAAGCGGTGGACACCTATGGCCACGCCTCGGGCAGTGAGATTGCGGACTGCCTCGACAGCGCCAAGAAGTATATCTCTCAAGGTTTCCGTCATGTCCGCATCCAGGTCGGCGTGCCGGGCATGGCCGGCTATGGTTCTCGCACCGGCGGTTCGCGCATCGATTCCCTCCACAACGCCCCGGTATTCGAGCGCGAAGGCGCCAAGCGCCGCGCTCTGGCGCTGTTCGAGGCCGCGCGCAAGGAATTGGGGCCCGAGATCGAGCTGCTGCACGATGCCCATGAGCGCTACACGCCGACCGAGGCGGTTCAGTTGTGCAAGGAAGTGGAACAGTATCGTCTATTCTTCCTGGAAGATCCGCTGTCGCCGGAAGACATCATGTGGTTTTCCAACATCCGCGCCCAGACCACGACACCGCTGGCGATGGGCGAGTTGTTCAACTCGCCGCATGAATGGACGCCGCTGATCAAGGACCGGTTGATCGACTATATGCGCATGCATATCTCGCAGATGGGCGGCTTGACGCCGGCCCGCAAGGTGGCGGCGTTTGGCGAGATCTTCAATGTCCGCACCGCCTGGCACGGTCCCGGCGACGTCTCGCCCATCGGCCATATGGCGATGACGCATCTGGATCTCAACATCACCAATTTCGGCATCCAGGAATATTCGGAATTCAACGACGCGACCAAGGAAATCTTCCCCGGCCTGCCGGAGATGAAGGGCGGTTACCTCTATGCCAATGACAAGCCGGGCTGGGGCATCGAAGTTAACGAGGCCGCCGCTGCCAAACGCCCCTTCAACCGCACCGATCCGATGAATGGCGGCTGGGGCGAAGTCCGCCTGCCGGATGGCCAGATCGTCAAGCAGTAAGGCCGCATTCCGAAGACCGTTGGGTATTAGACGAACGTCTTGCCAAAATCCCTACGCCGCGCAGGCGGCGTAGGGACTTTTTTATCGGGCGCCCAAAAGCCCTTGCAAGTCTGGCTGTTGATGCTTTGCTGTGGCCATGGAAATTGATTTCCAGGAACGGGCACGCTGGCTGGCGCGCCATATCCTGCCCTTTGAGCCCATGCTGCGGTCCAGGCTCAGGCGTATGTTCGTCCATGGGATGGAAGTCGATGACATCGTCCAGGAGATGTATGCCCGGATCGTGTCCCAGCCTTCGCTGGAGACCATCAAATATCCGCGGCAATATGCGATCCAGACCGCGACGGCGATCATCATCGATCATATGCGGCGCTCGCGGGTGATCTCCATCCATACGGCCGGCGATCTGGACCAGCTTGAGATTTCCGCGCCCGACGCGACCCCGGAACAGCAGCTTGAGTTCCGCGATGAAATAGCCGAAGTCGCGCGGTCGTTGGCGCTTTTGCCCGAGCGCACGCGCGATGTCCTCATCCTGCGGCGCGTCGAAGGTCTTTCCCAGCAGGAGACCGCGAGCAGATTGGGAATAAGCATAAAAACCGTCGAAAAGCATATGGCACAGGGAGTGGCAGCGCTGATGGCCTTGTTCGGCCGGGGAGGGAAATCCAGCCCTCACCCGTCTACACCAAAGCGAGCTGACGATCATGAATACAAGATTCTCCCCTCCGGAGATTGACCGCACCGCCGCGGAGTGGGCGGCGCGGCGGTGCTCTGGCCTTACGTCACAGGACCAGTCCGCGCTGGACCGCTGGCTCAAGGCCGATCCGCGCCATGTCGGCGCCTATGCCAAGGCCGAGGCCGTGCTGGCGCAGCTGGATCGGGTCGGCGCGGCCGCCCCGGATGCCTTGCGGATGACGGTTTTCTCGCCCCCCAATGGGAGCGTTCTCAGGCGCCGGACCATGTTGGTAGGCAGTGTGGCGGCAGGGCTTGCCGTTACGGCCGGCGGCGCGGTCTGGTTGACGCGATTGCTGGGACAGGAGAGCTATTCCACCCGGGTCGGCGAAACCAGGGAGATCGTCCTGTCCGATGGGTCCATGGTCACGCTCAACACCGATTCCAGGATTGTGGTCCATTACGGCAAGGCGCGCCGCGAGATTCAGTTGCTGCAGGGCGAGGGTCTGTTCGATGTCGCCAAGAACAAGAAGCGCCCCTTCGTCGTGATGGCGGGCGACACCCAGGTGCGCGCCGTGGGCACCAGCTTCACCGTGAAATTGTTGCCGGAACAGCCGGTCCAGGTTCTGGTGCGCGAAGGGGTTGTGGAAATAAAGCGCCCGCAAGTGCCACAGGCGCCGCCCGTGCGGCTTGTGGCCAACACACTTGCCCTGGCGCCGCCCCAGGCGCCGATCTCAACCGAAGCGGTGCCTCGTATACAGGTCACCCGCGACTTGGCATGGCGCGAGGGGCGCATCGCGTTTGATAATGAAACGCTGGCGAACGCCGCGCGCGAGTTCGGACGTTACAGCGATATCCAGGTTCGCGTACCTCCCGAACTCGAGAACCAGACCATTACCGGCCTGTTTGTATCCAACGACCCGGTAGGTTTTGCCCGAGCCGCCGCGATCTCTCTTAATCTTCATGTGGAAGTGGCCAACCGCGAAGTCCGCCTCACGCGCTGATTGCGCCGCTAAAATGTAACGGAACGAATAGGGATTTCGAACTTTCATTCGTCAACACCCCCAAGACCACGCCAGGTGGCATACCAAAGAGGGAGTTGATGATCCGGAAATTCTCAAAAGCCGCGCTGCAGGGCAGCGTGGCATGTTTGGCTCTGATTTGCTGTGAGACGGCCTGGGCCCAGGCGAAGCCCATCGACATTCCTGCGGAAGATGCCGGCAAGTCGATTCCCGAATTGGCGCGGCAGGCCGGTATACAGATCATCGCGCCCGGTCAGGCCTTGCATGGTGTGGTCACGCCGGCCGTCAAGGGGGAGTATGAAGTCCGTGTCGCGCTGACGGGCATGCTCAAGGGAACAGACCTGCGGATCGCTGCCGACGACGGACGGACAATCGTCCTGGCGCCCAACCCAAAAAACGTGGCAGCCGCCGCAGATGACGCTGCGGCGGGTTCTCAAAGTGCGCCCGTCGAACAGGTGGTGGTGACCGGTTCGCGGGTCATTTCCAGTGCCGTCAACTCGCCCACGCCGTTGACGGTGGTTTCCGCCGAACAGCTTCGCGCCACCACACCTACCAACATTCCCGACGCTCTGAACAAGCTGCCGGTATTTTTGGGCTCGCAGCAGCCGCGATCGGCTGGCAATGGCGGCAGCGGCAGCGGGCAAAATGTTCTGGCGCTTCGTCAATTTGGAACGCAACGCACGCTGGTGCTGTTCGACAGCCACCGGGTGGCGCCTGACAATGCCAATGGGACCGTGAATGTCGATGTCCTGCCCCAGATGCTGATGAGCCGGGTGGATGTGGTGACCGGCGGTGCCTCCGCTGTCTATGGCTCGGATGCGGTGACCGGGGTGGTCAACTTCGTCCTGGACAAGAATTTCACTGGACTCAAATTTGACCTCAATTCCGGCATCTCCAACTATGGGGACGGCTTCAGCTACAAGGTGGCAGCGGCGGCCGGCACGAATCTGTTCGGTGGCCGCGGCCATTTCGAAATGTCGATCGAGCATTTCAACCAGGATGGTGTGCCGATCATCGATCGTCCCTATGGCCCTGGATACTGGACCCTGGCCGGCGCCGGTACGGCGGCAAACCCGTTCGCGTTCGTCCAGAACACGCGCGTTCCCACCCACACCTTCGGGGGCCTGATCACCTGCGCGGCGCCCTGCACCCTCAATGGCCAGCAATTCGTGGCTGATGGCGTTGTCGGTCCGTTCGCGCATGGCGCCCTCACGGGAACCGCCAATGTGGAGTCGGGAGGCGACGGCGCGTATGACCCGTTTGGCCAGGCGCTGACTTACTTCCGCACCAACAACGCCTTTGGCCGTTTCAGCTACAATCTTGACGACACGACAAGCTTTTATGTCCAGGCGACGGGCTCGGAATCCTTCGCGTCTGGCACCTGGTATCCCATGCTGCTCAATCCGGGCGCCAATCAAACCAACATATTCTTCACCAACAACGCCTTCCTGCCGGCGTCCGTCCAGCAGGCGCT
>Ga0207711_10002316_pt1 | contig 17060 bp, 17 predicted proteins | sample KBSS34metaG_FD_184401 | JGI IMG/M metagenome (GOLD analysis project Ga0207711, IMG submission 184401) | Switchgrass rhizosphere microbial communities from Kellogg Biological Station, Michigan, USA - KBS S3-4 metaG (SPAdes) (version 2) | ecosystem: Host-associated > Plants > Roots > Rhizosphere...
AGGCCTTAGTTCCGATATAGATCAGGCTTGGTCGGTGTCCTCTGCGACGAAAGAGGTAGAGCCGCCGATAAATCGCGTCCAGAAGGCCGCTATAAGGAGTGAGGACCACGCCTTCCGATCGCTTGGTGCGAAAGCCGTTTAGCGCAACACGAGCGGAAAGACCGGGAGCCGACCAACTCCGGACGTGTTGCATCCGGTGGAAAACCGTGTGGCAATTCGGGCACATGATCTTGCTAGCGTCCAGATCTTCTTCGTTTGGAGTGGTCAGGACCAGATGGCCGCCGGGCTTCAGCAGCCTGTGAGCTTCTCTCAAAGCCGCGTCCAAGGTGTCATCGTCGAGGTGTTCGATTACCTCGACCATGAAAACCGTGTCGGCGATGGCATCCGGGAGCGCCTGGGTTCCAACGGTTGCCCCTTTGAAATGTGGCATGTCCGCAAATTCCCTGCATATCAGTTCGATGCTTGCGGGCGACTGGTCAGACCCATGAACGTCGCTCCCACGCTGCATGAGAAACTGCATCAAATGGCCGCGACCGCACCCAACATCGACGGCCGTACGGATTGTGATATGCCTCCCCACATAATCAAGAAGCGAACGGCCCATCATCCCACCGAAATATTGGCCGGTCAGTGCTGGATTGCTCCCGTGATAATCCCAGAAGTTGAGCACCCGTTCGGGCGTCCAATGGATCTCTCGAGGCTCGGGGTTGGTCATCGCTGTTCTTTCCAAATTAGATTGGCCCGTCGATCGCCTGATTTGGGGACGTATCAATTCGCTTTGGTTCGCTCGAAGGCAGTTGCGGGTCGAAGGTGAAAAATGGCCCAGCCGGCCCATAGGCTGGCCGCGGCTATCCCAGCCAGTGCTCCGGCCGTCACCGATAGGAAAGTGAGCAGAAAGGTTGTCCCGCAGCTCGCTGCCAGCAACGCGAACGTTCGCGTCGCCCGACCCCCCAGGACCACGGAATATCTACGGTAAACGATGAGCATGACAGCAGCGCCCACAACAACATTCATGATAATGTAGGCAATGCCAGCCGACGCCAGACCAAGCGACGGAAGCAAGACAGCGGCCATAGCCACCAGGATGGCCGTGCCGACAATATCAGTAACGGCGTATTCCCGACTCGCTCCCCCCGCTAACAACACGAGGGTCACCGGCCAAATGGCCAGTCTGACCATGTCGCCGAGCATCTGCAACCGAAGCAATGTCGTCGCTTCGACGAACTCGCCGGTATAAAGCAGGGATAATATGAAAGGCGCGCCGCCGATCATCGCCAGAAGTATTGGCGCCGCCAGCAGAAACCCTACTTCCGCCTGGCTCTCAACTAATCCTTGAGCTTGATTTCGATCCGTCAGGGCGGCGGTGAGCCTTGGGAGATAGTCGTTCGCCATGGTCTGAAAAATGAAGGCGAGATAGACTGTCGTAACCGTCCATGCCGCCTGAAAATGGCCGAGGGCGACTGCGCCGAGCTTACGTTCGACTAGCGTCCTAATTGCTAGTTGACCGCACAACGACACAAAGATTGAGGTGGTGAGCGCTCCGCCGAGTTTTACGGCGCTGATGATATGGGGTGCGATTGGACCAGCGCGAGACTGCATCAACCCGGAGGTGGCCCGCCGAACGAAGAACCAGCCAAGCGTAAGGGTCGCGACCGGGGCCGCAAGAATGAACGGCAATATCCCGCCATCCTTCCACCGGACGATGCAAATACTTCCTACCAGCGCCGCGATCGCAGCCGTCAAAAGGTTTAGTCTTGCGATGTCGCCGATCCGGCGACCGGCACTCAGAACGGCCGTCTGATATCCAGCTCCAGCCACCGCCGCGACGCCTAGGGCCAACCAGCCAACATCACTACCTCGATCGCGGTCCTGAAAGAGGAGAACCGCAAGCTGTGAGCGAAACAGCCAGAACGCTAGTCCGCTGCCGACGGCAAGTGCGAACGTCGCCAAGAGTACAGCTCTGCGAGCGGCGGCAGATTTTCGTTGCCCGGAACTCTCGCTCGCTACGATCTCGCGAGCGCCGGCTACTCCAAGGTTTAGACTTCCAATTGATGCCGCCGTGTTGAGCAAATTTTGAAGTAAGCCGATCGTCCCGATCCCGACAGGACCGAGGATTACCGCCGCGACCTTCATCCTCACTAGTCCGAAAGCAATATTTCCCATCGCCGCGCCGCCGATGATCGACGTGGCCCTGACGGTATGTAGTTTCGACACGGACGGAACGGCTGAACCAACCGGATCGTGAGCTTTCATTGCCCGGCAGTAGCCCAAGGTACACGGCGATCAAATATTGACGCCCTTTCCAGCTTTTCCCATCGTCGCCACCTCTGCCAAACAAAGGGCTCAAGTTGAACGAGGACTGGACACGATTTCGCGACCCTGTGTCGCAAGAGCCGCTCCGGTGGACCGGGTCGGCCCTCGTTAACGGCGGGGGCGAGGAATATGCGATCGTCCAATCGATTCCGCGCTTCGTGCGCAGCGAGAATTATGCGGCCGACTTTGGAGCTCAGTGGAAGCGATTCCCGAAAACGCAGCTCGACTCCCATTCAGGCCTCTCGATCTCCAAGGAGCGACTTTCGCGCTGCCTGCGGGGTGAGCTACCACGGATCGCGGGCCGCAGGGTCCTGGAAGCTGGATCCGGCGCGGGGCGATTCACCGAGATCCTCCTCGACAACGGCGCAGAGCTAGACAGCTTTGACTTTTCTGCTGCTGTGGAAGCCAATGCGCAGAACAACGGCGACCGGCCCATGAGCCTGGCGCAGGCCGACATACGTGCCATCCCCTTCCCGAAGGGCACGTACGATTACGTGGTCTGCCTCGGCGTACTTCAACACACGCCCGACACTGAGGAAAGCATTGCAAGGCTGTGGGAGATGGTCGCACCCGGTGGGCGACTTGTCATCGACCATTACCGCCTGAATCTGTGGCTTTCCCTGCCCCCGCCCTTTGGAGATGCTGAAAAGCTCTATCGGCAGATTGCTCTGCGACTGCCTGCCGCAAAGAGGTACGGCTTCGTCAAATGTCTGGTTGATTTCTGGTTCCCGATCTACTGGGCGTCGCGGAAATCAAGGCTCGCGCGAAGGGTGTTGGCGCGGATCGCAGGAATTCATTTCTATTCTCCCGAGATCCCTCTCAAGAGCCGCGAACAACATTACGCATGGGCTTTGCTCGATACCCACGATGGGATGACCGATGCTTTCAAACGTTACCGAACAACAGAACAGATCAGGAAGGCACTCGAGGCTCTAGGCGCTATCGACATCGAGGTATGGATCGGGGGCAATGGCGTCGAAGCATGGTGCCGCAAGCCGGACGCACCGCGCAAGTCTGAGAAATGATTGGCCTACTTTAGATGAAAGCGCAGAATCTGCCGACTGTCCGCAAGCTGCTTGTTGTCGACACCTCCTACACGCTGGAGATGATCCAGGAGCGCAAGATTGAGGCTTCTGTTACTTGCCGAGATCTGGACGGTTTTTTCGACCATGTTTGGAGCGTTCATCCGTTTGCGACTCTTCTCACGTCTGAAGGATGGTCTGAAAAATTTGGTAGACCCTCAACTTATCGCTTATCCGAACGACACACTTTCATAGAAGGAAAAGTTGGTCGGTTCGGGTGGCTTCAGAAGTTTTTCGCCATAAACTTCCTATGCAGCCAGGCCAGTCTCCTCGTCGAATTACTTCGACTCGTTAAACACGAAAACATAAATGTCATACGGGTATCTAGCCCCCTCTATGTTGGCCTGCTCGGTTGGCTTATCTCGCGCATAACCGGAATTCCGTTAGTTATTCGGGTCGGCGGCAATTACGACAAAATTTTCGAGACGACTGGTCGTCCGCTTGAACCGCGGCTCTTGCGCAGTCGAAAAATTGAAAAGGTCGTCGAGCGCTTCGTATTCGGCCGTGCTGAGCTCATAGCCGGAGCTAATCAGGATAATCTGGACTTTGCGATTGCGAACGGAGCGCCGCCCGACCGTACGACTCTCTTCCGTTACGGCAACCTTCTTCACCCCAGCCATCTTTTGGACCCTTCGCAGCGGGCCCTCGACGAACGATATCTTAGCGATCTGGGTGTTCAACGCGGTCATTTCTTACTCTATGTGGGCCGGCTCGAAACGGTGAAGCATCCTGACCATGTCATCGAGGTGCTCGCGCGAGTTCGCAGGCGGGGGTTTCATTTGAAAGCAGTGCTCGCCGGGGAAGGTAGCATGCGAGACGAACTCGTGCGCCGGGTACGAGAGCTCGGGCTCGAAGGAGAGGTAATTATGCCCGGCAATGTCGCCCAGGATCGGTTGGCAGAGCTTTATGTCGCGGCAGGAGTCGTTGTGTCACCACACACGGGGCGGGCGCTCAGCGAGGCTGCTTTTGCGGCGGCCGCGATCGCTGCATATGATGTGGATTGGCAAAGCGAACTGATCACTGACGGAGTGACCGGGATGCTCGTGCCACACGCAGAGGTGGACCTGCTGGCGGCGGCGGTAGAACGGCTTCTGGATGACCGAAATTACGCGGCGCGCCTTGGCTCGGCGCTTCGTGCCCGAGCCTCTGAAATGCTCGACCCCGCACGACTGGATGCTCATGAACGCGCCACTTACGCTGCGTTGCTGAAATCGTAGCGATGACCGCCAAGAAGCACTCTCCCAATATTGACCCGGTTACGGTCATTGGCTTCGGGCAAGAGTGGGAGGCATTCGACCAGCATTCCCTGACGCCGACCGAATACGGTCTCATGTTCGATCAATACTTCTCGGAATTTCCATGGGAGGATCTACCGCCCGATGCGGAAGGATTCGATCTGGGCTGCGGGTCAGGCCGGTGGGCGGCGCTTGTTGCGCCGCGAGTGGGGAAATTACATTGCGTCGACCCCGCCCCTGCAGCGCTTGAGGTGTGCCGTCGTCGATTACGAGAGGTGGACAATGCCGAATTTCATCTTGCCAGCGCCGATGACATTCCCGTGCCCGATCACAGTCAAGACTTCGGCTATTCGCTCGGCGTGCTGCACCACATTCCTGACACTCCGCGTGCACTAAAGGATGCGACCCGCAAGCTGAAGCCGGGAGCCCCTTTCCTGCTGTACCTCTATTACGACTTCGAGAACCGGCCCGTTTGGTATCGTTGGTTGTGGGTCGCAAGCGAAGCGGGTCGCTGGCTTATCTCACGTTTGCCGTTTGCGATGAAAAAGGCTGTGACCACTGCTATAGCCACCGTCATCTACTGGCCACTTAGTCGCCTCGCCGGGGCGCTCGAGCGACGAGGAATACCCTGTCACCATGTGCCATTGAGCGTCTACCGGCACCGTAGCTTTTACAGTCTTCGGACCGATGCACTGGACCGTTTCGGAACTCGGCTCGAGCAGCGCTTCTCGAAGGCTAAAATCCGCGAAATGATGGAGAGTGCGGGTCTGGAGCGGATCACTTTCCGCAACGGTGCGCCCTATTGGTGCGCGTGCGGGCGGCGTGCCGGCGAGCTCACGTCATCTCGGTCTTGAGCGGCATGCGACTGCTATTTGTCACGAAATCCCTCTGCTCCTTGGGAGGAGGCGCCGAGCGCGTACTCCTGGCGGTCGCCGGTGAGTTAGCCGATCGGGGGCATGAGTTGACGATCGCAACGTTTGATGCGGCGGATGCCCAGTCTTTTTATTCCGTTTCGAACCAGGTGATTGTTCGCCGACTTGGGGTCGGCGACGCGCTCGCGCAGACGGACCTTGTTGCGCTGGGGCGTCGGATACTTGCCTTACGGCGCTTCACCAAGGAGCTGAGGCCTGATGTGGCTGTCGGATTTCTACATAGCAGCTACGTGCCACTCTCCTTCGCGCTCGCGACGAGTGGCGTTCCGGTCATTGCCAGCGAGCACATTGTGTTTGGGCATTATCAATCTCGGCCAGTAGAACGCATGGCATTACGCCTCATCGTACCGCTTGTCCGTGCCGTCACGGCGGTGACTGAAATGATGCGCTCAACATTCCCGCCGGCGATGCGATCAAAAATGCAGGTAATCCCGAACCCTTTGTTGCAATCACATCAGTTAGCGGATCCGGTTGGGGGCCGCCGAAAGACATTACTCTCCGTCGGTCGGATGGAACCCCAAAAGGATCATGCGACCTTGATCTCCGCCTTTAGTTTGATAGCGGATGAATTTCCCGAATGGGGCTTGCGGATTGTAGGCGAAGGCTCGCTGCGTGGCGCCTTGGAAGAACAGGCGCACGCTCTCGGACTGACCGGTCGCGTCGAGCTTCCTGGGGCAGTGCAGGATATCAGTCCAGAATATGGTGCCGCACAGCTATTTGTAATGCCCTCTCTTTATGAGAGCTTCGGACTTGCGACGGCAGAGGCCCTCAGCCACGGCTTGCCAGCGGCCGGGTTTGCGGACTGTGCTGGAACAAACGAGCTGATTCAAGATGGCGTAAATGGAAAACTCGCGCCTGGTCACGGTTCAGCGACAAGTCTTGCCAAAGTTCTTCGGTCGCTGATGTCCTCTCCGGACCTGCGCAAGCAGATGGGCCACGCAGCACCTCAAACGGTCGAGCAGTTCAGGCTGGATGCTGTCGTGGACCGTTGGGAAGCGTTGTTGCGCCGAACGGTCGAAGAATCGGACGTTGCCAGACAATGTCACTAGACGTGATATCTCGCCGCAAACTCATCCTGTACAAGGCACCTGTCAGCTGGAAAGCCAGGTCCAAATGAACAGACGAGCCGATGCCACTCGTGTCAGCCACATTGAGATGGACCTAGAGGATGTGCGTCGTATCAACTGGTTTGGACTGAAACCGCTGCTGGCGCGCTTCCTGGCGGCGCCCATCGTTAATCCCGCACTACATGGACTTTCCAGAATGATACTTCCGACGGCGATCGCGCATCGGTTACCCCTCAGCAAGGACAGCGTCCATTATGTCCTGGAGGACGGCAGCACAGTGGTCCTCCTTGAACCTATTCATGATGCGATCGCCAGGGACATTTGGCATGGGCGTGGAAAGCCGACCCAAGCCGCAGAGCGCCTTAAGCTGCGCGTCTTCGAACAAATTGCGAAGTCTTCGAAGACATGTCTGGATATTGGCGCCTATGCAGGCTTCTTTGCTCTGGTCGCGGCCCGAGCAAACCCGTCGTTGCGGGCGCTGGCGTTCGAGATCGTGCCCGAGAATTTTCTGCTAACTGTTCGCAACATTTTGGCAAATGATCTCGTGGATCGGGTCGAGCCACGTTTGCGCGGTCTGGCCGCATCGGCTGGGTCGATGAAGATTCCCCGAAGCTTCGGCGCGGTATCTAACCTTTCCTCCGTGTCGATCGGGTCGAACTTCCCGGACGGAATTACGATTCCACTGGCCAGTCTAGACGACGAGTCATCCAGTGTGACCGGACCCGTTTTGATGAAGATTGATGTTGAGGGTTTCGAATCGGACGTCTTTCGAGGGGGCCAACGGTTCTTTCAGGTGCACCGCCCCGACGTGATCTGTGAGATCTTGCCAGGCGCCTCAGCATCCTGCGAATTCATCTCGAATATGCTTCGGCCCCTTGGGTATCAATTTTATCGTTTCGAAGCTGACGGACCTGAGCACTCGGTTTTGGAGACTCGAAATGAGATGCGAGATTGGTTGTTCACGGTGCGCCCATTTCCCGAAACCCCAAACTCGAGGACAAATGGGCAAAGGAAATCATCGGCGGTAGCGAACTCAAAGCCGTAGTGCGAAAAAAGCGCGAATGTCACACGTAGCCATATAGTTAACGGTCAGATGGATTCGTAGAAGATGGAAGATCAAATCTATGATATTTCGTTAGTACTTTATCTGATCGCGGGCTTAGCTGGTGTATCTGCTCTTCTGCAGTGGGCCAGATCAAAGATTAGTATGGACGATGACGACCAGATGCAATCAAAATACTTAATAGTGAAAGTTCTAACAATAGTAGCGGCCCTTGGTTTAGTCAGTGCGTTGATTTTGAGTGTGTGGATCCGCCAAAATCACATTGACTGCTGCTACGGTTGAGTTGTCTTTAAGGCTCGATAGGCGCGGCAATAGTTCCCGCGCCCGCGCAGTTAGGAGTGTCGGGTTGTAGGCATGTCTCTCAGCCGCCTAATCCAGCAGCCCTGCGAGTGCTCGCAACATCAGAGCGGGCCGGAACCGCGAGACCTTCAGCGGGCCCGGCTTTGCCTCAATCGCCTTAGCCCTGCGACGGCTGACAAGCGTTCGTCATAATAGTCAAAGAGGACGTTATTGGCCCGTATGTTGAGAGTGTGGGGACCACCTCGATGGCCAAATCGAAGATCGAGGCATTGGCTTTCACGATAAGCCCCTGGCGACAGTTCAACGATTTCGAAAAGGAGCAGCCCATCGCCATAGCTCCCTCGGAGGTCTTGCCCCGGCCGATAGCGGCGGCCAGCGTGATTCAAAATGGATCCCGCCATTCGGCCGCCCGCGGGGCTGAGGCAGATCGGACTATCTGGATGCTCGCAAAACGCACCGAATGGCGAATCGGCGAACCACAGACGCAGCACCTTGTCGCCTTCATCGGCGCGGTTGCCGAAGAGGAACCAGCGCCCGCGATGTTCGAACAAGGTGGGATCAAGGAGGCGCGGGCGGCCAGACACATCGAGCGCACAGCGGTGCTCGAGACCGTTCGGGGTGAACTCGAATAGCATTGGCCCAGACCAATCTGAAGTCTCAGGCAGCAGCAGCTGTCGTCCCTCGAATTCCAGGGTCGATGGGTAGGAACAATGCCCACCCGCAATCGGAAGCGCGCTGCACTCGACGCCATTGAAGGAGACGATCTCACCCAATCCGCTAGGTCGCATTCCCTCGGCCAAGATGGCATCGCCAGGGCCGAAAAACGGATCGGCGAGAAAGCGGTAGCATTCGGGAATGGGCATCGTTCGCCAAGTGCTGGCGTCGACCAGTGAATGCAGATTCTCAATCCGCCAATCGTCGGGAAGGGCAGCCCCCGCTGCTTTCCATCGCTTTTCGACAAAAGCACCGTAAGCCAGGCGTCTCAGCCAAGCGGCGATACTCCGGGCGATGAAATGCAACGCGGTAACGTTGGACGGCAGTCGATAATTGCGGCCCTTTGGGTTCATGGCCAGCGTCCTGCCAATTCGCGCATTGCGGATGGCCTGGCTGAGAAGCAAGGGAGAAACGCGGTAGGCTTCCATTAGCGACTGGCGCCATGAATGGCGATGCGCCTTAGTCTCAGCGAAAGCTACAACCGCCCCAGCATCGAGCTGGTTGGACAGGATCTGGACGACCTGACCGATCTCGGTCGCGCCATTCATAATTTCGTAGAAACCGGCGGGGCGGCCTCGGTACTGGCGCGGGTCGCCGTGATGATACGATAGGATCGGGCAGGCGAGCTTCGGTGGCACACGAAGCAATCCCATCCCAAACTTGATTATGATCTCAGGAGAATCTTCTGAGATTTGATCGAGAAGGGCCGACGGAAGCTGTTCCCACGCGCCGCTCGGCTCGGCTTCGAATGAGGTGCGTCTATCAATCTGCAGCTCGGCTGGCACCGGCACTCGCCTGGTAAGAGGATTCCGTACTGCGAGCAGGTTCAGGCCATAATAGACCGCGTGTGCTAATCGCGTTCGATGCGAGCGGCTGTTACTGCAGTCGTAGATGAAGAAGCGACTGGGTTCGGCTATCGCTCGAAGCGCGTCGGCTTGCCAACTGGCAACCCGACCGCGGTCGATCAGCAATCCGATCTTCACGTTGATCCCATCCTCACGAGAGGGCGGCGGGGTCGCGCCGTACTAACTCGCGGGCGCCGCCAAAGGCGAGTCGATCGATTAGCGCTTGCATCGCAGAGACGCTGTTCGGCGTCATCTCTGCGTTCCGTGGCTTCCGCCTCGGTCGCCCGCCGGTCGGTGCTGAACAGGACGCGAGGATATCATACAGAATGGCTTAGAGCGCGAGGTCGCTGTTCTCGGCAAGCAGTTTCATCCACGTTTCCCCGAGAAGCTGAAGCAAACTTTAGACAGCGAGGCATTGCCGCGTAAAGGTTGGTCGCGGAGGGAATGTACAGGTCCTTTTGTGATAAGTCTGGTGAGCAGCGCCGCGCGTGGACTGCCGGGCTGTCGCGACGCGTATGTCTCGAAGTGCGGGAACAGCGTCACGCGAGCCTGAGTTAGTGGCATGGAAGACGCACAAGTCCTATTTAGTGGCGCCATTGCAGACATTTGAAGACTACGACATTCTAGCTCGATGGCTCATCGACTGCTGGCGCTTTTCTGCTCACTATCGGCACTGAGCTTATCTTCATGTTTCACAGATCCACCAATCTGCTCACCCATCGGGAAGCGCATTCGTGATCAGTCCGTTCGAGGTGTCATTTACGGGGATGTTGGCGCGAAAGCAGAAGTAAAATCGTGTCCAGGAATACGCCTGCCTCTTGTATTCGTCGGCACTGAGCCCACAGACTATCAACGGCTGAAGTTGATCTCGCAAAGGCGACACTCCGCGGTGAGTTTTAGCGGACTGGGCGATGGTTACATCGTGAAGGATGGTGCGCCGGATCGGTATTCGCTTCTCTTGGTAGCGTTAACTGATATCCGCGAGGCCCCGAACACTGCAAAGAACCGGAATGTGGGGATCTCTGGCCATGGCTCATGATGTTTCAGGGCGCTGGTGTCCGCAATGGGTGGAAAGCGGCACTCTAGCAGTTGCTCATCAAGAAGGGTTTAGCCACGAGCCGACTGTCTGACTTCGGGGCCGGCACCCGGCCTGGAGCGATTTCACATTGCTGCCGCGAGATTCAACAGTTGGCCTGAAATGGCACTCCAGCAAGCTCGGCTCTGAAGAACTTCCGCAATGGCGGGAATGGGTCGAAAACGGACGGCAGTTTTGGGTGGAAAGCTGCCCTTACGCGCCTTAGGGTCGGGCAGGTGGGTAAGACACTCCCTTTCTGGCTCGCCTACGGCAGAGCAATCGCGATTTTTTTCTCGGTTCTTATGACGCTCGACTGGCTAGACTACGCGCTCTGGGGCGGTTGGCTTGAGTGGTGGGTCATACTGGCAGTTGCCGCTACGCTGCCGGTAATGGGTTTCCTGATCTCCGTCGGGATCGCATGGTGGTGCTTAGGCCAGCCACGTCGTAGGTGGGAGCGAACGGCAGGAATGGGAAACCCGAGAAAGTAATGATAAGCTTGTCCGCGCTTGAGGGGCGCAAGCTCGCGCAACGCGCTCTTGCGCATTCTTCAAAGTCAATTTCTGGATCGCATATAGTCTTGGCTTCTCAAGCCCGGGTTGGCGATCGCAACGGCTCAAAGAAGGGGTGGCCGAAGCAACGGATGCTGCGCGCCAAGACTCGTTGGGTTTAAGGGTCAAAACACCTGGCCAAACAATCATTTTGGGCGCACTAGCGCTGGTCTGTCACCTATCCTTGGCTAGTTTGCGATGGAGGGTCGTCGATCCAATTGGCTGGGTCCGAGCAAACCCCATTCGGGGGAGCGGCGCGTCTCCGGTCCGGCCGATGGTTGCCCCCAAGGCCGGGCCGTCACTTCCATTCTACATTGGGCAAGCTGTCAGACGCCACCAAACGGCGCGACTGCGTCGGATATGGATTCTGTTCTAGCCGCCACTTTCATGAGCATCTAGTTCTGAAAGCAATAAGCATGTAGTTTCAGTGCTGTCAGTAAGCGTAATGCGCGTCTGCCACTGCCTGGGGGAAACGCGCCGCTCGGGAGTAGGCGTATCAGCAAGTCGGACCCGGAATCGTTCCGAAGCGAAGGAGCGACTGCACTTCGCCTATTGGAAGACGCACTAGAAGTGCTGGATCGTATGGATTCGCCGGCAGAAATCGGTGCGCACGTTGATCTCGCAATTCAACGACTTCGGGAAGTGCTTGCTCAAACGGGGGAAGGGCATTCCTGATACACGCGAACAGCTATTCGACAGAAATACTTACGCAGCTCGCTGGATGCTCGGTCAGTCAAGCTCAACCAAAACCTTCGCCGATCAATGCGGTCGGGACTTCGCTCCACCCAGCCCTGGCGCTCCAACCTTGATACCCACCTAAGCGCCGTCGTCGGGGGTACGGCACTGGCATAACACGCACTACTCACAGATAATCTTTGGTGCGTCAGTTCAGCCGCAAACAACTCAAGCAGGATATCCCACGACGGCTCACCAAAAAGATCCGCACCAAAGACCTGTTCGCGCCGCCGGCGGGAGCGAAGTATTTCCCTCACTAAGCGGGCGAGCCCGTGATCGTCCAAGTCTTGAGGTGATCGGTCACTTGATAGCCTTGCTTGAAGGTCGTCCAGCTGGCGTCGGATGGACTGGATTGCGCCAAGCTGGGACGTCTCTTCTTGTCTCTCATAATCGCATTTTTGTGCGAAACTCATTTAACATGCTTTCTAACCGAGCATCTTGGTGATCCCACCTGTTGTTGACCGAATTTGCGACAAGATTTCAAGGCAGTACGGATTAAAATGTATCCAAAGTGAGTGTTTGCGGCTTTTGCCGGGCGTCGAAACTGATCGGCACGGCAACTCGCTCTGCTTAGACGGTGAGTGCCTGTCGGCTCCCTAGCAGTCGGAATGACTCCAGACTGGACCAATAATGTATGCAATGGATCGAAGGCAGACGTAAGCAGACCGTCAGCTAGCGGCCTTTGGTCCCCGGATACATCACGCTGGCTGGCATCCAGAAAACGCGGGGCAGAACAATCGCCCATTCCGACCGGGGTAAGCCGGACTTGCAATGTAGGATTAGCGGCGGCAGCAAGAGTCATCCGTGTCGAATCAGATGGGAGCGAGCGCAGCTCGGTGCGCTCGTTTCCTGAACTTAGCGGGGCGACTTCCGCGCCTTTCGATCGCGCCCGCCTAATGTCCGTTTTCCACCCATTGCGGACATTAGCTTAGTTCGGTCGTGGATCGGCAGTCACGTAGAGGTGTACCGACCAAAGTGTCTGTCTGAGCGCTTCATCAATGAGCCGTCACAGGCCACCAGACGCACCTTGCGAGGTGGCTCCGACCATACAATCTCGATCTCGCGCACCTTTTGCACGAGGCCGACATCTTCGGGCCGAATGTTATGGGAGCATACCCGGCTCGGCTTCGGTGCTTATGGTTGATCGATATGGGGCGATAAGACTGAAGAACCGCTCAGCCTCAGTGGGAGTGACGCGCAGTCGTGTCAGGCGGATCGGAAGGCGATTCTGCGCGATGACTTCGCCGCCCGAAGTCACCGTCACGGTGTAAAATGGGCATACGCGAGCACATAGGCCGAACCACGGAGTCTTCGAGACTGTAATCGATTTCACGGCGGCGACAGTTGGGACGGGCGCACAGCCGAACAGCAACACCAAGCTCGCTAGGCGGATTGTACGAGACAGATTAGAAGCCACCTTCGTATTCTAAACCGCAAATGTCCGCTTTCCACCCGTTGCGGATTCTAGGCTCGACCAACGAACATGAACGCTGCCGCTCCAGCGATGCAGGCGAACGCGCCCGCATAGCGCCAAGTGAGAGGCTCGCGGAGCACGACAACCGCAAAGACGGCAAACACCGATAGCGTGATGATCTCCTGAATGATCTTCAGCTGACCACCCGTGAAGCCGTGCTGATAGCCAATGCGATTAGCGGGAACAGCGAAGCAGTATTCGAGCAGTGCGATAACCCACCCGACACCAATCGCAGTCGCGATGGTCCAGTTTGGGAAGCGAAACTGACCGTACCAGGCCAATGTCATGAAGACGTTGGAGACGACGAGAAGGACGATTGTGAGCATGGTCCCGCTCTAAGGTTCACGGCCCTGCTGTCTAGGCCGTCTCCTAATCGACGACGGGTCTCGACGGACGTCTGAGAACAAAGGAATGTTCGCGCTAAGGCAGGACAGGGTCCAGCCTCCAGCTTCTCAGCGTGGACGGACGCAGCTTGGGGTTCCGCATCACGAGGCGCTTCGGGGGATTCAGACGCACGTTCCATAATCCAAAGGTAGGACCAAGCTTCTGAGGATTGAATCGCTCTCGTCCTCGTTTGAGACACGCGTAAGGCGCCACCATGCAGTCGAATATCTGCGAGTATAAGGCGACCCAACCCGAACTTCGTTCCAGGCTCGTGCCAAACCGCTGTCTCGGGAAACCCCTCAGACTCTGCTCGGAAAGCTTCAACGATGCTCGACACGCTAGAAAAAGCACGCAGCCATATGGCGCTCGCCTTGGAGATGCTTGATGGCGTCGATGCTCCTGCCGACATTGGTGCCCATCTTGATCTCGCTGTGCACCGGCTCGATGCCACGGTTGCAGACCTTCGACGTTCAGAGGGGCAGAATGCTTGGCCAGATAGCTCCAAGCAGCCGCCTAATCCTCTCTGAGCCTTGCTGCGTCAGTTCCATCCAATCCCTGCGCGCGTCAAACCGGTCGGCGATCCGGATGAGCCAACCATCCTGCTCGAGCCTCTTGACCCATCGCAGCGCAGTTGTGGCAGGCACCGCCGACGCCGAACATAAACCTGAAACGGATATTCGTTTTTGCGCAAGTTCTGTAGCCAACGCCTCGAGCAGTATGTCCCAGGCAGGATCAGCGAACAGATAAGCTCCGAGCTGCTCCTCCCTGATCCGCCTCGCCTTTATTATCCGTCGAACAGTCTTCTCCTCGAGACAGAAGGGCATCTCTGAGGCTGGTGGTTCCGGCTCAGGGCACAACTCCTTCCTGAAGCGGGATAGGGTCTGATCGAGCAGGTCTAATTGCTGGCGGATCTTTTCTAGTTCACGATGACCAGCATCGCCCGACCGTTCCGGTCTCTCGAAATGCACCATTTCCCCCTTGGCTTCGTTCAGTCACTGCTAGGGATCGATTTTGGAGATTTTCACCCACCAAACCGCACGTTCTGTGCGGAAGAGGAAAACACCATCCATAGTGGTGACGAACAATCCTGCTGGGCCGCTTCGACCCGTAATTCCCAATTTAAGGAGGATTGAGACCCCACGCTCGCTTTTGCGGGCCACAAGCATTTGAGCTCCCCAAATCGACTATAGCACAGGACTTTGCGAGGCTATCGGAGCAAACGATACCGTGGTTTGTTAGATCTGGGATGGGGCTCTTTATCGACGACGAAGCTGTGGCAGCCAAGAGTCGCCTCGTGCACATCGCTTTGCTCAATCTCAACCTTCGGCTCATGGAGAATTGGCGCTCGGCGCAGGATAGTTCACCGGGTGGAGCACTGGACTACGACTCACTGATGATCCTCATGGCGGTAATCGTCATCGCCGCGGAGAGGGTTCTGCGGGCCGATTTGGATCCAGTGCTGCAAAGCCTTTCGCGCGAGTTGCCCAGATCAGACCGAGCAAAAGTCAATCTCAGCTCGATAGCTGCGGCCACCGCGATCAATCGCGAGACAGTTCGACGGAAAGTACATAATCTTCAGAAAGCGGGATGGCTCCTACGTGACAAGGATGGGATTCGGGTCGTTCAGGGCGTGGTTCCCTACGAAACCGTTCGCGGCATTATCAGTGCTCAACTCGATGCGCTTACGCGCATATTCCACCAGCTTGAGAAGCTGGGGGTAATTACGAGTAAGCCTCAAAGCTGAGCCGCTCAATCGGTGATTGACACGAAAGTGATCGACGTCTGGCTGCTCTCCAAGGATCACGCGCGAGCGGCGCCGGGGAATCATGGATTGTGGGTGGCCGCGGGTTGGAATAGCTCGAGCGCAGCTAACCTGTTCTCGAGGGTCAGGGGAGAGTTCGCCGCTGCCATTTCGTGCACTCTATGATCAAGCCATTTGAGGAATTCCTCGGTGCGGCTACCGCGGTGATCCCGGGCGCGGAGTGCGTGGGCAAGCGACCGGAGTCGCCCCTCCTCCTCTTGCTCTGCGAGTAGCTTCTCGAGCAGCGCGATCGCCTTCTGCTCATGCGCTCGACGCAGCTGCATCTGTTCATGCTGACGAGCGGCCTCGGTAGCAGCGGCTCGCCTTCGAGCGTCAAACTCTCGGTTGGCTTTCTTTGCCGCGGCTATCGCTCCGATTGTGCCAACAGCTCGCGGGATGATCTTCGTGACAGGACGGGCTCTTGAGTCGGCAAAGCTACTTACGATTGTGTCACCGCACGGTGAACGCTCGGATTGAATTCGAACCTTCTCGAGCCTGATTGCGAGGGGTCCCTGGTAGCGATGTTCCCACTGGGGGATTCGCGGCTCTCCCCAGTCCTGCCAATAGCCGTATCGCCTGTGCGTCTCCTCCCGATCGCGCTTCCATTTCGCGACTGCTCGGAGTTCGGCCTCCGTAGCGACATGTGGGACCTGGTCAGTGACTTCCACGAGCTCAAAAGCGACGCTTTCCCCGTCGCAAATCCAAGCAGCGCCGTCTTCATGCTTCGCCAGGCGAAGGCCAGCCGTCTCCGCTGCGGCAACGAACTCGTGCAGCACCTCTCCTGCCCGCTCCAGGGACTGCGGTCGGACCGCGACCCGAACAAAGGTCGCGCCCTCGGGCCGCAGCAATCCATCTGCTCGGCGCTTGGTGTTGGCGAGCTTGGTCAACGTTCGCTCGACGATGGAGTTCGGCGTCGTAACGCCAGGTGCGGATGCAGCCAATGCGGCCGCAGCAGCGAGGGTGATACGGGCTTCCGCAATAGCTTCGGGTTCGTTCGCTGCGGAGCCCTCGCGGATCACGATCTCAGTTTCGTTCGCGTCATTCGGAAGCGGCTTGGCCGTGACACGCTTGCCGTAGGCCTTCTTTGCCCAATAACCGGCAGGCGGCGTTGGCACTCGATGCTTGTGGCAGATTTTGCGCAGCCCGACGTCAGACAGGCCGAACCGCGCGGCAAGCTTGGTCATCGGCTGGTCCCAAACGAGATCGTAGAGCTGGCGACGAGTGAGTCGCGTGGCCATGCGGCTGATTTAGCAGTTCTCGACGCGGGGGGTTAAGCTCGTGAATCTCGATGTGGGCGCGTCTGTGGGATCGGGAGCCCAAGAGCACCCATTTCCAAGGGGAAGTCATGCGGACGCTATGTCTGCCGAACCATTATGGCGGAGACGGAGGGATTCGAACCCTCGGTACGAGAATTCCCCGTACGGCGGTTTAGCAAACCGCTGGTTTCAGCCACTCACCCACGTCTCCGGGAACGGCTCAAGAGCCGCGGGCT
>Ga0207711_10002320_pt1 | contig 17051 bp, 17 predicted proteins | sample KBSS34metaG_FD_184401 | JGI IMG/M metagenome (GOLD analysis project Ga0207711, IMG submission 184401) | Switchgrass rhizosphere microbial communities from Kellogg Biological Station, Michigan, USA - KBS S3-4 metaG (SPAdes) (version 2) | ecosystem: Host-associated > Plants > Roots > Rhizosphere...
CGCGATGGCCATACTTGCCGGCGACGCGCTCCTGACCCTGGCCTTCGAAGTACTGGCCAAGTTGCCGGATGTGGGGCCGGATCGTCGAATTCTGCTGGTCGCCGATCTGGCCGCGGCGTCGGGTACCGTGGGCGGCATGATCGGCGGACAAGTGAACGATATCGAAGGCGAAGGCCAAGCGCCTACGCCGGAACTGCTCGACAGGATTCATCGCGCCAAGACCGGAGCGCTGTTGCGCGCTAGCGTGCGCATGGGAGCGATTTATGCCGGCGCAGGAGATCTGCAACTGACCGCGATCACCTGTTTCGGCGAGCATATCGGACTCGCGTTTCAAATCGTGGATGACGTGCTGGACGTGGAACAATCCTCCGAGGCTCTTGGGAAAACCGCGGGCAAGGACGCGCGGCAGAAAAAAATCACGTTCCCCGCGGTATATGGCCTGGAGCGGTCGCGCGCTATGGCCGAGCAGGAACGTCTGTCGGCGCACATGGCTTTGGAACCGTTCGGCGACCGCGCGACGCGCCTGAAACAACTGGCCGACCTGGTGGTGCAACGCACTGCATGAAAAGTCCGTCCACCAAAGTTCGCTTGGACCAGCTTTTGGTCGAGCGGGGCTTGGCTGATTCAGGTGAAAAGGCTCGCGCCCTTATACTCGCCGGCGACGTTCTGGTCGACGGGCAGAAGAGCGACAAACCCGGCCGTTCTGTTCCGAGCGATTGCCAGGTACAGGTGACGGCGCGGTTGCCGTATGTGAGCCGCGGCGGTCTCAAACTGGCGGCCGCGCTCGAGCACTTCAGCATCGATGTGAACGATCGCAACTGCATCGACGTGGGCAGCTCCACCGGCGGATTTACCGATTGCCTGCTGCAAAGGGGCGCGTCGCTGGTGTGGTCAATCGACGTCGGCCACGGTCAGTTGGATTGGAGATTGCGCAACGATCCCCGCGTGGTGGTCCGCGAAGGCGTCAACGCACGCTATCTCGCGGCCGAAGACATTCCGGTGAAGTTCGATCTGGCGGTATGCGATGCAAGTTTTATATCGGCCACTCTGCTGATCCCCGCCATTGTGCCGCTGTTAACGAAACGTGGTGAAATGGTCATCCTGGTAAAGCCGCAATTCGAAGCCGGCAAGGGCGAGGTCGGCAAAGGAGGCATCGTGCGGGATCCGGTCCAGCATCGTCAGGCGTGCGATCGCGTGCAGGCATGCGTCGAGGCGCTGGGGTTCCGTGCGTCGATTATCGAGAGCCCCATAAAGGGAGCCGAAGGCAACCGCGAGTTTCTTCTCTATGCCCAGCCCAAAACTTAGCGCGGTCGGCCTGATCGCCAAGCCCCGCAGCGAACGCGCCGGCACGCTGGTACCGGAGCTGATCGCCTGGCTGGAGAAGCGCGGCGTGGGGGTTCGGCTGGATGAAGAATGCGCGCTCTACGCCGGCCGTGCGGATGGGCTTTCCCGCGCCGACGTGGCAGCGCAAACTGAATTGCTGGTGGTGCTGGGCGGAGATGGAACGCTGCTATCCGCTGCGCGCGCATCGTTGGAACGCGATGGACGCGACCTCCCGCTTTTCGCCGTAAACCTCGGCGGCTTAGGTTTTCTGACGTCAATCAAGATCGAAGAAATCTATCCCCAACTGGAACGCGCCCTGCAAGGCGACTATCGCATCGAACGCCGCCGGATGCTGCACGCCGAGCAGTGGCGTGGGGATCGCCGCATCGCCTCGCATGAAGCCTTAAACGACGTCGTATTTACGAAGGCGGAAATTGCCCGCATGATCGATCTGGAAGTTCACGTGGATCATCACTTCGTCTGCGTGTACAAAGCCGACGGCCTGATTGTTTCCACACCGACGGGTTCCACGGCGTACTCGCTTTCGGCCGGCGGCCCGATCATGTTCCCCTCGGTCGCAGCCACGGCCATCACTCCGATTTGTCCGCACACCCTGACGAATCGTCCCGTGATCGTGCCCGATGAGAGCGAGATTCAAGTGACGGTTCTGTACAGCTCGCCCACCTACATGACCATCGATGGCCAGGTGGGCGAAATTCTTGAGACCGGCGACAGGATCGTATGCCGCCGTTCCGAGCACTGCATCAGCCTGGTCCAACCACCTGACGTGCTGTTCTTCGATGTGCTGCGGGAAAAGCTTAAATGGGGCGAGCGGTGACGCGAGCTAAAAAGAGGGTTCGGTGAAGCGGCCGTCGCTCAGTGTCTGGATCCTGATCGCGCTGGTCGCAGGGATCGCCTTCGGCGCCGTATTTCCCGGACCTGCGAAAGAATTCGGCCTGCTGGGTACCATTTTCCTCAGGCTGATCAAGTCCATCATCGCTCCCCTCCTGTTTGCGACTCTAGTGGTCGGAATCGCAGGCACTGGCAGTATCAAGACCATGGGCAGGATCGGAGGCAAGGCCATCCTGTATTTCGAAATCGTCACCACTCTGGCGCTGTTCATCGGATTGGGAGCGGCCAATCTGGTTCGGCCCGGAGAAGGTGTAGCGCTGCAGGCAGGAGCGAATCCGGGCGTCGCCACGGTGGGCGCAACCTTGCAGACCACGGCTGAACATACGTTTCCCACCAGCATCATCGATGCGATGGCGCGTGGCGAGGTTCTTCAGATCGTGGTGTTTTCATTCATATTCGGCGCGGCCTGCGCGGCGATTCCGGGCAAGTCGAGAGCAGTCGTCGATTTCTGCCAGTCTCTTTCCGACGTGATGTTCCGCTACACCAACTATGTGATGCTGTTTGCCCCGCTGGGAGTTTTCGGCGCCATGGCGGCAACCATCGGCGATAAAGGCTTGGGGGTCTTGCTGAATCTCGGCAAGCTGGTGCTGACGCTGTACGCTACCCAGATCTTCTTCGTAGTAGTGGTGCTGGGCACGGTCACCGCAATCGCCCGGATCCCGGTGCGCCGCTTCTTCCGCTGGGTGCGCGAGCCATTCCTGATCGCCTATTCCACGGCCTCCAGCGAAGCGGCTCTTCCGCTCGCGCTCGAAAACATGCAGGCCTTCGGGGTGCCCAAACACATCGCGGCATTCGTGCTTCCCACTGGATACAGCTTCAACCTGGACGGCTCGACTCTGTATCTCTCACTGGCTTCGATGTTTGTAGCGCAGGCTGCGGGAATTCATCTTTCGTTCGGAACGCAGCTCACCATGATGCTGACGCTGATGCTGACCAGTAAGGGCGTCGCTGCAGTGCCCCGTGCGTCTCTAGTGATTCTGGCGGGCACACTGGCCACATTCAATCTGCCCGTCGAAGGCGTGGCTTTGTTGCTCGGCGTGGATGCGCTGATGGATATGGCGCGCACATCGGTTAACCTCCTGGGCAACTGCCTGGCGACGGCGGTAGTGGCTCGGTGGGAGGGAGTTAAGTTCCCCACGACCGATCAGGAACCAGCGTCGTCAACTACTGCAGCTTGAAGTTGAACTCGATCGCTACGCCGACATCCACGGGCTGACCGTCTTTAGTTCCCGGCTCAAAGGTCCACTGCGTGAGCGAGAGTATCGCGTTGGTATCCAGGCCGGGATCTAACGATCGGGTGACCGTGATCTCCTCCGCGCGTCCGGCCGCGTTGATTACGGCGCTCAGCCCCACGGTCCCCTGAATCTTCGCGGCTTTCGCTTCTTCGGTGTAGGACGGCTGAGTCTTATACACGACCTTGGGTACAGTTACTCCGTCCACTCCCGCCTTATATACCGTGCGATTCTGGAACGCGCTCAGCGGGACGAGCACTGCTACTGCTGCAAGCAACACACCGATACGTGCGCCCACGCTGGCACTCTTGCGGATACGGCCGGCATCGAGAATCGCAGCCACACGCTCCGCCAGAGCCGGATGCCGAAGCATCGCCACACCAGCCCCGGCCGCAGTGGAACGGCCCGTATATTGCCGTGCCACAGCCATCAACCGATCGGCGTAATCGGGCGCTTGAATCCCACCAGCCAGCGTCACATCGTCGGCGGCATGCTCGGCTTCGTTTCGCAATTGCCTGGCCGCCAGCCACATCAGCGGATGGAACCAGAAGATCGCAGTCATCACCTGAGCGAAGGCCTGCCACATCCAGTCGCGGCGTTCGATGTGCGCGCGCTCATGACGAATCACCACATCGCGCTCTTCAGCGGACCAGCTAGCCACGTAAGTCGGCAGCAGGATCACCGGACGAATCACTCCCCAGGTCATGGGCGTCCGGATCGACGAGCTCACCCGTACCGCTCCTACCGTTCGTGCTTGTTGCGTGATCCTGTGCAGCCGAAAGACGCCAACGCCCCACCGCACCAAAAGCAACGTCGCGATCGCCGACCAGAGGATCGGGAGTACCGCGACGGACCGAGCTGCCGACACAGTGCCGGCTGCCGCGGCGCTAGTATCGATCGTCATCCGCAATATTTGCGGCATGGGCCACGGAATCAACAGCAGCGCCATCGCGATGAACGCCGCGAGCCAGATGCGATGCCGCAAATCGGCCGAGTTCCGGCGCAGCAATGACGTGGCAATCCAGGCGGCGACGAGCACAACGATCCCTTTCAGCGCGGCTGTAATGATGAGACTGGTCATGATTTTTTCTCCTTGCGGGCGCGCTCGATTAGTGCTTGCAGTTGGTCCAACTCCTCTGCGGATAGCTTGGCGGCGGACCCATCCACCAAAGCTGCGGCAGCCTCAGCGGCGGATCCGTCGAAAAAGGTCGTGAGCATGTGCTTGAGCGCCACGGTACGCGCTTTTTGCCGGGACACTTTCGGCAGAAACACATAGCGAGGGCCGTCGGACTCATGCCGGATGTGGCCTTTGTCCTCCAAGATACGCAGCAGGGCGCGCGTGGCCGAATTGCTGGGGGGATCGGGCAGCGCCGCCTGGATCTCAGCCGCGGTGGCGCGGCCCCGGCTATACAGGATATCCAGAATCTGGCGTTCTCGGCGGCTCATTCCCGTCATGCTAAATATTTAGCATGAGCTGCCGAAGACTGTCAAGTTAAATTTTTAGCAGTGGGACAGGCGATTTTGTCGCCTGTCAACCTAAGCGGCGGCGCTGAGCTTTTTGCTCCAGGGCGTAGCGCCCTTAAGGGCCGCGTTAACGGCGTTGATGTTCTTCACACCCTCGGTCGAAAGCCAGTCCTCCAGCGCTTTCACGCCTTTGGTGGCATAGATCGGCATGCCGTCTTTCCAGGTTGCCCGGCCGCACAGCACGCCCGAAAAATCCGTACCGGCTTCCTTCGCCATGCTCAGGCTCTCGACGAATTGCGCATTGCTGACCCCCGCGCTCAGGTAAATGAACGGCTTGGTTGCGACCTCCGCACCTTGCCGGTAGTACGCCAGAGCCTCGGCGCGCGTGTAGGCCTTCTCGCCTTTGTAAACCGCGCTTCCTTCAACGAATTCTGTGTTCACCGGCACTTCCACCTTCAGAACATCCACGTTGTACTGCGGCTTGGTGAACTCCTTCATGCTCCCGATCACCACCTGCGGTTTGATCTTGGCGAACTCCAAGCCCTTCTCATTGCCGCCCTTGGGATCGTAACCGACAAACTCCAGAAAGAAGGGGATTTGATAGAACTCACACTCCGCGCCGATGCGCTCGACGAAGGCATGCTTGATGTCGTTGACGCCGGGATCGTCGAAAGGCGTGTAATAAATCAGAATCTTCACCGCGTCGGCGCCCCAATCGACGATGCGCTTTACGGAAACGTGCGGCAGCAAGTCCGGCAGCCGTCCTGGTTGGGAATTGTCGTATCCGGTTTCTTCGTACGCGAGCAGCAGACCCGCGTTCGATGCGCGCGCCTTGGCTGCATCCAGACCGTATTCGGGATCCAGCAGGATCGCCGTGGCATGCGGCGTCAGAATCTTCGTCACCGCTGTCTTGAACTCCGACATCATCTCAGGCGTGACTGCTTTGGCGTCGACGCCTTTTGCGCTTGCAATCGACTTTTGAAGGCTCCCGCGCTGGTCCATCGCGGCCGCGGCGATGATCCCTTCCTTATTCGAAAGCGCTTTCATGTGCGTTAACTTGCCGGCTGAAAGAGACATCTACCCTATGTTAACCTCACCCTTCGAAAGAATGTCTTGGCCCGTGAAACGTCGCGCAGGATCTGTGCCTTCAGCGCCTCGGGACTCTCGAACTTGCGCTCCTCGCGAACCCGCCGCAAGAACTCCAGGCGAATCCGATCCGGCGTGGCGCCGTCCAGGGGATCCAGCAGGAACGTCTCGATGGATAACGCATCATCGTTGCCGAAGGTCGGACGGTACCCGATGTTCGTGATCGAATTCCATCTTCGATCGCTGTCCAGGTCGATGGTGCGCGTAATGTAGACTCCCTGCGCCGGAATCACTTGAGCGCCCGTCTGCAAATTGAGGGTCGGCACGGTCTGCTTCGAGCCGATTCCGTGGCCCTTCACGATATCTCCTGAAATCGCATGGGGACGCTGCAGCAGGCGCGCGGCGGTGCTGACGTCGCCGGCCAGCACCAGCTTGCGGACCTCGCCCGATGATACTCGTCTGCCTCTCCAGGTGACCGTGGGGAGCAGTCGCAAATCGAACCCAAATCGCGATCCAAGTTCTTTGAGAGTCGCGGTGTCACCAGCCTGCTTGCATCCGAAATGGAAATTCTCGCCGACCACTACGATGCGCACGCCTAATCCATCGTGCAAGAACTTCGCGGCGAATTCCTCCGGAGTCAGCCGCGCGAGGTCTGCCGTGAACGGCTGGATTAGCACCTGCTGTATGCCTTCTTCCTCAATCAACGCGCTTCGTTCTTCAGGCGACGTCAGCAATCGCGGCGCGCGCTCCGGCGCCACCACGCAAGAGGGATGCGGATCGAACATCAGAACAGCGGGACGCACTCCCGCGCCTCGGGCGGCCTCGACAGTAGTTTGCAGCAGCCTGCGATGCGCCAGGTGGACGCCGTCGAAATTCCCAATGGCGAGCGCGCACGGCCCGAACGCGCCGGCCTCACTCAGATTGCGGGCGATCATGCCGATGCTTCCACGTCGATCTCCAAGCCATCGTAGGCCAGCCGGACGTGCGGCGGAAGCGTCGCCTCGGTTCGCTCATGATGCAGATCGTGACACATGTGCGTGAAAAACGCCCGCTTCGGCTGGATCTCTTCCACCAGTTCCACGGCCCGTTCGAGCGTCGTATGCGTCGGATGCGGCCGGTGGCGCAGCGCATCCAGAAACAGAACGTCCAGATCCTGCAACTGCGCCATCGATGCCGGTGGAATCTCGCTGTGATCCGTCAGGTAAGCGGCCGCGCCGAACCGGAATCCATACACGGTGCCTTTTCCGTGCAACAGCCGTATGGGAATGAACTCGACGCCGAAAAGCTCGAAGGGGTTTTCGTCCATGCGGCGCAGATCCAGCTTCGGCACCATGGATTCGATCTTTTCATCGAAGGCGTAGCAGAACACACGCTGCAGAGCGCTCAGCGTGTCCTCGGTGCCATATACCGGAATCGATTCGCGCTGCCTGAAATTGAAGGGACGCACATCATCCAAGCCGAGGATGTGATCGGCGTGGGCATGGGTGTAGAGAATCGCATCCAGACGGCCGATTCCGGCGCGCAGCACCTGTTGGCGAAAATCAGGAGTAGTGTCCACCACGACGTTGCGGCCGTCATACTGCAACAGGATCGAAGGCCGCAGACGTTTATCGCGCGGATCGGTGGACAAACAAACTTCGCACGTGCAGCCGATAGTTGGAACGCCCGAACTGGTCCCCGAGCCCAGCACGGTGATGTGAATTGCCGGTGTGCTCATTCCGTAGCAGGCTTAGGCACGGCCTCGCTTGCCTGAACGAAGCGGAACCGCAGTTCGGTCAGCGAGTTCTCGATCAGTCTCTGCTCATCCAGACTGAGGTTGCCGCGCGTCTTCTCCGCCAGCATTCCGAGCATATCGATGGCATGGCGGGCCGCCTGCAAATCCGGCTCCTCGTCCATTCCCTCACCCATCTTCAGCAGGCCCATTCGCATTTCAGCCTGCATCTTAAGGGAAAAGACCAGGAATTCGAACGTCGGGGGCGGCAGAGGGATAGCGGATTCAGACATGGGTTTATATCTATAGTGTAAACAGTGTCGAGATCTCCGGAAGAACGTGACGACCGGCTCGAAATCCTTTCCGAGACTCTGGCGCAAGTATTGCGCCGCCAGCGCGAGCTCGAACAGCGCATTCGTGCGCTGGAAATGCCCGGCGCGCCCGAGCCGAGTGCCACCCCGCCTCCGCTGCCTCAAGTCGAACCTGTTCCACCGATCGATCCGCTTCCTCCTCCGATCCGCGATCCCCTCCCGAGCCGCGATAATGATGGCGCGGTACCCGATGCAACTCTCGAAACCACTTTCGGCCTCAACTGGATTAACCGCGTCGCCGTCCTGACGCTGCTGCTCGGCACGGCATTCCTATTCAAATACGGTGTCGACAACGACTGGTTTGGACCGGGCGCACGCGTGGCATTCGGAATCGCCGCCGGGATTGTGGCGCTCGTTGCCGGCGACCGTATCTGGCGCCGAGGCCAGACTATATTTGCGCAAGGCATCATCGGCCTGGGCCTGGCTCTGTTGTATCTCTCGGTCTACGCCGCAGCCATGCTGTACCAGCTGCTGCCCCCCAGCGTCGCGTTCGTTGCGATGTGTGGCGTCACGGCCGGATCAGTAGGGCTAGCGTTACTATACGATTCACAGGCGATCGCGGCGCTGGCGATGATCGGCGGCTACATCACGCCGCCCGCGCTTTCGACCGGCGAGGATCGCCCCTGGATTCTGCTGGGCTACATCTTCCTGCTGAATCTTGGCGCGCTGGCGTTGGCGCGAAAGCGCCACTGGAATGCGATCGAACCCATCGCGGCGGGCGCGACCATACTGCTCTATGCAGGCTGGTTTGGCCGCTGGTTCAGCGACGCTAATCGAGTCCCCGCGACCGTCTTTGCGATTGTCTACTACGCGCAGTTCAGCATCGACACCCTGTCCGAGCTGTGGGCGATTTTCCAACTCAGCGCTCCCATCGCTGTCGGTCTGATCTGGCGGGAGCACGCGCAATTCGCCTGGTGGAATCTGGTGTTCGTTGCTGGCGGGCTCATCACGGCGAAACGGCGAGCATGGATCGCAGCTCCTATCTGGAGCCTGGCCTGTTACTGGATCCCGTTCGCGCTCTGGTACAGTCCGGACGCTTCCTTCATCGCGATCTCCCTGGTCTTTGCGATCTTCTTCGCGTGGGCGTTCTGGCGAGCGTCGGTGCATGCTGCCGGATTGGCGCTGGTGGCAGCAAATGCCGCGGTCTATTACGCCGCATCCTACCGTTTGCTGGACCCGGCGCATCACCAGTACATGGGCATTCTGGCTGCAGCGGTCGGCGGAGCGCATCTGCTCCTCGCCCGCCGGGCCGACTCCAGAACAGAAGCCCGTACCTTCACCATCGGCGTTGCCCTCGCATTCGTAACACTGGCCGTTCCGATCCAGTTCGCGGGATTCCGCATCACCATCGCGTGGGCGCTGGAAGGAGCCGTGCTGGCATGGTTATCGGCTCGATCTAAGAACGACTGGCTGCGTGTGTGCTGCTGGGCAGTTCTCACGCTGGCGATTTTCCGTCTGTTCGCCCTGGATCTTTCCATCTACTCGCGAAGCTCCGAGTATGCCGCTCTGCTGAACACACGCTTTCTGACGTTCGCCGTCTGCACAGCATCGTTTTGGTTCACCGCTCGATTCCTGGCGAAGTCGATAGAAGCCGCCATCGCCTATATCGCCGGCCACGCAGTGTTCCTCTTCGGACTGAGCCTCGAAATCGGCGGCTGGGTGAGCCGGAACCTGATACCCGAGAATCAAAGCGGCGTACAGATCATCGCGATCTCCGTCATGCTGACCATCTATGCAGTGATCCTGGTGGTGATCGGCGTGCGAACCGGCGCCTCGATCCATCGGCTATTGGGGCTCGCGCTGGTAGCGCTGGTGATCGCGAAACTTTATCTACTGGACGTATGGGTGCTGGGTCGCTTGTTCCGCATCACGGCGTTTCTGGCGCTCGGCATACTGCTGCTGGCGCTGTCGTATCTATACTCGCGCTTCCGTCCCGCCTTGGCACGGCTGTTGAAAGCCGACGCCACGCGCTTACACTAGAGTTTGTATGCGTTATTTCACGCTGGCGGAAGCCCAGCAGGCGCTACCCGAGGTGGAACGTCATCTGCGGGAGGCGCTATTTCACAAATCCCAATCTCAGGAAGCGCAGGGTCATCTGGATAAGACCACGCAGCGAGTGCGCGATTCGGGCGGCGCTCGGGTAAACCCCAGTGAAATGCTGTCCCTGAGGGCCCGACGGGATACCAGTATTTCTGCCCTGAAGCAGGCCCTGGACGATATTGAGGAGGCTGGCGCCCTGGTAAAAGACCTGGATATCGGGCTGCTGGACTTCATGACCCGCTACAGGGAGCGCGATGTATGCCTCTGCTGGAAACTCGGAGAGGACCGAATCGGCTTCTGGCATGGCCCGGACGAGGGTTTTCGGGGGCGTAAACCTATCGATCAGGAGTTCCTCCAGCATCATCGAGGGGAAGCCCCGCATTGACACCCTTGCGCTCAGGCCGATAGACTGAGAGTTAGGGGATGTTGCTCGCACGCGAGTTCGTCGATTACGTTTCGCGCCAGGTTATCAAGAAACTGACTCCACAGTGGATTGAGATCACTGACAACCAGGTTGCCGCCGACTTCATTGCAGTCGTGGTGGAAGAGGATCTGAGCATAGAAGACCGCCTCAACGATGAGGTGCGGGACATGCTCAGCCAATACAGCGACTACATGCGCCGCGAGGGCGTCAGCTATCAGGAGATGTTCCGGCGCATCAAGAATACCCTGATCACCCAGCGCAAAGTGATCCGGGCCTCCGGCCGCGATTCGGGCGATTCCATGAAGCTCTCGCGCGATAAGATCAACGATATTTCCCACAAAGTGGTCGCCGCGCTGCGCAAGAGCCGCGACTTCCGGTTAAAGCGCGATCCCAACGACGTTCGCCTGGAACTGGTCAAAGTGATGACCGACATCCTGCAAACCGAGGAAAAAGTCGATAAGGCCGCCCGGACTAAGATTCGGACCCAGAAGCGCGATATCGCCGAAGGGACCGAGGAGTGGGAACTGCTCCACAAGCGCTACTATGCCGAAGAGCTGAAAAAGCTCGGCATTGACATGTCGCGCTGACAGCGAATCCTAACTACACTCGTTCCATGGTTCCGGCCGGTTGTTCTTCAGACTGTGCCGCGCCGTCCAGAGAGATAACAACGGCACGCTGCCCCTCGGCCAAGCGCTGCAACAACACTTGCTGGCAGTTGTTAAATCGCACCGCGTCCCGATGCCTGCCGGCATCCATGCTGGTTTGGATGAAGACAACATCCTCCTCCATGCCGAGGCCCAGCCCGGATTGCAAGCGCGCGGGAATGTCTTTCAGCACCAGTTGCGCGCCGGGTGGAATGCACACAGCGCACGGCACTTGTCGCGGGCTAAACCACGAGCGCCAGCCGCGTAACTCGGGCCGGTGCCGCAGCTCGGCGGGCGATGTGAATCCAAGTGTTCCTGTCGGAAAGCGATAGATGGTCAGCTCTTCACCTTCTACCGCGAGCCGGTTTCTAACTTCCGCAAGAGAATAGTCGCACATAGGAGTCTCCAACCCATAAGACCCCGCGGGCGGCCGAATCGTTTCGGGGAACCTAGTTGCCTTGCAGAATTTTTTCCAGCTCGTCCACACCCGCCTTGGCGACGATTCCGTCCTGGGGCGATGTGGCGCCGCTAATTCCAATGGCTCCCACGATTTTTCCATATGCCATAAGCGGAAGTCCGCCTTCCACCGGCACGGCGTTCGGAAGCGTCATGACGACTGTGCGCCCGCCGGCTACCGCATCTTCCATGACCTTGGTGGGACGCTTAAATAGCAGAGCGCAACGGGCTTTTGCGATGGAAACATCCAGACTCGCGAGCTGCGAATCGTCCATGCGCTCCAGGTACATGAGGTTGCCGCCATCGTCCACGACGGCGACAAACATGTTCCAGTTGTTTTTGTTCGCCACTTCTTCGGCGGCGGCGGCGATACGCTTGGCGACGGCTAAAGTGAGAGCTTTCTTATCGGCGAGCATGGGCGTGTTCGCTCAGTGTAGCAGGGACCTACGTTCACGTGACGTCAAAGTCCATCGACCAACTATGCTCGCCCTTGGGACCGCGCAGCTCCTGTGAATAGTGGAGGGTCATGCCGTCGTCCGAGACTCGAACCTTCTCGATCAGGATGATGTGGTGTCCTTTATGAATCCGGCGCGTTTCGAAAACCATGGTCCCGTTCTCCATGCGGGTAGAGGAAAACTGGCCTTCCTGCCAGCCACCCACAATACCCATCTGACCCTTCCGCTCGAGGATCCGCCGCCGAATGTCGTCGAACCCGGTCAGTCCCAGCATGCCGCGGCCGGGAGCCGTTCGCGCGTGTTCCAGCACACCGCGTGTCCGCCGCAAAGCGTCGTCCGGAAGAGATTCAATCATGGAACGCAGCGCATCCCGCTCAGCGGCAGCCTCCTCTGGAGTAAGGGGAGTAACCGGAATGGGATCCGCCGTCACGCCAGACTTGGCGATCTCTTGCCGTGCGCCCTCAATCGTCACTCCCAGGCTCTCCAGGATGCGGGACGCCGAGGTTGGCTCGCGGAGGAGGCCCAGAAGCAGATGTTCGGTGCCGATATGTAAATGCCCCATCCGCTCAGCTTCCTCGGCTCCGTACGCCAGGATCCGCTTAACCGAATGCGACAGCGGCAGGTCCGTGCTGGTTGATATTCCCTGGCGAAGGGGCGCTTCACGCTGGATTCGGTCCCGAATGGATTCGCCCGAAGTGTCGGGCAAGAAACGCTTCATCAGGACGGGATCTTGTCGAAAGAGGCCTAGGAGGAAGTGATCTGGTTCTATCTGTTCGGCGCCGAACTGACTGGTTTCGTAGCGGGCGAAGAAGATGGCCCGGCGGGCCTGTTCGGTGTACCGCTCGAACATACACAGATTCTACTGAATCTGGCTATATGATAGATCCATGAAAGTTGCTGCTTTTCTCCTCATCGCTGGCCTAGCCTACGGCCAAAAACCTGCCATCGACTGGAAAGCGCAAGAAGCCGAGATCCTGCGCCATTACAGCGCCCTGGTGCAGATCGACTCGAGCAACCCGCCCGGCAACGAGACTTTGGTGGTGAATTACCTCAAGAAAGTCTTCGACGCCGAGGGCATTCCCGCCCAGGTATTCGCCCTGGACCCCGCGCGGGCCAACCTGGTGGCACGCATCAAGGGAAACGGCAGCAAGCACCCGATCCTGATCATGGCCCACACGGACGTGGTCGGCGTCCAGCGTGAAAAGTGGCCGGTGGATCCCTTTGGGGCGATCCGCAAGGACGGTTATGTCTGGGGCCGCGGCACGGTAGACGACAAGGACAAGCTTGCGTCGAATCTGATGTTGATGCTGTTGTTGAAGCGTAGCGGGGCGAAGCTAGATCGCGATGTGATTTTTCTGGCCGAATCGGGCGAAGAAGGAACCACCGCGCCGGGAATCGAGTTCATGGTGAACCAGCACTTCGACCAGATTGATGCGGAGTACTGCCTGACCGAAGGCGGCGGCGCGGTTCTGAACAACGGGCGCGTGACGGCAGTCGAAATCTCGACCACCGAGAAGCTGCCTCGACGGATCCGGCTGGTCGTGAATGGAACTTCTGGGCACGGATCCGTCCCCCGGACAGATAACGCACTGGTGCACTTGTCCGGTGCTGTCGCAAAGCTCGGGGCGTGGGAAACTCCACTGCGCCTGAACGATACCACTCGAACGTATTTCGAACGGCTGGCCGGAATCAGTACGCCCGCGGCCGCGGCGCGCTACAACGGGATCACCGATCCGGCACGTACAGTCGCCATCCAGCGTTATCTGGCAGAGAACGAGCCGATGCGTTATTCCATGCTGCGGACGTCCGTGGTCCCAACCATCCTGAAGGCCGGTTTCCGCATGAACGTGATCCCTTCGGAGGCTGAGGCGACCATCGATGTGCGCATGGCCCCAGGCGAAGACGACAAAGCTTTCTTCGAGGCGATGCGCAAACAGATCGGGGATGCGGCGGTAAAAATCGAGCACCTCACGGACGGCGAGCGCCCGGCGACGCCACCATCGCGGCTGGATAACGAGATGTTCCGCGCGCTGGAAACCGTCAGCAAGCGGTTGTATCCCGGATCCGTGACGCTGCCGACCATGCTGACGGGCGCGACGGATATGGCGTTTTTACGAGCCAAGGGAATGCAAAGCTACGGCATCGGCGCGGCAGCCACGGAAGCCGACCGCACCAACTACGGCGCTCACAGCGACGTGGAGCGGTTGCTGGAATCGTCTCTATACGGCCTGGCTCGATTCACCTGGGAAGCTGTGATGGAAGTGTCGGCCGGCAAGTAATGCTGATCGCACTGACGCGTGAGGTCAGCCCGGCGATCGCGAATTGCGAGCTGGAGTTTCTGGATCGCCAGCCCATCGATGTGGCTTTGGCCGAAGAACAGCATCGTGAATACCAAGCGTGCTTAGCGGAGCTCGGGGCCCATGTTGAAATACTGCCTGCGGAACCCGACCTTCCCGACAGTATGTTCGTCGAAGATCCTGCCGTCGTGCTAGATGACGTCGCGGTGATCACGCGCATGAGCGCTGCATCCCGTCGAGGCGAGGCGGATTCACTGGCACGCGCGCTGGCGGCCTACCGGGAGCTGCTGCGCATCGAAGATCCGGCCACGCTCGAAGGCGGCGATGTGATGCGGATCGGCAAGACTCTCTACGTCGGGTATTCACGGCGAACCAACATCGCGGGCATCCAGCAACTGTCAGCGTTGTTGCATCCGAGGGGCTATTTTGTCGTGCCGGTCGAGGTAAGCGGCTGCCTGCATCTGAAGACCGCCTGCTGCTACATAGGCGATGACACCGTACTGGCGAATCGCAGGTGGATGGATCCGGATGCCTTGTGCGGGCTGAAGAGACTGGATGTCCCGGAGCCGCGTGGAGCCAATGCTTTGCGAATCGGCGACACGGTTCTGATGCCGGAGGCTTTTCCAAAAACGTGCGAACTTCTGGATCGATCCGGCTTTCGGGTGCGGACCATCGACAACTCGGAGTTGCTTAAGGCCGAAGCCGGCGTTACGTGTACGAGCCTGCTATTTGACGCCGCCTAAAATCGCACCAGCGACGATTGAAGTTGGCCGATCGATTCGGGTGAACCGCTGAAAAGGTCCAGCGGAAATCGTCGGACACGGGCGATTTCGCTGGCGATCGCACCCGCGCTGAAATTATTCACGCCCATGCCGGCCAAGTACTGCAGGCGCAGGTCGATATCGTGATTGATCTGCGCGCCCGCCAGCCACGGCCGCAAATCAGACGCCCGGCCAAGATAAGTTTCGAGCAGACTAATCGCATTTGGGAAACCGACGATGCCTAGCGACTGGCGCACGTTGGCATACTCCGCACGCTCCAGACGCGCTTGCAGAGCGTCCACGTCGATCCTGGTGGGTTCGACCTGTCCCAGCAAAACCACATCGTAGCCCTGGCCGTTATTGTCGTTTGCCCATATGGTCCCGTTCGGGAAAACGTCGAAGAACGTGGCGATCTCACTCTTCACGGTTTCAGGATCGCTCTCATAAAGCGGCACCCATTGCGTGATCACGCCGCCCGGTTTCAGGTGGCGTTTGCACTCCTCGAAGTATTCCTTGGAGTACAGCGTCGCCGCGCCCTTCACCCACGGATGGATCGGATCCGACGTAATAATGTCGAACTTCTCCGCCGTGGTCAGCACGAAGTGGCGGGCGTCATCGTAGTGAATGTCCGTTCGCGGATCGTTCAGAACGTGATAGTTCTCGTTGCCGAAATACTTCGTCGCAGCCGGGGGAATCAGCTTCTCGATCTCGCAGATCACGATCCGCATGATCTCGGGATACGTGGTGAAGGACCCTGCCGTAACGCCCGCACCGAACCCGACAATCAGCACCGAGCGGGGATCTTTGTTCACCAGCGCCGAGATATGGCCCAGCATCCGCTGCAAGCGCATGTCGAAGGGCTCGGTGGACGCTTCCACCTTGCCGCTGACGTGGAAATAGCGCTGGCCGCTGGGAAGCTGCGAGATCACCACCGACGAATTCATGCCTTCGCCGACGTACAGCGGCTCACCCGCATCCGTTGTGGTGATGCTCCGGCGGCCATAGGCGAGCGATAGCCAGGGAACTTCGTCCACCGTGCGGATCAGCAGGGAGAGGATCACACAGCCGGCGAGAAGAAATCCCGCGAAGGCTTTACCAAGGTACGCCAGCGCCACCATCGCCGCAATCGCCGAGAGCGTGATCAGGATTCGCTCGGCGTTGCGGGTTCCTGCCATCGGGACGACTGCGATGCTGAAAAGCAGCGCGCCGAGAATCGCGCCCAAAGTGTTGGCAGCGTACGTTTCACCAGCCAGGCGGCCGGGATCTTCGCCGGGGGCTGACACGGCGGCCATCGCCAGAGGAAAACTCGCGCCCCACATGAGAGTCGCGGGAAGCACAGCCCACAAACATCGCACCAGATCGACCTGGAAATTGAACCAGGGGCTGGTCGAAAGCAAAGGATTCACGGGCCAATAAGGAATCGAATCTGCCAGCATGAACGCGGTCCACCCGACGCCCGCCGCGGCCAGAAACTGGCATAAGCCGAGTGCGACGCGCGGCCGGACAGTGGATCCCGCAATCAGCGACCCGACGCTGCTGCCGATTCCCAACCCGACCAGGAACACCGCGAGAATCACAGAAAAGGTATAGACGGTCGCGCCCATCATGATGGCGAGGAGGCGTGTCCACACGACCTCGGCGCCCAGGGCGCACATCCCGGATATCCCGATCACCAGATACACCGCTTTGAACCCGTCCGCCCGCGTAGGCGCTGTAGAAGGCGCCGCCTCCGACGGCTTATAAGCAGCGTGTTGCGAGAGCAACAACGCAATCCCGCCGACCGCCGCGTTGATGAAGACTGCAACGTAGGTGGTAAATGCCATGTCGTACACGCGCAACAAGTAGAAACCTGCGAGTAAACATCCAAACACCGCA
>Ga0207711_10002322_pt1 | contig 17042 bp, 13 predicted proteins | sample KBSS34metaG_FD_184401 | JGI IMG/M metagenome (GOLD analysis project Ga0207711, IMG submission 184401) | Switchgrass rhizosphere microbial communities from Kellogg Biological Station, Michigan, USA - KBS S3-4 metaG (SPAdes) (version 2) | ecosystem: Host-associated > Plants > Roots > Rhizosphere...
GTTCCCAAACGTCAGCGGGTGCCGCATCCAGTGGGTCGACCAGTAGCCGTCAGCGGGGACCCGGTCGATGGTCAGCTGCAGGCCGATGCCGGCGGCCGATTCCTGCAGGATCGAGGCCATGTCCACCGATCCCTCCGCCGCCGGCGACGCGTAGACCGGCAATCGAACGTTCAGCAGCCCTGCGCGCTTCAGCAGGAATTTCGCGCGGTCCGGATCGTAGGCGCGCTGCGGCAGGCCCGGCAGATAGTAGGGATTGCTGGGCGCGATCGGATGGTCGTTGGCGAGCGTCGCGCGGCCGCGGAAGAGGGCTTTGCGGATCAGCTCGCGATCCACCAACGACTTCATCGCCGCCGTAAAATCAGGACTGCTTGTGGGCGCTCGATCCTGGCGCATGATCAGATCTGTGTAGAGGCCGGACTTGGTCTCCAGGACCCTGTGCCGCGCCGACCTCTCGATGCGCCGTATCGAGCGCGCATTGACGGCGTTGATGAGGTGTACGTCCCCCGTCAGCAGGGCGTTTACGCGAGAGACCTCGTCGGGAATCCCAATCAGTTCGATCTCGTCGAGGTAGGGCCGCCCGGGTTTCCAGTAGTTTTCGTTGCGCACGCCGATGGTGCGAACGCCGGGGTTGAAGACCCTGCACCGGTAGGGCCCGCAGCCGTTTGCGCTGCGAAAGTCACGTGCGCCATTTCTGACGATCAGGAAGTGGGAGGTGGCCAGGATGGCCGGTAGGTCCGCATTCGGCTGCTCCAGCCGCACTTCGACCTCATAGCGTCCGACCGCGTTCGCGGTCTGGATCTGGTCGGCCACGCTCTTCACCTTCGACGCCGTCGCCGGGTCCTTGTGGCGCAGCAGCGAGTAGACGACATCCGCGGAGGTGAGCGTGGACCCGTCGTGAAACTGCACGCCCTTGCGGAGCTTGATGCGCCAGACCTTGCGATCTCCGCTCTCGATCGTCTCCGCGAGACCAAGCCGAGGGCTCAGGTTGGAGTCGAACTGGGTGAGCCCGCTGTAGATCATATAGTGGCGCACGTAGTCGGTGTTGATCGCGCCCTTGGCAGGATCAAGCGTGTCGGCGCTCGAGCTGGAGACCGACGCCACCCGGATGCGGCCCCCTCGTCTCGGCGGCCCGACCGGGCCAGCCTGCGACGCCAGCGCGGCATGGGCGCCCGCACCGTCATGCGGACTGCAACCCACCAGTCCGCCGCTTCCGAGTCCGACAGCCAGGGCGCCTGTGATCGCCGTCCGCCGGGTCGGGAGAGAGGAATTGCTCATCGGCGGACCCGGGATCAGGTTCGAAAGCGGGAAATGGCGCAGGCCGCGATCGGGACGCCCGTTTCGCCCGTCGCGATCAGCTCCGCCATCGTTTCGCCGACCCCGGGGCCGATCTGGAAGCCGGCCCCGCAGAAGCCGAAGGCGTAGAACAATCCTGGCGTGGTGGCGCTCGGCCCCATGATCGGGGCGTCATCGGGCAGGTAGCTTTCGATGCCGCTCCAGCTGCGGATGATGCTGACCTTGGCGAAGCCCGGCATGGCGCGCCGGAGTTGCTCCATCTGGCCGACGATGGCCTCCGGCAGCACGGTTGCGCGATTGGTCTCGATGGACGCGGGGCCGCGCGCGTGGCCGCCGCAGATGATGTTCCCGCGCTTCACCTGGCGGAAGTAGACGGTCTCCCGCAGGTGCGGGGTGGACACGCCGATGGTCGGCTCGATGCGGTAGGGCAGCGGTTCAGTGACGGTCATCTGCGGGCCGTGCACCGCCAGGGGGACGGGCTCGCCGAAGAGCGCGGAGAGCTTGCCGGCCCAGGCGCCGGCGGTGATCAGCACGGCGGGCGCGCGAAGGACTCCGTAGCCCGCGACCTCGACGACGAAGTCCTCGCCGCCCTTGCCGATTCCGATCACCTCAGCCTCTTCACGCACGTCCGCGCCGGCGCGGCGGGCGGCGCGTGCGATCGCCGGGGCGGTCAGACGCGGATTGGCGTGGCCGCCGGTCGGGTCGTAGCAGCCGGCGACGATTTCGCGGCCCAGGTAGGGGAAGCGCTCCCGCAGCGCGTTCGGCGAGACCATCTCCAGGTCCAGGCCGTAGTCGCGGGCGTCGCGGGCATAGGCTTCCATCCGATCGGCCTGTTCGCGGCTGTAGCAGACGCGCAGATGGCCCGCGGCGACGAACTCGCAATCGTCGCCGATCAGCTCAGGCAGGCTCTGCCAGATCGCCCGCGAGCGGTTGGCCAGGGGCAGCTGATGCAGGTGACGGCCCTGGCGCCGGACGTTGCCGAAGTTGACGCCGCTCGCCTGCTGGCCGACCAGGCCGCGTTCGAGAAGGATCACCGACTTGCCGCGCTGGCGCAGGAAGAAGGCGGCGGACGCGCCCATGATGCCGCCGCCGATGACGATCACGTCGGCGGCCGTCATTGGTCCGCCTCCGCGGCGGTCGCCATCGAGAGCGGCTTCACCGGCGCCTGGCCGCGAAGCCTTCCGACATCGGCCGTCCATATCCAGCAGTCCTGACACGCCCCCATGAGGCAGAAGCCGGCGCGGTCGCCGCCCCCGAACTCGGCGCGGCGCAAGGTGCGGCCGGAGGCGAGCGCTGCGACAAGGATGCTGTCGCCTTCCAGCGCGGTGACGATCTCGCCATCCACCTCGATCCGGACCGTCGGCCGACCCTGTTCGGCCAGGCGGCGAAGCCGACCGACGCTCACAGGTACTTGAGCCACGAGATGTCCTTGCGGCGCGTCTTGAGGTTGGAGAACCAGCGGGTCGGAAAATAGAGCGGCACGATCAGCGCGGCGCACCAGAGCCAGACCCAGGCCAGCGAACTGACGCCGAAGATCGCCCCATGGTTCGGTCCCCAGATGGCCATCGCCGAAAGATAGAGGACCCGCAGCAGATAGAGGTGGAACAGGTAGAAGAACATCGGCGCGCCGCCCAGCACCGAGAGCCAGTGCGAGACACGCGCCCCTTCCAACCGTTCGAACCCGACGAGCAGCAGGGCGCCGATGCCGAGCGTCGGCAGCAGGAAGAGCAGCGAGGGCGGGTATTTGGTGAGCGCCAGGAAGCTCATCACGGTGCGCAGGGCGTCGCCGGAGACCACGAACCACGGCTTGTCGCCATAGAGGTTGAGGGCCCGCAGCAAGACGAAGGCGACGATCATGCCGCTCCCCAGCATCAGCAGCCGGCGGCGGCGCTCGTGCGGGGCCAATTGGGTGAACCACGGGCCTGCCGACCAGCCCAGGCAGATCACGCCGATCCAGGCGAGCACCGGATAGTTGAACTTGATGGTGGTCCCGAACGCCTCGAGCGCCGAGCGTTGGTGGATGATCGCCCAGGGCACGTAGAACGGGCTTTCCGGCGACAGGACGATGCCGTCGAGCAGGTTGTGTCCGCAGACGATCGCCAGCCCGAGCGCCAGGATGACCCGCTGGGGCAGGCGGATCAGGCCCGCCAGCGTAACCATGCACAGCCCGATCGCCCAGATCACCTGCAGGAAGACGAAATGCGGGACGATCTCCGCCCGCCAGGAGAAGTTGACGAGGGTGACCTCGAGCAGGACCAGGAACAGCCCGCGCTTCACCAGGAAGGCCGAGGTTTCCGCAGGCGTGTGCCTCTGCCCGTAGAGATAGGCCGAAAGCCCCGTCAGGGCGACGAACACGGGGGCGCAGAGGGTGCTGGTGATCCGGGTGAAGAACAGCGCCGGCGCCACGGTTCGCGCATCCACCGGATCGCTGAGCGGCACATAGAGGAACCAGGTTTCGCGCAAGTGGTCGAGCAGCATGATGAGCATGACCAGCCCGCGCAGGGCGTCGATGCTCATCAGCCGCGAGGCCGCCGCCGGTGTTGCGCGCGCCGCCCTTTCCGCCCTCGGAATCCCGTCCACCACGCTCGCCATGTCAGCCTCCGCGCTCGAGGCGCCCTGAAGGTCGGTCGTGCTCGGCAAGAACCGCGATGGCGTCGATCTCCACCAGGACGCCGTGGTGAAGCTCCGTCACAGGAACCACGGTCCGCGCCGGCCGCACGTCGGGCAGCATGTCGGCGTAGACAGCGTTGAAGCGCGGCCAGTTCTCGACGCCGACGATGTAGGCGGTCACCCTGGCCAGGTTCTCGACTGCGCCGCCCGCCGCGGCGAGGATCGCCAGGACGTTGGCGATTGCCTGCCGCGCCTGCGCCTCGAAGGCGTCATCGGCCAGCACGACGCCGTCCGGCCGGATCGGCAACTGCCCGGAGATGTAGAGATGTCCGCCGGCAAGCGTCGCCTGCGCGTAGTGGCCCGCCGGCGCCGGCGCGTGCGGGGTGAAGATCCTAGCGACGGGATCGGCGCGCATCACCAGCCCCCGAACCTGGGCCATTCGGCCTCGACCCTGTCGGAGCCGCCGCGCACCACGTGGTAGCTGCGATGCTGCGCGGCGGTCGAACAGGCGTGGTTCGGGAGGATCCGTACCCGGTCGCCGATCGCCAGCTTCGGCAGCGCGGCGTCCGCGCCCGGCCGCAGGGCGATGACGCCGTGCTCCTGGTTCGCGTCGACGAGGATCACGTCCCGATAGGGGACGCCCGCAATGTCGCAGACCAGGCCATAGCCCTGGTTCACCGCCTGCCTGGCCGTGCCCCGATCCTGCGACATCGCCATCCAGCCGGCGTCGATCAGGATCCAGCCCTTCTCACGCTGGTGACCGATCACCGTGGCCAGCACCGACAGAGCGATGTCCTCGATGGCGCAGACGCCGACACCCGCCATCACCAGGTCGAAGAACACGAACACGCCCGCGCGCACTTCGGTGACGCCGGTCAGGTCGGTCACGTGGTGGGCTGTCGGCGTCGAGCCGACGCTCACCACGGGACAGGGCAGGCCCGCCTCGCGCAGGATCGCGGCGGCGTCGACCACGCCGCGTCGTTCCGCCTCCGCGCATTGCTGCAGCGCCGCGGCGCTGCGCGCGGCATAGCTGCCGCCGGCGTGGGTGAGCACGCCGCGAAGTTCGGCGGGGCCGTCGAGGGCGCGGCCGATCGCCAGCAGCCGCGCGGCGTCTGTGGGCTGCACGCCCGAACGGTGGCCGTCGCAGTCGATCTCAATCAGCGCCGGGATTTTTACGCCGGCCCTTCGAGATGCGGCGGCCACGGCCTCAGCCTGCTCGACGGTGTCGAGCACAACGGCGAGGTCCACCCCTTCGGCGCGCAGTTCGAGAACCCGGGCGAGCTTCGCCGGTGCGATGCCGACGGCGTAGATCATGTCGCGCACACCGGCGGCCGCGAACAGCGCGGCTTCCTGCAGGGTCGACACCGTCGCCGGGCCGGCCGGAGAGCTCATCACGGCGCGGGCGACCTCGACGGACTTGGCGGTCTTGAGGTGAGGACGCAGCGCCACGTCGAACCTGGCGAGCCGGCCGCGCAGGCGCGCGATGTTCCCCTCCATGCGATCGCGGTCCAGCACGAGGCAGGGGGTGTCGAGCTCGCGCAAGGTCGCCGGTTTTGCATTGGCTGCAGATGGCTCGAGTAGGGTGGCGTCGTTCACAGGCTGATCCCAACCGCTTGGTCGAGCCTGTTCTTGCACTTCGAGCGTGAAGTTTGCAATTTAGGTATTCTGCATTCGACAGTAAGGTGGGGCTTAATGCTGACGTCCGACGACCTCGCCTTTTTCGCCGTCCTTGCCGGGTCTTCCTCCCTGGCCGAAAGCGCGCGGAAACTGAATGTGACGCCGCCGGCGGTCAGCCAGCGCCTTCGGCTCCTGGAAACCCGCCTGGGCGTGCGCCTGGTGGATCGGTCGGCTCGACAGCTCAGCCTCACCGACGAAGGCGCGGTCGTCGCCGCCCATGGCGTCATGGTGAGCGACGCGATCGAGGCGCTTTCGGAGGCGTTGGCCGATCGCAGGCGCGCGGTGACGGGACACCTTCGGATCATGGCGCCCCATGGCTTTGGTCGGCTGCACGTGGCGCCGGTCGCAGGCGCGTTCGCCAGCGCGCACCCCGGCGTGACGGTCAGCCTCGATCTGTCCGATCACCCGGGGGCTCGCCTCGTCGAAAGCTGCGACGTCGTCATCCACATCGGCCCGCCTGGACCGCCGAGCCAGGTCATGACCACCCTGGCCCCCAACCGGCGGATCCTGTGCGCGAGCCCCCGCTACCTCGAACGCGCGGCGGCGATCCGCGGCCCGATCGATCTGGCCGATCACCGGTGCCTGGTGGTGCGGGAGAACGATGAGGATGTGACCCTCTGGCGGTTCCAGAGGCCAGGGCGCGAGCCGGCGACGGTCCGCATCCATCCGGCGCTGTCGAGCAATGACGGGGCGGTTGTCCGCGACTGGGCGCTCGCCGACCTTGGCGTCACCATTCGCTCCGAATGGGACGTGGCGGGCGATCTCGCCGCAGGTCGCCTGATCCAGGTTCTGCCCGAGTGGGAAGCTCCGGCCGCCAACGTCGTCGCAATGCTTGGGACCCGGCACGGGCGAAGCACACGAACGACAGCCTTCGTGGCCCTGTTGCGCCAGTCTCTCACGCCCCCACCCTGGAGAGTCGGTTCCGCCGCTCAGTAGCCGAGGATGGCCTTCGTCTCGAGATACTCCTCCAGGCCGTAGACGCCGTATTCGCGCCCGTTGCCCGAGCGTCTGTAGCCGCCGAACGCCGCCCGCCCGTCCCATGCGGGATAGTTGATATGCACCTGCCCCGCGCGGACGCGGGAGGCCACGCGCCGCGCCCGCTCCGGGTCCTGCGACTGCAGATGGGACCCGAGGCCGTAGACCGTGTCGTTGGCGATCGCGATCCCCTCCTCCTCGTCCCGATAGGGCATGATGGCGAGCACCGGGCCAAAGATCTCCTCGCGGGCGATACGCATCTGCGGCGTCACCTCGGAAAAGATTGTCGGGCGCACGAAGAAGCCCTGTTCAAGCCCTTCGGGCCGGCCAAGCCCGCCACAGATCAGTTTCGCGCCGTCCTCCAGGCCGGCGGCGATCATCTCCTGCACGCGGTGGAACTGGGCGGCGTTGGCGATCGGGCCCATGGTCGTGTCCTCGCGTCGAGGGTCGCCGACCAGGATCCCGGCCGCGGCCTCGGCCGCCAGCGACTCCACCTCGGCGAGCCGGTCGGCCGGGACCAGCATCCGTGTGGGGGCGCTGCACGACTGGCCGACGTTGCGCATCCCGGTCAGGACGCCCTTGGCGACGCCCTGGGCGAAGTCGGCGTCGTCGAGGAAGAGGTTCGGCGACTTGCCGCCGAGCTCCTGGACCACGCGCTTGACCGTCAGCGCGGCGGCCTGCGCCACCAGCACGCCGGCGCGCGTCGATCCGGTGATCGAGATCATGTCGACGTCGGGGTGGGCGGCGAGCGCCGCGCCGACGACCTCCCCCGTACCGTTGACGAGGTTGAACACCCCGGGCGGGACGCCGGCGTCATGCATCAGCTGGGCGAACAGCAGGGCGCTGTAGGGCGACAGCTCGCTGGGCTTCAAGACCACGGTGCAGCCGGCGGCGATCGCCGGCGCCACCTTGGCGGTGATCTGGTAGAGCGGCCAGTTCCAGGGCGTGATCAGGGCGCAGACGCCGATCGGCTCCTTCGCCGTCGCCAGCGCCCCGTCGCGGGTGAGGAACGGATAGGCCCGCAGCACCTCGATCTGCACCCGCACATGCGCCGCCGCCAGCGGGACTTGAGACGCGCGGGCGAAGCTGACCGCCGCGCCCATCTCCGTCACCAGGGCCTGGGCGAACTGTTCGGTGCGCGCCTCGATCAGCTGCAGGATGCGCGTCAGCAGACCCAGGCGCTCCTCCACGGAGGTGCGTGAGAACGTCTCGAACGCTCGGCGCGCGGCCGCCACGGCGAGATCGACGTCCTCGGGACCACCCGCTGCGATGTGGCCGATGATCCCCTCCGAAGTCGGATCGACGACCGCTACCCTTCCGAGACCAGATCCGGGCCGCCACTGACCGCCTATGTAGAACTGCGTCGCGTTTTCGGCGCCCATCACAAGACCTCCTCTGCCGTTTTCGCCCTGCGCCTGAGGGCGCATTCGATGCTTGGGGGCGTCCAACGCTGAATCCATTGCCGACGATCTTGTGAGCCCGACCAATGCGCACTCTTTCCTTGAGAAGGGGACCTCTGGCGAGGACATGGCTGCCGAATCCGCGTCGCAAAACGCCATTACTGCCGAGTTTCGCGGTCCTGGACGAGGACGATGCCGAGGGCCGGCAAAGGGTGGAGGCAGTGTGGAAAGGTTCGCGATAGGGCTGGCGGTACGCAGGAGATGAGCGGCCCATCTCAGGCTCGCGTGGCTGGGATCAGCGGCTGCACGCCGAGATGGCGATGGCGCGCTTCAGATTGTAGGCGAGCACCTGCAGGCTCATTTCGCTGACGACGTTCTTCAGCCGTTTGGTCTTGAAGTGGGTGGCGCCCATCCAGGCCTTCATCGTGCCGAAGACGTGCTCCACCGTCTGACGTCGGATGCGCATGGCGCGGGGCTGGCGGTCGAGCCGACGCTGCATGGCCTCGATAACCGCCTCGTTCTCCCAGCGGGTGATCCGACGGTTGAGGCTCGTTGTGCACTGGGGCTTGAGCGCAGGCGCGGCAGCTCGCCAGGTCCCAGTAGCGGTGCAGCGTCAGCCCGTTCTCGACGGTCGTCATGTGCCAGGGAAGCTTGTACCCGCCAGGACGGCGATAGGCGTTCTCCTCGCGCAGGTAGGAAGTCCTCCTTGCCGAAGCGCCCGTCCTTGCCGAAGCGCCCGTCGGCCTTGGTCCCTGAGGTCAGCGGGCGGCGCATGTAGGGCGTCACGCCGGCCCGCTCGGAGGCCAGGATTTCCTCGCCTGAGAAGTCGCCGCGGTCGGCTAGGAGAGTCTGAGCGGCGGCCTCCGCCCTGCGATCTAGCGGCAGGCCGCGCGCCGATCCATCACATCAAGCCATAGCCTAGGACTACGCCGGCTCTTTTGCTTTGCGCGGACGCCCCGGCCCCCGCCTGGGCATTTTGGGCGCCTTAGGAGCCTTGGCCACGGCGGCGGCCGCGCGCGGCGCCCTCCGCCGCCCGCCCTCGGCGGGGTTTGCAGCTGCAGCCGCCTCAGGCGACGTCAATTGCTCGCGCGTCCCCGTCGGGGCCGCAGATGGGACAGACGAAGGTTCCGGCGGCGCGCTCTTTGCGGCTGTCTCGCCGGCGGTCTTGGCCATGACGCGGCTTCCGAGCCCAATCGACCTCGCCATGCTGGCGCGCGCCTCGCTGTAGGACGGCGCCACCATCGGGTAGTCTTTCGGCAGAGCCCACTTGGCGCGGTACTCTTGCGGAGAAAGGCCCCGGACCGCGAGGTGACGGCGGAGGGTCTTGTAAGGTTTGTTGTCCTCAAAGCTGATCAACGCGTCGCGCGTTATCGACTTGCGGATCTGGGCGGGCGTGAGCTTCGGTTGCTCCGGCGCCTCAGGCGCCGGCTCAGGCGCGGGCGCCCCGACCGCCGAGAGGCTGGCGGCGATCTGATTGATGACGGTGGGAATCTCGGCAGGGGTCACGTGACTGTTGCCGAAGTAGGCGGCCGCGACATCTGCGACTATCTTGCGAAGATCAATGTCCTCGGACACGGGGGGGCTTCCTCTTGAGCTTGTCGAACTGAACTTGCACCGTGGAACGCGCAGACGATCCTTATGTCAAGGCATAAGAAGTGGATTGAGCTACATATTCTCAAGAGCGGTCCTCTGCAAACGGGCCGCCGATTGCCCCCCCGCCCGTGTTGTTTGCCGACAGCTAGCTCCAAATGGCGACGAACGACCCAATGGCGTTCCAACTGCGCCATTTCCGGAAATTCCCTCTTGTCCAGGAGTCGACATTCGTCTGTGCTGCCGAACGGGCATATGCTGCGAGGGTGACGCGGGACGCCGTCGGCTTGATCACCGGGTCGACTCGACCGATCAGTCGCATTGACTCGCCGCGCTTCTTGCTGCCTTTGCCCGCATACCCATGCCGGAGAGTTCGCATTGCCAGAAGACGCTGATCTCAAGAAACTGGTTGCCAAGGTCGCTGCAGCCTACTTCGCGAACAGCCACGTAAGTCCGTCTGAAATCTCCACAGTGATCGACCATGTCGCGACGAGCCTGGGCTCTGTCGGCGCACCGTCGGCCCTCGTTGAACCTCCGCCGGAGACACCGAGGCTTACGCTGGCTGAGATTCGCAAATCCATCACGCGCGATGCGTTGATCAGCTTTGAGGACAACAAACCTTACAAGACTCTTCGCCGACACCTGGCCGTAAGAGGCCTTACGCCAGATCAATATCGTGAAAAGTGGGGGCTTCCGGAGGAATACCCCATGGTTGCGCCCAGCTACAGCGAGGCGCGCGCGCAGATGGCCCGGTCCATCGGCCTGGGCGGCCGGGCTCTGGCAGCCGAGAAGGCGGCTGCGCCCGTCCATGCAGCCCCCCAGATTGCTCTCCCCGCGGCGGACGCAGTCCGTCCCCCGGCGGCTGCGTTGGTCAATCTAATCCATTCGACACACCCGGAGGCCCTCACGGAGACCTCGCCCTCCAGCGTGGAGGCCGTTGGACGGTTGCTCCCAGCGACGGCGGCGGCGGTTGCAAAGTTGACGAGCGCTCAGATCGAACGATCGATCACGGCTGAAGCTCTGATCAGCTTTGAGGACGGCAAACCCTACAAGCAGCTGAAGCGCCATCTCGCTGCACGCGGAATGACGCCCGACGAATATCGCGCCAAATGGGGATTGCCGTCGGACTATCCGATAGTGGCGGCCAATCTCTCGGCTGCCCGGTCCGCCGTGGCAGTCCGCTCTGGTTTTGGCAGGACGGCGCCGCCCCCACCTGCTGCTGCGGTTCAGCCTGCAACACCTACGCCTGTAGCAGCGTCCATCGGACAGGCGCAGGCCCCCCTCCAACAGGCGCCGCCCGAGGTGACGCCGCCCGGGCATACCGAGGAGCCCACAGAGCCGCTCGTATCGGAACCGGCGCCGAAGCCGCCAAAGGCCAGGATCCCGGGTCGACTCGGCCTCTTCCGTCATCGTCCCGCGACCGCATAATCGAGCTTTCCTGGGTGCGCCATGCGACTACCAGGTGTCGATCCTTGAAGCGGTCGGGTCCGCCGCGAGCGAAGCGGACATCCTGGCGCTCGAGAGCCTCTGGAAGGATAAGCTGCAAAGCCGGGAGATGGGCCTCAACAGGAACTGACGCCCCGCGCCGACCCGCCGATCATGCAGGACGCCCGCGCAGCCAAGCTGCGCGGGCGAGTTGCGGGACAGAGAGGGTCCTACTCGGCCGCCATCGGCACAGGCTCAGGTCCGGGCGCCTGGGTCCGCAGCAACGACGGCAGCCAGCCCGTTCCCTTGAGAGCCGCCTCGGCGGCCTGCGCCATCTCGGCCTTCTTGAGCGCCGCGAGTGGTTCGGCCGCCGCTTCCCGAGGACATCGACTACCGAGCCCACCGCGGCCTGGACCGCGCCGTTCTCACCACCCTGCTCAAGGGCGACTGGCTCGACGCGGCCGAGACCTCGTCATCTACGGCCCGACCGGCGTCCGCAAGAGCTGGCTGGCATGCCCGCTCGGCGACAACGCCTGCCGGGACAACCGCTCCGTCCTCTGCGTCGGCGTCGGTCTCGCCACCGCGTTGAGCTGCGTAAGGCGATCCCGCACCTGCAATTTAAGCTTCCCCTGCGGTCGCCAGATAAACCTGGATCAGACGCGTAACTTCCTCGATCAGGGTGTGGCGAGGAAGGTATGCAGGTTGTTCATCGAAATATCCAGTGATCAGGCCGACAAAACATTGCTGCATTATGTAACTCTTTATGCTCAATACAGCGCGGTCAGCCTTTGGAAAATGATGCGACAGGTATGTCGTGGTGAGTTGCTGACTTAAAAGATCAAATGTTGCGCTATAAGTCGCTGCGCGCAACTCGGGCGCCTCGGTCGGCAGCTTTAGGAGGATGTAGCGGTCCTTTTCCAACAAGTCGATCACCACCGAAACGCAGCCTCTGATCGCTTCATCGAGCGGCGCGTCGAAAAAGCCGATCCCGTGGCGCCGGATGGCGGCCGCGAGGCGCATGCTAGCCGCCTCGTAGAGCGCGAACGCGATAGCTTCGCGGTTGCTAAAGTACTGGTAGATTGAACCGACGCTGATGTGCGCGGCCTCAGCGATCCGGTTGGTGCTCACGTTGGCGTAGCCTTCCCGCTCGAACAGAGCGCCGGCGTTCGCCAGAATCTGTTCAACGAGAATCCTGGAACGTTTTTGCCGCGGCGCTTTGCGCCGGCCCACGGACACCGTCTGTTGATCCATTTCCGCGCCTCTGAGGGAACAATACGAGTATAATGTGAGCGCATTCTCACGTATGACAAGCCCCTCAACAGGGTTCGCCGCGTGCGGTCGAAACCGTGGCGCCGTCGAAACGGCCAAGGTGGTAGCTCAGATGATGACTAGACGCGGGCGATTGCCCGGAGCGCCTGCTGAAGCACAAGGTCATCGTGATCGGGACGAGCCAGGGCGGGGGCTTGGGCGCCTACGGCTTCGCCGCAGCAGCCGCGACCGTTGAATCCTGTGTCACGAGAGCAGGGCCGCGGCCGCCGTGGAGGAGCCGCGCGCGGGTATGACGACCTTGGTCCACGGCCCTCCCGATGCGCGCAAGATACCCTATATCTGACACGCAGAGCTTCCATCCTGATAAGTCGAGGGTGAAGATGCAAACATCTGATCGTGGTCCTTTGACCAAAGATTTTCCGCTTTGGGGCATTTTGCCGCTTGCAACCGAGCCCTACCAACTTATCGAGAACCTGCGCCAAGGCGACGAGATCTTCTACGCGCCCAATAGTCATAACAGCGGATCGGGCACGTGGGTGTTCACACGGTATCGGCACATCAAGGAACTCTACACGCGGACCAAAGAACTCTCCGTTCAGGGACAGACCGGGGTGGGCGCGCTGCTCGGCGAGGCGATGCGGATGGTTCCAACCGAAGCTGACGCCCCGGATCATTTTGGCTATCGCGGGGTGCTTCGCCCGTTCTTTTCTTACACCTCTCTCGAGGAGCTGGCGCCTTCGATGAGGCGCCTCTCGGATGATCTGGTCGAGAACGTGCGCCCGGAGGGTGCGTGTGAGTTCATGGCCGACTATGCTCGGAAGTTTCCAGTCGGGGTGTTCTTGAGGCTGATGGGGCTCCCCCTCGAAGACATCGACTTGCTGAACGGGTTTGCAACAACAATCACCTACCATCCGGACCCGGCCGAGAAGGCGCGCGCCTTGTCCGCGATCAAGCAATATCTCGAGGGGCAGATCAAGATCGCGGAAGCAGCGCCCCGCGACGACCTCATCTCCACCATCGTCAAGGCGCGTATCGACGGTAGGCCGATCACCGAAGAAGAGAAATTTTCTCTCGCCTTCAATGTCTGGGTTGGCGGAATGGACACAGTGGCCGCATCGCTCGGCTGGGACTTCCGCTATCTAGCGATGAATTCCACGCTGCAAAATCGACTGCGGGCTGACCGGTCGCTAATTCCGGCGGCCGTGGAAGAACTAATTCGCGCATATTCAGTCGTGAGCAGTTCGCGAAGGGCGCTCGAGGATTTTGAAATCGGCGGTATCACGATCCGCAAAGGAGATATGATCACCCTTGCTACTGAATTGGCCAACCGTGACCCTGATGAATTCCCTAACCCTGATAAGGTTGATATCGATCGGCCGGCGAGCCATCTGGGTTTCGGCTATGGAATACATCACTGCCTGGGCGCTCCTTTGGCGCGCCGTGAACTGGGGATCGCCATAAATAGCTGGTTCGACCTCGTTCCCCCCTTTCATCTGGTCGGAGACCCCAATGACGGAATGCCGACTTGGGCCGGGAATATCTTGTCGCCCCAGACGTTGAATATCGCCTGGTGACAGGCCGCCGCGCAGGGGCGTGCAGTAAAAAAAGGAGTGTTTCATGCCGATAAGTAGCCGACATAGCGATGCAGCCGCTGAAATTCCTTCGCTGTCTCACGTCATCGGCGGCGTGCCGCGCGCCGGCGGTTCGGCCGGGGCTTTCGAGCACGTCAATCCCGCGACCGGGGCGATCCAAGCGGTTGTGCCGCTCGCCGGCGCCGAGGAAGTGGATGCGGCCGTCGCAGCGGCGAATGCCGCGTTTCCCGCGTGGCGTAATACGCCGCCGGAGGAACGCAGGCAGATCCTGGAGCGACTGAGCCGGCTGATCGGCGAACATGGGGAGGCGTTGGCAAGGCTATCGACGCTGGAATTCGGGGGTGTCCTTCGCTTTACCCGCCATCTTGCCCAGTTTGCTCAGAAGTATACGAACTACTATGCCGGCTGGGCTGACAAGCTCGAAGGTCAGGTCGTCTCTCATTCCGAGGAAGCCGGATTCGTCTACACGATCCCCGAGCCTATAGGCGCGATCGCGGTCATCGTCACCTGGAACGGGCCGATCATCTCCCTGGGCATGAAAGTGATCCCTGCCCTTGCAGCAGGCAACACCGTCGTCCTCAAGCCTGCCGAGATAGCGCCGTTCACATCACAGAAATTCATCGAGCTTGCGCGGCAGGCGGGGGTGCCCGACGGCGTCGTCAACTTGATCCATGGCGGCGGCGAGGCGGGCGCTGCGCTAACCGGACATCCTGGCATCGCAAAGATCACCTTTACCGGCGGGCCGGCGACGGCGCACCGGATCTTGGAGGCTGCGGCGCGCAATCTTACTCCCGCCGTGCTGGAACTGGGCGGCAAGTCGGCCAATTTGGTGTTCGCCGATGCTGACCTCGATGCAGCCTGCCTGCATACCACCCTGACTGGATTGGCGAACGCCGGGCAGGGATGCGCGCTACCTACCCGAGTTCTCGTCCAGCACGAGATCTATGGCGAATTTGTCGAGCGACTGGGTGCGACCGTCTCGTCTTTGAGCGTAGGCGATCCGCTTCTGGAAAGTTCGGTGGTCGGGCCGGTTATCAGCCAAGCTTCGAGCGAGCGGATTCTCAATATCATCGCCCAAGCGTCGGATTCCGGAGATGGACGTGTCGTCGTCGGGGGCAAGAGGCTCGACGGCGAACTGGGTTCGGGGTGGTTCATCGCCCCGACGATCTTGGCGGACGTCGATCCGAACAGTGCAGTCGCGCAGAAGGAAATTTTCGGTCCGGTCATATCCGTAATGCGTTTTCGGACGGAAGAAGAGGCAGTCTCGATCGCCAACGGAACTGGCTATGGCCTGTCGGCCTACCTCCAGACCAGCGACGAACGCCGGATCAGGCGGTTGGTCCGCCAGCTGCGGTCGGGAACAGTGGGCGTGAATGGCGGTGACCCGCTCACTTACAACGCTCCATTCGGCGGCCTCGGTTTGAGCGGCTATGGGAAAGAAGGCGGTAAGGCGGGGATCGACGAGTTTCTCCACCTCAAGACCGTACTAGTTCGCTGAGGCGACCATGTTCTGGTCGGTACGATCTAAAGCTGCAAACCGCGGCCACTCCTCGGACGTCGACAAGATCGGCGTTCGCGGCCATCCGACCGGTCCGTCCGGTGGTCGGCGAGCGCCTGCCCTAAGTGCGGTGCGCGCTCGGTGTGGATCCACAGCCGATATCTGCGGCAATGAACTTGAACTGCTGCCCCGCCGGTTTCACTACGACGCAGTCTCGGAAGGCTTCGAGAATAGGCGCGGCGCATACAGGGGGCGCAGCGAGGCCCTTGACAGAGACAGAGAAAGAGCGACCGGCCGAGCTGCAGTGAGCTCGGCCGGTCCAGTCACATGGTCGAAAGGGAGGATGAGATCGGCCATGAAAGTCGTGGGCCACAAGTTCGACCAATCAGCCGTTCGATTTAAGGGTGCGGCGAGTTGGAGGTCAATGGAAAGTTCGCCAGTCCGGCACTTGCGTTCGGTCGATTCTGGACGATCACGGCGCGCTTGCGCTTTCTCGACGGCCGACCAACGCTGAAGCGAGGAGGCCTCGACGCTCCAGCGTTCCGGCGAGCTCACCTGCGGCGTCAGCTGACGAGCGTGCGCCCGGTCCAATAGCGGTCGCGCAGCAGCCGCTTGTAGAGCTTCCCGTTGTCCTGTCTAGGGAGCTCGTCCATGAAGTCGACCTGTCGCGGCGCCTTAACGTGTGAGAGATGCTGGCGCGCAAAGGCGACAATCTCTTCTCCGAGCGCGGCGTCGCCCACGACCCCGGTCGCCGGCTGCACTATGGCGACCACCCTTTCTCCCATTTCGTTGTCCGGCGCACCAATCACTGCGACGTCGGTTACCTTTGGGTGCTGAATGATCAGATTTTCAATCTCCTGCGGGTAGATATTGACTCCCCCAGAGATGATCATGAAGCTCTTTCGGTCCGTGAGGTAAAGATAGCCATCCTCGTCCAGACGACCCACGTCCCCCATCGTGCTCCAACCGTATTTGTTACGTACCGACGCGGTCTTGTCCGGGTCGTTGTGATAGGTGAAATCGTAATCGCTCACGAAGTAAATATCCCCGACTTCGCCCGTCGGCAAAGGTTCGCCATTTTCACCACAGATGCGGATTTGTCCCCAGATCGCGCGGCCGACAGAACCCTTCTTCTTCAACCATTCCGCCGAGGTGATCAGCGTGAGGCCCACGGCCTCCGTACCGGAGTAGTATTCGTAAAGCACAGGACCCCACCAATCGATCATGGCCTGCTTCGTCGGGATCGGACACGGCGCGGCGGCGTGCACCGCTTTCTCGATCGAGGAGACGTCGTATTTGCTGCGCACCGGCTGCGGCAGCTTGAGCATGCGGATGAAATGGGTCGGCACGAATTGCGCGACGCTGATCCGGTGCTTCTGTATGAGGGCGAGCGCAAGCTCCGGGTCAAAGCGCTCCATTATCACGACCGTGCCCCCCAGGCGCATCACCCCGGCGCACCAGTGTAACGGCGCAGTGTGGTAGAGCGGCGCGGGTGAAAGATAGACGGCCGTCTCGTTCACGTCGTAGAGGGTGCGCAACATCTCCACGCCGCGATCCGGGGCGTCAAAAGCGGCGTTCGGATCGATCGGACGACGTATGCCCTTCGGCCTGCCTGTCGTGCCGGACGAGTAGAGCATGTCCACACCGGCGCTCTGATCCGGGATCGGACTCGACGGTAGTAATGATACGGCCGCCTCGTAGCTACGAAACCCA
>Ga0207711_10002326_pt1 | contig 17032 bp, 13 predicted proteins | sample KBSS34metaG_FD_184401 | JGI IMG/M metagenome (GOLD analysis project Ga0207711, IMG submission 184401) | Switchgrass rhizosphere microbial communities from Kellogg Biological Station, Michigan, USA - KBS S3-4 metaG (SPAdes) (version 2) | ecosystem: Host-associated > Plants > Roots > Rhizosphere...
GTGCCGCGAGCAGCCGCTCAATGCTTTTCCTGAGGCGCTGTGCGCTCGCGCGGGCGAGCCGTTGCCGCTCGGCGACGATCATCGCGATGATCTGCCGGCGCCGTGCCACCAGATCGGCCAGCATGAGCGTTGCTTCGTCGGCCAGCGCGCGCACCGGCGGCTGCAGCGTCTCCACGAAGCGGGCAATGACCGCCGCGTCGATCGGGTCGGTCTTTGCCCGTCGACCGATCGCCTGGGCAAAGTGGCGGATGCGCGCCGGGTTGATCACCGCGACCGGCAAGCCGGCCGCGCCCAGCGCCGCCGCCACGATCGTTTCATAGCCGCCCGTCGCCTCGATACCGATACAGACCAGATGTTGCCGTTCCTCTGCGCTGGAGCGAACGTCCGGATTTGACGGGAGCCGCCGATAGGCACGGGAGCACCGAAACTGGTGCAAGCCCCAGTGGGAGTCCTAATCGCTATGTTCGCTCTGGCGCGTGATAGCACAAATGTGTCATCTTTGCGGAAGCATGCCACACTGGCCTTTGGTAATCGTTTGTCGAGAAAGCGAGGACTTCAATGCCAGCGACCTTCCGTCATTTTGCGATCAACGCCGACGACGTCCAACGCGCCAAGCATTTTTATGAAGGCGTATTCGGCTGGAGCTTCAGCCCATGGGGACCGCCTGACTACTACCAGATAAAGAATGCAGGAGACGGGCTCTTGGGGGCCTTACAGGAACGGAGGGGCATCGTTCCAGACAGACGCGCTACAACGTTCGAGCCGAGCTTTGGGGTGGACGATCTCAAGACGACTATCGCCGCCATCGAAGGCGCGGGTGGCAAAATCGTGATGCAACCTTACCGGATCGAGGGCGTCGGCGAACTGATCTATTTCGAGGACACCGAGGGCAACCTTGTCGGCGCGATGCAGTATGATCCGGGGATCTTCGATTGATCGACGATGGCGACGGGTTCGACGTGCGATCGCTTGCCGCGACGTTCCGCACGGGAGCGCTCGTCGGCGTCCACCAGCATCGCTGGGGCCAGCTGGTCTATGCACGATCGGGACTGATGCGTGTCGGTACGGAAGAAACGCTATGGCTGGTTCCGCCCACACGCGCGATCTGGGTTCCTGCTGGCTTCCAGCACAGCATTGCGATCAGCGGCGAAGTCGCGATGCGCACGCTCTACATCGCGAACGACCGTGCCGGGCAACTCCCGAGTGACGTCAGGGTGCTGGCAGTTTCGCCACTGCTCCGCGAACTGATCGTCCATATCGTTGGCATCGGGATGCTCGCGCCGGCACGCCCCGAGCATGATCGCCTCGCGGGTCTCCTGATCGATCTTCTCGTCGACTCAAAGCCGCACGATGTCAGCTTGCCGTTGCCAAGCGATGCGCGCGGGAAACGGATGGCGGACGAAGTGCAGCGCAACCCTTGTGCGCGAGACTTAAGCGAATTGGCCCAGCTTACCGGCGCCAGCCTCCGGACGCTGCAACGGGTGTTCCCGCGAGAAACCGGAATGACGCTGGAGGCTTGGCGACAGAAGGCACGGCTGCTTCACGCCGTCGCCGGATTGTCAGCTGGCGCGACCGTTACTGAGACCGCCCTTGATTGTGGCTATCAAAGCTTGGCGGCCTTCATTGCCGCCTTTTCAAAGCACTTCGGCATTACACCCGGCCGATACCTTGTGGGCTAATCGATCTGCCGCCTGCCTGACAGGTGCCACACGCGGACCGTTCACGACCAAGTATCGCCGTTCCCGTGTCATCGCGCGAGCGTCCGGATCTGACAAAAGCCGCCGATTGAGCATTAGAACGTCCCTGGTCGGCAGCCGTCCTTAATGTCGGCCAGCCTGCGGATCGCGACAACCTCCCGAACTGGTCAACTCAGCACGCGGACAGATCAACTTGGCGGAGCTTGGCTATCCAATCGCTCTCTGACCCAGGCGTTGCGCAACCTGGAAGAGGACTGATTCTTGTCGATGATCAGCAACGTTGATGTTGCGGAAGCGCAGAGTCTGCGCTGTTCATCGATAAGCTTGGCTTCGGCAAATGCGGCCCGGCGTCGGAACGAGAGCAGGCGACCTTCTTCGCGAGCTCGCCCGCTCATGTCGCTGAGTGGGCGGGGTAGCTGACTTTCAGCTCGAGCGTGGCGTAGCCTTGGTCGGGGGTAAGGCGGGAGTGGATGGCGCAGCGGCAGGCGCTGTCGAGGAGGGGTTGCAACGTATCACGCGTGTAGCGAGCCGATCGGGTTGTAGATTGATCGCTCCGGCGCGCCTTCGAACACTGCAAAATCCGCTTCGATCCTCAAGAGGGCGAAGTTCATGGTATTAGCGACAGGGCGCTGGATGCCGGCCGGCAGCAGCGCGCGAAGCTGTCCGACACTGTCGAGTCCGTCCATATTGTTCTTGATCATGTCCATCTGACTAACCTCAAGCGATCGAGCCTCCATGGGCTTCGTCGATAGTGGCGCGTCTGTTTGTCGGCACCGTCAGCGCAGTGCGGGTCCGGCAGGTGCGTTTTGCATCAAAGCGCAGCGCGGCCGTTCGTATCAGGGTTTGTGAAATCCCATCCGCCACCGAGAGAGCGGAAGGAGGCGACTGCGGCGCGAGCGGACTCGGTGCGGGCCTGCGCCAGGGAATCGCGGGTCTGCAGAAGGCGTATGTCGGCATCCAGAACCTCGATCAAGCTGACCACACCGCCTTTGTAGGCGGCCATCGATGATTGTTGGGCACGGGCGAGCGCGGTCTCCCCGTCCGTCAGGATGGCCTGCTGCTGCTCGCGATTGACCAGCGCGGAGAAGGCGTTTTCCACGTCCTCGGACGCGCGCAGCACCGCCAGGCGGTACGCGGCCAGCGCTTCGGCGTTGGCGCCGCGCGCGCTGGCGATCTCCGCGTCGACACGCCCGAAATCGAACAGGCGCCAGCGCAGACCGAACACGCCTTGCGCCTGCGCCGCACTGCCGGTCAGCAGGTTCGAGGGGCCGGTCGCGGCAGTGCCGAGCAGGCCGCTCAGCGAGAACTTCGGGTAGTACTCCGAAATCGCGGAACCGATGCGCGCGTTCGACGCCGCGAGCCTGCGCTCGGCGACGATGAGATCGGGGCGGCGCTGCAGCAGGTCCGCGGGACTCCCGATCGCGGCGATCGCCGGCGCATGGGGGATCGCGACAGGCGCGGCGAGCTGCGCGCGATAGGTGCCGGGCTGCGCGCCCATCAGCACGTCGAGCGCGTTCAGACTGCCATCGAGCGCGATCCGAAGCATCGGCACTGTGCCTTGGACTTGTGCCAGGACGCCTTGCGCCTGGCGCAGCTGCAGCTCTGCGGCGACGCCCTTACGGTATTGCAGGCCGACCGTATCGACCAGGCGCTGCTGGGTGGCGACCTGCTTGGCGGCGACGGCCATGCGCGCCTGCAATCCACGAATGGCGATGTAGGTATCGGCGACTTGGGCGGCGACCGACAGTCGTGCTGCGGCGACGCCCGCGCGCGAGGCCTGGTACTCGTCGAACGCGGCTTCACGGTCGCGGCGCAGCCCGCCGAACAGGTCGACCTCCCAGCTCGCGCCGAGATCGGCTTCGTAGCTCTCGACGTTGCGGCCCACGCCGAATGCGGTGAGCTGGCGGCCCTGCAGCGTGTCCTGCGACAGCTTCTGAGCCGCGGCCGAGCCCGAGGTCGTCCCGGATGGCAGCAGCGCCGCATTGGCTTGCCGCAGACCCGCGCGAGTCTGGGTCACGCGCGCGATCGACTGCGCGATGTCGAGGTTCTGGTCGAGCGCCTTGCCGACCAGATCGGTCAGGATCGGATCGCCGAACCGCGACCACCAGGCATCATCGCGAGCCACGCTCGCGCTGGAGGGGGTTCGGGCGGTTACCGCCGCGGCGCCCATGAACGTAGTCGGGGCTGCGAGCGTGGGCCGGCGGTAGTCGGGTCCGACCGTACAGCCGGCGAGCAGGCTGGACGCCAGGAGAGCAGTAGCCACGGTGGATACGCGCATGTAGGCCCCGATCACGATAATTTCTGTGACCATTGTATGTATCGGTCACTCGTTGTCAATGCTGGCTTGTCCAACTATGTAGGGCGGATGAGTGACCTTAACGCCACCCCCGGAGCGGGCCAGCGCGGCCCCGCCGATCACAACATCCGCGATCAGATCATCGAAGCGGCCGACGATCACTTCAGCCGCTATGGCTACGGCAAGACCACGGTTGCCGATCTCGCCAAGGCGATCGGCTTCTCCAAGGCGTATATTTACAAGTTCTTCGAATCGAAGCAGGCGATCGGCGAAGCGATCTGCAGCAGATGTCTCGGCACGGTGACATCGGCGGTCTACGAGGCCTTGGCCGAAAGCAAGAGTGCGACCGAAAAGCTGCGTCGTATGCTTCGCACGATCACGCAGAAGACTACCGAGATCGCGTTTCAAGATGAGCGATTGTACGAGATCGCGGCCTATTCTTGTGCGGAAATGTGGCCTTCCGCCACTGCTTACATGGAAGAGGTCAGCGTTATCCTGGCCGGCATCATCCAGGAAGGACGCACGTCGGGAGAATTCGAGCGCAAGACGCCGCTCGACGAGGCGGTGCGCGCCATCATGCAGGTCTACCAACCGTTCATGAACCCGGTCATGCTCCAGTACAATCTCGATGCGGTACCCGATGGTGCCAACGAGGTGACCAGCCTCGTGTTGCGCAGCCTCGCGCCGTGATCCTTCATATTTGTGACCTGTGACTTATTGACATAACGGTCACTGGTCCTCAGAATTAGCGCAACCCATTTGGGAGCGCTCGATGTCACGCCTCACGCAATCCGGTTCCATCCTTGCCCTCATCGTCGCGACGCTCGCGCTGTCGGCATGCTCCAAAGCGCCGGCCGACCCTCGGGTTGGTCCGCAGCTCGTGCGTGTCGCCGTCGCCGGGACCGGCGGCATAAGCCAGCGCGAATTCACCGGAGTGGTGTCGGCGCGTGTGCAGAGCGACCTGGGTTTTCGCGTTCCCGGCAAGATCGTCCAGCGGCTGGTGGATACCGGGCAGACGGTTCATCGTGGCCAGCCGCTGATGCGCATCGACCGCACCGACCTTGCGCTGGCGACGGTGGCCCAGTCCGGCACTGTCGCGGCGGCGCGAGCAAGGGCGCTCCAGACCGCAGCAGACGAGAAGCGATATCGTGACCTGGTTTCGGCCGGTGCGGTCTCCGCGTCCGCCTACGATCAGGCCAAGGCCGCTGCCGACGCCGCGCGCGCGCAACTCGCGGCCGCCCAGGCGCAAGCGGGCGTCGCCCGCAACGAGGCCGGCTACTCGGTGCTGCTGGCCGACGCGGGCGGCGTCGTGGTCGAGACATTAGGCGAGCCGGGGCAGGTCGTCGCCGCCGGCCAGACCGTGGTGCGCCTCGCCCATGCCGGTCCGCGCGAGGCGACGATCAACCTGCCCGAGACGGTTCGCCCTGCGATCGGCTCCACTGCGTCCGCCAGCGTGTTCGCCGCCCCCGCTGCGGGCACGGCGCGACTGCGGCAACTCTCGAGCGCCGCCGACCCGCAGACCCGCACGTTCGAAGCGCGCTATGTGCTCGAAGGTCCGGCGGCAAACGCGCCACTCGGCGCCACCGTCACCATCGGCCTGACTGACCCAAAGGCGCAGTGGGCGATGCAGGTACCCTTGGCGGCGCTCTACGATAACGGCCATGGGCCCGGCGTCTGGATCGTCGGCGGACGTCCGCTGAAAGTCGCCTGGAGACCGGTGCGGATCGTCGCGTTGGGTGAGGAGAGCGCGACGATCGGCGGCGGGATCAGGCCCGGCGAGCGCTTCGTCGCCCTGGGCGCGCACTTGCTTCATCAGGGCGAAGCGGTGCGCGTTGCCGAAAACCAGCCTGCCGCGGCCCAGCTCGCCTCAAGCCAGGTCGCCGCACAGTGAGCGGCTTCAACCTCTCCGCGCTTGCCGTACGCGAGCGCGCGGTCACGCTGTTTCTGATCATCGCGATCTCGGCGGCGGGCTTGTTCGCCTTCCTGAGCCTTGGCCGTGCTGAGGACCCGACGTTCACCATCAAGTCGATGACCTTCATCTCGACCTGGCCGGGCGCCACCGCGCAGGAGATGCAAGAGGAGGTCGCCGAGCCGCTGGAAAAGCGGATGCAGGAGCTCAAGTGGTACGATCGCACCGAGACCTTCACGCGTCCCGGGCTCGCCTTCACCACCGTTACCCTCAAAGACCCGACACCGCCGGCCGAAGTGCCCGAGGAGTTCTATCAGGCGCGCAAGAAACTCGCCGACGAAACGCAGCGGCTGCCGCGCGGCGTGTCGGGTCCGTTCGTCAATGACGAGTATGGCGATGTCACCTTCGCGCTCTACGCGCTCAAGGCGCGGGGCGAGCCGCAGCGCGCTTTAGTGCGGCAGGCGGAAGACCTGCGCCAGCGTCTGCTCCACGTACCCGGCGTCAAGAAGGTCAACATCATCGGCGAGCGGCCCGAGCGCATCTACGTCGAGTTTTCCTATGCGCGGCTCGCCACGCTGGGCGTCTCCGCGCGCGACGTGTTCGCTGCGCTCAACGACCAGAACCTGGTCACGCCCGCCGGATCGATCGACACCAACGGACCGCAAGTTCAGGTCCGCCTGGACGGCGCGCTGGACGACCTGCAGAAGATCAAGGACACGCCCATCGTCGTGGGCGGACGCACCCTCAAGCTGGCCGATGTCGCCGAGGTGAAGCGCGGCTACGAGGATCCGCCCAGCTTCCTGATCCGCAACCAGGGCGAGCCATCGCTCGAACTCGGTGTGGTGATGAAGGAGCGCTACAACGGCCTTCAGCTCGGCAAGGATCTCGATCGCGAGGCGCAGGCGATCTCGGGTGAGATGCCGCTTGGCCTCTCGTTCACCAAGGTCACCGACCAGGCGGTGAACATCACCGAAGCCTATGACGAGTTCATGCTGAAGTTCTTCGTCGCGCTCGCGGTGGTGATCGCGGTGAGCCTGATCAGCCTGGGCTGGCGCGTGGGCATCGTCGTGGCCATGGCGGTGCCATTGACGCTGGCGGGGGTCTTCGTGATCATGCTGGCGACCGGGCGCGACTTCGACCGGATCACGCTGGGCGCGCTGATCCTCTCGCTCGGCCTGCTGGTCGACGATGCGATCATCATCATCGAGACGATCGTGGTAAAGATGGAGGAGGGCTTCGACCGCGTCACCGCCGCCACGTACGCCTGGGGGCACACGGCCGCGCCGATGCTGGCGGGCACGCTGGTCACCACGATCGGGCTAATGCCGGTCGGCTTCGCCAAGTCGAGTGCGGGCGAATACGCCGGCAACATCTTCTGGGTGGTGGGCTTCGCGCTGCTGACCTCGTGGGTGGTCGCGGTGGTGTTCACGCCATACCTGGGTGTCAAGCTGCTGCCCGACATCAAGCCCATCGCAGGCGGACACGCCGCGATCTACGGCACGCCGCGCTACAATCGGTTGCGCTCCACCATTTCGGCGCTGATCGACCACAAGAAGGCTGTCGCCGTGATCGTGGTGGCGCTGTTCGTCGTGGCGGTCTTCTTCATGGGCTTCGTCAAGCAGCAGTTCTTTCCCATCTCCGACCGGCCCGAAGTGCTCGTCGAGGTGCAGATGCCCGAGGGCACCAGCATCGAGGCAACCGGTGCCGCCGTCGCCAAGGTCGAGGAGTGGATGCGCAAGCAGCCCGAGGCGAAGATCGTCACCAGCTATATCGGACAGGGCGCGCCGCGCTTCTTCCTGGCGATGTCGCCCGAGCTGCCCGATCCCTCGTTCGCCAAGATCGTCGTTCTGACCCCAAGCGAAAGGGACCGCGAGGCCTTAAAGCTGCGCGTGCGCGAAGTCGCGGCCCAAGGCCTTGTGCCCGGCGCGCGCATCCGGGCGACGCAGATCGTGTTCGGCCCATACTCGCCGTTCCCCGTCGCCTTCCGCGTCATGGGTCCGCAGGAGGATAAGGTCCGCGCGATCGCCGAGCAGGTGCGCCAGGTGATGCAAAAGAACAGCGCCATGCGGCAAGTCAACACCGACTGGGGCGAGCGGGTGCCGACCGTGCATTTCGTGCTCAACCAGGACCGGTTGCGTGCGATCGGTCTGTCTTCGCACGATGCCTCCGAGCAGCTCCAGTTCCTGCTGACCGGCGCGCCCGTCACCCAGATCCGGGAGGACATCCGCTCGGTCGAAGTCGTCGCGCGCAGCGCCGGGGCGGACCGTCTCGATCCCGCCAAGCTGAGCGCATTTACTCTGACCGGCAGCGCCGGGCAGCGCGTGCCGCTCGAGCAGATCGGCAGGGTCGAGATCCGCATGGAGAACCCGATCATGCGTCGCCGCGATCGCTACACCACAATCACTGTGCGCGGCGATATCGGCGAGGAGTTCCAGCCCCCGGACATCTCGACCCAGATCATCGCCGACATCAAGCCGATCGTCGACGCGCTGCCCGCCGGGTACAAGATCGAGACCGGCGCCGCGCTGGAAGAAGCCGGCAAGGCGAACGTCGCGCTGGGCGCCGTCTTCCCGCTGATGATCATCCTGATGATGGCGGTGATCATCTTCCAGGTTCGCTCGATATCGGCCATGGTGATGGTGCTGCTGACCGCGCCGCTGGCGCTGGTGGGCGTGGTGCCGACGCTGCTGCTGTTCAACCAGCCGTTCGGCTTCAACGCGATCCTGGCCCTGATCGCACTAGCCGGGATCATCATGCGCAACACGCTGATCCTGATCGGGCAGATCCACCAGAACGAAGCCGATGGTCTCGCGCCGTACCACGCCGTGGTCGAAGCGACCGTCCAGCGCGCCCGACCGGTGATTCTGACCGCGCTCGCCGCAGTGTTTGCGTTCATCCCGCTGACCTTCTCGGTGTTCTGGGGATCGCTGGCATTCACGCTGATCGGTGGCACCATCGGCGGCACCGCGCTGACGCTGGTGTTCCTGCCGGCGCTCTATGCGATCTGGTACAAGATCAGGCCAGGTCGCGAGAACGCTGCGTCGCACGCGCACACGTCCGCAGGTGCTCCCGACATTGGTGCTCACGCGTGACGACCCCCGCCGTCATTCGGTTGGCACGACGGCACGCCCGGAAGCTGCCGCCGGCTCCGGGTACCGGCTGACCTCTTGCCGGGTGGCGTACGGACCGTCCGCTTCCACGGCTAATTGGTTTGCAGCGGCCGATCCGATCGCTGACGATGAAATGAGGTTCCTAAAACACCATCCTTCCAGGACGGCAGCGATCGCCATCCTCCTGCCCTCTCGCAATCTAACCTACCGCACTCCACCAATTTTGCGCCGTTGGTGGTACAACCAACACCGCCCCACGAATGGCCGAATTTGGCTATGGCTGTCGCTCAGCAGAACGTGCCGGGAAGACGTCTTTGTCCCACACCACGTCGATCCAGAATTTGCCCTGCCGATGTGAACGTACGGCAGATTCGGATCCGCTGACCCGGATACTTGCGCGACCGGAACGGCGGTGGGTTTGGCCCTTCCCCTCACCATTTTTTGGGCGAAGGCGAATACCAAATCCGATTCGCGAATCGCGCCAGAAATCAGTTCGATTCCCGCATTCGGAATTGAACCCAGATTGAAATCTGCTTTGATGGTTCGATTGATGGACAGGAATTTCAAGAGTTCAGAAAACTATACAATATCATATTGTTAGTTATCAAATTCGATTCCGGCTCGGGCCAGGGAGGCAAAAAGCTTGTGCGCCAAGCTCGGGCGACACAAATGCCGGGCATGCGCGCAACGCCGATCATCGCCGCAAAGTAATGACGGCGTTCAGCAATGCGAAGTGCTTCGTACTGGCGTTCGTCTGCCCCGGGCACACTTGTGGCGGCGGCGTCGCCGCACGGACAATCCTTAGCCGCCCCCCGGCGCTGCCCTGCGATCTCCCGCATTGCTGGGATCGGGCAGGGGGGCGCCTGACCGTCTGGGGATCGAGGCCAATCAGCGCGCAGGCTCGTCGCTTCCAAACCTGGTAGTCCCACATCACACTAAGCGCCATGTCGCACTTTCGGCCTGGGGTCTTCAGCCTTTTTTTCCCCAGCAGGTCCTTCAGGATTGCGTTGTCCGGCTTGCCATGGCCATGAGCCGCCTCAGGTTGACCTGCTCGGCCCGTGCCTGCGGCAAACCTCCACGGTCGCGAGCCCTGCCTCTTTCTCCTTGGTCACCCCGGTAATCTGCGCCCCAGTGAAACGGCTCAGCCTCATGCGTCTGCTCCTTCCTCGTGGGCAGACTCTCCATAGCATGAGGGACCGGGGGGAGGGCAGGTCAATGGCCAGAGACCTTGCCACCGGCGCTTCAGGCCCGCCGATCCCGGCCATCTTCACCGCCGGGGAATTCGGTGACGTCGGGGCTGACCTGTGGAAACGCTTCGGGGCGACGTGCAAGCCTGCCAAGCCATGATCTGGGCGATGCACGACGCCAAATGTATCCGAATGCCCGCGTGATGATCATGCGCAACTTGGGACTGGCCGCTGACATGGATCGACAGTCGAATGAACGCCTCCTTGGGGGATTAAAATGCGCGCTAGATCGACCCTCTCCTTTGCCGCCACTTTGATTTTGGCCACGTCCGGCGCCGTCTCGGCCCAGCAGACTTCCCCGACGATGGATGCAGATGGGACAATACACGCGCAGGATGTTGTGATCCCTACGTCCGATTTGCTCAGCGCGCAGGCGAAGCGCCTGCTGATCGAGAGGATCGAACACAATCCGAAGTTCGATCCTGGGCCGAATCTCGTCGAGCGCGCGCGCGCGGCATCCCTGGAAATGGCGCAACCTGTCGTCAAGCGCTGGCAGGAGATCTATCCCGCTACCATTCAGCGCGTTACGATGAACGGCGTACCCACCGATGTCATCGTTCCCAAGGCAGGCATTGCGGCCAAAAATCGTCACCGCGTTCTTATCAATTTGCACGGCGGGGGCTTCTTCACCGGCGGCGGGGGTGCCGCCGGGCAGGTCGAATCGCTACCCTTGGCAGGCGCAGGCCGGGTAAAGGTCGTGGCTGTAGATTACCGGCTTGCACCGGAAAACAAGTTCCCGGCGGCAAGCCAGGATGTCGAACAAGTATATCGTGCGCTTCTAAAAACATACAAACCGGAAAACATCGGCATTTTCGGCTGCTCTGCCGGCGGTGCCCTGACAGCGCAATCCACCGCGTGGCTTCAAAAGCAGCACTTGCCGCGTCCAGGAGCCATCGGGATATTCTGTTCCGGACTGATGCCCGGCTTCTGGACGGGCGGCGATTCAAGCCATGTTGCGCCAGTTTTGAACCGGCAGTTGCCATATCCTGCCGAACGCATCGGCGAGGGAATGAGCGGTTATTATCTTTCCGCTTCAGATGCAAAAAATCCCCTGGCAGTACCTGGGATTTCTTTATCTGTTCTCTCGCATTTTCCTCCGACCTTACTTGTCTCTGGCACACGGGATGTTGCTTTGAGCAATCTTCTCGCCAGCAATGTGGCGCTCAAGCAGGCTGGAGTAGAGACGGAGCTTCTCGTTCTGGAAGGTCTCGGCCACGGAGACGTATTCCTGTTCGCAGGAGCGCCCGAAGCGAAAGAAGCCGATGCTCTCATCTGGCGCTTTTTTGACAAACACCTGGGGCGATAGCGACCTGCTTCCCGCATGCCTGGACCAGCTCCGGGATCGGGGGGCAGGTCACACTCGCCGCGGATCCTCCTGCCAGGGCCCGCTGAAGTCGATTCGTAAACGCGTGAGGTGAAGTCGCGCTATCTTCCAGGATGTGCTAACCAGCCTGTACTCTTCGTGATAGTGTCCATAGCCGTGTATCTGCCGCCCGTCCGGCCACTCCACAATATCCTCCATCGCCCAGACCCCGCGCGCGGTGACATTGGAAAGAATGTCAATCTCGGCCATATGTCCGTGATGGACGGTGCTCGCCGAGCCGATGATGGACCGGACGTGAGCGACGATCGCGTCACCTCCTGTGATCGGTGGGTCCGTCCGCGCGTCGGCACCCTCTACCGACACGGCGTGATCGATAATCAAGACTGCGTCATCGGTGAATTGATCGCGCCAAGCACGCCAGTCTTTCGTATCCATATAACGAAAATACCGCGCCTTTAACCTGTTAATGGCCGTGGTGGCTATAATGTCCGATGCTTCGTTCACAGCGCATTCCTCTCTTTGCTAGATGCCTTGCCGCAGTTCGGATTTTTCAACAACCGTTCGGTCAAGGTGTTACGACTTCCCGGTGCTAGCCGACGGCAACAGCGTAGACGATCCGATGGTGCCGCCGCGATGGTGAAAAATGCGATCCAGGCTTTCAGCGCCGTCCATAATCCGGCATCGCCGATCTCGCCACCTTCGACGCACTATCCGGAAGATGACCGACCTCTAATCTGCTCGGGCCTGCCTGGATGCGCTCCGTCGCATGGCTCGCTCCCGGGGCGATGTGGAAAGCGAATTGACGAACCTGTCTATTAAACCCTATCGATCGCCAGCGCTTTTGCGGCGTGCCAAAACCAGGTCGCCGCTATCAGCCTCGATGAAAACAATCAGGAGAGAAAGACCTCATGTCGCGACGTCCGCTTAAAGTGGGAATCATCAGCGCCGCTTGGGGTGTCCAGGCTCACCTGCCGGCATGGCGGTCGGTCGAGGGTGTCGAGGTGGTGGCCATCTGCACGTCTCGGCGAGAGACGGCCGAGGCTGCCGCCCGCGATCATGGTTTTGCACGCTGTTTTTGGGATTACCGGGCCATGGCCGAGGATCCCGACATCGATCTCATCGATTGCGGCACGCGGCCACCGCTGCGCTATGACATGGTCAAAACGGCGTTCGCCGCCGGCAAGCATGTCTATCAGGGCATCCCGTTCGCTCACAACCTTGCCGCCGCTCGTGAGCTGACGGATTTGCACCGGAAGTCGGGCAAGGTAGCGGCGGTCGACGCGTTCATTCAGACGGCGCCGGCGATGGTCTACATGAAGGAACTCATCGATCAGGGCCAGATCGGCGATATTCAAGGTTTCAACATTCGTTTCGACTCCGGTCTTTTCACCGATGCGCGGACCTACACTCCTGGCTATACTTGGTTTGGGGACCCTGCGAACGGCGCGAGCGCGATGCGCAATACCGGCAGCCATGCCCTCCACCTGCTGGTCCATTTGCTTGGGCCGGTCAGCGAAATCGTATCTGACCAGTCGCTGCGTTTGCGCGAGTGGAAGATGGAAGACGGTCCTGCGATAAAGCCCGAGGTACCTGACACAAGTTACAATATCCTCCGCTTGCGTAGCGGTGTTTCGGGGACGCTGCAAACCGTCTGGACCATGGTCGACGGTCCGGGATTCCGGATCGACGTGTGGGGAACGAAGGGGCGTCTCGCGGCAGTTTCGACCATCTTTCCGCAAAGCTACAGCTGCAAGCTGTTCCGCAGCGATGATGTCGAATTCATGGTCCTCAACGAGCACGAGATCGAGGTCCCTGAAAGGCTCAAGGCGCTGCCCGGAATTTCCGCACATGCCGACGAGCCGCGAATGGGGGTCTTCCCAATGGCTTCCATCTACGCGTCAATGCTGCGTGAGGTGGAAGGCAAGGGCCGTGCCGCGCCGGATTTCGAACAAGCGCTCCACGTGCACGAAGTGGTCGAGGCTGCCGCAATCTCGTCCGTCGAGCGGCGCTGGGTGACGATCGCGAGCTGATCGATCCTGCCGGTCCCCGGCCCAGACAGACAGCGCTGCTGGGCCGGAGAGTCTTGGCGAGATGGCGAGGCAGTCGCCTCAGGCGACGGGCGCCGACACGATGGTCAGGGTGCATGCTGCGCCCGGATCGCGTCACCGGGCCACCAGTCGCGCGCAGCAGGCACAGGGAGCGGCTATGTGACGCCGATCGCAGCCGTGCGTCACTGACCGGTGGGCGCACAGACCGTTCTTCAGCACCTGCCTGAAACGCGGTTGAACGCCTCGTATCAAGGCTGAAGACATTCGCCGCCTTGCCGCGCCATCGCGGCTGGCCCTGGCGCTTCTCACCGTGGGCCGACTGTTTGGCTCGCTTGGGGCGTGCACGAACCATGAGGTTGGTGCGCGTCGAGTGCATCGAAGGGCATTCCATTGACGGGCAAGCGTCGGACCGGCCCACCTGCAAACCAGATGACCGGGGCGCACAGCTGACGCCGGCGACGGCACGGCCTACGCCGCGCCGAGGAAATCCGCCGATTTATTCGCTAATTGTGACGCATCTGTCAATTAGGTGATTGACATGGATGCAGGCCGCCGAGCATGGGGCGAGAAACCTGCACGGGAGGATAAAAGTGCTAAAAGCTATGGGATTGTCGGCATCGGTTTGGGTGTTGGGTGTGGCCCTTTCAGGTCAGGCAGCGATGGCGCAGGAGGTCAGAGGGCCCGAATCGGTGGGCTCCCCCGCAGCAACGACGGATGCGCCCCCCGCGGCTGAGCCGGCGTCAAGAGTGGAGCCGGCGTCCGATGGGGCGGGTCTCGGTGACATCGTGGTGACGGCACGACGCACCAGCGAAAATCTCCAGTCGGTTCCCGTTGCAATCACCGCATTTTCGGCTGCTCAGCTTCAACAGCAGAATGCGCGCTCAGTGGCCGATGTCGCGCTGCTGACGCCCGGCCTGCAAATCAACTACAGCACCGCCACATCGGCTGGAGCGGTCTTTACGATACGTGGGCTCGTCAACCAGGATCCGATTGCGAGTCAGGATCCTGCGGTCGGCGTCTACGTTGACGGACTATATTGGGCCCGGGCCTACGGTGCGAACGCCGATCTGCTGGACATTCAGGGTGTGCAGGTCCTGAAGGGCCCGCAAGGAACGCTGTTCGGGCGCAATACTACCGGCGGTGCGATCCTCCTCAACACGAACGATCCGAACTTTGACGGGGTGTCGGGATTGGTGTCGGGCACCTACGGTCGATTTGACCAACGTGCGATTACTGGCGTTATCAATGTGCCTCTGATCGATGACAAGCTGGCGGTCCGCGTCGCTGGTCAGCTTAACAAGCGCGATGGTTACATCCGTGACATCAACAATGGCGGCAAGCTTGGCAATATCAACAATTATACCGTACGATCCAAGCTGCTGGTTAAGCCTACCGAGACCCTCAGCATCGTTCTGTCGGGCGAGTGGTATCGCTCGAATACGCGGAGTGAACCGCAACGACTGATTTACGCATCGCCCAGCAGCCCCTCGGCGATTTCGACGGTCGCGGAAGTGGATGGTCTTGCAACGGCAGGCGTCCTCGGCTGTTTCAACCCAACCGGTGTCGGCGCCGCGTGCCAGGCGCGGGCATCCGAGCTTTTCAATGACAGCATTGCAAAGAACCGCGGCAATTCGGCAGACTTGAACACCGGTCCAGTCTCCTACGTGAAGACGCAGACCTATGGCATGACGACTACGCTCGACACGTCATTCGGTGCGATCAAAGCGATAGCCGGGTACCGCAAGGTAAGATCTGAAAGCATGAGCGACAACGATGGCTCGCGGTTCGCCATTCTCGATGAAGGGCCGGGCGCAGGACTGCCGGGTATTTACAATAATCGTGCCGATCTTTCTCAATATTCGATTGAGCTCGTAGCGACAGGCAAGGCGCTCGACAACCGGTTGGATTTCGCTGCGGGAATGTACTACTTCCACGAAAGCGGCAATGATGGGAGCGTATCCCAGGCGATTACGCCAATTAATACCGCTGGTCTGCTGTACTACGGGAAAATCAAAAACGACAGCCAGAGCGTTTTCGGACAAGCTACTTATCATGTCTCCGACGCGCTCGCGATCACGGGTGGAATCCGCTACTCGGTCGACGACAAGCGGTTGTCGTCCTATAATGGCGCGTACCCTCTGGGCACTGTGCCAACGATCAACAACGTCTTCTGCCTCGTTGCCTCAGTTTGCCCGGCATATCGCAGCGACGCGTTCTCGGGTATCTCCTATACGGCGAGCATCGATTATCAAGTTCGCGACGGGCTGTTGGTCTATGCCAAGACGTCGAAGGGTTTTCGCTCCGGCGGCCAGAATATCCGTTCTACAAGCGCCGACAGCTTCGTGCCCTTCAAGCCTGAGAAGGCCACTTCCTACGAAGGCGGTATCAAGAGCGAGTTTTTTGACCGCCGGCTTCGCGTAAATCTCGCCGGCTACTATACGGTTCTCAAAGATATCCAGCGGTCGGTTTCGATCACGTCTCCGGACGGCAAGACGACGGCGAATGCGATCCTTAATCCCGGCCAGGCGGATGTTTACGGCGGCGAGTTTGAAGCCAGCGTGGCACTGCCTGCCGGTCTTCGGCTCGATGGTACGGTTGGCTACACCCATCCGAAATATGTTCGGTTCATCGACAACGGCTTCGATCGCAGCCGCGACGCCTTTTACGGAGTTCCGAAATGGACGGCATCGGTTTCGCCGTCCTGGACGCATAACTTTGACTTCGGCAAGTTCCTGTTACGGGCGGACTTCTCCTATCAGTCTGACATGAACATATCGCCTGCTGCGTTTTATACGGATGCTGGCGGTGTGCTGCGTGACGCGCAGACCGGGACGCCGACTTCAGCTGCTGACGCTGCGGGTTACCTGCGTGGTGCTACGGACAAGGCGCATTGGCTCATCAATAGCCGGGCGGGCATTACAGTGATGGACGGCGCGCTGGATCTGGCGGTGTGGGGGAAGAACCTGACCAACAAGCGCGATTATGTAGCGGGTCTGACGCTGCCGGTCCTCGGCTTCTCTACCGCCAGCCAACGAGAGCCGCGTACTTTCGGCGTTACCGCAACAATGAAGTTCGGAGCGCGCTGATCACGTTCCCCGGCCTGGTCATCAGCCAGGCCGGGGCTGCGGCCTCGCTGTCACTGGAGCAGCCGGGCGGTGCTGGAAACGGGCGTCGCCTGAGCCGCCCGGGGATCAGGCGTTGCGGGGCGGCTTCGCTGCCGCGCGCCAGAGGTCGCGGTTGGCCATGATCGTGGCGACTGCCTTGTCGTAGAAGGCCTGACCCTTGGCGAAGTTTCTGAATTCGGTGGGACAAGTCTGGCGGATTTCCAGAAGTTCCACTCCTTCCGCGCCGGGGGTGTAGGTGTAGGGAGTGTTTGCCGGGACAAAGAAACTGTCCCCCAG